>Ga0185299_10002013_pt1 | contig 34059 bp, 27 predicted proteins | sample PaiPotPPA55metaG_FD_128002 | JGI IMG/M metagenome (GOLD analysis project Ga0185299, IMG submission 128002) | Iron sulfur acid spring bacterial and archeal communities from Banff, Canada, to study Microbial Dark Matter (Phase II) - Paint Pots PPA... ...
CGGCGCGCCCAGCGCTCCAACTGGGCGCGCTCCTCGTCAGACAGGATCAACTCGGCCTTCGGCCGTCCAGTTCGAGGCATACGCCAAGCATACACTTAATAAACGAACTTTAGAAGCATGACACTAGCCGATGCTTTCGCCCTGGAGGTCGTCGACCGCCGCGGGTTCGGTGACAGCCCCGACATCGAGCGCAGCGACTGGGAAATCGACGCGGCCGACGTCGTCGAACTGCTGTGCGACGGCGCGCATCTGATGGGCCACTCGTACGGGGGTGTGGTCGCCATGGCCGCGGCCGTGCTTCGGCCGAACGCGGTCCGGTCGCTGGTGTTGATCGAGCCCGCGGCGTATCGCGTGGCCGAGGAAGTTCCCGTGGTACGCGCCGGCCTCGAACGCAATCGGGCGGGCTTCGCCGAAGGCGGGGGGTTCCATGAGATGTCGGCCGAGGACTATCTGCGTGCCAACGTCGAATTCGGTTTCCCGGTACCGGAGTTCACCCCGCGTCGGCTGCGTGCGACGCGTACCGCGATGAATGAGCGACCGGCCTGGGAGGCGGAGATTCCGCTCGAACCCCTGGCGGTGGCGGAGTTCCCGAAGGCTGTCTTCGTCGGCGCGTGGGACGAGGCGAATCCCCGGTACCGCGAGGCCGCAGGCGAGGCGCTCATGGCCTGCGGCGCATTCGTCGCCGAGCGGATCGGCGCTCGGCTGGTCCGGGTGCCCGGCGCGGATCATTCTCCGCACCGGGACCGGGACGATCTGGTCAATGCACTGCTGCGCGAATTGTGGGCTTAGACGCTGGGGGTGAGCTCGGCTTCGCCCGGTGCGTCGACGGGCACGGGGGGCTGGTTCTTGACGGCCGGGATGATGAGGGCGGCCACGACGGCGAGTACGGCCGCGGCGGCCAGCAGCCAGAACACGTGCGTGTAGCCGGAGTCCTTGGGGATCGGGTGCGCCGCGGTGACGCCGGAGGCCAGCAGGCTCGCGGCGACGCTGCTGCCGATCGCGCCGCCGATGGTGCGGATGTTCGCGTTCATGCCGCTGGCCACGCCGGTCTGCGCGGGCGGCACCGACTTGACCACGATCGCCGACATCGAGGAGAAGGCCAGGCCGATCCCGATGCCGAGCAGGCTGGCCGCCACGTAGATCTCCCAGCTCTTGTCGTGCCCGACCGCTAGCAGCACGTACCCCGGGATGCTGGCGATGCTGCCGAGCACGAGCACGCCCTTGAGGCCGATTCGCTGGGCCAGCGGGGCTGCCGCGATCCCGAGCAGGAACATGCAGATCGTCATCGGGAGCAGGTAGACGCCGGACTGGGTGATGCTGGCGCTCAGGCCGTAGCCCGCGATGGCCTTCGGGGTCTGCACGAGCTGCGGCAGGAAGGTCATGACCGCGTACATGCCGCAGCCGAAGAGCAGGGCGACGACGTTCGTGGTCCACACGGCCGGCAGGCGCATCATCCGCATGTCGATCAGCGGCTGGCTCGACCTGAGCTCGGTCCAGACCCACAGCGGGAAGCAGACGATCGCGCCCGCGAACAGCCCGAGGACCTTGCCGGAGCCCCAGCCCCAGTCCGGGCCCTCGCTCGCGGCGAGCAGCAGCATCACCAGCCACGCGGACAGCAGCCCCGCGGCGCCCCAGCTGATCTTTCCGGGCGTGCGCACCGGGGACTCGGGGATCCACAGCCAGGTCGCGACGGTCGCGAGCCCGGTCATGATCATCGGGATCCAGAACAGCCAGTGGTAGTTCAGGTGCTCCACGATCGGCCCGGCCACCAGCAGGCCGAGTCCGGCACCGACCGCGATCATCGCGGAGCAGAGCCCGATCGCACTGTTGATCTTGTCGTGCGGGAACTCGTCCCGGATGATGCCGAAGGACAGCGGGATCATGCCGCCGCCGAGGCCCTGGATCACCCGCGCGACGATCATCAGGCCGATCGAGTGGGACAGCGCGGCGAGGCCGGAGCCGACAGTCAGGCCCAGCAGCGTGATGATGAGCATCCGCTCCTTGCCCACCTTGTCGCCGATCCGGCCGAGGATCGGGGTGGCGACGGACGCGGACAGCAGATAGCCCGTCATCAGCCACGTCGCCGTGTCCTGGGTCGTGTGCAGCGTCACGATCAGCGTCGCGAGGACCGGCGCGACGAGCGACTGCAGCAGGGCGTAGGCGGAGATGCCGAGCAGCAGCACCGCGAGTATGAGGTTGACGTGGGGACGTGCGGTGTCCGCGGGTCGCCTGGGCATAGCGCAGGGCTCCGAATCAGGAGAAGGGAAGCTGGGGGAGGACGACGCTGTCCCCGCACTGTGATCACCTTAACGATTGTGGCGCACTGTGCCAAATGAAAATACGCCGGGGAACCTTGAGGGCTCAGTCGTCGATGGCGGCCAGGCCGATCCTGGTCGCCGCGCGGATGGTGTCCGCCAGCGAGAGGCCGTGCTCGCCGGGAGCGCGGCCGATGTAGTCCCGCATCGCCTGGTGCGTTGCCGCGAGCAGCATCGATGCCTTGACCTTGATGCGCAGTTCGGTCGGCTCGCATCCGAAGCGCTCGGCGAGCACCACGCCCATCGCTCCCACGCCCTCGCTGAAGCAGCGGCTCCACACCGCGTCGAGCGCCGGCTCGGTGCAGGTGAGCCGCAGCAGGTCGATGACCAGCAGCAGCCGGGTCGCGGAGTCGTCGGTGAACCAGTCCACACTGTCGGCCGCTTCCACCAGCGGCAGGTCGGCGGGCCAGTCGCGCACGTAGGCGGTGAACCGGTCGAGGCCGAAGGAGAGCAGCGGGGCCGCGCACTCCTCCTTGCTCGCGAAGTAGCGCCACAGCGTCCTGGTGGAGATGTCGGCGGCCTCGGCGATCTGCGCGACCGAGGTGCCGTCCAGGCCCTGCTCGGTGAACAGTCGGACCGCGGCCTTCGCGATGTCCAGCCGGACCTGCGCCTTGCGCGACTCGGTCAGCGGCGGGCGGCCCCCGCGCCGGGGCAGCGTCGCCGGGCTCGCCACGGTTCGCGTCTCAGCCATCATCGGTCCCGCCTTTCCGTCTCGATCGCAGGTGATGTTACGGGTGCGATCGTGATCCACGTTGGAACCAGTTTAATGGCACAATGGGCCGAAAATAGTGCGGCGGCTCAGCGCGGTTCCAGAACGGCGACCTCGCGGTCGAAGCCGACGACGAGGCGGTCCCCGGGCGCCGTCGCCAGGGTGCGCACGGCTGAGGGGAAGACCAGGTCGGGCCCGATCTGGTCGAGGGTCCGCAGGTTCCAGATCCGCACCCTGCCGTCCCCGCCGCCGGTGGCCGCGATCGTCCGGCTGCCGAAGGTCCCGGCGGCCACGGCCCAGCGCGGGTCGTCGTGGCCGGGCCGGATCGTGCCGAGCCGGCGATGACGGTCGCCGCGCAGATCCCAGGTGCGCAGGGTGCCGTCCCAGCCGCCGGTCACCGCCACCGGCAGCCCCTCGACCTGCGCGGTCGCCACGGCGTGCACCGGACCGTCGTGACCGGCCAACGGCTCGCCGAGCTGATGCGCGTCGGCCACGTCCCAGATCCGCGCCGTGCCGTCACCGCCTCCGGTCACCGCCAGCGCACGCCCGTAGACCTCAGCCGTCGCGACCGACCAGACCTCGGCGCGATGCCCGGCCAGCACTCGTCCGACCGGCCGCTCGGCACTCAGATCCCAGATACGCACGGTCTGGTCCCAGCCCCCGCTGACGGCCAGCGGCCGACCGTCCACCGTGCTCACGGCCAGTGCGCGCACCGAAGCCGAATGCCCGACGAGCGGCCCGCCGACGGAGAGTCCCGTGGCCACGTCGCACATCCGCAGCACGCCGTCATCGCTGCCGGTCACCGCTACCAAGCGCCCGTCCCGCACCGCTCCCGCCACCGCGAGCACGCACTCGCTGTGCCCGACGAGCGGCTCGCCGAGCTGCTTGCCGGAGAGCAGGTCCCACAGGCGCACCGTGCCGTCATCGATGCCTGAGATGACGACCTTGCGGCCGACCGACGCAGCGCTCGCCACTGTCAGCACCTCGCCGGTCCGCCCGCTGGCCGCCCGCACCAGCCGCGGATCCGACTGCGGCCCGCCGACCCAGCGCACCCGCCAGAGCGCGGCCGGCTCCCCGTCCACCGACACCTCGGAGATCCTGGCGGCCAACGCGCGTTCGCCGATCCGCGCCGCGTCCAGCGAGAGCACCTGCCGTCGCACGGCCGCGCTCGAATCCTGATGCAGGTGCGCCGAGGTGCGGTACACCGCCGCCGCGAGGAGCTGGGTGCGGTCGGCCGCGCTCTCCAGCGAGGCGATCACCAGCCGGGGATTGGCCCGGACGAGCCACGCCGGGTCCGCCAGCCGACCGCGGACGAAGTCCTTCGAACGCTGATCCATCCGGTCCTTCGTTGGGAACCCCGGTCTTCAGACTGGGGAGGAGGATGATCCTTATGTTGTATTCTGGTTTCCTGCCCGCAGGGCAGCGGTCCGGGCAGGTCCGTCGCCGAGTCGCAGACTTGGGGAGAAGCCCCTTCGTCTATGTAGGGGAGTAGTCACCCGTCTGCCCGCGTTCTGTGGAGGTGCGAGGAGTCGCAGGTGCCAACCAGGCAACTCTAAGCATCTGAAGACAGCAAGCCTTGGGCTGTGCGAGCTAAATCCTCCGGGCCGGATTGTGCCCGCGAGACAAGTAGGTCGTTGATCGCGCGGCGGCGGTCCCGTGCATTGGCGGGCACGCCCGAAGAGCGAAGCGTCCGGGGTGGGACGGCACAGGCTCGTGCCGTCCCACCGGACGCGATCAGACAGCTGCTTCGACGAATATCGGCAGGACGAGAGGGCTGGGCTGGTCGCCGCCGCGAGATGACGCGGGGTCAGGGTCCGGCTGTCGAGCCGGGCCTTGTGGGCTGAGGATTCGTCGGGTAGTACCTTCTGGTGTAGCAATGACAACGTAGTCATCCGGAGGTCGGGCATGCATCCACCCACGGCAGGTCCACGGATTCGAAGTACTCTCAGAGGCGGGAACGCGCGTGTCGCGGTGCTCGCCGCCGCCTGCGCGGGGCTGGTCGGGCTGGCCGTCGTCCCCGTTCAGGCAGCCACGGCCCAGCACGGCGGGACGACGCTCGTGAGCGACCCGGCCGCGCTGGTGAACCCGATGATCGGCACCGGGTCCGGCGGCGCGACCGTCGGCCAGGTCGACACCTTTCCCGGTGCGGCGGCGCCCTTCGGGATGCTCAGCTTCAGCCCGGACACCCCCTCCCGGCCGGACGGCGGCGGCTACGACTACGCCGACTCGTCCACGCTCGGGTTCAGCCTCACCCACATGTCAGGACCCGGATGCAGCGCCTTCGGCGACTTCCCGATCCTGCCGACTGTCGGCGCCATCGGGGACGACCCGGTGAACTCGACCGACGCCTTCTCGCACAGTGCGGAGAGCGCGACTCCGGGCTCTTACTCGGTCACCCTGAACCCCTCGACGTCCTCGGCGATCTCGACGAAGCTGGCCGCCACCGCGCGCAGCGGCATCGCGCAGTTCGACTATCCCTCGAGCACCTCGTCGAACGTGCTGTTCAAGATGGGGGACGCGGAGTCCGGCGATACCGCGGCGAGCGTCCAGATCCTCAACGACCACGAGGTCGCGGGCACCGAGACCGCAGGCCAGTTCTGCGGCTCGCCGACCACGTACCCGGTCTCCTTCGTCGCCGACTTCGACCGGCCCTTCGCCTCGTACGGCACCTGGCAGAACGCGCCGACCGGGGCGAACGCCTTCACGGAACCGACCGGCGAGCTGCCGTGGAGCTACCACGAGATCAACAGTGGCGGCAGCACCCCGACCCTCGCCTCGACGACCACGTCCGCCGGGGCGAGCGCCGAGTCGTGGCAGCAGTCTGATTCGCTGGCGAACAGCTGGATCCAGGCCACGCCGTCCGCGCTGACGCAGGGCGAGAGCTACGAGGCGAGCGTCACCCTCTCCGGCAGCGGCGACGTCTACCTCGACTTCTACAACGGCCAGCAGGACGTCGGGGACACTCCGGTGAACCTGACCTCCACGCCGGTCACACTCACCGTGGACTCCACCGTCCCGACCGGTGGCATCAACGCCCCGCAGGTCGAGATCCGGACGTCGAATGAGGGTGCTGTGAATCTCGTCGCCTCGGCCCTCTCGCTGCGGCAGGAGACCGTCGTCACGACGCCCGGATCGAGCAAGACGGCCGCGGCGAAGAAGGGCGCGGTTGTCACGAAGCAGAAGGATGCCGTGACGAAGGGGTCTGGATCTCAGAACCCTGTCGCGAGCACCTCGGGTCTGCAATCCGGCGCATGGGTCAGCTTCGACACGACGAAGCAGAGTCAGGTCACGATGAAGGTCGGGCTCTCGTACGTCAGCCAGGCCGGCGCGCAGGGCAACCTGCTCTCCGAGGACCCCGGCTGGAGCGAGAGCCACGTGGCTCAGAGCACGTACAAGCAATGGGACCAGCTGCTCGACCGGATCCGCGTCGGCGGCGGCACGAGTGACCAGCAGGTCGAGTTCTACACCGCGCTCTACCACGCGCTGCTGGAGCCGAGCATCTTCTCCGACGACAACGGCGACTACATCGGCTTCGACAACGACATCCATCGCGCGCCGCCGGGCCAGACTCAGTATGCGAACTTCTCCGGCTGGGACATCTACCGTTCGGAGGTACCGCTACTTGCCGTCATCGCGCCACAGCAGACCAGTGACATGGTCACCTCGCTGCTCAACGACGAGGCACAGGGCGGCTGGCTGCCGAAGTGGGGCTTCGCGAACGACTACACGCAGGTCATGAACGGAGACGCGGCAGATCCGATCATCGCCGAGGCCTACGCGTTCGGCGCGCGCGACTTCAACGTGAACGCCGCGTTGGCCGCGATGGTCAAGGGCGCCTCGACCACCCCGACCAGCAGCCAGCTCGGCCAGGGCTTCTACGTCGAGCGTCCGCAGCTGTCCGACTATCTGGCGCAGGGCTACGTGCCGAACACCCAGGAGAGCGACCTGTCCCCGGAGGACAACGGCGCCTCCGAGACGCTCGAGTACGCCAGCGCCGACTTCGCCATCTCGAAGCTTGCCGGGGATCTCGGCCAGAGCTCGACGGCCTCGACGTACCTGCAGCGTTCGCAGAACTGGACGAACGTCTTCAACGTCGACACCGGCTACATCCAGCCACGCGACGGCTCAGGTCAGTTCCCTGAGTTCGGCCCGACCACCGACGGCATGGGCAGCTTCGGCCAGAGCGGCTTCCAGGAGGGCAACGCGGCTCAGTACACGTGGATGGTCCCGCAGGATCTTCAGGGACTGATCACCGGGATGGGCGGCGACGCGGCCGCCATCAGCCGGCTGGACGACTTCTTCACCCAGCTCAACGCGGGCCCGAACCTGCCCTACGAGTGGGCGGGCAACGAGCCCTCGCTCGGCACGCCGTGGATCTACGACTACGCGGGAGCGCCCTACAAGACCGAGGCGACCGTGCACGAGCTGATCGACGACGCGTACTCGAACACCCCCGGCGGCGAGCCCGGCAACGACGACCTCGGCGCGATGAGCTCGTGGTACGTCTGGGCCGCGCTCGGCATGTACCCGGAGACCCCGGGCGTGTCGGCGCTGGCGCTCGGTGCGCCGATCTTCCCGGAGTCGGTGATCAGCCTGCCCGGCGGGCACCAGGTCGTGATGAACGCACCCGGCGCGTCGACGAGTACTTATGTCAGTGGTCTCAAGGTCAACGGGCACGAGTGGTCTCAGGTGTGGCTGCCGGGTACGGAGTTGACCGGTACGAACTCCCGACCCGGCGTAACAGTGCTCGACTACACGATGACCGGTACGGCCGACGAGTCCTGGGGCGCGGCCGCGTCCGACGCTCCGCCCTCGTACCCGTCCGGCACGCTCGCGTTCCCGCCCGGACGCGAGCCGACGATCCTCGTGCCGACCGGCCCCAACCTGCTCGGCGACACTTCAACTGCTCAACTCACCTGGCAGGGGCCGGTCGAGAACGGCGTCGGCGCGGTGCCGGGGACCATCACCCCGACGACCACGCCGCAGGGCGCGAGCGCGGTGGAGTGGACCGAGACCAACGCCGATCCCAACACGTGGATCTGGACCGATCCGCCGTCCGAACTGCCGGCGGGTCAGTACTATCAGGCCTCGGTCACGCTCCAGGGCACCGGAGCGGTTTATCTCGACTTCTGGAACGGTGAGCAGGACCTCGTCAGCGCCACCGTGCAGCTGACGGATACGCCCCAGACACTCTCCGTCCAGGGCCAGGTTCCCGACGCGGCCGATACGCATCTCCAGGTGCGCACGGCCGATAGCGGTCCGGTCGATCTGTACGCGAGCGCGGCATCGATCCAGCTGCTGACACCTGAGCAGCAGTAGCAACCGGCAGTTACGACTATGACGAAGCGTCCGGTGGGATCCCACCGGACGCTTCGTCATAACTCAACCTGGCTATTGCTGCGAGAAGGCAAAGACAGTCGACGAGTTCGAGGTCTGTCCGGCCAGCAGTTCCGTGGTCGGGAAGTTCGGCTGGTTCGGCGAGTTCGGGAAGTGCTGGGTTTCGAACGTGTAGCCGGCGCTCTGCCGGTAGGTGTCGCCGCTGATGCCGACGAGCGTGCCGGTCAGGAAGTTGCCGCTGTAGAACTGCACGCCCGGCTGGTCGGTGTAGACGCTCAGCTCGCGCCCGCTGGACGGGTCGGCGGCGGTCGCGGCCAGGCGCAGGCCGCCGAGCTCGGGACCGGTGTTGTTGAGCACCCAGTTGTGGTCGTAGCCCTGGGCGATCAGCAGCTGGTCGTCGCCCGCGTTGTCGTTGGCGGTGACCTTGTTGATGTGCGCGCCGATCGCCGTGCCGGCCGGGTTGGTGAAGTCGAAGGGCGTGCCCTTGACCGAGACGATCTTGCCGGTCGGGATCTGCGTGCTGTCGGTCGGCGTGTAGCCGTTCGCGTTGATGTAGACCTTCTGGCCGTACGTCGCGCCCGAGCTCTCACCGGCCAGGTTGAAGTAGCTGTGGTTGGTCAGGTTGATGACCGTGTTGAGGTCCTTCGACGGATCGTTCGGGTAGTACGACTCGTCGGTCGCGGCGTAGTGGATGCCGAGCTGGTCCTGGTCGTTCAGGGTGTAGGTGACGACGTCCTTGAGCGTGCCCGGGTAGCCCTGGTCGCCGTTCGGGCTCACCAGCGTCAGCTGCACGCCGACCGTGCCGGGGCCGGTCACGGACTGGGCAGACCAGACGTGGCTGCCGAAGCCGACCAGGCCGCCGTGCAGGCTGTTGCCGTTGTTGTTGATCGGCACGTGGTAGGTGACCGGGCCGGTCGGCTGGTCCAGGGTGAACGTGCCGGCGGCGATGCGGTTGCCGTAGCGGCCGATCGACTCGCCGAAGTACGGGCCGCCGTTGGCGGTGACCGGCGGGCTGTCGTACTTCACGTAGTCGGCGAGCGTGCTGAATCCGAGCACGACGTCGGCGGTCTTGCCCGCGGCGTCCGGCACGTTGATCTGCTGGACGATGCCGCCGAAGGTCAGGACGTCGACGCTCATCCCGCGGTCGTTGCTCAGCGTGTAGCGGTAGACGGCGGTGCTCTTGCCGGTGTACGGCTCGGTGGTGTAGCCGAACAGGGCCTTGGACACGGCCAGGCTCCTGGCGTGCGCCGTGCCGGACGATGAGCCGGCGGACGAGGCCGCGGCCTGTCCGGCCAGCACGCCGGCGGCGGCGAGTGCGAGGACGCTCACGCCGACGCGCAGGGCTCGGCGCTGCTTCGGGGGTTGCGTCGTGGTACTGGTGGGTGCGCTGCGCATAAAGGGTCCCTCCGTTGGGCTCCTTGGGACGCGGGGCCGCAATCGGCCCCAAAGGGTACTGTTAGCGCTCACATGAGAGACTGTCATCAAAAAGCAGGTAAAACCCTGTCATGTTTCGGGAAAGTTGCAGCTCACTGACATGCCCCGAAGACGACCTTGGGGCCGTCCGGTTCGCCGGACGGCCCCAAGGCTCATCGTGGTGCTGACTTCCTCGGTCCCGAGGGACGGATTCAGGAAGCGTCGAACGCGTTCTTGCCGCGATTGCGGCGACGCAGCATCACCGCACCGCCGACGACGGCGGTGGCACCGGCGCCCGCGGCGACCGGGGCGCTGATCATCGGGGTCGGGTTGGTGTTGACGGCCGGAGCGCCGCCGCACGAGGCGTGGCCGATGATGAGGTTGGCGCCCGCGCCGCCGAGCAGCGTGATGTGCACCGCGTTCACCGTCAGCACGCCGTTCGAGTCCGTGCTCTGCTGGTTGAGCACGATGCTCGCGATGCCGGGAATGCTGACGCCGGTGTTCGGTCCGGCGCCGGCCTTGAGGGTGATCGCGGGCAGCAGGGGCAGCTTGACGGAGCCGCTGGCGATCACACCGCTGCCGGTCGCGCCCGCGGGCGTGGCGTTGCAGGTGGAGTTGATTCCGGTGAGCGCGATGGTGGCACCCGGGATGGTCACGCCGAGGTTCTCGACCGTGGCCGAGGCGCTCGCGTCACCGGTGGACGGGTCGCCGGAGGTCTTCGCGGTCAGCGTGGCGTTGGTCGCGAACGGGCCGACGGCCAGGCCGAGGGTCGTGGTCGTGCCGCCCGGCGTGTAGCTCGAGGTCGGGGTCGGCGGCACGGCGACGAGGTTGCCGATCGCGCCTGCCGAGACGACGAACGCGTTCGCCTGGGGAGTGGTCAGCGCCGCGTGCGCCGGAATCGCCGTGCACAGCAGTCCGCCGAGGACGACAGTGCCTGCGGCGAGCCGCGCCTTGGTGCGAGGAATCATGGGTATTTCCTTCTGACTGGGTGTGCGGCCCGAAAGTCCGCCTCTAAGTCCAGAGGATCGGTCCCGATACGCCCTGGTGCGGGGAGCCGGAGGGGTGTCTCCCGGCGAGTCGTAGCAAAATCAGGCGAATGGGTTAACAGATGTCTATCAAGCTGAGAACCAAGGTAAGTAGGGTTCTTAGGTCCGGCGCGGGTGCGTCGGTTTTTCCAGCACATGCCGCCGGATCAGCGCCTCGATCCGCTGCGCCGCGCGGCCGTCGCCGAAGGGGCGGTGCAGCGCCTCCAGCCGCCGTCGCACGCCCGCGACGTCGGCCAGCAGTGTCCTGGCATGCTGCCCGATCGCCGGCCCAGGTTCGTGGACCATCGTGACGAAGCCGTCCAGCGCCTCGGGCCGCTCGGTCGCCCGGCTCACCAGGATCAGCGGACGCCCGAGCACCGTCGCCTCTTCCTGGATCGCGCCGGAGTCGGTGATCAGTAACGCGGATTCCTTGGCCAACGCGAGGAATTCGCCGTGCTCCAGCGGATCGCACGCGACCACGCCCGTCGGAATCCCTTCCGCATACAGCAGATGCACCGCGGCCCGCGTACGTGGAGACAGCGGGAAGAGAACCGGCCGGCGGCTCTCCGCGGCGATCCCGATCAGCTCACTTATGATCGCCGCCAACCGCGCCGGATCCCGCGTGTTCTCCGCGCGATGAAGGCTCGTCAGCACGAAGCGGCCCGCCTCGATACCGCTCCGCGCCAACAGTTTTGCGCGCGCGTCGGGCCCGGGCAGCGCCTCCAGAACCGCCTCGACGACGGTACTGCCGGTGATCGCGATGCGTTCCCGCCCGATGCCCTCGCCGCGCAGGTTCGCCGCGTTGACCGGCGTCGGCGCGCACAGCAGGTCGGCGAGGTGGTCAATCAGAACACGATTGTTCTCCGCCGGGCTCGTGCGATCGTGGCTGCGCAGCCCGGCCTCTAGGCGTACCAACGGAATCGAGCGGGCGTTGGCGGCCAGCGCGCCCGCCAACGCCGTGTCGCTCCCGCCGAGCACGACGACCGCGGCCGGCGCGTCGGCCGCGAACAGCCGGTCGTATTCGGCGAGCGCGGCGCCGATCCGCTCGGCCCGTGAACCCTCGTGGCGACCGGCCCGGATCACCCGGCCGTCGCCGCCGAACCGGTGGATCACCGGCGCGAGCTTGGCGGCCTCGGAGCGGGCGCCGAGCACGAAGGCCACCTCGGCGTGGTGCGGCAGTAGCGACAGCGACATCCTCGTCACCCCGGTCAGTCGGTCAGGAACGGCAGGTCGAACAGGTGCTGGGAGAGCAGCGTGCTGCTCGGCTCGGAGTTCGGCCCGTCGGCCGTGAGCCACGCGCTCGCCAACTGCTCGGCGGCGACCTGGCCCAGGCCCGGCTTCACGTAGAGCCGCACCCAGTAGAAGGGCGCGTACATGACCGAGCCCGCGAGCTGGAAGTTCTCCTTCTTGACCGCGGCGAGGACCGGTCCCGACGAGGTGTCGCCCGACCACGGGTCCGACCCGACCGGTCCGTCGGCGCCCGCGACCACGGCGACGAGGCGGCCCATGACGTCGGCGGGCACGGGGTTCCCCAGGAACGGATCGGCCTTGCCGGACAGGTCGAGCGCCCACTGGTTCGAACGCAGCCGCGAGACCATGATCCCCGAGTCCTCGACCGCGACCACGCCGGTCAGCGAGGGGTCGGCGGCGACCGCCTCGCCGACCGCCTCCTGCGCGGTGGCCAGGTGCATCCGGTACGTGGCCCAGTCCAGGATCTGGCCGACGGTGGTCATCGACAGCGCCGCGACCAGCCCGGCGACGGCCACCATCACCGGCACGCGGTTGCCCAGCGCCCACACCGCGAGCGCGACCAGCATGGACAGCACGAGCGCCGTCTCGGTCAGGCCGAGCTGCGGGGTGTCCTGCGCGGAGCCCACGTACGCGGCCACCGCGGCGATGAGGACGGCCAGGGCGCTCCAGCGCGCCGACGCGGGGGCGGTGCCGGCCACACCCGCGACCTTGGGCGCCGAGTCCGCCGCGTCAGGGTTCTGCCGGATGAAGCGGCGCACCACCGGGTGCCGCTGCGCGCCGACCGCCTCGGCGAACAGCGGGCGTGACAGCAGCACCAGGCCGACCGGGAAGAGCAACTGCCAGCAGAAGCGGTTGCCGAAGTCCTGCTGCAGCGTCGAGACCCGGTACAGCGTCATGATAATCAATGCACTGACGCCCGCGAGCACGGCGGGAGTCGCGTCCCGCCAGGGCGACACCGGCCTGCTCGACCCACCGGACCGGCTACGGCCGCGCAGCCTGCGCACGACCTCGGCTCCGGCAGCGAGCATCGCGAGCACGATCACCATCCCGGCCAGGCCCGCGAAGGCGTGCGCCAGGGTGACGACGTTCGTCGCGCCCGCGCTCGAGGCGATCCGGTAGGGGTTCGGGAAGAACGAGCCGAAGTAGACCGCGCGCAGCGTCCAGTAGACGGCCAGCACGCCGCCGCTCACCCCGAGCGCGACCGCATCCGAACGACGCCGGTTCAGATGCAAGGCCCAGGCCTCCGCCACCAGCGCGAAGAGCATCCCCTCAGGACGGCTGAAGGCGACCAGCGCGGCCAGCACGTGTCCGGCGCGGCCGAGGTCCCCGCGCGTGTAGAGCAGCCCGTACAGCGCCGCGAGCAGCAGCGCGAAGTTCGCCGTGCCGAGGCCGGAGAACAGGTGCACGAAGAAGACCGGGTTCAGCAGCGCACACGCCGTCAGCACCAGCTTCTGCAGCCTCGGCACGGCCAGCCGCTGCACCACGACGAGGTACCCGCCGAGGACCGCGAGCCCGAGCAGCTTGGAGAACAGTTCCGGCGGCATTCGCAGCAGCGCCGGAACGATCGAGGCCAGCGCGGTCAGCAGGTCCGGGTACGCCTCGACCCGATACTTCCCGGTCGGGTTCCAGTTCCACGCCCCGTCCAGCAGGCTCTGGCCGTAGCGCCAGGAGATGAACGCGTCGTCCACGGTGAAGCGGATCAGCAGGAAGGCCAGCAGCATGCCGACGAGGGCCACGACGCCGTAGGCGAGCCGGAAGGGGTCCGCGGTGGCCACCATCGGGGCGCGCTCGGCCGTGGCGGGCGGCCGGTCCGCGACCGCGGCCTCGTCGGCGATACCAGAGGTCGTATTCATAGGCCGGATGTTCGCACATGGATCTTGAAGCTCCGGTGCGACGTGCCGTAGCGCGTGCCGTGCCGCCGAACGTAGTACGTCGTCCCGTGCCGCGTGCCCGCTCGACGCTGCTCCGACGGAGTGAACCTGCCCCTGTCCTGGTGCGTCACATGCTTGGCATGGTCACTGATGGGAGATTCTGACCTTGTCACTCATCGATATCGAACCCCTGGGGGTACCCGGATGTACAAGAAATCTGCCGGCGCCGGCGGGGCCGGGGCGGCCGGGGCGCTCGCGACCACCGGCGCGCCGAACGTGGCCCTGTACCTCGGCGTGGCGATCGTGCTCGGCATCATCGGCCTCTGCCTGTACCGCAGCTCGGTCGTGCTCGGCCGCGGCGATCGGTGAGCGCACCCGCGCACCCGGCCGACGAGCCGTTCCACGGCGGACCGGCCGCCCGGCGCGGCGCACGCTCCACCGACGGGGTGCGGCTGTTCGTGGCCCTGTTCGTCATCCTGGCCGCGCTGCTGGCGTTCGCCGAGCAGCAGACCTACCGCGTCTTCGAATCCCGGCTCGCCTCCTGGGCCGTGCACGAGCTGCTCGGCTACCGGGTGATCCCCGCTAACGCCGGACCCACCTTCTTCTTCGGCTACCACGCCGGCGGCGCCACCCAGTTCCTCGGCCTCCAGGTCAGCCTCGCGTGCAGCAGCGTCCTGCTGATCACCCCGGCCGCGTTCGTCACCGCCGTGCTGGCCGTGGTCAGCACCGTGACGCTCAATAGGCTGATGCTCGCGCTGGCCGCCACCGCGGTCCTGGTCACCGCCATCAACCTGCTGCGCTTCGTGCTGATCGCGCTGCTGGTGGACGCGTGGGGTCCGGAGACCGGCTTCGGCTGGGCGCACAGCTTCTTCGGCTCCCTGCTGACCCTCGCCGGGCTCGCGGGCGCGACCTACCTGTACTACCGCCTGGCCCGGCGACCCACCGCCGCGCGCCGCTAGACCGTAGCCCCGGACCTCGACCGGCCCTCGGCGGGCCGGGCGGCTGGTTCGGCGGCCGAAGGGGAGCACACCGCCGTTGGCAGCACTCGAACTCTGCATCGTCGCCGCGCTGCTGCTCGGCTTCGGGTTCCTGTGGTATGTGATCACGCTGGTCGTCACCTTCCTGCGGGCGGGCACCGACCCCGAGTCCGACCCCCGCGTCTTCCGCTGGCACTTCCTGCTGCCCTGCCGGGACGAGGCGACCGTGATCGGCGACACGCTCGGCTACCTGCGGGAGAGCTTCCCGGGTGCGGTCTTCTGGGTCGTCGATGACGACTCGGTGGACGCCACCGCGGGCATCGTCGAGCAGTTGGCCGCGCACGATCCGGACGTCCGGCTCGTGCGCAGGCGCATGCCCGAGGCCCGCAGCGGGAAGGGCGACGCGCTCAACGCCGCGTACCGCGAGCTGTGCGCGACGATCGAGGCTGACGCGGATCGCGAGAGGATCATGATCTGCGTCGTGGACGCGGACGGACGGCCGTCGCCGAACCTGCTGCGCGTCTGCGCCGGACCACGGATCTTCGGCGACCCGCGGATCGGCGCCGCGCAGGTCGAGGTGCGGATGACGAACCGGGCCGAGCGGCACCCGCTGCCCGGCCGCGGCATCGTCTCCAACGCCGTCGCCTCGCTGCTCGCCCGCCTGCAGGACGTCGAGTTCCGTGGCCCGATCTCGGCGATGCAGATGCTCCGCGCCCGCACGCACACGGTGAACCTCGGCGGCAACGGCCAGCTCGTACGGCTCAGCGCCCTCGACGAACTGGCCGGGGAACGCGGCGCGCCCTGGGGCAACGCGCTGCTGGAGGACTACGAGATCGGCCTGCGGCTGATGCTCGGCGGCTGGCGCATCGCGTACACGGTCTCGGCCTGGGTGGACCAGGAGGCGCTCTGGAGCCTTCGTACGCTGCTGGTCCAGCGCACGCGGTGGGCCCAGGGCTCGATGCAGTGTCTCAGATACCTGCCGGAGATCTGGCGCAGCACGAAGTTCAGCAACGCAGGGCTCTTCGAGGTCACCTACTTCATGGCCCAGCCGTGGCTCCAGCTGATCGGCACGATCATCTACCCGGTCCCGATGATCGTCTTCGCCTTCAACGCCGCGCATTTCCCGATCTTCACCGAGCAGTTCCTGCGCGACGGCGGCGCCGCGATGCTCGCGATGTACCTGCTGATCGGCATCGGCGAGTTCGCGATCTGGGGCGTCGTCTACCGCAAGCGCTGCGAGCCGGGCCTTTCGCGGTGGCAGGCCATGGAGATCGGGCTCGGGATGACGGTGTACGCGTGGCTGAGCTACGTGATCGCGTGGCGCGCCTTCGCTCGATTGGTGACGCGGCGTAGCTCGTGGCCGAAGACGCGGCGGAATGCCGAGTTGGTCCTGACGCCCGACGTGCCGGGGCCTGCGTCGCCCGCTGTTGCACCCGAACTCGACGGCGCCGCCTCGTGATCCGTCGCGTTCGCCTCGTCGGGCTGGCCGTGGCCACGCTCTTCGCGACCTCTGCCTGCTCTGCGACCGACTTGAGTAACGTCGGCATGGGCATCGGCGACTTCACGACGACGTGGACGATCGGCTCCTGCCACCGTCTCGACCAGCTCGAACAGACTGACCCGCTCTACCCCTCGGACACTTCACCCGCAGTGCCCTGCGATACGTCTCACGAGAGCGAGACCTACGCCGTCGTCCCGATCACCGGTCGGTCCGCCGCGTTCCCGCAACGTCCGAACCCTGTCTGGCTCGAGCACGCGCTCGCCGGAGCCTGCACCTGGACACGGATGTCCGCGTACCTCGGCGCCCGGCAGATCGACGCGCTGCAGAACATCAGCATCCTGCAAGTCCTCCCGTCCGAACCCGAGTGGGAAAGCGGCGTGCGCACAATCCGCTGCGATGTGCTGATCGGCCCACGCAGCAGCGCGTACATCGCTTCTACTTCGCTTGATCTGCAAGGAATTCTCGCCGGGCCGTCCGGTGACCGGTTCCGCGTCTGCCGCGCCTACGGCCAGCAGGTCGGCTGCGACCAGCCGCACGACGGCGAACTGATCAACGCGTGGTTCAAGTTCTCGAACGCTGAGCTGATGCACAACACGAAGATGCAGGAGACGGCCAAGATCTTCGCGGCGTGCCGGGCAAAGGCTGCCGTCTACCTCGGCGCGCCGATGTCCGCTTGGCCGGACCTCGTCATGTCAGCCGAACTTCCCGACACTCCGGGCGACGCCGTCATGAAGGCAGGCAGATGTTGGTTGGGCGACGCGCACTCAGGTCGGGAGTGGACCGGCTCGCTGCGCACCGACAAAATCAGGCGGCTGCCATGATGAGCATGAGGATCATCCGCCACGTCCTCGCGTTCGTCCTTGTCCGAGCTCGACGTCATCCAGCCCTGACTACCGGTCTGGCCTGGTCGTTCGTGCTCCTCATCCGCATGTACTACGGCGGCGCGATCGGCCTGGCTGACAACTTCGACGGTCACCGCCTGATGTGCCAACTCGGCGTCGCGCCGCACCCGTACCCGGCCGACCAACAGCTCTGGGCATTCGTAACCCCGCGCTACGACGCGTACACCTGGTACGGCGAATCATGCAGCGCGGGCGGCACCGGGCAGCCGTACCTCAGCACGGCCGTCATCCCGCTGTGGATCGCCAAGGCGTTGACCGCGACCGTCGGCAACCACCTGTTCGGTCTGCCCGGCGCGCTCGACCTGCGCGTGCTCGGCCTCGTCTACGTCGCCCTCGCCGCCATCGCGATCGGCTGGTGCGCGCACGAGCTGCCCGGCCGCGCGTGGCTCAGGGTACTGACGGCGAGTGGCATCGGCCTCGTGGTCGCGGACAGCGCCTTCGCCCCCGAATTCATCTCGCCGTACGCCACCCCGGCCGGGATCATCGGCATTCTCTTTCTGCTCCCCGCGATGCTCCGATTCCTGCGCGTCGAGCGGCTGACGTGGCGCGAACCGGCGGCCGTCACCGTCATCGCGCTCTGGACGATCGCCGCCGAAGCGCAGCTCAGCACGATCCTGGTCGCCGTCATCCCCTGCCTGCTCGCCAGGCCCGCCGCGCTGCCCAGGTTCACTCGCCGCCTGCCCGCCGCCATCCTCTGCGCGGGCCTGGCGCTGTTCGCCGTCGGATATCAGCAGACGCAATCACGCTGGCTCTACCAGGACAACCTCTACAACTCGGTCCTCGGCGAAGTGCTCGGCCACAGCGATAGTGTTGCGGGCGACCTGCGTGCCCTGCACCTGGCCCCGGGCCTCGCCACGTCAGCCGGATCGGACATCGTCGCCCGCAACTCGGCCGCCGTCGACACTAATACTGCGCTCTACCCCGACTTCCTCGCGCACGCCTCGTACAGCGACGAACTCAGTTTCTACGCGGCTCACCCCTGGCGCCTGCTCGGCGTCGCGGACCGCGGGCTCGACGGTGTTTCCGCAGCCAGGCCCGACTATCTCGGCAACTACCCGGCTACCAGCGCGGGCCATCCCGCGTACGCGCAGGAGTGCCGGGTCTGCGTCGTCGAGGCCGCATTCACTCTCGCCGAACCGCTGCGCTGGATCGTCTTCCCCGCGCTCTGGTTCGGTGCGCTGGTAGCAGGACTCGTACTCGCGATCAGGGGTCGCAAACGCCCGGCAGGCCGAAGCGCCGGGGGAGTGCTCGCCGCGGTGGCAGCCGCCACGATCGCGCAGTTCTGGTTCGTGATGCTGACCGAGGGTGGCAACGACCTGGCCAGGAACATGGTCTTCACCGACCTCGGCACCTGCCTGCTCGGCCCCCTGCTGATCGCCGCCCTCGTCGGTCTCGACCTGTCGACGGAGACCGACAGCGCTCAGCAGCTTGAGATCGCGGTACCCCTTCAACAACCAGAACCCGCCGTCGCGGAGGCGATGCGATGACCCCCAAACGCTCACGCAGCAGACTGTTCGTGGTACGCCGCGCCATCCTGCTCACGCTCGTCCTCGGAGCCCTGCTCGTACCCGTGGTCGCCATCGCCGCCAACGCGTTCGGCGCGCACAGCCAGGGCTCGTCCTCGGAGCTCGTCTGCTCCCAGACGTCGAATCCCTGTCAGCTTCCCAACTCCGCCGCGTCCCCGTAAGTACTGATCTCGATCAGATTGCCGTCCGGGTCGCGCAGGTACGTGCTCGTGATCGGGCCGAGCGCGCCGGTACGCGGCACGGGACCCTCCTCGATCGCCACGCCGCAGGCCTCGAGGTGCGCGATGACCTGGTCTTGCGGGTCTCGTGTGACCAGACATAGGTCCGCGCTGCCCGGCACCGGGTGCGTCGCGCGCGGCAGGAGTTCGCGGCCGACCTCGTGCAGATTGATCTTGCTGCTGCCGAAGGCCAGCGCGCGACGCCCCTCGCCGAAGGTGACCGCGCGCATGCCGAGGACGCGCTCGTAGAACGCGACGGTTCGTTCGACGTTCGCCACCGTCAGCACGAGGTGGTCGAGACCGGCGATCCGCAAGCCCGGTTGCGGGGCGTATGGGGCGAGCTGCCGGGTGAATGCCTCGCGCGCCGCTTCCGAGAGCAGCGACCCGGCGCGCGTGAACAACCGTCGCAGCGCCGAACCGTATTGCGCGGCCAGGGATTCGCTGTGCGCCATCACATCGAGCTCGTTGGCGGCCGTGATCTCGAGGAACGCTCGCAGGTCGGTCAGGTCGGGCGTGTGCTCGTCCACGGTGAACCGGTCGCGGAAGACGACGGGGTCGTCGCGGCCGATGCGCGGATAGACGACGGACCGGTCGCAGCTGGCGTAGAGGTAGACCAGCGCCTCGGCCCGCTCGCCGATGAGCGCCCTCAGCGTCGCGCGCTCGGTGAGGGGGAGCAGCGACGGATCGAAGCCATCGGTGCCGTACGTCGCGTGACATAGCCCCGCGACCTGCACGTCCACGTCGGCGCCCCAGTCGGCCAGCAGATCCCTGACCCGATGCAGATGATCAAGCAGCCTGCCGCCGGGATGACGCTGCTCCGCGGCGCCTCCCGAACGCAGGAAGGCATCGATCCGGGGCCAATCGGGCTTGCGCGGCGCGTCCTGGTTCACATCACGAGTTATATCGCGGCGCGTCCGTGTCGGCGACGCCTGGCCACCGGCTTCCCGACCACCCCCCTGTATAAAGGTCGTGGTCGCGGACGGACAACGATAGGGGGCGGCGGATGAAACTCGATCCCAGGCGGCTGCTGGTGCTGCGGCAGATCGCGGACGGCGGGGGAGTGGCCGGGGCGTCGCGGGCGCTCGGGCACACGCCGTCCGCCATCTCGCAGCACCTGAGCCGGCTCGAGAGCGAAGTGGGCCTGCCGCTGGTGGACCGCAGCGGCGGGCGCGCCGAGCTGACCGTCGCCGGACGGATGCTGGCCGACTACGGCCGCCGGATCGAGGAGCTGCTGGACGAGGCGGCCGGGGCGCTCGACACACTCGGCAGCCAGGCAGCAGGGCCGATCGCCATCGGGGTTCCGCTGCCCGCGATCACCTTCTTCGCCGGGCCCGCACTGCATCTGCTGGCCACGAGCCATCCCGCGCTTGAACCACGCCTCGTCGAGACCGGTGCCGCGGACGGGCTGCGTGCGCTGCGTCGCGGGGAGCTGGACGTGCTCGTCATGGAGGACGACGACGAGCAGCCCACCGAACTGCCGCCGGGTGTGCGCTCCACGGTCATGTTCGAGGACAGCTACAAGCTCGTGCTGCCGGAGACGTGGGAGGTCCCGGACACCCTCGCGCAGCTGTCCGGCATCCCGTGGATAGGCGCAGCCGAGGGTACGCCGCGTGACCTGGCGTTCCGTCGGCTGGCCGCGGAGCACGGCATCAAGCCGTCCACGGAGCACCTGGCCCGGGAACGCTTCGCCGTGTACAGCATGCTCGCGGTCCGGCTCGGCCCCGTCGTCCTCCCGGCGAACGCCGCCGGCCTGGTGACCCACGGCACCGTCACCGAGGTCCCCGTGCCCGGCCGCTACCTCCTTCGCCTGCTGCGACGCACCGGCTCGACCGGCACCGTCCCGGCCGCCGAGGCCGCGGCGTCGGCGCTCCAGTCGGCGCTGCTCGCCGCCAGCGAGCGGATGACCAGAACCGGCATGACCACGCTCGATCCGCGCATCTCCGCGCACCTGCGGGACCCCAGTGAACTATGAGAAAGTCGTGCGCATGGCGGCGACTGAGACCTACCTCAACCCGGTGATCCCCGGCTTCCACCCCGATCCGAGCGTCTGCCGGGTCGGCGAGGACTACTATCTGGCCTGCTCCAGCTTCGAGTATTTCCCCGGCGTGCCGATCTTCCACAGCCGCGACCTCGTGCACTGGACCCAGATCGGCAACGTGCTGGACCGGCCGAGCCAGCTGCACCTGCCGCCGGAAACCCCGTCGTCCGGCGGCATCTACGCGCCGACCCTCCGGCACCACGACGGCCGCTTCTGGCTGATCACCACGAACGTCAGCCAAGGCGGCACCTTCATCGTCACGGCCACCGACCCGGCCGGACCGTGGTCCGACCCGATCCCGCTGCCCGACATTCACGGCATCGACCCGGACCTCGCCTGGGACGAGGACGGCAACTGCTGGTGCACGGTCGCCGGGAACTCGCAGGCGCGCATCGACCCCGAGACCGGACGCGCGCTGAGCCCGCAGAGCCCGATCTGGTCCGGCACGCCGGGAGCGCAGGCGCCCGAGGGACCTCACCTGTACCGCATCGGCGAGTACTGGTACCTGTTGCTGTCCGAGGGCGGAACCGAGCGCGGCCACTCGATCTCGATCGCGCGCGGCCCGGCGCCCGACGGACCGTTCGAACCCTGCCCGGCGAACCCGATCATCACCCATCGCAGCACCGGCAAGCCGATCCAGAACACCGGGCACTCGGATCTGGTTCAGGGTCCTGACGGTTCGTGGTGGATGGTTCTGCTCGGGGTGCGTCCGGGTGGTGGCACACCCGGCTGGCACGTGCTGGGCCGCGAGACGTTCCTCGTCCCGATCGTCGAGTGGGTCGACGGCTGGCCGGTGGTGGGCGAACTGGCCCCTGAGATGGCCGCGCCGCCGTGGCCGCTGCATCCCAACGTCCCGACCCCGGTCCGCGATGACCTCGAATCACTGGCGCCACACTGGATTTCTCCCCGCATCCGAAGCACCGAGATGTGCACGACGGCCAACCGTCCCGGCTGGCTGACCCTGCGCGCGCAAGGCAGTTCGCTCGACGCGCACGACGTCACCTTCGTCGGCCGCCGCCAGCAGCACCGCTCGTGCCGGGTACGAACCCTGATCGACCCGGCCGAAGGAAGCGGCGGCCTCGCCGTCCGCCTCGACGAGCACCACCACTACGAGATCGAGGCCGACAACGTCGAGGTACGCGTGCTCGCAAGGATCGGATCGGTAAGCACAGTCGTCGCGCGGCACGCTCTCGGTGTCGAGCCCGGCCCGCTCGTGCTGCGCGTGGAAACCGAGGCCACACACGGCTGGCGCGATCCGCGGATGGAGCCGGACACGGTGCTCCTCGGCATCGAGGACTCGGATGGCGAATTCGTAGTACTGGCCAGGTTGGATGGCCGGTACTTGTCCACCGAAGTGGCAGGTGGCTTCACCGGCCGCGTCATCGGCATGTACGCCGCGACCGGCACCGTCCACTTCGACTGGTTCGACTACGAATCCCTTGACTAAGCTCGTCGTTTAAGTGGTTCGGCGTGGCTTGGTGCCTTTTCTATAGTGGGCGGGTCTTTCGTAGGCCTCGCCGGTGGTCAGGATGCGGCCGACGTCGTGGCGGGTCGCGGGGCGGTGGTTCTTCGAGCCCTTCGGGCGCCCGGGTCCGGGGTAGGCGGGTTTCGGTGCCGCGGCAGGGGAGCCCCAAGTTCCCCCAAGTCCGATCATGCCGGTTGCCTTTCCGGTTCAACGCCCCCAGTCGGAACTTGCAAGCCCTCCGGAATCCGATTGTGCCGGTCACTTTTCCGGTCAAACGACGTGGTCGCCCGGCCGGCCGACGGCGGACACTGAAGGCCATCGACGGTACGCCGAACCCGACGCGACGCCGAAGACAGAAGGACGCACCAGGCACGCCGACGAGAGCCTCGCGATAGGAATGACTCCGGTGCCGGAAGCTCTCGGGCTCACCTGCCACGAAAGGACCATCGTCTTTATGAAAACGAGAACATCCCGTGCGGTATTCGCCTTCGGCGCGGTTGTCGCCGCGGCCATGGGGCTTACCGCCGCCCCGGCCTGGGCGGGCACGCTCACAACCATCTACCCGGGCAACTCCTGCACCGGGACCACCGGGGACTGGATCGTCACCGTCGTCGACGGCACATACCAGTTCCCTGACAAGCTTGCCGGCACCATCATCTGCGCATACGGAGCAACCACGGCGATCCTCCCGAATGGCTCGGAAGAGAGTTTCGCCATCGGCACGTCGCACGCGGTATGGACGGCCTGGAACGGTTCCGAGGGATCCAACTCATGGAATGAGGAATCATTCGGCGGTAACGCCATCAGTGGCGTGACCGTTGTACAAGACGGATGGTATCTGCACATCAGTGCCCAGGGCGACGGCGGGCCCACCTACTGCAGGAACCGAGGGGCGGACGGAACGGCGACCTCGAGCTCCGGCTGGACCGGCTGGTATGAGTGCTAGCAAAATCCTCCTGGCGTAAGCAGTAGGGTCGGGGGCTGGAAACGGAGCACCATGCCACCGCGCCAGTCCCCGACCCTGCTAAGAGGCCGCGGAGCCCGGCCTTTCGGGATCGGCTGGCGTGGCGCGGTACCGGGCGATTTCGCCGCGCGTCGCACCGCCGTCACCCTTCCGCCGGCGGAACGCCGACCAGTTTCACCAGGAACCGGTCCACTTGCGCCTCCAGCGAGGGCCAGGGCAGCTCGGGTTGGTTGACGCGCAGTGAGATCGCGCCGTGGACGGCCGTGCGCAGGTCCAGGGAGACGGCCTCCGCGTCGCCGCGCGGCGCCAGCCCGGCGTCCATGCAGCGGCGGATCGCCGCGGTGGTGCGCTTGGCCATCTCCTCCTTGAAGGACATGTCCGTGCGCCGGTTGAGGGTGCTTTCGTGCAGCACCTTGTACAGCCCCGGGTGCTCACGGGACCAAGCGCTGAGCAGTGTCGCGCGGGCGCGCAGCGCGGCCACCGGGTCGGCGGCGCCCGACTCCGCGTCGTCCGCTGCGCGCTGCAGGTCCGCGTGGCAGTGCTCCAGCGCGGCCAGCACCAGTGCGTCGCGGTCGGCGAAGTGGATGTAGACGGAGGTCGCGGCGATGCCCACCTCGCGGGCGACCGCGCGCAGGGAGAGCGCCTGGTCGTCGGAGAGTTCGTCCAACAGCCGCAGCGCCGTGTCGAGGATCTCGGCGCGCAGCCGCTCGCCCTGGCCGCGCGGGTTGCGACCGCGCGGCGCGGTGTGGGCGGTCCCTCGGGCCGGGGTGGTCGCATCCATGATCCGCTATTGTAGGGGACGGGTCGTAGGGCTACGGTTGTAGTGCTACGGTCGTCCACCTAGGGGAGCCACCATGACGCTGCCGAACCAGACCACAGTCGACGAACTCGACCCGGTCTTCGCGGAGATGGCCGCCGCGAGCTTCCGGCAAGCCGAAACAGGATCGGAGCTGACGCCGCGGGAGCTCACTGTGCTCAGCCTCGTCGCCGACGTGTGCGGACAGGTCCTCGGGACGCCGTTCGAACTGCACGTGCTGGCCGCCCTGGACAGCGGCCTGGACGCCGACGACCTGCGCGAGCTGCTCCGTTTCATCTCCTACGAGAGCGGCTATCCGGCGGCGCTGGCCGCCTTGGAGCGGCTGGCCCAGATCGAGCGCGAGCGCGGCCTGCCCGGGCCGACCGGCCAGGCCCACCGGGTGAATGCGGACGGTACGGGCAGCCCCATGCCCGCGGCGGTGCGCGCCGAGATGCTCGCCTTCGACCCGGGCTTCGTCGGCTACATGGAGCTACAGTCGCGGATGCGCGCCGACATGTCCCGGATCAGCGTCCGTGAGCGGGCGTTCGCCTCGATGACGGTGGACGTCCTCTACCAGACCCTCCAGGAGAGCTTCCGCGCCCACGTCGGGCGCGCACTGGGCGCGGGGGCGAAGCCCGATGAGGTCCGCGCCGCCGTCCGCGCCACCGCGACGTTCGGGATGGCCCGGACCTGGCGCGCGCTGATCGTCCTCGACGCGCTGCTGGCCGAGCCGGGGGAACCGGAGGCAGAGCAGACGGCCGCGGCTGCCTGATGGTCTGTCGTCCGCCGCCATGGCAGCCCGATCAACCCCGAAAGACTTCCGGAGCTGACCGCTAAGACGGTCTCGAAGGGGCCGAAATCTCCGCGGCACGGCGAATCAGCGGAGCGGCGACGGGACTTCGGGAGAAGGGAAGCAGCCGGGCTCGCAGCGTCCCGAGCGCCTCGTCCACTCGGCGCGAGGTGAGTTCCGGGTAGTCATCGAGGAAGTGCTGCCACTGTTCGCATGCGCTTTCCAGGTGACCGCCGTCCATGAACAGCTCGGCCGTACGAGCGAACGTGAGGGCCCGGCTACGCCGTTCGTGGTCGGGCCGGGCGCGAAGCGAACGCTTGTAGGCGTCGATGGCGACTGCGGGGGCGCCCTGATATACGGCCAGCGTCGCGTACTGATACTCGAGGGACGCTTCGTGGAACGCGCCGACCGCGTCAGTGCTCGAGGTCGCTCGGTCGAGCAGCCGCTCGGTCCGGCGGAAGTGGCCGAGGGACGCGACGTGCTCGCCGATCGCGGCGGTGGCGACCGCGAGCTGGCCGCTGAGGAACGCGCGGACGGGCACCGGAGCCACGTGCCAGCCGACGTCCACCGCCGCCTGCGCGAGTTGGGCGCTGAGCGTGTGGTGCCCGAGCGACTCCGCCTGTGTACTCAGACCGCGCAACGCCGTCGCGTAGCCGACCCGGTCATCCGCCTCGTCGGCCAGGCGGAGGCTGATCCGGTAGTAGCGCTGGGCGCTGGCGTTGAGCGCGTCGTCGAAGTGCATGAAGCCGCAGAGGTACGCCAGCTTGGCCGCGGATCCGAGCAGGTCGCGGCGGACGTCCGCGGGCGCCGGGAGACCGAGCAGCGGCGCGATCGCCGTCGAGAGATACTGAGCGAGCGCTTGTCGACTGTGCCCGCCGCCGAACGCGTGGTCGGCGCGAGAGTAGGCGTCCAGCGCGGAATCGGCGCTGATCACGTCGTCCCGGGTGAGCGTACCTCCTCGCCCCGAGCCGGACTCGCCGAAGGACGACTGCCCGAACCACGGCACCTCCAGCTCGCGAGCGACGAACGCGTGACTAGGGCCGGAAGGGCCCTGCGACAGAGCATGCTCAGCGCTCTGCTGCCACTCGAACGCCGATGACGCGCGACCATCGCCCCTGACCGACCCGCCCCCGCACAGCCCGGCCTCGGTCGGCGTGACCGGTCGCCCGAGCCTGCGGGCCAGAACCTCCGCGATCAGGTCGGGCGCCGGGGTACGCGGCCGCACGCCCGCCAGCCACTGAGCGGCCGATGTGCGCTGATACCGCAGTTCCGCGCCGATCTCCCGCCCGGCCGCGTTGACCGCGCGCACGAGATCCTGCCCGTTCCACCCCGCCTCGCCCAGCAGACCGCGCAGTGCGTTGTTGCCGTCCCCCTTGTGGTGCCCCTGGTGCAAAAACCCCGTCCCTCCGCTCGATCCGGCGCCGCCGAAGCAGCGCCCTGATCAGCTTGCGGTCCGGCCTCGCCGATCTCCAAGCGGGATCGCCGAACGCAGGGGTGTCGTTGATCGTCTCCGGTAGCATTTCCGGCGCGCACGGACCCACCGATACGCGCCGGTACTGCGGGGCGGGGCCTTAGAGCACCCGCTGGCCCTTGCCCAGCGCGATGATGCCGTTGGCCGAGGCGTGGTAGAGCTCGCGGTCGCGCTCCGGGTTGACGCCGACGGTGGCGCCGGGCGGCACCACGATGTTCTTGTCCAGGATCGCTCGGCGCACGATCGCGCCGCGGCCGACGCGGACGTTGTCGTGCAGGATCGAGCCTTGGACCACGGCGCCCTCCTCGACGATGACGCCGGGGGAGAGGACGGACTGGGTCACCTGGCCGGTGATGATGCAGCCGGGGGCGACCATCGACTCGCTGGCGATGCCGCCGGCCACGAACTTGGCGGGCGGCGACTGCAGGTTGCGGGTGTAGAGCGGCCACTCGCGGTTGTAGAGGTTGAAGACCGGGTGCACCGAGATAAGGTCCAAGTGCGAGTCGTAGTAGGCGTCAAGGGTTCCCACGTCGCGCCAGTAGCCGTGGTCGCGCTCGGTCTCGCCGGGGACGTGGTTCTGGTCGAAGTCGTAGACCTGGACCTGGCCCTTCGCGGTGAGCATCGGCAGGATGCTGCCGCCCATGTCGTGGATCGAGTGGTCGTTCTCGGCGTCCTCGGTCAGCGCGTCGATCAGGGCCTTGGTCGAGAAGACGTAGTTGCCCATCGACGCGTAGACCTGGTCCGGGTTGTCCGGCAGGCCGGGCGGGTCGGTGGGCTTCTCGAGGAACTGCTCGACCTGCATGCCGTCGGGCCCGGTCGTGATGATGCCGAACGACGAGGCCTCCGAGCGCGGGATGCGGATGCCGGCGACGGTGGCGGCCGCGCCGTTCTCGATGTGCTGGCGGACCATCTGGCGCGGGTCCATCCGGTAGACGTGGTCGGCGCCGAACACGACCACGTAGTCCGGCTGCTCGTCGTAGATGAGGTTGAGCGACTGGTAGATCGCGTCCGCGCTGCCGAGGAACCAGCGCGGGCCGAGCCGCTGCTGCGCGGGCACCGGGGTGACGTAGTTGCCCAGCAGGTTCGACATCCGCCACGTGGTGGTGATGTGGCGGTCGAGCGAGTGCGACTTGTACTGCGTGAGCACGCAGATGCGCATGATGTCGCCGTTGACGAGGTTCGACAGCACGAAGTCCACCAACCGGTACACGCCGCCGAAGGGCACGGCCGGTTTGGCCCGGTCCGCGGTCAGCGGCATCAGCCGCTTGCCCTCGCCGCCGGCCAGCACTATGCCCAGGATCGAAGGTCCGCCACGCATCCGCCGCCCCTTTGTTCCGCTTCCGCTGCTCCGTCGGCCACGGTCGGCGCCGACGTTCGCGAGGTGGTCACTTCTTCCGCAGGATCTCTTCGTACACCGCGACCGTCCGGCGGGCGATCGCGTCCCAGCCGAAGTCCCGGACCGCGCGCTTCCGACCGGCCTCGCCCATGCGCGCGGCGGCGGCCGGATCGGCTATCACGCTCTCGATTGCCTCCGCCAGGCCACTCTCAAACGCGGCCGGGTCCTTCTCGTCGTACCGGACCAATACCCCGGTGACGCCGTCCTCGACCACCTCGGGGATCCCGCCGACGGCCGACGCGACGACGGGCGCGGCGCAGGCCATCGCCTCCAGGTTCACGATGCCCAGCGGCTCGTACACCGACGGGCAGGCGAACACGGCGGCGTGGCTCAGCAGCTCGATCACCTCGGGGCGCGGCAGCATCTCCGGGATCCACACCACCGCGTCGCGCGTCCGCCGCAGCTCGTCGACCAGCGTGCGGAACTCCTGGTCGATCGCGGGCGTGTCCGGGGCGCCCGCGCACAGCACGAGCTGCACCGACGGATCGAACCTACGCGCCGCGCGGAGCAGGTGCGGCACGCCCTTCTGCCGGGTGATCCGGCCGACGAACAGCACGTACGGCCGGTCCGGGTCCACGCCGTGCCGGGCCAGCGCGGCGTTGTCCGGCGCCGGATGGTAGAGCTCGGTGTCGATGCCGTTGTGCACGACGTGGATGCGCGCCGGGTCGAGCGAGGGGTAGCAGCCGAGGATGTCCTCGCGCATCCCGTGCGACACGGCGATCACCGCGTCCGCCGCCTCGATCGCCGTACGCTCGGCCCAGCTGGAGAGCGTGTAGCCGCCGCCCAGCTGCTCGGCCTTCCACGGACGCAGCGGCTCGAGCGAGTGCGCGGTCATCACGTGCGGGATGCCGTAGAGCAGCTTGGCGATGTGCCCGCCGAGGTTGGCGTACCAGGTGTGCGAGTGGACGAGGTCCCGGTCGGACACGGCCGCCGCCATCGCCAGGTCGACCGACAGGCTGCGCAGCGCCTCGTTCGCGTCGGCCAGCGCCTCGTCGGGGGCGTGCCGCTGGACGCCGGGCTCGGGTTGATCCCCGGCCTTCGCGCTGGCCCAGGTCTGCACGCGCACGTCGGTCAGCGCCCGCAACTCCCGGGCCAGGAACTCCACGTGAACGCCGGCACCGCCGTACACGTCGGGAGGGAACTCCCTTGTCAGCAAACCGACCTTCACCAGCGCCTCCGGTCCTGCCACGGAGTACGGACATTCACAATAGGGAGACCATAGCGGGTCGGCAGGACGGAGGCGAGCACGAGTTTCGGGCGTTGCCGCCGCTCGGGCGGGGAATCGGCGCGGAATCGGCTCAGAGGTCGCCAAGTCTTCACGTCGACGCAATCCGAGTCTGACGATTCGACCCAGGAAAAGGGCGTGTCGAACCGCGCTGACGCGGCCCGCGTCCCGTCCGCCGTAAGGTACCGCCGTAGGGTGTCCTCCAGTCACCCAACCGCGGTCGCATCACCCGGAAGGCAGAACATGGCGAACAGTACGAACGGCGGGGTCGCCAACACCCTGGTCGACTTCGGCATCACCGGAGATCTAGCGCGGAAGATGACCCTGCGCTCGCTCTACCGGCTGGAGCGGCGCGGCCTGCTCGACTGCCGGATCATCGGCGTCGCCTCCGACGCGTGGTCCCTCACCCGGTTGGTCGATCACGCGCGCACCAGCATCACCGAGGCCGGGGAGAAGATCGACGAGGCCGTGTTCGACCGCTTCGCCAAGCGGCTGTCGTACATCTCCGGGGACGTCAAGGACGACGGGCTCTACACCCGGCTGGCCGAGGAGCTCGGCCCGGACGCGCGGGCCGTCTACTACCTGCAGATGCCGCCCTCGCTGTTCGGCCCGATCGTGGAGAAGCTCGGCGAGCACAAGCTGCTGGGCGGCGCCCGGGTCGCGGTGGAGAAGCCCTTCGGCCGCGACCTGGAATCCGCCCGCGAGCTCAACTCCCGGCTGCGCTCGGTGCTGGCCGAGGAGCAGCTGCTGCGGGTGGACCACTTCCTCGGCAAGGCGCCCGTCATCGAGCTCGAATACCTGAGGTTCGCCAACCTCGCGCTGGCCGAGCTGTGGGACCGCAAGAGCGTCTCCGCCATACAGATCACCATGGCGGAGAACTTCGGCGTCGAGGACCGCGGCGGGTTCTACGATCCGGTCGGCGCGCTGCGCGACGTGGTGCAGAACCACCTGCTGCAGGTGCTCGCCCTGGTCGCGATGGAGCCGCCGGCCGGTTCCAGCGCGGACGACCTGCGCGACAAGAAGGGCGAGCTGCTCCGGGCGGTCGGCGCGGCGGACCCGAAGCACTACGTGCGCGGCCAGTACGCGGGCTACCTCGACGTCCCCGGCGTCGCGAAGGGCTCGGACACCGAGACGTACACGGCGCTGCGGCTGGAGATCGACAACTGGCGCTGGGCCGGCGTCCCGGTCTACCTGCGCGCCGGAAAGGCCCTGGCCCAGCGGGTCACCGAGGTGCGGCTGCACCTGAACCGCACCCCGGGCCTCGCGTTCCTGCCGCATGACGGCCAGGCCGAGCAGAACCAGATCGTGCTGCGCGTCGACCCGGAGCCCGGCCTGCGGCTCGCGCTGACCGCCAAGGACGACGACGACAAGGGCTGGTCGCCGCTCACCCTCGACGCCTCCTTCTCCCGCGAGCTCGGCGAGCCGCTGGAGCCCTACGAGCGGCTGCTGCACAGCGCGATGATCGGCGACGCGCAGCTGTTCGCGCGCGAGGACAGCGTCGAGGAGTCCTGGCGGATCGTGCAGCCGCTGCTCGACGCGCCCTCGCCGCTGCACACCTACGAGCGCGGGAGCTGGGGGCCGGTCGAGGAGGCCGACAAGCTCGTGCGCGGGCATGCTAAGTGGCACAAGCCGTGGACGCCGGACGAGGTGTGACCCACGGTCCCCGGCACCGGCCGGGCGGATCGACGCCAGAAGACGCCAAAAGGAGCAGTAACGTGCAACTCGGAATGATCGGCCTCGGCCGGATGGGCGCCAACATCGTCCGGCGCCTGATGCGGGACGGCCACGACTGTGTCGTCTTCGACCACGACCCGAAGGTCGTCGAGCAGCTCGTCGCGGAGGGCGCGACCGGCGCCGCGTCGCTGCAGGACCTGGCCGCCAAGCTCGAAGCGCCGCGCGCCGTGTGGGTCATGGTCCCGGCCGGCGAGATCACCACCGGCGTGATCAACGAGCTGGCGGGCATCCTCGACGCCGACGACACCGTGATCGACGGCGGCAACACCTACTACCGCGACGACCTGCGCCACGCCGTGACCCTCAAGGAGCGGGGCATCCACCTGCTCGACTGCGGGACCAGCGGCGGCGTGTTCGGCCTCGACCGCGGATACTGCCTGATGATCGGCGGGGACGACACCGCGTTCGCCCGCACCGAGTCGATCTTCGCGACGCTGGCCCCGGGCGCCGGGACCGCCGAGCGCACCCCGGGCCGCGACGGCGAGCTCGCCCCGGCCGAGCGCGGCTACCTGCACTGCGGCCCCGGCGGCTCCGGCCACTTCGTGAAGATGGTCCACAACGGCATCGAGTACGGGATGATGGCCTCGATCGCCGAGGGTCTCAACATCCTGAAGAACGCCGACGTCGGCAGGCAGAGCGTGAAGGGCGACGCGGAGACCGCGCCGCTGGAGAACCCGGAGTACTACCAGTACGACCTGGACACCGCCGAGATCTCCGAGGTATGGCGGCGCGGCAGCGTCATCGGCTCCTGGCTGATGGACCTGACCGCGGCCGCGCTGCAGGAGTCGCCCGACCTCGCCGAGTTCGGCGGCCGGGTGTCCGACTCGGGCGAGGGCCGCTGGACGTCGATCGCGGCGATCGACGAGGGCGTCCCGGCGCCGGTGCTCACCTCGGCGCTCTACTCCCGCTTCTCCTCCCGCGGCCTCGACGACTACGCGGACAAGATCCTGTCCGCGATGCGCAAGCAGTTCGGCGGGCACGACGAGAAGCCCGCGTCGTAGACCTCGACGACACTCGACCGCCCCCGGGCCGCGGACTTCCGTGGTCGCGGGGGCGGTTCGCGGTAATGCGGCGGGCGCAATGTCGGTGTGTGCCACTAAGGTGGACACTGTGCGGCGGTACCGGCTGAGCTGCGAGAGGACGCGATGCGATTCGGTGTGCTTGGCTTGCTTGGAGTTCGGGACGATCAGGGTTCTGAGCGGGTCGTGTCCGCCGCGAAACACCGTATTCTGCTGGCCGCCCTGCTGCTGAACGCGAATCGCCAGGTTTCCCGCGAGAACCTTATCGACGTGCTCTGGGACCAGGAGCCGCCGCCGAACGCCGGCGCGACCCTGCGCACCTACCTCGCGCGACTGCGCGGCGCGCTCGGTGACGCGAGCGGCCGGATCACCGCGACTCCCTTCGGGCTGATGGTGGAACTGCGCTCGCCGGCGGAATTCGACGTCACCGAAGCCGAGGAGCTGCATGCCCGCGCGCTGACGGCCGCGGGCGACCGGAACTGGGCGGAGGCCGCGGCGATCCTGCGCCGCGCCGAGACCCTGTGGCGCGGGCAGCCGCTGGCCGACGTGCCATCCGACGCGCTGCGAAGCCGCGAGGTTCCCCGCCTCGAAGAGCTGCGGACGGCTCTGACCGAGCAGCGCATCGACGCCGAGCTGAACCTCGGCCGCGCGGGCGATCTCATCGGCGAGCTGCGGACTCTTGTCGCCGCGCACCCGCTGCGTGAGCGGACGTACGCGCAGCTCATGCTCGCGCTCTACCGCTCGCAGCGCCGCGGCGAGGCGCTGGCCGTATATCAGGACGCTCGGCGGGTGCTGCTCGATGAGCTGGGCGCCGATCCCGCGGAGCAGTTGCGCGACCTGCATCGCAGGATCCTGTCCGGGGAGCCTGAATCAGAGCCCGAGCCCGCGCCCGTCCGCGAGGAGCTCGGCGAGGTCGCGGCCCGGCCGCACCACGTGCCGCGCCAGCTGCCGGTGGCGCCGAGCGGCTTCGCCGGCCGGGCGCACGAGATCAAGGCGCTGGACGAGATCTCGGCCGATGTCGGCGTCGGCACGGTCGTGATCTCCGCCATGAACGGCACGGCCGGCGTCGGCAAGACCGCGCTCGCCCTGCACTGGGCGCACCGCAACGCGTCGCTGTTCCCGGACGGCCAGCTGTATATCAACCTTCGAGGTTTCGATCCGGGCGAGGAGCCGCTGGCGCCCGAGGCGGCGCTGCGCGACTTCCTGGCGGCACTCGGCGTGTCCGGCGATCGGATCCCCGCCGGCGTCGAGCCGCGCTCCGCGCTCTATCGCAGCCTGCTGGCCGGGCGGCGGGTCCTGGTCGTGCTGGACAACGCGCGCGACGCCCGGCAGGTGCGGCCCCTGCTGCCCGCCGACACCGGCTGCCTCACGCTGGTGACCAGCCGGACGGATCTGCGCGGCCTGGTCATCGCCGAGGGAGCGCGTCCGCTGCCGCTCTCGCTGATGGACATGCACGAGGCGAGCGAGCTGCTCATCCGCAAGCTGGGCCCGGAGCAGGTGCACCGGGACCTGACGGCGACCGGGAAGCTGATCGAGCTGTGCGCGCGGCTGCCGCTCGCCCTGAGCATCGCGGCGGCGCACATCGAGTCGCGCCGCCACGCCACCGTCCGCTCGTTCGCCGAGGACCTGCACGCGGCCTCGACCAGCCTGGACGTGCTCGGCGTCGACGACCCGCTCACCGACCTGCGCACGGTGCTGTCCTGCTCCCTCAGCGCGCTGAGTCCGGACGCCGCGCGGACCTTCCGCCTGCTCGGCATCGTTCCCGGCCGGGACATCTCGGCGGACGCGGCCGCCGCGCTGACCGGCCTCGAGCCCGCGCAGACCGGCCGCGCGCTCGGCGAACTCGTGGACGCGCACCTGCTCGCCGAGCCGACCGTCGGCCGCTACTCGTGCCACGACCTGCTGCGCGCCTACACGCAGGAGCTCGCCCTGGCGCTTGAGCCCGCCGACGCGGACGAGGCGCTGCGGCGGCTGCTCGGCTGGTACGTCCACGCGGCTTCGGCCGCCGACCACGCCCTCGACTACAACGACCCCAGGTATCGGCCCCGCATGGGGTACGTCCCCGAACACCTGCCGACTTTCGCCGGGCACGAACAGGCCGACGCCTGGTTCGCGG
>Ga0185299_10002015_pt1 | contig 34056 bp, 33 predicted proteins | sample PaiPotPPA55metaG_FD_128002 | JGI IMG/M metagenome (GOLD analysis project Ga0185299, IMG submission 128002) | Iron sulfur acid spring bacterial and archeal communities from Banff, Canada, to study Microbial Dark Matter (Phase II) - Paint Pots PPA... ...
AGAGCCGCAGCCGCAGCCGCGCCACCGGTGTTGCCGACAGCAGGAGGAAGCTGGCGCAGAACGCCATCTTCGAAAGCGCAGAAGTCGCGCGTACCCGTCTGATTGTAGGTAACCGGAACGCCCGCCGAACTGAAGGACGTGTTCGCGCCAGCAACAGGATTCTGTCCGAGTGCCTCAAATCCATATCCGCTCTTGGTTGCAGTACCGGTAGCCGCGCCTGACAGAACTGCGTCGATCAAGCAGGCATTGGTGGTTGCTGGACCCGCCGCGGGGCAGGTCTGGTTACCGGCGCCCGGCCCAAGGGCCAGGATGTTCAGAGCATATCCAGTCTGCGGAAAGCTGGTGGAATAAGAAATTTCAGCGGTGATAATGTTGCGAACTGAGCCGACGGCCGAAGATTCATTGGCACTAATCTTGGCGCGAAGCAGGTTCGGGATTGCGATCGCAGCGATGATCAGGATGATCGCCACCACAATCAGCAACTCAATAAGTGAGAAACCCTTCTGTTTACGCATCTCGTTTTTTCCCTCTTCTATGGTTTTAGAATCTTGGTCTGTCCGACCCGATGCCACTTATCCTCGCACTTACGTCGCCATGCTACTAATTACTAAAGTAAACTTCTTCGCCACCCCACGTTGATTGTGTTTCCAATGACTTGCAAGGGGCATTCTGCTGTCGGCCCGATTCGCAGTGTTCGCGTTTTTTGGCATCTCTTGTCAGATAGGATGACAATTTCTGTCAAGCCGAAGCGCGCTGATTACGAACTCCTAATTCTGGAACGTCTCCTTGCCTCGATCTTGCCACAGAAACAAACCGATTCAACTCCCGGGAGTGCCAAAGCGGGAGAACTGCAACCGTCTTCTTCCGAAATAAAAAATAAAAAAGGAGCGCCAGATGTTGCCATCTGGCGCTCCCGGCTCTTACCCTCCCCCAGGTAATTGCCTGACTTAACTTATTGCAGCACGATCCAGGGAGCTACAGTGCAAGTCGCCGGGCCACCCGCGGCAGCCAGAGCCGCAGCCGCAGCCGCGCCACCGGTGTTGCCGACAGCAGGAGGAAGCTGGCGCAGAACGCCATCTTCGAAAGCGCAGAAGTCGCGCGTACCCGTCTGGTTGTAGGTAACCGGAACGCCAGCCGAAGTGAAGGACGTGTTCGCGCCAGCGACAGCATTCTGTCCGGCTGCGGCAAATCCATATCCGCTCTTGGTTGCAGTACCAGTAGCCGCGCCCGAAAGAACTGCGTCAATCAAGCAGGCATTGGTGGTTGCTGGACCCGCCGCGGGGCAGGTCTGGTTACCGGCGCCCGGTCCAAGTGACAGGATATTCAAAGCGTATCCCGCCTGCGGAAAGCTGGTGGAATAAGAAATTTCAGCGGTGATAATGTTGCGAATCGAGCCGACGGCCGAAGATTCATTGGCGCTGATCTTGGCGCGCAGCAGGTTCGGGATTGCGATCGCGGCGATGATCAGGATGATCGCCACCACAATCAGCAACTCAATAAGTGAGAAACCCTTCTGTTTACGCATTTTCTTTTTGCCCCTTCTAGGTTTTAAGTGTGTCTCGATTTCTTCGGTCTCAGCGACCTTACGCCACTGATCATGGCATTTGGCGGTCCAACCTCGCTAGTTACCAAAGTAAACTCTAGTGAAAACAAGCGTCCGTGGTTGCAATGACTTGCAGAGGACGAAGTTGATCCGAGGTGCCTTCCATTTACTTTGCGCCATGCTTTCCGGTAAAAGTTTGTCAATTTCTGTCAATCCGATGTGACGCTTTCTGTCAGTTTGAATATCCGTCCGAAAAGGGGAGACATCCCTCAGTCGGAAACTTCCGCCAGCCACACTGCTGAGAGCATGAAGATGCTGGATTCAACTCGGAAACGGGTCACCGCTGGCCATTGCCGCAAGCCTAAGCCTGCGATCCATTCCGCAGCACCAGCGCCGAGTTCTTCGATCCAAATGCGATGCAATTACAGACCGCGTGCTCGATCGTCTTCTTTCTGCCCGCCACCGGAACATAATCCAGGTCGCAGTCCGGATCGGCGTTATCCAAATTAAGAGTCGGGGGCAGTTGCTCCCGCTGCATGGCCACGATCGTGGCGCTGATCCCGGCCGCCCCGCACGCGCCTTGGGGATGCCCAATCTGTGACTTCAGGGCTGACATCGGTACCTGCCGTGCACGCTCCTCGCCCAGCGCCAACTTCAACGCCCGCGTCTCAATCCGGTCATTCAATTGCGTCGAAGTCCCGTGCAGGTTGACATAGTCCACGTCGTCCGGCCCAATCCCGGACTGCTGCATGGCCAAACCAATCGCCCGCGCCGGCTCTTCGCCACATTCCTTCAGCTTAACCCGGTGATAGGCTTCACAGGTAGATCCGTATCCACAAACCTCGGCGAGAATGGTCGCTCCTCGCGCCTTTGCATGTTCGTATTCTTCGAGCACAAACATCCACGCGCCCTCAGCCACTACGAAGCCATCGCGGTCTTTGGAGAATGGTCTCGACCCTTTCTCCGGGAACTGGTTCCATTTTTCAGTCAGGATCCCCATCAGAATGAAGCCCTTTACCGTTCCCAGAGAAATCGGAGCATCGGCCCCGCCGGTCAGCACCCAATCCAGCCGCCCGGATTCAATCTGCCGCATCGAGTAGGCCATCGCGTCAGTCGAAGAAGTGCAGCCTGTCGTGATCACGTGGCTTGGCCCTCGGAGCCCGTAGCGTACATTCAGTTCGCTGGAGAGCGATCCCATCACTCCGGTGGGAACACAGAACAAACTCATTTTACTGAGTTGCCCATGGAAGTACAGCCGGTACTGCTCTTCGGTGAACTCCGACGATCCGCCACCCGACCCAATGATGACCCCAAACCGCCTGCGTTCTTCAAGCAACAGGGCAGTGGGTTGAATACCGGCCGTCTCGAGCGCCTCGTGCGACGCACAGAGCGCGAAAGGCAAAACTCGTGACACGTGTTTGCGGTCTTTCTTTTCGATCCACGCTAGCTCGTCGAAGCCACTCACTTCACCGGCAATCTGGACCTCAATCGCCGAGGAATCGAACCGCGAGATGCGCCGTACCCCGCTGCGCCCCTCGAGGATGGCGTCGGCAAACGCCGGTGTCCCCACCCCGTTCGGACTGACCACACCCATCCCGGTAATTACGCAGCGTTTTTTCATAAAAGGTCAGGTAAGGGCGGACGCCCTCGTCCGCCCTCACCACTGACTCAAACATATCAGCAATGAAGCGAACCCGGTCGCTTGGGTCAAGACAGAGAATGTCAAATTCTAGTCAGCAAAACCCAACCGCCGGCACAGGCAGGCGATCTGTGGAAAATTCTTGTCAAGCCCTCACGAGGGGCAATTATCCCCTCAGAACAAGGTGCACTGACGTGCAGAGGTGTGTGCTGTATTGCTCAGTCCCATTTTGGGAACGAGCGTAACTTTGGGAAATCCGAAACACAGAAGGGCGGTTTCCCATGACCCCACAACCTAGTGATTGGCGAGCCCTCGCCGAGCGAGCGAGCAAGGAAACAGACCCGGTAAAACTGCTGACGATTGTCGAGGTGCTTAATCGCGTTTTGGATCGCGAAGAGACGTTCCGCCACATGGCAACAAAGGGCGGCGCAACTTAAGTTGTTGATACCGTGACAGGGCTGACTATTTAACAGGCAACTTTCCTAATTCCAGTGCTTTGCCGAGATAGCGTCGAATGGCGTCTTTGTTGCCATGCAAGTTGGAAAAAGTTTTATCCACGGCATCGGTAAGTCTGGCGACTGGTTTGGGGTCAAGCTCTTCGGAAGAATCTTTTCGTGCGCGATGTCTTGCAACACCTTCTTCGTGTTTTCGTCTATCACCGTGGCATACACACGCCCGCCATTGCGATGCCAGCAACCCAAGTCTTGTTCTGTGGGTCGTACATCGTGCGCTTCCGGCGGCGTCCGCCGATCAGAGTTTCATCCATCTCGGTTTTAAGTCCCTCCAGTTGCACATCCTCAGCGAGAAGCTGGCGAATCTGCTTAAACATGCGCCACGCGGTCTTGTAGGTGACGCCAGTCTCGCGTTGGATTTGCTTTGCGGAGATTCCGCAACGGGTGGAACCCATCAGGTACATTGCCTGAAACCAAATGCGGAGCGAAGTCGTGCTCTTCTGGAAAATGGTTCCGACAAGAGGATAGACGTGATTGCCACAACGGTCACAAGCGTATGCCATGCGCCCGGTTACGCGGTAGTGCTTGCGTTCCTTTTCGCAGGTCGCACAGTAGATCATGCCGCTAGGCCATCTCTGCCGCTTGATCTGTTCTAGGCAGGTGTCGTCATCTGGAAAATCTTTGTCGAACTGGTTCCGGGTGTACCGGAGTTCTTTGGGAATGGTCTGTCTGCGATTCATGGCAAAGACAGTATGCCATTTGTTCTACTTGTTGTCAAGGGATAATTACCCTCACTACCCTCACGAGGATCGTTCGTCGCAACACTTTGATTCCATTCCAGAAATATTCCGGCGAATCGTGGCACAATTACCATAGTTGAAATGCTAAGCTAAAAATAGAAGAGTAGATTGGGATCCGGGGGAGATCATTCCATCCCCAGTTCCTTTGCCAATGCCCTCCACTTGCTATCCACCACCGCCTTGGTTTTAGCGTCCATTACAATCTCGCCAGGCCACGGCCGCGCAAACCCTTCGCTCATCCATTTGCGCGTAGCGTCAATGCCCATCTTGGATCCGAAATTGGGTAGCCGCGATGCGTGGTCCAGAGAATCTACTGGCCCCAGTGTGAACTGAATATCGCGCTCGGGATCGATATTGTTGAGCGCCTTCAGAGTCACGTCGCCAATGTCCTGCACGTCAACGTCTTCATCCACCACAATGATGCACTTGGTGAACATTGCCTGCCCCAGCGACCAGATGGCGTTCATCACCTTGCGCGCCTGCCCGGGATAAGACTTGCGTATCGAAACAATCATGAGGTTGTGGAATACGCCTTCAATGGGAAGGTTGATGTCCACCAGTTCGGGAATCGTCAGCTTCATCAGCGGAAGAAAGATGCGTTCGACTGCCTTGCCCATGTAAGCGTCTTCTTGCGGAGGCTTGCCTACAATCGTGGTCGCATAGATTGGGTTGTTGCGATGGGTGACGCAGGTGAGGTGAAAAACTGGATACAGATCTTCGAGCGAATAGAAACCTGTATGGTCGCCAAACGGGCCTTCGGTACGGAGTTCGTCCAGATGCACGTGCCCTTCTAGCACAATTTCTGACGATGCCGGCACTTCCAGGTCTACGGTTTCGCATTTCACCAGTTCGACCGGCTTCTGCCTCAGGAATCCGGCTATCAAATATTCTTCGACCTCAGGCGGCGCGGGAACGATGGCGGAGAACGTAGTCGCTGGGTCTGTACCAAGAGCAACCGCGACCTCCATCTTGCCGGAAGGCAGATCGCCCTCCGGCAAAACTGAGCCGCCGGAAGTCCGCGCCATAATGTCCACCGCCGCTGCACGGGCGGGGACGCCCGTGCCTCCTAAATCTGCTTGTGGAGGCACGGGCGTCCCCGCCCGTGCCGCGGCGGCACGCAGCATCTCGCGATAGTGTTCAGCCCCGACTTTCTGCCGCTGCCAGTGCATCCCGGCGGTGCGTTCTTCGAACACCTGCATCCTATACATCCCGACGTTGCGCTTTCCCGTCTTCGGATCGCGCGTGACCACACAAGGCAGAGTGATAAACCGTCCCGCGTCTTGCGGCCAGCATTTCAGGATCGGGAGGTGGTTAAGGTCGATGCGATCTTTAAGAATATTTTCCTTACAAGGGCCGCTCGATACGGTCTTAGGAAAGAACTTCCCCATCTCCGCCAGCATGGGCAGCATTTTCACTTTGTCGAGAAAGCCCTGCGGTGACTTCACATCCATAAACTGCCGCATGCGGTCGGCAACTTCATCCAGCGAATCTACCTCCAGCGCCATCCGCATCCGGCGCTCGGATCCGAACTGATTGATCAGCACAGGAACGTCGTGGCCTTTGGGATTTTCAAACAGCAGCGCCGGGCCGCCTCGGTTCCCCTGACTATCTTTACTCTTTGAAACGCGGTCGGTAATTTCCGCGATCTCAAGAATCGGATCCACTTCAGTTTTGATCCGCTTCAATTCGCCGGCGCGTTCGAGCGCGGCAATCCATTCGCGTAAGTCGTTATAGGCCAAACCGTCTCCCTGTCAGAAAACGCTCGATTATAACGGACGAACCCGTGTCCACAAATTTACCCACTCCCACAGCGCTTCTGGCGTGCCCGTATGGGCTCGACCAGATCCGCGCAACCTTCGGCGACATCTTCCAATATGTTCTGCCCGACCACACCCTCGACCTACGCTGGCAGACCGATTTCCTGGTGCGCATCGCGCTTCCATTTGCACTACCGCTCTCCTGGGACAAATCGCGAACCGTGACGCAGATGACATCCACAAATCAATGGCTGGCCTGTTCACGGATGTGTTCGGACATCTTCAAACCTCCGAGCTGCAAGAAAAAATCACCAGCTTCGACGGATGCTTCTCGTTCCGTCCACAGCACACCGGTACCAAACTGTCGGCGCACTCGTGGGGAATCGCAAATTGATCTAAATCCGGAGACCAATGCCCAGGGCACCGCTGGAAACATGCATCCCGCCGTGGTCGGAGCTTTTCGTGACGCCGGCTTCAAATGGGCAGGCGACTGGCAGGGAAGAGCGCGCGATCCCATGCACTTTCAGTTTTGCACCGGCTGCTGACCACGCCCATTGTGACATCCGTCACAGCCTGCTCCAATAATCCGCAGTGGCTAGACTTGAGCGGGGAGTGGTGTCCATGGATGGGAGAGCAGAGACAGTCGTAGGGGTCCTTCGACTCCGCACAAAGCGGGTCAAATGCTCAGGATGACAGAGTTGGCTTAGGCTGCCGGCTGCTTGACCACCGCTTCCAGCTGCCGCAAATGATTAATATCGTGCCCGGCACTGATCTCGATCAGCACCTTAAACGTTTCCTGCCCCCGCTCGGGATGCATTAGCGTTTTCGACATCTGCTCCGCGCTCAGCGTCCGAATCAGCGCCAGGTTCCAATTGCGCAGCGCAGTAAATGTATCAAGCGCCTGCCGAGCGTCGTAGGCAGCATAGGGCTTTGCCCATTTGTCCTGATTAAAGGGCTGAACGATATGGTTATCTTCGGCCAGGGTTTGCCGATAGCGAAATCCAAAAGCCAATTCGCAATCCGTCAGATGAATGAAGATCTGTCGCGGACTCCACTTGCCGGGAGCGATCGGCTCCTCGATCCGCGAATCGCCCAACGAGGCCGCTAGCTCCTCAAGCCGCGGGGCCGTTGCTGAGAGTACTCGAATGGGGTCTTGATCGCCGAGTTGAGCAGCGTAGGGTTTCATACCAAAAAGGTAGCATGCGGAATGGAGAAGTGAGAAGTTAGAAGTCAGAATGCAGAATCGGGAATCCTTCCATCCACATTGATGTTGCTTCTACCTTCCGACTTCTCACTACTGCCTTCCCCGGATTAAGATGAGCTAAACCCAAATCCTAAAGGAGCAAACATGGCAGAGCCGACTTACGAAGAACTGAAAGCGCGTCTTGAGACCCTTGAAAAACAGCAGGGAACCCGGCGCACCGGCAGCCTGGAATTCCGGGTGGGAGAAAAAGGCGGGGTCAGTGTTTACGGACTCGGCCGCTTCCCGGTCACCCTTTATTACGAACAGTGGAACCGCTTGCTCGATACCGCTGACAAACTGCGCGCGTTCCTGGAAGAGAACAAGTCCAAGTTGAAGCTAAAAGAATAACTGACCTCTTAAATTGCTCTGTTGTTGAAATTACTCTGTCATTCCGAGCAGCCGCAGGCGGTGAGGAACCTGCTGCTTGCCGACAGTGCCGGAACTCGGTGCGGGGAGCAGACTCTCGCCGGCATAAGGCGGCTGGAGACAACGGCGTTACTGGGTGACAAACCAGTCAGAACAACTCCATCTGCTTATCGCTCGGCACCGCCTTGTCCTCCCGCTGCCACCGCGACGCACTCACAAGTCCATACTTTCCCCGCAGCCGCGCAAACAGTTCCGAAATCCGTTTGCGATAGGCCGCGGGCAGAAAAGCACGATCCTTGAAGCGCCGGTCATAATCCGCCACTAACTGCGGAAAATGTTCTTTCAGAAAAGGCAGAAACACTGCTGCCGAACACGGCTTCAGAAAAAGCGGATTCGCATAAACGTAACTGGCGCGCGCTTCCGCCGCCGAACGCACTACCGCTTCGAGCTGTTTCGGGGAGTCCGTAATTCCCGGCAGCACGGGTGCGCAGATCACTCCCGCGCGAATTCCAGCCTCGCGCAACTTCTTCACAGCAGCGAGCCGCAAGTCAGGACGCGGAGCACGCGGCTCCAGAACCCTGGCCAGGTCCGGATCGGTGGTCGTTACCGTCAGGTTCACAGAAATTCGATTGTTGCGAGAGATCTCATGCAGCAGACCAATATCCCGAGCCACCAGCGCGGATTTCGTCACAATCCCCAGTTCCAGTCCAGAGTGGCGGGCGAACTCCGTCAAAATGGCGCGGGTAATTTCCAGCTTGCGCTCGATCGGCTGGTAGGGATCGGTGGCCGTTCCAATAGCGATTTCTTCTCCAGGCTTCACCCGGCGCAGCTCCTGGTGCAACAGCTCGGCGGCGTGCTGCTTGGCGTAAATCTTCTGCTCGAACTCCACCCCATCGCGCATTTCCATGAACTCGTGGGTATACCGGGCGTAGCAGTACTTGCAGGCAAACTCGCATCCGCGATAAGGATTGATGGTCCAGGTGAAGGGCATGCGGGAGCCCGTGCAGCGGTTCAGCAGCGAGCGAACCGGAAGTGTGAAGTACTCGACCTCATGCCCTTGCCTGACACTCTCGCCATGCGAAGCCAGCCGGGCAATGCCGACCAGTCGCGGGCCGGAATCAGGGAGCAGAGGGAGAGAAGCCATGGTGTATTCGCCTTTTGTTCGCTATTGTAGCAAACAAGACTCCGGCTTCGCTACCCTTATCTTACTTACATCTTTTCCACTTTGATGTCGCCATCCCCGGTTCGCAACTCAATGGAAATGCCGCCACCATTGATCTTCCCGCGGACGGAATTCTCGTTGCCATTGCGGGAAGTGCCGATCGGAAAACCAACGTGCACTGCGCCGTCGCCCGAGTGAGCGTCGAGATCGGCACCGAGATTGTCTGGCAGTTTGAGTCGAATGTTGCCGTCGCCGCTGCGCAACAGCCATCCTGATTGAGGTGCGGAAGCGGCGCCAACTTCGGCATCGATGTTGCCGTCGCCGGTGTGCAGGCTGAGGACATTGAATCGGCCGTTCACCTCGACATTGCCGTCGTGGGTATCGGCATGCAAGGAACCTTCTACGTCGCGCAGTCGCACATCGCCGTCGCCGGTCTCGAATTGCAGGTTGCCTGTGACATTCTCCACGCGAACATTGCCGTCGTCGGTGTGAATGTTCAAATCCGACTCCCGAGGTACCCGGACCTCAACTCGTATGCTCTGAAAGCACACGCCGAAGCACACGTTTGAAGTCTTGTGCAGCTTGATCTCCACATGATTGCCCGATTGGTTTCCCGTGATCTGAACGTCGTCCTTAATCTTCCAGCCCCGCGTGATCACGCGCACATCCACTTGCTGGCTGGAACCGACTGAGACCTCGACGTCGCCGTCGTTAGCGTTGACCGTGACTTCGGGTTTGGCAGTGACAGGATAACTGTGGCTCCATTCGTCGGCGCGGGCCGAGAGGGAAGAAAGAGCAAGCAAAGCAACTAAGGCAAGATGGCGCACACGTCACCTCCGGTTGTCAGACGATAGAGATACGCAAGGGTGAGCAGGGAAGTTCCCTGATACGGGAACTCCGGGGATTATTGCGCCGGACTCGCTGGCTTCTCAAAAATCTTCAAATCCACTGCCGGGTTGATCTGAAAACTGGTGTACTGCACCGAGCTCGAATCCTTCCCGTTCTGTTTATTGGCGCGATGAAAGGGGAGGTTTAGGCCGTCCACGTCTTTCCACTCGGAAAACGCGGTTTCGCCGTCAAACGGCCCCGTGGGCCCCACAGCTTTGTAAGTCTCGCGCATAATTTTGCCGGTCTGCGGATCAACGAACCATCGCATGGCTACCCCGGGCCCGGAAACATCCACGATGGTGGTTTCCGCGCCTGCTGTCCTGTCGGGCCCAGCCGATGTGAACGAGAAGGCCGGGTCGTTCAGATGTTGCGCGATATAAATAGCGTCGCGATGAATCTGTTCCAGATTCTCGTTCTTGCGCGTTGCCGGCAGATCTTGCACTCCCTGGGAGTTCGAAACGAACGCCGCATCTGAAGTTGTGATCATGGAAAAGTTCCCCTGCGGCATTTGCAGATCAACTTTCATGTGATCGGGGAAAAGGATGGTGCTCTCAATCTGAATGGTCCCGGGCATCGGCCCGCCTTGCTGCGTCACGGTGAAAGTCGCCTTCAACGATTTCACGCTCTGCAACTTGGTCTCGCCTCCGAGCGCTTGAGCAACTTTTTCCGCCAGCGCTTTACCCTCAGGATTCGATGCCTTGGTTTCCGGCGGCGCAGCCTCAGCAGCCTTCTCCTGTTTCTGTCCCGGTGGCGGTGGAATGGTGATGTCCACATCGGTCACCGCACCCAGCGAGGAGAGCGGCTTGTCGAACTCGGCAGTGTTGCCCACTACCAATACCGCCAGTTGGTCCTTGTGCACATACTTAGCCGCTACTCGAGCCACATCCGCGGTCGTGACCTTTTCAATTCCCGCGCGATAGCGTTCCAAAAAGTCGGCGGGATATCCGTAATATTCATAAGCCATGCGTTCGCGCAAGACTTTGTCTGGAGCGTCGAAGTTGAAGACAAAGGCGTTTAGAATGGAATCTTTGGCGCGTGCCATCTCCGCATCGTCGATCGGTTTGGTTTTCAGTTTGTCGATTTCCGCATAAAGGCCGTTGATTGCCTCAACCGTACTCGCGCTCTTCGTGCTCATGACAAATTGCAGCATTCCGGGATGATCGAAGCGAGTCCCAATACCGCCGCCAACGCTATATGCCAACCCCTGGGCCGTGCGCAGGCTCTGGATCAGCCGCGCCGAGAACCCGCCTCCCATGGCTTCATTGAAAACTTCAATCGCGTAGTAGTCAGGATTGTTGCGCGTGGTCCCCAGGCCCACCATGTGAATGGAACTCTGATTCACATCATCTTTCTTGATCTGGTAGTAGCCGGGCTTGGCGGATGCAAATTTGATTTCGGGGGCCTTCGCTGCCGTACCGTTGCTCCAGTCGGCGAACGCCTTGCGAAGCGCGGGTTCCATTTTCGCGGAATCGAAATCGCCGACGAATCCCAGAATAATGTTATTGGGATGAACGTAGGTTCGGTGCCACTCCACCAGGTCCTGGCGAGTGACGGCACCCACGGTCGCGTACTCCGGCACGCGGGCGTATGGATTGGCTGCGCCATAAGCCAGTTTGGCAGCTTCGCGGCCGGCAATTTCACCCGCTTCGTCATTGCGCCGCGAGATGCCGTCGAACATCTGCCGCTTGGCCAGGTCGAGCTTGTCGTCACGGAATTCCGGTTGGCGCAGCAGGTCAGCAAAGACTCTGAACGTATCTTCAAAATCCTCTTTCAGGCACGAAAGCGAAATGATAGTCGAATCGGCATTTCCGCCGGTCTCCACTTTCGCCGCCCGGATTTCCAGGTAGTTATCAAGCTGGTCGCCGGTCTGAGTCTTGGTTCCGCCGGTGCGCCAGGTTTCTCCGTACAGGGAAACCAGGCCAATCTTCGCTGCCGGTTCGGAGCGCGAGCCTCCGCGAATGCGGGCTACGCCGTCAACGGTTGGCAGTTCGTGGTCCTCCTGTAGGAATATCACCATTCCGTTGGGCAGCTGAATGCGCTTCGGTTCTTGCGGATGGAACGCCGGCAATGGTCCGATGGGCGGGATCGGCAGTTGCCGTTGCGTTTGAGCTACGACTGTCGAACCCATTGCGAGGGTAAGTGCGAGGAGTAGGCTGAGTTTCTTCATTGCGCACCTCCATTCCCCGCCGCCGCATTTTCGATGATCCCCACCGTCCGGTTAGTCGGCACAAAAACCTGGTTCGCGATCCGGCGGATGTCGGCTTTGCTCACCCCCTCGATCCGGTCCACGGTGTGGAACAGTTCGCGCCAATCGCCGTAAAACGTCTGGTAAACCGCCAGGCTCCCGGCTAGACCATCGTTACTGTCAAGACTGCGGATCAGGTTCGCCTTGACTCGGGTCTTCACCATTTTCAGTTCTTCGTCGCTGATGTCTTCTTTCTTCAGCCGGTCGAGTTCGCCGTGAATAGCATCGGCGATTTCATCTGGACTGTGCCCAGGCAGGGGCAGGGCAAAGAACCAGAACAGGTGCGGATACTTGGCGCCGGGAAATCCGGTGCCGCCCTCCGCTTGAGCGGCAATCTTCTTGTCCCGCACCAGCACTCGGTAAAGCCGCGAGGTTCGTCCTTCGGAGAGCAGATCGGCCAGCGCGTCATACACCGCGTCATCTTTATCGCGGTAGTCGGGACGGTGATAACCCTCCAGATACATGGGCTGAGCCTGCTCGTGAAGAATCACCCGGCGCTCCGAATTTTGCGGTGGCTCATTGGTCATGTGCTCATCCGGCTTCGGGTGCGAAGGAATGCGGCTGAAATACTTGTCGATGATCGCCATGGTCTGAGCCGGATCGACGTCGCCCACTACCGCTACGACCATGTTGGAGGGAACATAGTAAGTGTCGAAAAACTTCTGCGCATCGCTGGCAGAAAAAGAATTCAGATCGCTGATGTACCCGATTGTCGGACGATGGTAAGGATGAGCCGCAAAGGCCTCGGCGAGAAACTGCTCTAACAACCGGCCGACCGGGCTGCTATCGGTCCGCATGCGGCGTTCTTCGATGACCACGTTACGTTCTTTGTAGAACTCGCGGAAAACTGGATGCGTGAAGCGCGAGGATTCAAGGTAAGCCCACAGCTCCATCCTGTTTAGCGGAAACGAGAAGTGATATTCGGTAGCGTCGACCGCGGTGGAAGCGTTCACGTCTTCGCCGCCGTTGCGCTCGACGATTTCGCTAAATTCGTTGGGAATCACATACTGTTGCGCGTCCTTGATCGCATCCTGCCAGGCCGTTTCCAGTTGCTTGACCTTGGCCTCGTCGCGATCCACTCGCTTATCGCGCTCGCTCAGATACGCCGCATAGGCGTCTTCCACCTTGGCTAGCGCAACTTTCTCGGCTTCATAATTCTTGGTGCCGATCGTGTCGGTGCCTTTGAACGCCATGTGCTCGAACATGTGCGCCAGCCCGGTCTTGCCCATCGGGTCCTGCACCGACCCCGCATCCACATTGGTGTAGAACGAAAACACCGGCGCGGTATCCGGACGGCGGCAGACGATGGCGGTCAGACCATTCGATAAAGTCTTGACCGTGACTTGTTTTTCAAACGCAGCCAGATTCTGCGCCAATGCAGCAGCAACAAGAACCAGAACGACAGCCAGGGATTTCAAAGCGCGCGACATCAAACCTCCAGGTAAGGAAAGCCAGCAGATCGGTTGAAATTGGTTGAAAGATGATTTGAAGGGACGCATAAGGGGTTTGTCAAACTCACATTGTCTACACTCGATTTGTCGAACCTTGATTTGTTAGATCTTGATTAGACGGACGACGACCGCTGACGTTTCGCCTCCGGCGCTTGACTCGTCAATGCCAGCAGATCGGTGGCTACCCGTTCGGTAGCATGGCGAGCGACCGTGTCTTCGGATAGGTAGTCGCCAAGAACGGGACACACCCCCATGGCCTCAATCGCTTCGAGATCGGCAACAATTTGTGACGCCCCCTCGAGCGCGTATTTCCCCTTCAGTTCGCCGGAGAGCGGCGTCCGGTTGACGAGCGCATAGTCGAAAATCTGGCCACCGGCATGATCATTCAGGGCGCGGATGTGGTCGGCCGCCGTGCGTCCCAGGCTTTCATTGGCCTGTGTCATCAGATTGCACACATAAACCTTGATCGCGGAAGATTCGCGAATTGCCTCCGGAATTCCCCGCACCAGAAGATTGGGGATCAAGCTGGTGAAGAGCGAGCCCGGGCCGATGGTGATGACGTCGGCGCGGGCGATCGCTTCGAGAGTTTGCGGCAACGGTTCCGGATTCGGAGGAACTAGAAACAGTTCCTCAATTCGCCCTTTGCTGGCAGTGATCTTGGTTTCCCCGCGAACGCGCGTCCCGTCCTGCATCAGAGCCTCCAGCTCAATACTTGCAGCTGTAGCAGGGAAGATGTGTCCACGCGTAGCGAGGATCTCTGACGACAAACGCACCGCCTCGCTGAAGTCTCCGGTCAGCGAGGTGAGCGCGGCGAGAAAAAGATTGCCAAAGCTGTGGCCCTCCAGCCCCGAGCCTTTTTTGAAGCGATGCTGAAAGAGCTTCGACAGCATGGCCTCTTCTTCCGACAAGGCAACGATGCAATTGCGGACATCGCCGGGCGGAAGCATGTTGAACTCATTGCGCAGCCGCCCGCTGGATCCGCCATCGTCGCTGACCGTCACCACCGCGCACAGTTCGGAGATTCGAGCAGAATCAGTTTTGCGTGGCGTGGACCCGTCCGGAGCAGAGTCGAATGGCGACCCGCCAGCGTGTTCTGATCGCGAAAGCGCCGCCGTATACTTCTTCAAGCCTCGAAGCAGGGTGGAGAGTCCCGTTCCTCCCCCAATTGCCAGAACTCGCAATTCGCGCCCATGCGTGGAGCCCAAACTGGATGGGGACATGTGAATCTAGCCGATCTCCCCGACTCCTTCTTCAGGGGGCAAAGGCAGTTCGGCGCCGGGGTCAGGATAGAGGAGTTCGGTAAAGCGCGGGTCTTCGGAAAGATTCTGAAAGTCGGAATCGTTGCGTGCCTGGAACCGCAGCGCCGGATTCAAACCGATTGCCCGGGCCAGATTCCTGAGTGAATCTTCCACGTGTCCAGTCAGGCAATCAAGCGCTGCCAATCCATATGCAACGTAATCCGCTTTGGGGACCGATTTTGAAAGTTTATCCAGATGCTCGCGCGCGCCGACATAATCCCCCAGATTGATCAGGGAGACCGCGTAGTCATAATGTTCCTCCGACGTCTTGAACTGGTTCGCGGTACGCTCCAGTTGCTGGTTGCAGGCATTCAGGTGGACAGTAGCGCGGTCGGCTAGCTCGCGGTTCGTGCCCGCAGCAACTTTCTGCAACTGCGTCTTGGCCTTGTCGTACTTGTGTTCCTGCATGGCGCGCAATCCGCCCTCGTAAGCCAGGAGCAGTTGCGTCATCTGGGGATCGCTCGGAAGAGCGTGCTTGTTAGCAGGTTTCTGTGCCATCTGAAGAATTTTTCCTGATTGAGGCATTCAACAATTGAATCATTGAGTCATTGAATCATTGTGGGATTTGTGGTCTTCCAACGATTCAATCGCTAAATGATTCAATGATTCAATCTCTCAATGGGTTTGGCTCTAAGAGCTAACAGCTGCTTAATTTATTGCAGCCGCCGACTGTAGATCAACTTGCTTCCACTCTCCTGCGATGATGCCTTTGCGGATCTGCGCCGGGGTCTTTTTCTGTTTCGTCATCTGATACGAGTAGTACAACTCTTTCATGCAGGTCGTGCACTGCGCGCCGTGCGTGCCTTCAAAGCAACTGTGGAGACTCTTGTGTCCCATGCGGTCGCAATAGCAATAACAGGGCTGCTGATAGATAACGGGTTGAATCTTCGCCGCCAGCTCATAAGCGTGGGTCTGAAACGGATACTGCACGTTGTTCCCCCATAGCTGGTCCTGGCCCAGGATCGGCGGAAGCTGTGCATCCTTCGCTGGAGGCCCGGGGTTAAACGCCGGCACCCGCGTTTCCTCTGCACCAGACGCCTGCTGCTCCGCCGAAAGCGCCCAGGGAGCAGACACCCCCAAAGTAAGCACCACCACGAATCCCAACCTCAATCCGCGTTTAACCATACTCATCCTCAAGCGCGTATTGTAACCCGAATCCAGCGACGGCGCACGGCGGGGGCGTTTGAAGTGCTGGCTTTCCGATTTTGCACACCTACCAAGCCTGTCATCTTTTGCACAGCCTCTAAGCCTGTCATCCTGAGCATTTAACCCGCTTTGGCGGGTTAAATGCTCAGGATGACAGAGCTACGAATCCCCAGTATCGTTAAGGAATGCTCCGCCCGTTTGTCGGCATGTTTCGATGCGTCTACACTCTGACGCTCGCTTCGCTATTGTCCTGCTTGGCGCTGGCCCAGGAGCCGGCATCTCCATCGCCCCAACCCTCGCCAGCTACTGTCCAAAAGCCCGAGCCGCCGATTCCCCCCGAGCAGGCTGACAGCAAGTCCGAACCTCAGACCAAAATCACTCCTCAGCAAGCCGAACAACTCTTCCGTGACGTGGACACCATCCTCGACTTTGCCAGCAAAGACACTGCGCTTCCCGTCAAGCATGGGATCAAGCGCCGTCTGACCAGCCGCGAGGAAGTTGTTTCCTACCTGCAAAAAAATATGGCTGAGGACAAAGATGTCCAGCGCCTGAAGCGCACGGAGCTAGTCCTGAAGAAATTCGGCCTGCTGCCTAAAGATTTCAATCTGCAAACATTTCTGGTCAGCCTGCTCGAAGAGCAGGTAGCCGGCTATTACGATTCCAAAACCAAAACCGTCAATCTGCTGGACTGGGTGGCGCCCGATTTGCAGCGCCCCGTGCTGGCGCATGAGCTGACTCACGCCCTGCAAGACCAATCCTTCGGCCTCGACAAGTGGCTTAAGCGTGGCGCCGAAGACCTCGACGTGAAGAAAAACCTCACCGCCGCCGACATAACGAAAGATGAAAACAGCGAAGCCCGCCAAGCCGTGGTCGAGGGACAGGCCATGGTTACTCTTCTCGATTACATGCTTGCCCCCATGCACCGCACGGTCGCCGATTCGCCCGAAATGGTGGACATGCTGAACGAAGAGATGCGCTCGGGAACTCCCGACTCGGTACAGTACAAGAATGCTCCTATTTTTCTGAAAGAATCGCTGACTTTCCCGTATCGCTACGGCGTCGAATTCGAGGCCGAATTGCTGCGCGCCGAGGGCAAAGAACAAGCCTTTGCCGCGCCCTTCCAGAATCCGCCGCGCACCAGCCGCGAAATTATGGAACCGCGCACTTATATCTCAGGCGAGCACGTACTTCCACTTGAGCTGCCAGACTTCAAGCAAATCTTTAAGGAGTACGAGCGTTTCGACGTGGGCGCAATCGGGGAGTTTGACGTGGCGGTATTGGCCGAACAATACGCTGGCGAGGAGGTGTCGCGCAAAATCTATCCCAACTGGCGCGGCGGATACTACTACTCCGTCCATCCCAAAGGGAATCCGGCAGGTCTGTTGGGATTGATGTTTGTGTCGCGCTGGTCAAGCGCCAAAGCGGCCGCGCGATTTGCCGCGATCTACGCCCGCGGAATGCCGCAGCGATATAAGAATGTGAAAGCGAACGCGCACAGCGATCTGGATTTGAAGAAACTTGAAACCTTGAGCGGAGACTACACCTGGCTGACCGAGGAAGGTCCGGTGGTGATCGCGGTGAGGAACGACACCGTGCTGGTGACCGAGAGTTTAGATCCGCAGATCACCGAGCAATTTCGACATGCGGTGTTAGGGACGGCGGCGAGTCCATCGGAGTAAGAATCCGGGAAGTCAGCGCCCGCGTCGCAGTAGCGTCGCTCCACCGATAAGAGAAAAGACACCCACGGCCCCACCGAAAGCAACGCTTAGCCAAAAGACCGGGTTGTGAGCAGCCTCGGCAGATGAGTCCACAAAATACCGGTGCAGCAGATGGGCGTAGGCCAGGGTTGTCAGGAGTACCGCAACTCCGCTCAGAATATTCAGCAGTCGCATTGGTGTTTTCTCGCGTACAGTCTCACACAGATTTCGGCAAACGCCAATGGATAGTTGCGCAGACCCAACAGTCGAGGCGCTGGGCTGACGCTGCGCGGTGCGCAATGCTAAATTAACGATATGCTGACCAATCGCTCTGTCCCCGCAAACATTGTTCTGCCGCATGTGGTTTATCAGAACCTCGCCAATGCGATTGTTTGGCTGAACACGACATTCGGGTTCGCTGAACACTACCGTTATGGTGAGCCCGTCAGCGGCGCGCAGTTGCATCTCGGCGACGCGTGGATCATGGTCAGACAGGCGCGCCCAGGGTCTGCCAGCCCGGCGCAACTGGGCTATGGAACGCAGAGCCTGACCGTTTTCGTTGACGACGTGGATGCACACTTCCGGCGGACCAAATCAGCGAACGCTAAAATTGTTGAAGATCTTCACGAGACCGAATATGGTGAACGGCAGTACGGTGTCGAAGACCTCGAAGGCCATCACTGGCTCTTCTCCCAACACGCCCGCGACGTAAGCCCTGACCAATGGGGCGCGAAAATCGCCGGGCGCTGAGCAAGCCATTTCCGCTCAGTGTGCCTCGGGTCCTCGGCGGTCAATGCTTTGGTTTGTCGGTCTGCGCATCCGCGTTTTGTATAATCACGGTTCACCGTTTACTCCTTCCAGAACGAGGCCCATTTGTCGAAAGCAAAGATCGGAATCATCGGCGGCAGCGGCCTATACTCCATGCCTGGCCTGACCGACATACACGAAGTCACGCTTGAAACCCCTTTCGGCGCGGCATCCGATGCTTACGTTCTAGGCACGCTGGAGGGGAAAAAAGTCGCTTTCCTCGCGCGGCACGGACGCGGTCACCGTATTCTTCCCAGTGAACTCAACTTCCGCGCCAATATTTATGGCTTCAAACTGCTCGGAGTTGAGCGCATCCTTTCGGTTTCCGCCGTCGGATCGCTGAAAGAAGAACACAGGCCCCTGGAATTCGTGATCCCTGACCAGTTTGTAGATCGCACTCGACACCGGGTGGATACCTTCTTCGGCGAAGGCGTGGTGGCGCACATTGCATTTGCCGACCCCATTTGTCCGCAGCTCTTGCAAACCCTGGTTGCCGCTTGCAAGAAGGCGGGCGTGGTTGGAAAGCGCGGCGGCACGTACCTGTGCATGGAAGGTCCGCAGTTTTCCACCAAAGCCGAATCCAATCTCTACCGCAGTTGGGGCATGGACGTGATCGGCATGACCAACCTACAGGAAGCGAAGTTGGCCCGCGAAGCTGAGATTTGCTACGTCACCGTTGCCATGGTCACCGACTACGACTGCTGGCATCCGCATCATGATTCCGTCACCGTGGACCAGATCGTCGCCGTGCTGTTGAAGAATGCCGAGAATGCCTGCAACGTGGTGCGCGAGGCGGTTGCGGAAATGCCCACAGACCGCACTTGCAAGTGCGGATCGGCCCTCGAACACGCGATCCTCACCGACCGCAAGGTTATCCCGCCCCAAACACAGAAGAAGCTGCACTTGATTCTCAAACGGTTTTTCGAAAACTAACAATGAGCATACTCGCAGTTGGTTCGGTCGCCTTCGACAACATTGCTACGCCATCGGGTAAAGCCGAGAACCTCCTCGGCGGTTCCGCAACTTACTTCTCGCTTGCCGCGAGTTATTTCACCGATGTGCGAGTAGTCGCTGTGGTCGGCGAAGACTTTACTTCTGAGCACGAAGACGTCCTCAAGAAACGCGGCGTAGATACCCGTGGAATCGAGCACGCAAAAGGGAAGACCTTCCGCTGGGGCGGCCAGTATCTCGACAACCTGAATGAAGCTAAAACCGATTTTACCGAACTGAACGTTTTCGAGAAATTCCAGCCCCGGATTCCCGCCGAATACCGCGACAGCTCCGTCCTGTTTCTCGGCAACATTCATCCTAGCCTGCAAGCTGCCGTGCACCAGGAACTGCCGAAGGTAGGCCTGACCGGCGGCGACACCATGAATTTCTGGATTCAGGGAGCAAACTCCGAACTGCGCGAGACTCTCCGCCTGGTAAATATTCTTCTCATCAATGACGGCGAGGCCAAGATGCTGGCAAAAGAATCCAGCCTGCCTCGCGCCGCCCGCAAAGTGCTGGCCCTGGGACCGCAGGCGCTGGTCATCAAGCATGGAGAATATGGCGCGACGATTTTTTTCCGTGAAGGAGCCTTTGGGGTAGGCAGGCATCCCTTCCGCGCTCCCGCTCTGCCGCTCGAAGAAGTAATAGACCCCACCGGCGCCGGGGATTCGTTCGCCGGCGGTTTCATGGGATACATTGCTTCGCAGGAAGACCTCAGCCGCGAGGTGATTAAGCGTGCGTTGTTCTACGGCGGAGTCATGGGGTCATTCGCGGTCGAGCGCTTCGGCACCGAACGCCTACAGTCCCTCACTCGCGGAGAAATTGATGCGCGCTTTCAGGTCTTCCGCGAACTGACTCACTTGGAATAAAAGTTAGTGCAATGAAAAAGCCCAGCGCTTCCGGCAGCGACACCTTTCTAGTCGCACAAATCGCCGCCGCTGTATCCATCGCCTCCTTCTTCTATTACCTGCGCCACGGCGACCTGCTTCTGTACGGCGACGCCGTGGCCCACATCAACATCGCGCGTCGCGTTTTCGACTCCCGCACCCCTGGGCTCTTGCAGTTGGGCACAGTCTGGCTTCCGCTTCCACATCTTCTAATGCTGCCGTTTCTCCTGCCGCGCTGGTTGTGGCAAACCGGCATCGGCGGATCAATCCCTTCGTTGATCGCTTACGTGTTGAGCGTCACCGGAATCTTTCGCCTGGTGCGCACCGCTCCCGGAGTTGAACCCGAGTCAATGCCCGCCAGGTTCGCGGCGTGGTTGGCGGCTGCAATCTTCGCTCTGAATCCCAATCTCATCTACCTCCAAACCACCGCCATGACCGAACCGGTCTATCTGACGTTCTTCATCTGGATCGTGGTGTTTTTCTGTGACGCAATTCGAAGTTGTGTCGCCGCTGACGTCAGCAAAGCCAATTCGTACATGGTCAAGTGCGGGTTCTGCCTGGTGGGAGCATGCCTCACCCGCTATGACGGATGGCTTCTTGCGCTGGTCGTGACGGCGACTGCAGCAGCGCTGGCGTGGGTCGGCAACTTCCATGATCTTCGCCCCGGAGCCAAAAGGCTCTTTGTTCTCGCCGCTGCCAGTCCAGTCCTCTGGCTCGCTTACAACGCCGTCGTCTATCGCAATCCGCTGGAATTCGCCAATGGTCCTTACTCAGCGAAAGCGATCGAACAGAAGACCGCAGTCCCCGGACTCCCGCGACACCCTGGCGCCAATGACCTTGCCCTCGCCTTCAAGTATTTCTTTAAGTCTGCAGAACTGAATCTCGGCCAGGCCGGCTGGCAGATCTTCTGGGTCTCAGCCTTGCTCACTGGCACTTTCATCGTCTTGCTATTCCAGCGAAAGCTTTGGCCCCTGCTTCTCCTATGGACGCCCGTTCCTTTTTACATGCTCTCGATCGCTCATAGCGGAGTGCCCATCTTTGTCCCCACGTGGTGGCCGTTCTCGCGCTACAACGTGCGCTACGGCATCGAGATGCTCCCCGCGTTCGCGGTGTTCGCCGCCGTCGCCGCCTACGGATTGCTGCGCTTTGCCTCGAGCAGCAGCACCAGAATGGGAATTGCGGCTGTCTTCTTGCTACTGCCTGCAATTAGCTACGTCCAGGTCTTTCGCGCTGGCCCGATCAGCCTCGAAGAGGCGGTCATTAACTCGCGCACTCGGATTGCGCTGGAAAGTGAACTGGCCCGTCACCTGGAAGCCATTCCTCCCGATTCAACTTTCCTGATGTATGTAGGCGGCCACGTCGGCGCCTTCCAGCAGGCAGGAATTCCTCTGGCGCGCGTAATCAACGAAGGCAACCATCGCTCATGGAAACGGCCGTCCGATCCTGATGGCCTCTGGGAAAAAGCCCTGCAGCACCCGGCAACCTACGCCGATTGCGTGATCGCTTTCGACGGCGACCCAGTTGCCACCGGGGTCGATCACAGTGAAATTACCGCGCTCGCCATCCTCCGAGTGACCGGCCAGCCGCAGGCCACGATTTATCGCACAATCAAGTCGCCAGGTAACCAGGTGCGTTAGCTGGAAGCTATCTCACGGATGGACCATGCAGGGACTGCGGAGGTGGCGATTTATCGCCATTCAAGCTGGTCAGAGCCGCAATGCGGGGGCACGTGCCCCACCTGCCCGCGCGAGCCGCAGACCTGGTGCTTTTTTATCGCGAACCGTTACCAGTCAAGACCGCCACCCGAGGCCCCGAGCCCGCCCGGTGTTAAAATCCGAGCCAAATCATAAGATCGTGGAGGCACAGGCGCCCCCGCCAGTGCGATCAGGACGGATTAACTATGCTCCCGATAACGATGATGGAAGGTGACATCGAGAAACTTCTGCTGGCCGCGCTCCTAGGCGGCCTGATCGGGCTGGAGCGCGAAGCTAAACACCGCCCCGCAGGACTGCGCACGAACCTCTTCATCTGCGTCGGCGCGGCTATGTTTACTCTTCTCTCGCGTCAGTTGGCAGGGGTTCCCAGCGACTATACCCGTATCGCTGCGCAGATCATTCCCGGCATCGGCTTCATTGGCGCCGGCTCCATCATCCATGCCCGCGGCGACCTGGTCACCGGCATCACCTCCGCAGCTACGCTCTTCGTTGTCGCATCAGTCGGCATGGCTGTAGGCGGCGGTCTCTATCCGACTGCGATCTTTGCCACGATCCTGATTCTGGGAGTGCTGTCGCTGCTCGGATTGCTTGAGCGCTTCATGAACCTCAAAGTCATGGTCTATTGCTACGAAGTCACCTGCGGCAGCGCCGAACAGGCGACTCTGCGAGTGAACGAGATCCTCGAGCCTCTGCATCTCATGACGGAAAACGTGCAGATTGCACCCACCCCTCGTCATGTTCGCGTGCGCTTTGAATTAGCGAGTACCCGAAAAAAGCAGAACCGCATCCTGGCCACTCTCCGCGACTCAAAGGCCTTCGAGAGCGTGACCGCGCTCGGCCCGGTGCAGGCGGAATGATCTCGGTCCCATTTGTAAAGGCAAGCGCCTGTGGCAATGATTTTCTGCTTATTGATGGCATGCACGCGCCCGCTGACATGGTTGGCTTCACCCGCCGCATCTGCGAGCGCCACAACGGCGTCGGCGCCGACGGCGTGGAGTGGCTGTTCCCGGCGCAGGATGCCGACATTCGCGCCCGCCTGATGAACGCCGATGGCTCGGAAGCCGAGATTTCCGGCAACGGCACCCGCTGTGTAGCTGCCTATTTGTGCTCGGAAAACCCGCGCGAGCACGTGAGTGTCCGTACCGGCGCCGGGATAAAAACCTGCACTTTGACCTCCCACAGCGGAACCGAGTTCGAATTCGAAATCGCCATGGGAGAACCACAGGTTGGAGACGAATTTCCCATCAAAGTAGCTTTCGGCGAGGTGCGCGGAATTCCGGTCTCCATGGGCAACCCGCACTTCGTAGTTTTTGTGGACGACTTCGTACCCGGCTGGCAGGGCGATGCCGCGGAGATTGGCAAACACCGCGATTTCAAGCACGGCATCAACGTCGAACTAGTGCACGTGCGTGATAAGGAAAACTTGGACGTAAGATTCTATGAACGCGGCGTAGGTGAAACGCAATCCTCCGGTACCGGATCATGCGCCTCCGCAGTGGCATTTATTTTCGCCAAGCGTGCAGAATCCCCCGTGCGCGTGCATGCCCCCGGCGGTATGCAAACCGTACGATGGGAAGGCGAAGTATTTTTGCGCGGCCCCGCACAAATCATTTGCCGGGGAGAGTTTCTGATCTAACCTTATCCAACCGAATGTCGAACGCGAAACAAACCGAGCGCATCAAGCCACCCGCACTGAAAAAGGGTGACACCGTCGGCATCGTGGCGCCGGCCAGCTACTTTCCTCGGGAGGACTTTGAGGCCGGTTGCGAATCTCTCCGTCAGATGGGGTACAACCCCGTTTTTTGCGACTCCATCTTCGACCGCGACCTCTACTTCGCCGGATCGGTCGAGCGGCGTGCCCATGAGTTGGAAGAAATGTTTGAGCGTCCGGATGTGAAGGCCATCGTCTGCGCCCGCGGCGGCTATGGCGCAAACTACTTGCTGTCGTCTCTCGACGTGAAGAAGATCGCCGCCCACCCGAAAATCTTCGTCGGCTATAGCGATCTCACGAGCTTGTTGACGTACCTCTGCGACGCCGCAGGAATCGTTATCTTCCACGGCCCTATGGTCGCCAAAGACTTCGCGAAATCCGATGGCGTTGACTCTGCCTCTTGGCAAGCTGCTGTGGGCGGCGCCAGTAGGTGGCCACTCGATTTCGGCCCAGGCTCCGGAGTTCAATCTTTAGTACAAGGCTCAGCCGAAGGGGTGCTCTACGGTGGGTGCCTCTCCATGCTTGTGGCGTCGCTCGGCACGCCTTATGAAATCGGTACCCAAGGCACCATCTTGTTTATCGAGGACGTCGCTGCTAAACCCTTTCAAATCGATCGCATGTTGATGCACCTGAAGCTGGCGGGCAAGCTGAACGGAGTCCGGGGTTTCATTTTTGGCGAGATGGTCGGTTGTACCCAGTCGCCAACTCAAGGCTATACATTAGAAGAAGTGGTCATGAGAGTAGTCGGCAATCTGGGCGTGCCCATCGCTTATGGTGTACACTCCGGCCACGTTTCGAAGGGAAACATCACTTTGCCGATAGGAGTCAGCGCGCTATTGAACGTCGGCGGCTCGGGCGTGGCTCTAGAAATTCTGGAGCCCGCGACAATGAGCTGAGATTTACTCCGCCATAAATATTTTTCTTGACTCAGAGTAGAAATCAAATGACTGCCAACAGACACGTTCACTTGATCGGCATCTGCGGCACGGCGATGGCCTCGCTGGCCGGCATGTTGGCCGAGCGTGGATTTCGCGTCACCGGATCCGACGCTGCCGCTTATCCGCCTATGTCCGACTTCCTGCAATCGCTCGGCATCGCCGTGGCCCAGCCGTTCGCAGTCGCCAACCTGAATCCAACGCCGGACTTGGTGGTAATCGGTAACGCAATCTCTCGCGGCAACGTCGAACTCGAACACGTGCTTGATCAGAGGATTCCGTTCAGCTCGCTTCCGCAACTGCTGCACGATGAATTCCTGCGCGGTAAGGAAGTTCTTGTGGTTGCAGGGACCCATGGCAAGACCACGACCACCTCCATGCTGGCGTGGATTTTCGAGGCAGCAGGAACTCAGCCTTCATTTCTCATTGGTGGGATCGCTGAAAACTTCGGCAGCAGTTTTCAGCTGGGCAGCGGAAAGTATTTCATCCTCGAAGGCGACGAGTACGATACCGCCTTCTTCGACAAGGGCCCCAAGTTTCTCCACTATTTTCCAGACGCCATCATCCTCACCTCGGTGGAATTCGACCATGCCGACATCTACAAAGACCTCGACGCAGTTGAGACCGCCTTCCAACGCCTGGTAAACCTCATCCCCCGACGCGGGCGAATCATTGCCTTCGACAAAGGCGAAAGCATTGACCGATGCCTGGCTCGTGCATTTTGCCCAGTCGAACGTTACGGAGCCAGCAGTCTGGCCACGTGGCAAATCGCAGACCTAAAGTTTGAGTCATCCAGCACAGGATGGTCTTTGCTGCGCGATGGCAAGCTTTGGGCGGAATTGGAATTTCCCTTGGCCGGCGAGTACAACGTGTGGAATGCCAGCGCAGCCGCTGCTCTGGCGGCAGATTGCGGCATTTCTCCGGACGCGATCGCCAGGGCTCTGAAGACTTTCAAGAGCGTGAAGCGTCGTCTGGAAGTGAAAGCCGAAGTCAACGGCATAACCATGATTGACGACTTCGCGCACCACCCCACCGCGATTGCTGCTACTCTGAAAGCCCTGCGCGCGCGTTATCCCGGCAGGCGCCTGTGGGCTATTCTCGAACCGCGGTCCAATACCCTGCGGCGCAATGTCTTTCAAGGCGAACTGGCGAAGAGTCTGGCCCTCGCCGATGAAATTGTTATCGCAAATGTTTTCAAATCGGAGTCGATTCCAGAAGCCGAGCGCCTCGATGTAACCGGGGTTGCTGCGCAAGTGGTGGGCACCGGCCATCGCGCACGCGTGCTTGCGGACGTCGAAAGCATTGTCCAGCGATGCGCGCCGGAAATGCGCGCCGGCGACGTCATTGCGATTCTTTCCAACGGCGGCTTCGGCGGCATCTACGAAAAACTCCCCCAGCGCCTGAAGTCGTTCGGAGCAGCGGATCCCGTGGAGGCGGGAAATCAGCGGTGAGCGTGCGCCTCGCCCGAGCCCTGCTTTTGGTTGCTCTTTTCTGCCCCATCGGTCTTGCCCAGGTACCGATTCGCTACTTCGTTTCTCTCACCGATCCCGAGCGTCATCTCGTAAACATCACGCTGGAAATTCCTCCCGGCCAGGATACTCATGAGCTGCAACTTCCCGTATGGAATGCCCTCTACCAGGTGCGTGACTTTTCGCAGAACATGAATTGGCTTCGCGCCAAATCCCGCACGGAAGACGAGAAAGGAATTCCGCCGACCATCACCCAACTGAACCCCAGCCGCTGGAAACTAACTGGCGCCAGAAACGGCGCTCGCGTCGAATATGAAATGTTCAGCAACAACTCCGGCTCTTTCGGCGCACAACTGAACTCGCACCACGCTTTCTTCAATCTGGCGCAGATTCTCGTTTACGCCGACGACGAGCGTAACCAACCGGCACAGATCGAGTTCCGCAATCTTCCAGCATCGTGGAAAATCGCCACACCTCTCGCACCGGCAGGCGGAATATTTACCGCACAGAGCTATGATCAGCTGGTCGATTCGCCAATCGAGATTGGGGCCTTCGAAGAAAACGATTTCAAGGCCGCCTGCGGAAGCTACCGGGTGGTTGTCGACGCGAACGCCGACTCCAACAAAATCCTCCACGAAATCGTTCCACCCCTAAAACGCATCGTCTCGGCCGCCACCGAATGGATGAATGATTGTCCCTTTGAGACGTACATGTTCATCTTCCACACCTCCGATTCGCCCGGTAGCGGAGGCATGGAGCACGCCTATAGCACTGCCATCAGCTTGCCCCAGAAAGATTTCACCGCCAATCTCGACCATTTCACCAGCGTCACCGCCCACGAATTCTTCCACCTTTGGAACGTGAAGCGCATCCGTCCGCAGTCCCTCGAACCGATTGACTACACCAAAGAGAATTACACGACCGCACTGTGGTTCTGCGAAGGGGTGGACAGCGCGGCCAGCGACTATATTCGCCTGCACGCCGGCCTACTCGACGGACGGCATTATCTAGAACGTCTCTCGCGCGAAATCACGGAACTGGAAAATCAACCGGCGCATCTCACCCAATCGGCGGAGCAGTCCAGCCTCGACGCGTGGTTGGAGAAATATCCGCGCTACGGCCTCCCCGAGCGCAGTATCTCCTACTACAACAAAGGAGAGCTTCTAGGCGTCATGCTAGATCTCGCCATGCGCGAGGCGAGTCATGATCAGGCTTCTCTGCGGCAGCTGTTTCTTTGGATGAACGACCGCTATGCAAAACAAGGAAAATTCTTCGCCGACTCCGAAGCCGTCCGGCATTCGGCAGAAATGCTCAGCCACGCCGATCTGCGGAGGTTTTTCGAGAAGTATGTCGGCGGCACCGCCGAAATTCCATGGGACGAAATCTTCGAACCCGTGGGACTGCGTGTAATTAAGACCGACGTTACCTTCGCCGACTCTGGGTTCGAAGCCCTACGCAGATTTGATCTGCCACTGAGCGTGGTGGAGGTGAACCCCAGTAGCAACGCCGAACACGCCGGCCTCGCCCCTGGTGATGTCATTCTGCGAGTTAATGGCGACCCCCCCAGCCCCGAGTTCGAAGCGGAAATTGCCCGCTTGGGTCCCGGTACGACGCTCCAACTGGTCGTCACTCGCGACGGCGTCCGCAATTCACTGCAATGGAAGCTTGAAAGCCGCACCCAATCAGTATTCCAGCTCCAAGACGTGCCAGATATCACTCCTCAGCAAAAGCTTGAGCGCGCCGCATGGCTCTTCGGACAGGGCGAAAGACCAGTGCCAGCCCCCGCCGCTGGCTCAGCCCCATGATTCGAACTATTCTCATGCTGAGTTTCTGGGTCTTAGTGGTGCCCATCGCCGCGCTCATCTTTTTTCCCTGGGTCCTGATCACCGGCGACATCCTGCCGCTCTACCGGACCGGCATTTGGGCAGCCTGGACCGGAGTGCGCATCACCGGAGTGAAAGTGCATACCGTTGGACGGGAGCACCTCGATCCCAAGCGGACGTACATCTTCATGTCGAATCACGCCTCGGTGCTCGATCCTCCAATTCTGCTGCCATTGGTCCCGGGCCGAACCTCGGTGATCGTGAAGCGGGAATTGTTCAACTACCCGATTCTGGGCAAAGCCATGCGCATGGCGTCGCTGGTCCCAGTTAACCGCGGAGATCGCGACGCCGGTATCGCAGCGGTCCACACCGCTGCCGACGTCGTGAGGCAGGGAATCCATATGACGATTTTTGTCGAAGGCAGCCGCTCGTTTGACGGCAAGCTGCTGCCTTTTAAGAAGGGTCCTTTTTATCTAGCCGAAGAGTGCCAGACGCCGGTGGTTCCAGTCACCATATCAGGGACTCACGCGGCCATGCCGAAGGGAAGACTTTCCATCAAACTCGGCCCGGTGGCCGTAACTTTTCATTCGCCAATCGAGCCAACAGAATTCGGCAGCCGCGAGGATTTGATGGAAAAAGTAAGGACAGTAATCAGCAGCGGGCTCCCTCCAGAGGTCACGTAACCATTCTCAAGTCGAGAGCCTGCCCTGAGCGAGAGTCGAACGCGGCTGCAGTCCGCTTGAACCAGCAAAACCCCGGGTGCCCCCATCCTTGCGCACTCCGTAAGGGTGGGTTACCACCGCACCGTACAGCGCACCTAATCTCGCTCCTTCTTCCGCAAAAACTTGACCAGCTCCGGCAGCCGGTTCAGCGCCGCCGAATACTTCAGCCACAACCTGTGCTCCACCGCAGGGGCCCCGCTAACAATCGCTCCCCCCTCGATGTCTCCAGCCACTCCGCTCTGCGGCGTCACGATCGCGCCATCACCGACTTTGCAGTGACCTACCACTCCCACCTGTCCGAGTAGGAGCACTTTATTCCCTATCTCAGTCGATCCTGCCAGTCCCACCTGTGACGCCAGCAGCGAATCTTCCCCGATATGCGACCCATGTCCCACCTGCACCAGATTGTCAATCTTCGTCCCGCGCCCAATGCGGGTTTCGCCCACGCTGGCGCGATCGATGCACGAATTCGCCTGAATCTCGACGTTGTCCCCAATCACCACCGGCTGCGCCTGGGGAATCTTGTGCCAATGCCCGTCATTGTCTTTCGCAAACCCAAACCCATCCGCGCCAATCACAACACCGTTTTGTAAGACAACATTGTTGCCAACTCGACAGAACTCGCGTACCACCGCATGCGAATGCGCCAGAAAGTTATCGCCAATCTTCACCCCGCGATAAATCACCACATGCGCCAGCAGCACCGCCTTGGCTCCGATCTCCACGTCTTCGCCAATGACCACGTAAGGCCCAACATGCGCCCCCGCGCCAATCTTCGCCGAAGCCGCAACCACCGCTGTGGGATGAACTCCCGCCGCATACCGTGCTGCTGGATGAAACAACTCCAGCGCCCGCGCAAAATCCAGATACGGATTCTTGCTGCGCAACATCGCCGTCGGAAGGGCAGGGAAGTCCGCGGCGACAATCACCGCCGAAGCCCTCGTAGTCCGCGCCGCCGCCGCATACTTCGGATTCGAAATAAATGTGATCTGCCCCGGCCCCGCGGTCTCAATGCCGCCGACACCGTTGATTTCCGTATTCGGCGAGCCGTTTTCCAGGCGAGCATCGAGCGCGGCAGCAATCTCAGAGAGTTTCATGCGCAAATGATTGTAATAGGAGAGGCCGTCCCTCGAAGGACGAGGTTTATGTTCCGGGACTCAGTTAGCGGCGTCCGACTCGAGATAGAACCCGTCCCGAGTTTGAATCACCGTGTCGTTCTGCTTCGTCTTAAGCAGCAGTTTGTGATAGCCGGCAGTGTCGGCCTTATCCGGAGTGAATCCCAAACTGTACTGGTTGCGTAGTTCCTCTTCAATGCTGCTGTAGATTTGATCAAGCGGCTGCTTTTTGGACGCCTCAAAGAAACGTCCGCCGGTTTCCTTCGCAATCCGTTCCAGAACTTTCTTTCCATCCGGACGCTCTTCTTGCGGGTACCGCTGTCCTCCTCCGCCGTGACGGCCCCGGCCTCCGCCCATGCCGCCTCCACCTGTTCCCCCGCCGCCTCCGGGAAAACCAAATCCCCCACGGTTGCCGTGGTCTTCTTCCTCGCCTTTAAACAGGACACAGTAAACCAATGTGTCCGCGCGCTGGGCCGCCTCGACTGCGCTCTCCAAGCTTTCCTTGCTGCCGCGGTCCACTCCATCGGAGAGAACAACCAGCGCCTTGCGCCCCTGCTGTTTTTTCATCAGCTCATTCGAGGCAAGATAAATCGCATCATAAAGCTGTGTCCCGCCCCGGTGCTGACCTTGCCTATGTCCTCCGCCCCGGGAGTCGCCGCCTGCCCCCGGTCCGCCTGAGCCAGAAGATTGTTCTTCATCGCGCGGCACCGCCGTGTGCAATGACGTGAGCGCATCCTCGAGTTTCGACCGCGAGGAAGTGAGGTCCTGCAACAGCTCGACCTCTCGGTCGAAATGAATCAGGAACGCGGAATCCTTCGCGTGCATTACTTGTTCCAGGAAAGTCCCGCTGGCAGCGCGTTCCGGATCCAACACCTGCCTCTGGCTCATGCTCGTATCCACCAGCAGACCGAGGGTGAGCGGCAAATCACTTTCTCTCGAGAAATAGCGGATGCTCACCCGATGGCTGTCCTCCTCCAAAGTGAAATCGTCTTTGGTGAGATTAGAAACGATCTTCCCGTGCTTGTCCCGCACCGTGGCCAATAAGCTGACGGCCTTTACGTCCACCGAAACGGCCGTCGCCGCTGGCTCATCGCTCCGCGCATTAGCTGACGTCGAAGCCGCCTGCTGTGCGAACAACCGGCTGTCGCCCATCAGCAGCAAGGCGGATGACAGCAGGACCACTTGCAATGTCCTATTTCTTCGCTCGCTCGAATCCGATCGTGATATTTTCTCGAGGATTGCCCACACACTGGATAGGATGCGGCCCGTAAGTGACGAAGAGTAAAGGTTTGTAAACGCGCCCCCATTACCACTCGGGTGGGTCGGACACTCCTGTCCGACGCCTTTGACTTTGATTTCCCTCGGTATTACTCCCCGAAATCTGGCCGACGTGCAAAGTTCCGTCGCTCAGAAGCTCCCAACCGGAGCCATCCAAAGCCCGCCACGGACCCGATTCAGTAATTGTCCCTCCACTGGGCGGGACATTTTGTCGTGCTGCTATTGCAAAAAGAAAGCCAAAGAAAAAGCTTGCATTTTCTATAGTGTTATAGTTAACTATAACAGTAGTTAACTGGTGTTGGTTTTTGGAAGTTGGGAGCGAAAAGACTACTAGCCAACTTTGAACGGCTGAAGAAGAAATTGACGTCAGAACATCGAGAAGAGAAAAAAGAAGAGAGAGAAGGAGAGCACTCACATGAAATCACGTATCGCAATTTCCGTTCTATTCGTTTTGATCGCCACCACCGCTTTCGCAGCCGACGCTGCCGCGACCCCGTCAGACGCTCAACAATCGTTCGACAAATTGAAAACTCTAGCGGGTTCATGGGAAGGCCACGTGGCAACCATTCCGCCGCAAGGTGAAATAGAAGGCAAGCTGATGCACGTCTCGCTTCGTGCCACTTCCATGGGTAACGCGCTCATGCATGAAATGACGGGAGAGGGAAGACCCGACGATCCCATCACCATGCTGTATCTGGATGAGAACCGATTGCTCCTAACCCATTATTGTGACGCCGGGAATCGGCCACGCATGACGGGCAAGATGTCGCCGGATGGAAAGACGGTAGAGTTCGACTTTCTCGACGTCGCCGGTAGCACCCAGTACGGACACATGCACCATGCCGTGTTCACCTTTCTCGATGCAAACCATCACATCGAGGACTGGACTTACATGCAACCAGGGGACAAACCAGTTCGCGCCCACTTCGACCTTCAGCGGACAAAATGACGGGCTACGCATCTTTGGGAAAGCTATCTGGAAACCTCAATGGACCGTGAGTGGAACGACAGTCAGCCGATTTACCGCCAGCTTCGCGACCGCGTCGTCGCCATGATACTCGACGGCGTGCTCAAGGAGGGTGATCCGCTGCCCTCCGTGCGCACGGTCGCGGCGGAATATCGAGTCAATCCGCTCACGGTTCTGAAGGGCTATCAACAACTGGTTGACGAGCAACTGGTCGAGAGTAAGCGAGGTCGAGGCATGTTCATCAACGCGGGGGCGCGCAATTTGCTGCTGCGCGGCGAACGCCAGAAATTTCTCGCGGAAGAATGGCCCAGAGTCTCCGCCACCATTGAGCGGCTGGGACTGACGGCCGACGAGCTGCTGAATGGTGCTGCAAAACGACGTCCGTCAAAAGCTCCAGAGGAGAAACCGAAGCCATGACAGTCATAGAAGCCCGCGGCCTGCGCAAGGCTTACGGCACAACCATCGCGCTCGACGGCGTCAATTTGCGTGTTGAAGAAGGCCGCATCCTCGGACTCATCGGCCCCAACGGCGCAGGCAAGAGCACCGCCCTCAACGCGATTCTCGGCCTTACCCGATATCAGGGAGAACTGAAAGTGCTCGGCCGCGATCCCTCCACTGAGCGCGATCAGCTCATGCGCGATGTCTGCTTCATTGCCGACGTGGCCGTACTGCCCCGCTGGATACGCGTTTCCCATGCACTCGACTACGTCGCCGGAGTGCATCCGCGATTCGATCGCGCGAAGGCGGAAGGCTTCCTCGCCAAGACCGACATTCGCCATGCCAGTAAGGTCAGAGACCTGTCGAAAGGTATGGTGACCCAGCTTCACCTAGCGCTGGTCATGGCCATTGACGCGAAATTGCTCGTGCTGGACGAGCCGACCCTTGGCCTCGACATCCTGTACCGCAAGCAGTTCTACGACTCCCTGCTGAACGACTACTTCGATCGCAGCCGCACCATTGTGGTGACCACCCACCAGGTTGAAGACGTGCAGCACGTTCTCACCGACCTCATGTTCATCAACCGCGGCCGCATCGTCCTTGATTGCAGCATGGAAGAATTCGAGTCGCGCTATCTGGAAGTAATGGTGCCCCCGGAAAAACTGGTTACAGCGCAGGCGCTTAAACCGCTCCACGAGCGCCAGGTGTTGGGTCGCAGCATCCTGTTATTCGATCGCGGGGTCAATCAGAATATCGACCGTCAGCAACTCGCCGCTCTCGGCGACGTGCATACACCCAGCATTGCGGACTTATTCGTTGCCGTATTGGGAAATAAGCCTGGCAATAATCCGGGAGATCAGGCCGGCGTTGCACAAGGAGCAGCTAGATGAATACTCAATCCAACGCTATGCCCGAGTCCTTCGACTCGCAGAGAATCGCCCCCGCAGTCATGTCGCCGACTCGGCCACTCTACTGGTCGGTGCGGCGGGAATTGTTGGAGAACCGTTACCTCTATATCGCGCCGTTGGCCGTCGCCGTCGTCATGCTGTTCGGCTTTCTGATCGCAACGCTTGGGTATGCTATGTCGGTAGACCCGGCGCGAAGGGCCGCCGTGCTCGCCGAGCCGACCGACTTCGCTGCGCTGCTGATCATGGGGGTCGCTTTTGTCGTCGGGATGTTCTACTGCCTCGACGCGCTGCACGGCGAACGTCGTGATCGCAGCATTCTTTTCTGGAAGTCCCTGCCGGTTTCCGATCTCACGACTGTGCTCTCGAAGGCAACCATACCTCTCGTGGTTGTCCCACTACTCTCTTTCGGGCTCACCGTTGCCACGCAGTGGATCATGTTGCTGCTTAGTACGGCTGTACTGCTGGGGAGCGGTCACAGTGTCGCGCCGCTATGGACACACATGCCCTTGTTCCAGATGTCACTGATGCTGCTCTACCACTTGCTTGCCGTGCATGTGCTCTGGTATGCGCCGATCTACGGCTGGCTCCTGCTGGTCTCAGGCTG
>Ga0185299_10002018_pt1 | contig 34022 bp, 33 predicted proteins | sample PaiPotPPA55metaG_FD_128002 | JGI IMG/M metagenome (GOLD analysis project Ga0185299, IMG submission 128002) | Iron sulfur acid spring bacterial and archeal communities from Banff, Canada, to study Microbial Dark Matter (Phase II) - Paint Pots PPA... ...
GTTGCCACGCTGCCGCGTACGGTCAGAATGGTGCGGCCGACTGATTCCTGGGAGATGGTCAGGTTATTAGACCCTGCCCAAGTCTTAAGGAATTCATAGTCAGACGCATTGGCGCCGAACCGGGTCGCGAACTCCTGCGGAGTGATGAACTGCCGATAGAGCGGATCGCCTGGTGTGGAAACGTGGTCGACAAAGGCCTTCAAACCCGCCGGGTCTGAAGACGGCAGCGCCAGCACCACACTGATAGTCTTGCTGCTATCCACTGCGGAAACCAGGGTGGATTTCGCAACTAATGGACACAGCTCGATGGTCGTCATCGCGCCAAACATCGCGCTCGATGTAAAGAGGAGCGAGGCAGAAACAAGTCCGCCAAGCGCCATATTTCCCAATCGGCGCCGGCTGCCGGGCGCCCCCCACGAAACGGGCCGAATAACTACGGCCCAAGTTTTTGAGTAGACCTTGCATATGGTTAGTAAAAATCCGGTTACTGAGAAGTAGAGGGAGAAACTTAGAAAAACGTTTCTAGATTCGCCAGATCGCCGGAGAGTGAGTCATCAAACAGAATTGAATTAAACTGCGCAAGATAATTTGTGCAACCAGAATATAACTATTTTGGTTAGACGAAATTAGTTCTTCGCCCTGGTTAGCTAAAATAATTAGCTAACCAACAAATGAAATAATGAGCGGTTACGATTAGCATAGCGTTAACTAGCTAACAACTTGTCTAGAGGCGACACATCCTCTGGATCTCGGTGCCGCCTTAGCAGGCGGTCTGAGACCGGCGTCTCCCCTTTGCTAGAGTCTTCTCCTGGAAAAAACTCTAGGCCCTGGCCGAATTAACTTCGGCCTGAGTTGATAGTAGACACTAACTAATCCGATCCGAATCCTGGAATTTCCTAGCTAGAACTAGGAATTGGATCCGGAAGGACTAGCGAGGGACTAACCTTTAGAACCAGGCTGTAAACTGCGTAGACTCCATGCATAAGCTGACAGTTAGCCATACTTCTTCAGTCCCAGAAGTGCATCCTGCTCTGCCGGCGCTGAAGCGATAGACTGGATTGCTGAACTTGTTATCCTTTATTACACGTCTATCCCGCGCCAAAGCAGACCCCGTCCGTTGGGATCTGTGATCCACGCGATTGACCCGCCATATATGAAATCAGGCAAGTGGGCGTCAACCTTAATTTATGGAATCTCGAAGAAAATGTGGCCCGGCGTCCGCCTCAGGATTTGACGGGATCGAGTTTAGGACGTTTTGGGGCTGGCGATTTGACCGGCTGGTCGCCATCGCCTTCATCCCGGTGGTGAGGATCACAAAATAGGTCGAATGCGATAAATAGCGCCTTGGAGTGGCGCGCAAACCAAAGGTTGAAAATCGGCATTGGCGTAACCGACAACAGTAAGGTTAGCCAGATTGGTAGCCGGATCCAATAATCAAAAATGAGGTAGAGCACCAACCCGATCATAGCTCCGGCCCCATAGTTGATCGCGAAGATCGAAAGCAAAAAATAACCGGGCTCTCGTTCGTAGGGGTAACCGCATTCCGGGCATCCATCCAACGGCATGAACCAATCCTGAAAGGTTCTAACCCGGTACCAGGGCACAAAAATTGGCCTTCGACCGCATGTCGGGCACTTCCAACGAGCAGCATTTGCCAGCATCCAACAAAACCGCCGGATGGGATACCGAGGCGATTCGCTCGCACTGGCTGCCATGCGGGAGCCTAGTCCCCGGCGCCGAGGGAGTCAACGGCGTGTGGGCGTGTCGGCGCCTCGGCGAAAGGGCGAGAGGGCGAAAGGGCGACGCGGCGAGGTGGTGGGGCGGTGAAAGGTGAAAGGTGAAAGGTGAAAGGTCGCGCGACGGATGGCGCCAGGCGCGCTCGCCTACCATCGCCCTTTCGCCCTTTCGCCCTTTCGCCGACGCGCCACACGCCATTCCGCTCGCTCCCGGCGTTGTCCTGGTGTACGACTTACCCCGTCTGAACGATGCCTTGTCATAACGTCAAGAATCAGCGGGTTCTAATTACCGGGTTCGGTGTGGTGTCCCCTTTAGGGGGAGACAATGAACAGAATCTCAAGCGTCTCCAAAACGGAACGGATTGTGTCTCTGCCGTTACCGCCTTCGATGTTTCCAAGACCCGCTGCCAGACTGCCGGGCAGATCTCAAACGATTGGTTGGAAACATCAAAGGAGCGGAAAACCCGGCGGCTGGATCGCAGCTCGCTGATGATGATTCAAGCCACCCGGGAAGCCATGCGAAACGCGGGACCAATGGCTCCCGAAATGATCGTCATCTCGACTTCGAGCGGGGCGATGACCAACGGAGAACGTTTTTATCGCTCTTTAATTGAGGGCGGCAGCCGGGTCGGTGCAGCCCAGGCCGTCGCGAACTACATGCCGCAAAAACCGATCTTGGACGTACAACGAGAGTTCGGTTGGCGGATCCCCGCTCAAATCATTTCCAATGCGTGCGCCTCCGGTACGAATGCTGTCGGCCATGCTTTCCAATTGGTTCGGGCCGGCCTTTACGAATCGGTGGTCTGCGGCGGTTATGATCCGCTTTCCGAGATGGTATTCACCGGGTTCGATTCCCTGCAGGCGGCAACTCCCGACAAGATCCGGCCTTTCGACCGCGACCGTAATGGGCTGGTCCTGGGAGAGGGCGCAGCCCTTCTGGTGTTGGAATCTGAACGGGCAGCCGCTGCCCGTCGCGCTACGGTTTTTGGTGAGATCATCGGCTATGGCGTCTCCACCGATAACTATCATCTCACCCAGCCAAACCCCTCCGGCATCGGCCCGAAACTGGCGATGGAAAGGGCTTTAGCCGATGCCGAGTTGGAGCCGGCTGCAGTGGATTATGTGAATGCGCACGGGACCGCCACCGTCTTTAACGATGCTACCGAAGGACTGGCTATTTCAGAACTTATGCCCGGTGTGCCTATCAGCTCGACAAAATCAATGATGGGGCATGCTTTAGGCGGGGCTGGCGCCATCGAAGCCGTTTTCAGTTTGTTAGCGATTCTCCATCGATTTATCCCCCCGAATATTAACTTCCGCCAGCCGGAGCCCGGCTGGACATTTCGAGTGGTTGCGAACCATAGCGAACCCACCAGCATCCAACATGTGATCTCAAACTCATTCGGGTTTGGCGGTGCCAACGCGACCCTGGTGTTAAAGGCAGCATGAGTTTTTTGGTTCGAGGAGTCGGTGCGGTAACCCCGGTCGCCCCCAGTGCCGAACAGACCTGGAACGAACTGTTACGGGGCACAGGAGCGGTTCGCCAGCCTATGCCCAAGGGATTCGGTGGCCGCTCCTATTATTATAGTGGGGTGCCGGCGAAATTCACCGCCGCGGTTAGCCGGCAGCCCCGGCTGCGCCGGTCCGGTGGCATCTCGCTGCTGGGTGTAACCGCGGGGTTAGCGGCGTTGGAAGATGCGGGTATCCCCGTAGAAGAGGCGAGCCAAGGCGCCGTGGTTTTCGCGATTTCTTGCGGTGGTGTCGATTATACCCGCCGCTTCTATCACGAGGTGGTGACTGAAGGAGCGAATGTGGCCAGCCCGCTCCTGTTCCCGGAGACAGTCTACAATGCGCCGGCCAGCCATCTCGCTGCATTGCTTAAGATCGACGGCAGGGATTATACCTTGGTCGGAGATTCTTCTGTCGGGTTGTCAGCGTTGCATTTCGCTTCCCAGCTCTTAGTCACCGATCCAGATCTGCCCTTTTGCATCGTGGTAGGAGTCGAGGAAGCCGACTGGGTATTAGCGGATGCATTTGCCACTTGGCGTATGGCCAGCAAGCAATCTTCTTTCGCGGTTTTCGCATCGATGCAAGGTACGATCCTGGCCGAGGGTGCTGCTTGCGTAGTGTTGGGTCGTACCGGTTCGTCAATTCGGGTGAACACTAACGCCGGCCTGCCCTTTTTTACGCAGAAAGAAGCCGTGTCCGCATTTCAGCAAGTGGTTGCCATGACTAGCCAGGAGCGCCGGCCCGCGGGGATTCTTTGTAGCGCTAACGGAACCTTTGCCGATCGAGTTGAAGCGGCGGTGCTCGGTTCCGCGTTTCCGGCGGTACCGGTCTATGCCCACAAACCGGCGATCGGCGATTCCCTTGGCGCCAGCTCGTTGTTGCAGCTGGTGTTGGCTACCTTCGCTTTGGAAAAACGAGAGCTTCCGCCAACCCTGCATGCCGGTGATCGACTACAGACCGTGACCCGCGAGGTTACCGGCATCAGCGGTACTGAGCTATTGATCACAAGTGTCGGCTTCAACCAGCAAGTTAACGCAGCCTGGCTGTCGCTGGCCTAGATGCGATGCCAGCGCCATTGCCGAAGAACTTCCTTATGACGATCTGCGCCACATCCCCATCGTCCTCGTCCTCGTCGTCGTCCTCGTCCTCGAAAGGGTTGACGATGCGAACTGGCGGCGATTTCAGGGCGTGACCGGAACAGGGGGTATTCGGTGCGCGCTGGGATCGGCTCGGCAGCGTTCGGCCCAGCCCGTGGAGGGTTATGGTCATCAGTCCCCCTTGTTAGACATCCTCAGGCTGATCCGGAGCCTCGCCCTACCAACCTTCCCCAGCGCAACCCGCTCCCTGTCCGCCTCCTCATCGTTGTTGATCAACCCTTCCGTTTGCACGATGATATTTGTGTATGCCCGAAAACTCGGCCCCGGTGGCAAGATCTTCGACCGTCGAAGATTACCTTGAGCAAATCCTGGATTTGATCAACACGAAGGGCTATGCCCGCGTTGCCGATATTGCCCTTGGGCTCAAGATCTCCCAGGCCAGCGTGACCAACATGGTACAGCGACTCGATTCAGAAGGCCTGCTCAAGTACGAGAAATATCGGGGTCTGGTCCTTACGACCGCAGGGGAGACGTTGGCCAGGAACATCATGCAGCGTCACCAGTTGCTCAGCGATTTTCTAAGGATGCTCGGGATTGATGAGGAAGTTATCTATCACGATGTGGAAGGGATGGAACATCATATCAGCCCCCAGACGTTGCGCGCCATCGAGGCCTTGGTCTCGACCCTGCAAGAAAAACCGGAGCTTTTGGCCCGGATAAAACATCAAGCTCACGGCAATTAGTTTGCCGGTTGCCGGTTTGGTGAATAACTCTTGGACAAAGATGAGTCGCGTTTCGTTTGCGCTTGCCGTTGCAGCTACGTTTTTTCTGGCTGGATGTGTTGAAGACCAGTTTGCCGTTCAAAAGGCGGCGTTGGCCCAAAGTGTCGCCGCTGAACAACCCGGCGATTATTTTATTGGTCGTCGTTTGTATCGAAGGAATTACTTTTTTTGGGGCTATGTGCGCAAGCCGCAGCAACCTTGGAGTAGCGCTCAGCTGGTCATGTTGAACGAACAAAAGGTACACGCCCCCGATCGAGCCGCGAATGCGATCGGCTCCGACAACAATACCGAGTACCGCTTACAGGGGTATTTCTCCGGGCAAACCGTATACGAACCAGCCTCGAATCGCTTCTATCCCGAATTTGTTTTGACGGGGGACCAGGTAATTTCTGGTAATCCTCCGCGGATTTTTCGAGATCCCAATGCCACCGATCCGAATCGGTTAGTAATAGATAGTCCTGAATAAGACCGTTACTCCTACATAGATGTAGGTTACCAAAAGGGGACAACCATGTCTGAAGCCGAGAAGTTCGAGCACTTCCAGGTACTCAACCATCCTGATGGGAGCCCTTGGGAACTTGGCCGGGGTGCCATGGGGGTTACCTATAAGGCTTTCGACACCAATCTGCGATGTGATGTCGCCCTCAAAGTAATTAATCCGCAGTTTCTCTCTAGTGATACCGCTCGCCAACGGTTTGTGCGCGAAGCGCGAGCGGCCGCTCAGCTACGACACCCGAACGTCGCGACCGTGTTTCACCTTGGTAATTCCGGCGATCGGTTCTTCTACGTCATGGAGTATGTTGACGGGGAGACCGTGGAGAGCCGGATGCGGCGAGAAGGTCCCTTGGAGCCAGAACTGGCTTTGCGCATCACCCGGCAGGTTACTCGCGCCTTGATCGCGGCTGAGCGCCAAAAGTTGATCCACCGGGATATCAAGCCCTCAAACATCATGCTGGTTAATGAGGCGGAAGAGGATCATCTCCTGGTCAAGGTGATCGACTTCGGTTTAGCGAAGTCCGTCGGAGCTTCCTCGGAGAAATCGGTAACCGTGACCTTAGGCGGTTTCGTCGGCACGCCCCATTTCGCCAGTCCGGAACAACTGGAAGAGCACGAAACCGATACGCGTTCGGACATCTACTCTTTGGGAGCAACGCTCTGGTTCATGTTGGTGGGCCGGCCGCCCTATGAGGGGTCGATGGCGAGTGTGATCCATCAACATTTAGGGTCCGACTTGCCGACGGATGTTCTGCTCTCCTTTAAGCCCAAGCTCGCGGCCTTGTTGCGGCGGATGTTAGCCAAGAAGCCTGAAGGCAGATTCCAAACGCCGGTCGAGCTTAAACAAGCGTTGGACGACATCCTGGCGGATCCGGAAGGCCAAGGCTCGTTCGGAACGGTAGGTGATCCCGAAGCGACGGCAATCGGCGACAGTTCGACTGGGTATGCCACCGGTCAAGTGGTCGCGGATCGCTACGAGATTCTTGAGCGGTCGCAGCATTCTCTTTTCAAAGCCAAGGATTTGCAGACAAACCGAGTCGTCGCTCTCAAGCCGCTGGCCGGTTCCGCCGCCTTTGATACCCAGCAAACTGAGGATCTGCGAGCTGAGGCCGGCCGGCTGAGAAATGTTCACCATCCGAACCTGACCGCGGTGTATGGACTTGAATCTACCGATCGCGGGCTCGTCCTAATCAGCGAATGGACGGCCGGATTTACCTTGCTGGATCTGCTGCGCTCTCGGCGCGAGTTGCGGTGGCCGGAGACCTTCCGATTGGTGCAACCGTTGGCCAAGCTACTCGATTTTCTCGCGGATCGAGACCGGTTGCACGGTTCAGTTGGTATCGGTGACGTCAAGATCGAACCGGCTCATCCGAATCAAGATTTGGACACGATCCGCAAGGCGCCGGTTGAGACCTGGCCACCTTTTGTGGTGAAGATTGACGCCCTGGCGACCGCTGGGATTCAGGCCGCTCGAATGCCGGAGCCAACCGAGACCATGGTTAGCAGGCCGATCGTTCAGGAGTCAGTGAAAAACCCGGTGCAACCGCTCGCCCAATTGATTTACGAGCTCCTGGGCGGCGTTTCGCACTATGGAGAATCCGCCACTAACGCCCTGGTCCGGTTTGCGCCGGTTCCCGCTCTTTCTGAAGCCGGCAACGCCGTTTTGCGGCCCGGAGTCGTTGAGCCGACCCGGTTCCCGTCTGCCATCGAGTTTCTCACTGAGCTGGAGAAGGCTGAGTCGGCGAACCTGGCCGCTCCGCCGGCGCTCCCTCCCAGCGTGGCGGCGGCTGACACCGAAGATTTATCCACGCAGGTTCCACCTGATGCTGAACTGCCCCAACCTGCAGAAGACGAACCTCGAGCGGTCGCCTCGCCTTGGCTGTTGCGAGTCATCACCATCGCGATTGTCCTTTTTGGGTTGGCCGCGCTGGGCACGGTCATCGGTGTCAGTTTCTTCTTGCGCCAACCAACGCCGGCGGCAAAACCGGTCGCTCAAGAGGGATTTGTCACCCTAGATACCAAGCCGTCCGGCGCCAAGGTGATCTGGAACGGTCAAACGATCGGAACCACCCCTCTCGCCCAATATCATCTGCCGCTCGGTAAACAAACGCTTCAATTGCAGTTCCCCGGATATGCCAGCAAAGCGGTTGATGTGATCATCGAGAACGGAACCATCGATAACCTCGGCTTGGTCCCGTTGTCCCTGGAGACAGGTCAGTTCGTGGTGAAGACTAATCCACCGGGTGTCCCTTTTGAAATTACCGACGCGGACAAGAAGACCACTTCCGGCGCCACTCCATTGACGGTGGACAATATGCCCACCGGGAAATATCAGGTGAAGCTCAAGCGGCCGGGTTGGCCGGAGATCACTGAAGATGTCGATTTGACGCAGGGAGCATCGGTTAACATTCAGCACACTTATCAGGGAGTGAACGTCTCGTTGAAGAGCGATCCGACCGGTGCCACGATTTACTTCGCCGGAACCGCGTTAGGCCAGACACCGTTAAGCGTTAGCCTGCCGCTCGCCCAAGTCGAGCTAACCTCCAAAATCGGTTCTCTGACTCCGATCACTCAACGTTTCGTTCCGGATGCGAGCGGGAATACGGTTGTTGAATTCAAGCATACCTATGGGCTCTTATCCGTCACTTGCGACCGTCCCGATGCGGATGTTGTGATTGGAGGAATCGATCTTGGTAAACCGCCGATCGAAGGGATTCTGCCGCCAAGTAAACAATCCGTAGTGGTAAAGGTTGATGGACGACCGGAGCAGGTCCGTTCTGCTGATATTCAAGCCGGAAAACGGGTTGTGTTGCAGTTTACTTTCGGTGGTGGGCCCGTCGCTGAAGGTTCGCCCAGTCCGCCGGCTAATCCGGAAGGTCAAGTTCCGCGAGCCAGCCCAGTCGAAACCCCGGTAAACCCAAACCAGCCTCCGGCCAACCCCACCAATAGCGTTTTCCAGGGACGACAGAATACGACGATTGAGGCGACCCCAGTCCCGTCAGAGACCCCAAAGCCGACGCCTCGCCCCAAATCCTCTCCTAGTCCTGTCTATCGGACCAAGCAGGACTGGGAACATGCCCGAGATGAAGCTTACAAGAAGTTCGATGCTCAGTGGGACGCGAAGAAGAACGCGATGAAACAGGAGAAGAAGTACATTGACTATTGGATCGATCACAGCTCCGGGGAAGTGAAAGAGCAATGGAAATACAAGAAGAAGGTTTTGGAGGATCGCATGGACCACTTGGATAGCGAGAAAGACGCGGCTCAACAACAGCTGAAACGTCAGTGGAACAATGAGTAGTGCGAGAACGTGCGGGAGCGTGCGGGAGCTATTCGGCGCGCTTTCAGCTTGCTCATGGCGAACGCCTGGGAACATCGTGAACGAAACGGTGCCATTCGCCCGGTAGGGACGAGCTCCTGCTCGTCCGCGGGGTTCCTCCGTCGAGCGTCTCCGAGAAAACCTTACCACCCTGGCCGCGAAATGGCTTAACAAAAGTTAGCCGAGCTTGTCCGAGAAGCCTTCCCCATAGCCATGAAATGGCTTAACAAAATAGCCCAGGGCTTTAGCCCTGGGTGAACCACCAAATGGCGCTCCGCCCTGTAGGGGCGGTAGAAAGATAATCGTACCCCGGTTCAAACGTTTCACTCACCCAATCGACCGATCTCAGACAAACCACTAACAAACGCCCGGATGACCCCGACGGACGAGCGGGAGCTCGTCCCTACCGTTCCCGACGCTCTCGCACGTTCCCATGTCCCAAGAAAGTCACCTCGTTGAGATCCTCTGCGCCTTGAGTGACCAAGGGGTCGACTTTGTGGTCGCAGGTGGGGTCGCCATGGTACTACACGGCGTTGAACGCACCACCCTTGATTTGGACGTTGCTGTAGCCTTGGAGCCGGACAATCTGCATCGTTTTCTCGAAACCATGAGCCGCCTGCGCCTGGCTCCCAGAGCGCCGGTCCCGGCGGAAATCATCTTGGACCAACAGAGTATCGCTGACCTCATCCGAGAGAAAAACGCCTTGGTCTTCACCTTCTGGAGCCCGCAAGAGCCTTATCGCCAGATAGATTTGTTTTTGACCCAAGAGAATAGTTTTGACGATCTCATTGCCGATGCGTATCTCCTAGAAATTCGCGGCCGGATGATCCGAGTGGCTTCTCGCCGCAAATTGATTGAAATGAAAAGTCGCGTTCGACCAGTTCGGGAGAAAGACATTAGCGACATCCGCGCGTTGACTGAATTGGAAACGAAAGAACGCCAGAATGAAGGAAGAACTCGAGATCGGTAGAGTCACTGCCCGGTTCGGTGACCTTCGACCTGAAGACTTCGATGGTCATACCGAGTTCGCTTCGATGTCAGCTGAACAACGGCTGAACTGGCTTTCGCAGGTGGCCAGATTCATTTTCGTGGCTCGAAATAGCCGCGAAGCCAGTGCGGCGGCTCGCCAGTAATTCGAGGCGGTCTATCGGCGCTTGCAAGTGCGATCGTGGTAGGACTTCGGTGAGCTCAGTCGAACCGGCGAGAACCCAACTACGTCCGGCAGCCGCCGGACTACGTCGCGGCGAACTCTAAGGCTTATCGAACTATGGCCAGGGCCTCGCCATAGCGTAGCGACGGCGCGACTCAGCGCACCCATGGTTTTCCCTGCAGCAAGTCCGCGCTCGAGATCAATGTGCAGCCGCCATGACCTTCCCGCGGTTCTTCAGGATCGAACGTCCGGCCGAAAAATTCCCAAAAAAAATTCAGAACTGATAGGCGGCGACTCCGTAGTAACGGGTTGAAGGACGCTGTCTGTAACCCGCGCCAACGGCGGCCGGCTCACAACATCAAACGAATAACTCGATTGCTAGTACTAAATGAAACCGACAAAACAACTCTCTAAACAATACCGTAAAATAAAAGTGCTTGCGTGCGCCGCCCTGGGCGTCGCTGCTGTTGCCTGCCCTTTAGCCTTCGCTCAAGAGGAAAACACTACCTCAAAGGAGGTGACGTTCGGTCTCGTCCGCTCACCGGGATTAGCCGCTTTCCCCACCGTTGCGCCTCATGCCCACGGGACTGTTAAGGTCCATTCCATCGGTCCGGTTGAGATCATGACCGTCAGTGTTGCAGGCCTGCCGCCGAATACCGACTTCGATCTGTTCGTCATCCAAGTGCCGAATGCACCGTTTGGATTGGCTTGGTATCAAGGGGATATCAAAACCGATCAGTCTGGTAAAGGGTCCCGTGAGTTCATCGGGCGTTTTAGCATCGAAACATTTATTGTCGCGCCCGGGATTGCTCCTGCTCCAGCCGATCCGTTCAACGAACCCGGCTCTATCCCGGATGCGACTCAGAACCCGGCGACCAACCCGGTCCAGATCTATCATCTCGGGCTTTGGTTTAATAACCCAGCCGATGTGGTAAAGGCTGGCGGTCCTAACACAATCACTCCTTTTAATGGCGAACACAATGCCGGCGTTCAGGTGCTTAACACAAGTGAGTTCTCTGAGACCAGCGGCCCGTTAGAACAAGTTAAATAATACTTTGTCATCGCACTCACAGGGGACTAGTCACCTGGCCAGCCCAAGAATGGCTTGCCGGGTGACCGGGCTTTCAAGCTGGAGGCTGTAAATCAGTTAGAAGTCGCGATATTGCATCCAAGCTCAGGCCGTGTCTTACTGAGCCGATGCGCTGCCCTAGATGCCAGACAGAGACCGAGGCAGCCATTTGTCCACGGTGCTCGCTAGATTTTAACCTCTATTCCGAGTTTGCGGCGCTCCGCCGGGAAGTTGGCGCCTTGCGCGTGTTAGTAGGTCCGGATGCTGCTCCTGATGTTCGTAAGGTTGAACTAACATCCGCTACCCCAACGCCTACGTCGGGACAGGGGCCGCCGCCGTTGCCGCCTTTGCCGCCGCCTCCTGCTCCTACCAAGGCGCCTCGCCAAGTCCAGCCAACCCCGAAACCGCGCGGAACGGCTGAAGTGGCCGTCGGCCAAAAATGGTTCCTCGGGATCGGAGTTTTTGTCTTGTTACTCGCGGCCGGCTTTTTCCTGAAGTACGCCTTCGACGAAAAATGGATCGGCCCGGCCACCCAGGTGACGCTCGGTTTTATTGTCGGCGCTTTGCTCTTTGTTGCCGGTGAAGTTTGCCGGCGCCGCCGATTGCGAGGACTGGACATCGCGTTGGCCGCCGTTGGGTTAGGTGTTCTCTATTTATCGACTTACGCCGCCAATCAGATCTATGGGTTGATTCCCGATCCCCTGAGCATTCTGTTGATCCTGCTCGTCAGCGCCGTCGGGTTAACCGTCGCTGCGGTTTGGGATTCGCGGGCGTTAGCCGTTCTGGCGTTTCTTGGTGGCTATCTGGCGCCGGTCCTTGATACTTCTCCGAAGTTCGGCCACCTCCTGTTTTTCGGTTGTTTGACGATCATCAACCTGGCCGGTGAAGGCTTAGCGTTTTTAAAACGTTGGACTCAGCTCTATTTCCTCGGGGCTCTTTTTAGCTGGATCTTGCTGTCTATTTTCTGGGGAAGTTTCCAAGCGGATGCCTCCATCGATGCCTTTGCTTTCGTTCAATTTCTTTTCTTGCTCTATTCGATCGCTCCTTTTCTCCGGTCCTTTTTGCGCTCGGGCGAGGAACGTATCCCGTTAATTTGGGTTGCCCTAATAAATGGTTGCCTCTGCAGTTGGAAGTCAGGCGAGTTACTGCACTCGGCTAAATTGCCGGTCTCGCTCTTGACTCTGGCCTATGGCAGCCTGGCATTAGCAATTGCTATCATTGTCTGGCGTCGCCGGTCCGCCGCTGCCAGAACCTGGCTCCTGGCTCAGGGCATGATCTATTTTCTCATCGCCTGGGCGGTGATCTTTTCCGTCCATTGGACCACGTTGTTTTGGGCGATCCAATGTGTCGCTTGTTATTGGATTGCTACCCGGGTCAACGATCGCGTCCTACTTCGAGGAATCATCTTACTGGGTTTGGTGATTGTCTTCCGTTTTCTCATCGTCGACCTCGGATTAGTGCTCGACCTTTTCGATCAAGACCAGCTAACCAATCGATTTACCGATGGTTTTCTAACTCGCTGGCTTAGCGAGCTCCCGGTTTGCTTCTGTTTTCTGGTCGTCGCTCGGCTGGCTTTCAAGCCGGGGAACGATGCGTTGCAACGATCCATCTTTCACTGGTTCGAAGTAATGGGTCTCATTGCTCTTTTCGGCTTTTGTAATGTCGAGCTGGATCGATTTACTTCGCAGTTCTTCCAGCGTGCCCAACTGAGTGCTTACTCCGTGCTTTGGGTCATCTTCGCTGCGGCTTTACTGGTAGCAGGGTTCCTTTGGAACCGGCGATTTTACCGGATCAGCGCGATCGTTCTTCTCTTCATGACTGTCGGGAAAGTATTGGTGTTCGATACCGCCGAAGTAGTGGCGCCTTATCGGATTCTTTCCTGTGCCGTTGTCGGCGCTGTCTTGATTGGACTCTCCGCCCTTTATTATCGGCTAGCGCCCCGCCTGCTGGCAGCCGTACCGCCAACCCCAGCCGTCGCCGACAAAACCGGGCCACCCGAGTGAGGAAGTGTGGCTGCCCGACAGAAGATTTTTTTTACAGAAGGCTTCGACCTGAGCTCAGCCGAACGGTTAACAAAGGTAACGAAGGTCGGAGGTCCCGGATTGTTTTGGCGCTCATGGAACCTACACCGCGCTGCCTTTCCTCTTCCGTAATGAAGGGGTTTGGGTCTGAATGCGTACCAATCCCAGTAATGGGTCGACGCCTCGTTGCTAGGTTGAAGCGGGCTTCCGGCCGATCTTCGGCCCCGTAAGAACACTTAATCCCTGGTTCCGCCTCCTGTGCGGAACGGCCTCGCTCGCATCCGGGTTATTCCAGTGCGCTGCGCAACGACGGCAAGGCAGCGTGCAACGTCGTCAAATTCTCAATCGAAATGACTTCGGTTCCTTTCCGGATTCTCGCAACTAATCCGGCCAGAACTTGCCCCGGTCCCAATTCGATCAGCAAATCGCAGCCCGCTTTATCCAAGAGGTAAGCAACCGTTTCCACCCAACGCACCGAGCCGGTAACTTGATCAGCTAAAGTTTGGCGGATCTCCTCCGATTCTCTAACCGGAGCTGCGGTTACATTGGCGATAACCTCTGAATTAGGTTTTTTAAGGTTAGCGCTTTCCAGCACTGGCACCAGCCGGCTGCGAGCGGACGCCATTAGCCGGGAGTGGAACGCGCCGGCTACATTCAACGGTACGGCCCGGCGAATCCCTTTCTCTTTTGCTAGCTGAATCGCTGCTTGGATGTGATCGGTTGCTCCGGAAAGCACAATCTGGGCCGGCGAATTCAAGTTCGCGACATCCACATCGGTTTCGTGGGCAATCTCGCGGACGGCTATTTCCTCGCCGCCAACAAACGCCGCCATGGTTCCTACGGTTGAAAGGCAAGCTTCTTCCATAAACCGGCTTCTGGCGTCAACCAGCGCCAATCCGGTGGCGAAATCAAAGGTTCCTGCGGCGGAATGAGCCGTGAATTCTCCCAGCGATAAACCTGCCGCCGCTCGAAAGTTGAATCCGTCCAGCTCTTCCCGCAAAACTGCCAGTAACGCCAGCCCATGAACATAGAGGGCAACCTGACAATTAGCGGTTTTGGTTAACTCTTCCATCGGCCCGGCAAACGCAATCTGGCTGATCGACCGTTGCAGCTGTCGATCAGCTTCCGAAAACAAATTGGCGGCAGACGCATATTGCTCGCTAAGATCTTTGCCCATGCCAACTTGTTGAGCGCCTTGTCCTGAAAACAGCAGTCCGATGACTCGAGCCATCCTGGAGAATGCTAGTTTGGCCGAGTCCTGTCAATGGAAGCCACCAGGACTGACAACCGCGGTCCGGTTGCGGTGCAAAGAATTGGAGTGAATCACCATGTCGACAGATTATGGCCATCTACCAAAAGGCGGTTTCGCGAAACTCGTATCCGAACTTCTTGTCGAAGATTTGGGCGAAAGCCTCTACTTCTGGCGTGAAGCGCTCGGTTTCGCAATCGCTTATCAGCGTCCTGAAAAGAAATTCGTGTATTTAGAGAGACCTGAGGGCGCACAAATCATGTTGTGCGAGCGATCGGAAGGCAGGTGGGAAACCGCCGCTATGGAAAAGACCTCGGTGAGAGACCGCTCTAACTTCGTTTCTTAACTGCCCTCGATAGTGTAGACCAAAACCTTGGCTGTCTGAGACCCTCGATGAGGAACTGCCACATATAGGCGACTGGAATTTTGCAAAAAGAAACCAGTCCTAGCACCCGGCGCCGTGGTGATTCGTCCGGCGTGCTCGTAGTGATCCGGATCGCGCTGGCGGAGAATTTCCACCGCGCCTTCGCCTCCTATGACGAAAACCAGCCGCCGAGTTGTATCGTAGAAAACATCGTCGGCATCACCAACGGTTGGTCGCGTGTCGACGATTCGCCCAGAAGTTGTATCTAGAACAACCAACCGCGCAGGTAATCGACATCCAACAAAAAGTCTCTTGTCGGCACTATCTAAAGCCATTGGATAGTTGGCAAACGAAGCCCCAAGGCCCCACTTGGCAAGTGCCAAACGTTTCTTTCGATCAACTAGAGCAACCCCCAATTGCTTAGGGACGTTTACGTAGACCTGATCCCCGTTCGCTTCGAACTGAAATGATTCGGGATGGCTACCCAACGGGATCGATCCAACTTTTTGACCGGCCGAATTTATGATAGCGATTCCATTCCCGTAGCCAACCCAGACATCGCCGGCCTGTTGATCGTATCGGACATTGTCGGCGTCCTCACCAAGTTCCTGCGTATCCTGCAGAGCTAGAGACTTCCCGTCGTAGCCCCGAAGCTTGCCGTCTCCTCCCGTGGCAACATAGAGCCGGCCGGCTTTCGAATCATAGTAGAGGCCCTGCGGCTCTTCGAGTCCTTTGATTTCGGCGGTCCGTTCTCCTTTGCGTAAATCGACGATTTCGACAGAACCATTACCAAGAGCGGCTACGAATAAACGCTCTCCAGGCTCGTCCGCGGAGAAGTGATCAATCCGTCCTTCTACGCCTGGCAACGGGATCTCTTTTTCTAAGCGCAGTGGCCCGGGATCCTCTGCCTTGGCTGAAATGGCGCTCAGCAGCCCGAGCAGAAGCGCAGTATTGCCCAACAGGAATTGGATTCGCAGGTTCGAGGAGATCGAAAATGTGGGCATTGATTCGGTACTCGTCACCGAGCGTTTCTAGTTGTTAGCGGCCATTGCAGACAGAAAGGATCTCTCAACTGATTTGGAGCGCGTTCAAGGTTGCGTTGTCGATCCGACCGGTGACCGGTATTTTATCAACGGATTGAAACCAGCGAATCGCTCGCTCGGTTTCGGGACCGATCAGGCCGTCAACCGGGCCTTTGTAGTAGCCGAGCTCGGCTAACTCTTCCTGAACCGTGCGCTCGATCTTTAAATACTCATTGGAGTTGTAGTACGAGTAGGGATAGTCGTCGTTGTAGTCCGGATATCCATAACCGGTAGCATCGAGGCCGAAAAAGCCCCCGTCAAAATCGCGAAAGCGACGATCGCGATCACGCCCGCGAAATTCCCGGTCGCCAAAGCGGTCGTGATCTCCGCGACTAGTGAAAAACCCCCGCGTCCCGTTGAATCCCGGAGTAAAGGCACGCCCGGTGAATCCGCCAACAGCGTGACCTCGGCCGGCGCCCCCAGCTCCGTGACCGCTGCCGCTTCCTCCACCATGACCGCCGCCCCCACCGCCGCTTCCCCCACCATGACCGCCGCCTCCGCCCCCGTGAGCAAATGCGGACAGAGGCATAATTGCGAGGATGCCGGCGAAGACCAGACCGGCAAGTGAACCTTTGGTTAGTTTCATAAAGAATCTTTCTGGAAACACTGTGGTCTCGGGCACCCTGAATGGGTAATTGAGTGTTTTGATCGCCTATCAACCAGCTCGATAGATGGCCGGATTCATTCCAGCTTGCACTTCTTCTGAGGCGCCTCGTCCTCGCGCTCGGGTTGGTGAGGAACGCAGGCTCAGGCAGCCTCTTTTAAGGGGCTGACGCTCACTGCGGATAGCTCGCCTCGGATCGAATTGGCGAACTGATAGAACTCACCAGGCAGTCCTCCAAGCTCGCCGCTGGGAAGGGCCCAAGAAAAGATCCGCTGAATTCGGAGCCCAGGAATGGTAATCTGCCGAACGAGTCCCATAGCAATTTCCTTTTGAATGTCCCAACAGGAAAAGAAGCCTACTCCAAGACCGCCAATCACTAGTGATTTGATCGCTTCGTTACTTCCCAATTCAAAGCGCTGATCCAACTTCCGCGGATTCACTCCGCCATCCTTCAACGCACTTTCCACAACTGCTCGCGTACCTGACCCAGACTCGCGCCAGATCAACGGTAGGGCCTCGAGGTCGCGAACGGACTTTAATGCTTCGATCGCCCGTCGGAGTTTTGGGTCGGGAATGCGGGGAGCGCAGACTGGAACGATTTCGTCAGGCATGAACTGCTCCAGGCGCACACCTGGACTACGCTGATGGCCTTCGACTAGCCCGAGCGCGACGCGCTGCTGCCGCAGATGGTCCAGCACTTCTTCGGTATTGCCAACAATCAGATGAAGAGCGGCGGCCGGGTGGTAGTGATGGAAGCGGATAAAAATCCTTGGCACAAAATATCTCGCCACCGTTGTGCTCGCCGCCAGAGTCAAAGTGCCATTGACTTCCCGGGTCTGATCCAACTCCTGCAAAATCTGTTCGAGTTCGACAAAGACGTCTTGAACTCTTTCGCGAAGATGGGCGCCTCGCTCGGTTAAAGATACTCCGTTGACTGAGCGGATGAACAAAGTTGTTTCCAGGCTGGCTTCCAACCTGCGGATGTGGCCGGTAACAGTCGGCTGGGAGAGATGAAGCCGGCGAGCAGCTTCGGAAATTTGGCCAGCTTCAGCAACCGTCAAAAAGGTTTGCAACAAAATCGAAGGTATACGGCTAACATCCACAACGACGATTACCGGGGTGTTACGGAAACGGCGCATGCCTTGTAGGCAGGCTGCCGTGAGTACGGATCGGAGGCGCTATGAATCCGCTGAGTGATTCGCATGATCGACCTTTCATCTTGCAATTTATCATAGGCGTCCGGATTAGGAGCCCCGACTCTTTGGGCCGAGTCGCCGTAATCTCTGTCCCAAGTGCCGCGTTTGCTAATTAGAGACCAATACTCCCTTAGATTTATTCCTGAAAGGTCCTCGCAATCCGGGTTTACCTTACTGGCTGATCTCTGCTATTCGACGATCCAGGCTCGAATTCGTGATCCAGGTAAGGACTTAGGTAACGGTCTGCTTCGGCCCAACTCGTTCTCGTGATCTTCTGCGCTGAATCTCCGTCATCTCCCGCCGAAGAAGGAGCCGCGCCTGGCTCAACCGACCGGTCATCGCGGCCATTGACAGCTCAAGTATTTCCGCCAATTGGGCATACGAGCACTCTTCGAGCTCATACAGCATCAAAATCTCTCGAAATTCGACGGGCAATCGCTCTAAGGCCGCGTGCAATTCTCTTTTTCGCCCCTCGCGAGAGAGCGGGCGCGATGTCTTATCGGCAGGATCCAACCAAATCGCCTCCTTCAACTGCGAACGATTACTTTGCCGCCGAATCCATGCATAGGCCCGCTTCCGGACGATCGTTAATAACCGGATCCGAACGTCGGCTTCTCTAAACTTCTCTAACTGCTCCAATGCATAGGTGTAGCCCTCTTGTACAACGGCCTGGGCGTCCTCATCACTTTCCACAATCCACCGCGCTAAATTGTAGGCGCCGTCTAAATGGGGCAGGAGAAGTTCTTCAACGAGCAACTTTCTTTCTCGCATGACCAATGGTCCACTTATGTAACACCTGTTACACGTGGAAATATCCGCGTCAAGCGGAGCGCTCCCGCTACCTCGATTGCAACCGGGCCGATGCGAGTCGCGCGATCTCTGACGGCGCTTGCTCCGGAAACGGAAACACGGAGCTAACATTTATCTCGCAAAGGACATAGGTGTCTTGGCCAGAAAGCTCGCGCGGTCCGTATAGGAAGTCGGCGTCCCAGATTATCGGCAGCGACTCGGAATCGATGTCTAGCGCCTGCATCATCTGCGGCGTCCACTCAGATTCCATTTTTGTCCTCAGCGCTTGAAACGCTGGTGCTGAGGCAGGGTGCATGATGCGTGGGCCAGGTTGTGCAGCTGGCGAGTCCGGGCCTTCCGGCGGCGGTGGGAGCAATGCCTTGATGAGCTGGTGGCCGAAACCGACAACCTTGTCCGCGCCCATGTAACACCGGATCATCCCGTCGCGCAGCCGCGGCTGGAATGGTTGATCAACAATGCACCCTTCGTTGGCCAGATACGGCTCGCAGCTGCTCATGAAATCGCCGAGCGGCATCTCTTCGGGCGCGCAGCCGCGTCGCGCATGCTGCACGCAAACCATGGCGGCGTTGTGCGCAGCCGTCGGGACCAGTTCGACCTTCCATACCCCCAGACCGCCATTGCCGCGGTTTTGTTTGAGAACCCGCGGACCAGCCGATTTAAGCCTCTGCACAAACTGCTCGTTGAACGCTTGGGCGGTGCCATAGAGGTGGGTATCGGTACCCCAGCCCAAATGCTTAGTGCGATAAAGGACTTCCTTCACCCCCATCTTGAGGATCACGTCGGGATGAGCGCTGACCCACACGCCTCTTGCCGCAACCTCCCGTAACATCGCGTCGAGTTGACTCCGATTCTGGCCGTCGGAAATCGGATCGACCCAGACGAGCACGCCATCGACTTCCAGAAGCTGCTCGCGCACTCGGTCTGTCCTATCGTCGGCATAGATGGCAGGCTCCGCGCGAATGCCGAGTGCAGCCAGCGCCTCGAACACGCGATTAAGCCGGCTCTCTTGTGCCGTCACTTCGCCCCCTGAGTGACGATTACCGCGCCAGAGCAGCGCCAGCGTGCCCGCTTTGGTTACGGTCATTTAGACCTCCCCGTCTGGTTACGGCGTGGCGCGACGGGTAGGTCGTAGGCCGAGCACGGTTGAGAAAAGATTGACTCTCGAGTGGAGACCGCATACATAAAGTTACACGTGTTACGCAAAGAAATAGTAATGTCAAACACAGCCCCCGGTTCTTGGCTGTTCTTGCTGTTTAATCTGCCCGCCAAGCAATCCAGCAGCCGGGTTAAAGTATGGCGCCGGCTGAAAAAATTTGGTGCTATCCAGCTCAAAACCTCGACCTACGTGCTCCCGGATGAGTCGGTCCATTACGAGCGATTTCAATGGCTGGCGAAAGAGATTGTTGATACGGGAGGTGAAGCCACCTTGGTGCGGGTTAAAGACATTGAGGGTATGCCTCATGCCGCCATCGTCGCCCTGTTCAATGAAGCGCGCGCCCGCGACTACGATGAGCTATCCGAGCCCTTAAATCTCCTAATCAAAGACAGCAAAGCTCGCAAACAATTCCCCGAGATTTTTTCCAGTCAGTTGCAAAAGCTTCGTCAGCGTTATCAGGAGATTCGGGACATTGATTATTTTCAAAGTTCACGGGGCGAAGATCTGCAGAGACTCTTGCAGAAAGCAGAAGTCCTTGAATCTCCCGAAAAGAAACCTGAAACGAAAAAACGGCTGAGAACCGATGACTATCGAGATAAGACCTGGCTCACCCGTCCGCGCCCGGAAATCGATCGCGTCGGTTCGGCCTGGCTGATTCGTAAGTTCATCGATCCTAGCGCCAAATTCGTCTTCGCCAATACTCCGGCCGAGTTCTCCAAGGCCATCCCCTACGACATGTTCGAGGTAGAGTTCAGCCATCACGGGGACCACTGCACTTTCGAAACCCTCATCCAGCGGTTCGCTATTCGCGACCGAGCCGTACTCCGATTGGCTGAAGTCATCCACGATGCTGATGTCGAGGACGACAAGTTTCATCGAGTCGAAGGTTTCGGCGTCGAACAAATCTTCAAAGGGTGGGCAAAACAGGGACTGGCCGACCAGGAGATCCTCTCAAAAGGCTTCGAATGCTTTGACGCGCTCTACGCACAGTTCAAAAGATAATGAAAGATTCGATCAACCAAACGGCTCACGAAAAGCCAGTAAATCGGACACCCCGAATCCGCGATCTGGTCGGTTATTTTCTCCGTCTGGGCACCTTTGGCTTTGGCGGCCCGGTGGCACTGTGTGGTTTGATGGAGAAAGACCTTGTCCAGGAGCGCGGTTGGCTCAGTAAACAGGAAATGAGAGACGCCATTGCTGTCTCGCAATCACTCCCTGGTCCCCTCGCTATCCAGGTTGGGATTTTTGCGGCTTATCTTCGGGGCGGCTTCTGGGGCGCCTGGGCAGGCGGCTGGGCTTTCATTTTGCCGAATTTCTTAATCGTGGCTGCGCTCGGCGCGCTCTACGTTCATTTCGGCGGGCTTCCCTGGATGACGGCTATTTTCTACGGCGTCAGCCCTGCCGTAATCGCGCTGATCCTTCATTCGTGCTGGCGACTGTCCAAACTCGGCATGGAGGATCGGCTACAGTGGGTTATGGCGGCAGTCTGTTTCGTTGTAACCATAGTCTTTCAAGCAGAACTGGCGATTTTGTTCATCGGCGCAGGGATTATTGGAATTCTCTACTACGGGACCGCTATCCGCCGTCCCAAGCAGCCTCCTTCCGCAGCGGCGATGGCGCTGATACCGCTAGCCGCAGGGGCGACTAAAACGGCGGCCTCCAGCTCGACGCTCGGACAATTGTTTGTCTTCTTCTTCAAAGCCGGCTGTCTCACTTTTGGCAGCGGGCTGGTTATCGTGCCTTTTCTGGAAAAAGGATTAGTTCAACAAACCGGCTGGCTCAATGGCCGCGAGTTTCTCTTCGCGGTCGCGGTTGGCATGCTCAGCCCTGGACCCGTAGTCATCACCGCGACGTTTGTCGGTTATCTAGTGGGCGGCTTCTGGGGATCGTTGGTGGCTACCATCGGTATCTTTCTGCCATCCTTCCTGCTCATCCTGTTTGTCGCCCCGATTCTCGTTCGACATCGAGAGAACCCGAACGTCCAAGGATTCATCAAGGGCGCCTATGGTGCTGCCATCGGCACAATTTTGGGAGCTTGTGTGTTGTTAAGTAAGATCGCCATTGGCGATTGGCTCACCGTGCTGATCGCGATGGGCAGTCTCGTCGTGTTGTTTCGCTGGAAGGTTAGCTACCCGCTGTTGGTCGGAGTAACCGCGGTCATTGGGTTGATTGCCTTCCCGCTGCTGCACCCACAGTGGGTCCCGCTCAAATAATAAAAACGGCGGCTTCGCGAGTACTATGCCATTCCCAACCGAGATGATACACGTTCCTGCGCCCATCGCCTTGCGTCGTCAGGCTGGCCGCTTCTATCGGCATGACCAGATGGAAATGGGATATCTTCCGGTAGTTCTTGGAGTGGGTCTCGCGCGACTTAGAGCTTGGGCGGTGCTTGGAGAATTAAGGGCGATCCTGACAACGGCGGGGCAGGAGCTGCAGACCGGCTGAGAAGAGTTTTATCCGAGAGGGAAAGATCTCAGTCGTGGCCGCCGTTGCGGATCATCGCCCTAGTAGGGACAGCCATAGTAAGGATAGCCGTATGGGTAGTAGCCATAGTAGTAGGGGTAGCCCCACCATCCTGGGAACCCGAACGCCGCAGAACCAAATCCGACGAAATTACGGCGGAAAAAGAAACGGTCGTCACGATCAAAACGCCTAAAGCGATCGTCGCGATCAAAACGTCTAAAACGATCATCGCGGTCAAAACGGGCGAAGCGGTCATCGCGATCAAAGTGCCTGAAACGATCATCGCGATCAAACCGTCCAAACCCATGGCGGTTAGAAAAACGAGGTGCTATTCCTCTGCGTCCTCCGGAAAAATGGGAAGCTGGGCCCATGTGGCCGCCTCCGCCGCGCCCAGGCATAGCCGATGCCCCGCCCGATAATAAAGCAACAGCAGTCGCTGCTACTAAGCTTTTAAAAACAATTGATCCTTTCATATAAGCTCGCTTTAAGAGAAAGCATTGTTCGCTCTCTCGGTTTTTTCACGGTGACATTTGTCAAACATCTGGAGTCGAGCGGACTCGAGTCCTCGCTGTAGGGCCCTACTCGGTCCGCCCATTTTGGTTCTGTATTCAGCGATATTCCCAACTGCGGTAAATGGTTACGATAACGTCATACCGGCAAGCTTGGAGACGCTCGGCGGGTCATTCCGGTTACGCGGCGCATTTAAGGATTGTCATGAGCAAGGTCGTACTCAAAGTTCGACCAGCCTTAGGCCGCATCAGCTTCCGATGCCAGCTGGCCTAAGAGCTCAAAAAACGTTGGACTTTGACCCGTGAAGAGTCCCATCGCGGTCAGGAAATTGAGAGCTCCCGTCGCTGCTCCGGTGGTTTCAGTGGGGCGAACGATTGAACAAATCGGCAGGTTTATTTTCAGGAACGGACATGGCTCCGGCATGATTAGGTTGGCTTGCAACGATTCTGGTTGACCAGTGGCGAGATCGACAAAGGTGACGACGGATCCCGTGACCGGATCGGTGTCAGTCAGCGGAGTCGCATTGCCGGCCTTGTCCTGCCAAGTCTGGAAGTGCATCGCTTCGGTTGGGCCAATGCTTAACACCACCCTTAGTACCTCCTTATCAACGACTCTTTGAGCGAGCGATGGGTAAAGACTGGTGCCACCTTGTTCAATGGTCGCAAAATGAAATCCGGCCGTGAAGGCGATTGCTTTTAGGTGAGTCGTTGGGTTGCCAATCGAGCTGCCGGCTGTGTCAGCATCGTTTCTGGGAATCGCCGTTCGATTCACGATTCCCTTGGGCTGATTTTGAGCTTGACCAAACTTGAATCCCGGATTGAGGTCCGGGTTCTCGGAGTCACTCCGATATCGGGTCCAAAAGCTGGTGTCGACGTTGAGTTTGGTAAGATTGGTCAGCCGTAACTTTCCGGAAGACCCTTGGGCCGAACTGCCTTTAAGCGTCCGAAACTTATGGCCGTTGAGAAGATCTAAGTCGGCCGTTGAGGCTCCTCTAGAAGCTAGGTAATCTCTGATAAAGGACGCGTGGGTTATCTCATCGTCCGTGTTGTCGTGGACATATTGCGCCATGTCGGCATCCAGAATTGACAGCGCGTCCGTGTAGAAAGGGTTCCCGCCCGTCATCTTCGCGAATTCATTGTCCTGAGTCCCTCCCAGTTCCCAATACTGCAACCAGAGATCGCTTTCCAGGATCTCCGCCGCACCCAGGAAAGTCAAAATCGCGGCATCGCCTTTTGATATCGGTCCACTCGCGTCGGTGGTAGCTCCTTTGGCCTTGTTAGTCAAAATTGCTGTCATCGGTAGCAACAGGGCGCTGGTTGCACCGAACCCCTTAAGAAAAGAACGTCGTTGCATGGCGGTCGTTCTGATCTGATCAAGAACTGGTTCCGGGGAGGAAGGTAGTTGGGTCGATAAATGATCGTTGTTAGATGGTTTTCTCACGGTTTGCCTCGCTAGTTAGTTAAGTTGGCATAGCGACTGACCCGGACGAGAACCGCCGGATCGCTATACTCCACCGACAAAGACCAATAGTTGCTAAATTTATTCCCGAATGAAACTTGTAGTAGCCGACTACGGTTGACGCGGAGCAGTGAGTTAATAAAAAAGCAGATCCGTAAACGACCAGATCTCTATTTTCGGGAATAAATCGCTGCAACCGGGGTCTTGTTACTAATGGGCATTCAATTGCCCTACGCCTCGATGCGCCGCTCAGGACGGGTCGGTCCGCTTAGATGGCAGGTGATGGGTAATCACTTGCGCACTTTACACTACTTCACTTCATCTCTGGAAACGAGATATTCTCGAAGGTTTGCTCGTTCGACAACCGGTTCGGGAATATTCTCCTGGGACCTGAGGTCTGGTATTGATGAGCAGAATACGTTTGTTAGGACTCTTTCGCTGAATCGGTGGTGGTGGTGGAAGAAACCACCAGCGCGGAAACCGCGCTCAACCTCCGCGAGGAATAGTGTCTTCGCGGTTGGCGAGTAAACAGTTTTGTTTTTCGGGCTCTTCAGCGGGCACGTTTCTGGCGAGTGGCAAACTCATGAATCGTTTCCGAGTCCGTAAGAATGCGCGCTAACTCAGGTCAGATAGCTCTTAGAAGTCGTCGAGTAACCAGTTATCAGTTTCCCTCGTCGATCTCTAATGGGATGCCTGATACCCACAAGGCCGGGTTTCGGATTAACCTCCAATCACAGGTCCGCGGTTTAATGCCAAAGGCGCCATCCTTCGAAGAGAACTTTCTGCCTCATTTGGATGCAGCCTATAACCTTGCGCGCTGGATCGTGGGAACAGAACACGATGCCCAGGATGTCGTTCAGGAAGCCTTTGCGCGGGCCTGGAAAGGTTTTCCTAAGTTTAGAGGAGAGAATCCTCGGGCTTGGTTGCTCACGATTGTTCGTAATACTGCCTACACTTGGATTAAGAAACATGCACCGGATGAGGAAAGGTTGGTGCCACTAGATGAAAAGTCCTTCTCCGTTGCCATCGAGGCGGCGGCGTCGGAACTGGTTCTCGATAGAAGAAATCAACAATTGCGCCAGGCATTGAACCGTCTTCCAACCGAATTCAAGGAGGTCTTGGTCCTGTTTGAGATGGAAGGATGGTCGTACAAAGCAATGGCAACGACTCTCGGAGTTCCGCTGGGAACCGTGATGTCGCGTCTGAGTCGTGCGCGTCGCCGTCTGCGCGAAGAAATTACCCAAATCCAAGGCCCGGGAATCGAAGATGAACTGTGAAGTAGCCAGTCAATTCCTAGATGCCTATCTGGACCGGGAGCTTGAAGCTGGCAAACAGTTCCAACTAGAACAGCATTTGAGCGGGTGCACTGACTGCCGGACCTTGCTCCAACACCAACGACAATTCATTGGCTTCTTCAAGGCAAATGCTCCTTACTACAAAGCGCCGTCCGAACTCAGGGCCAGGCTACAAAGGACGCTAGGGAGGGAAAGCCGTGGAAGCAAGCTCATCTTCCTCGTCCGCCAGCCTTGGTTGTATGCGGCGGTGCTGTTAGTTCTGAGTCTGTCTCTAGCGTGGGTGATTTTTTTTCCGGATCGAGAGACCTCGTTGATTGTTCAGGCCGTGTCGGATCATTCTCGAGCGGTCTTACTTGAACGTCTCTGCGACGTTGTTTCGCCGGATCCGGAGGTTTTGAAGGCGTTGCTTATGGCAAAACTCGATTTTGCTCCTCCCGTTGGGGATTTGTCCGGTACACCGTTTGAGATGCGAGGAGGTCGCGTCGAGGTGATCCAGGACCGCAAAGTAGCAGCCGTAGTCTATAAGCGGAACCAGGAACTGGTTACACTTTTCGCCTGGCCGGCGGCCGGCCGGCTGCTCGCGGCGAGGGATTGGTCCATCAGTGGGTACCGAGCTTGCACTTGGAATGCCGCTAATTTCAACTTCGTGGCCGTCTCAACCTTGAGTGATCATGACCTCGATGAATTTACCGATCAAATCAGGAACCGCCTGAAGTAGGGAATAATTGAGTCATAACTCAATATTTCTCTGTGTTTCAGGGAATAAATCGAAGTGTTTCCAGGTATGAAAGGTAGAGGCTTGCGGAGTACCCACCGCAAGCACCTAGACTCCCCAGAACGGCAAATACTTTTATGCAGCTCGAAAACACCCCCCTTTTCGTGTCCGGTGCGGCACAGTCTCGCTCCATGGCTAGCCAGGAGAGGGAGATTCATAACCATGGCAACGTCGGTCGACGTTTGTTTCTAATCGTGCTTGTTCTTTTGGCAAACGCTGCCCGTTTGCCAGCGCAGAGCTATGGGATCGCCGATTTAGGGGCGATACCTGGAAACAGCACAAGCAAAGCTTACGGCCTCAACAATCTCGGGCAAGCGGTAGGCATATCCGAAGGTGGCGCCGCGATCGCGACTTTATTTCGCAATGGAACGGCTACGAACATGAACACGCTTAACGCTGATGTCTCCGTCGCTACCTGCATCAGCGGCTCCAGTCAAGCTGCAGGCTACAACATCTTTTATTCCAATCCGAACCTTATTTTCCGAGCATTTCTGTACGGCAACGGAGGCATGACGGATATCCAATCGGACTCGCTGTTCCCTTTCGGTACCCAGGCGTATGGAATAAACAGCTCCGGAATGGTAGTGGGACAAGGTTGGGTCACCAATGAAAGCTTTCACGTCTTTTTGTACTCCGGCGGCCGGATGGTCGATTTAGGCGGCGGTTTCCAAGCTTCAGCCTCCGCGATCAATGATGCCGGCCAGATCGTGGGTAACACGACAAAGGGAGCTTTTCTCTACTCCAACGGAAAAATGGTCTCTCTCGGGGCACCCTCCGGCGCGAATAGTTCCTGGGCGAATGCGATCAATAGCACTGGTAATATGATAGCCGGCTACCTTTTCTTTAACGGCCGTCCCTCTCACGCGAGCCTCCATAGCAAAGGCGGCTGGACTGACTTGGGAGCGTTTCCTGGAGCTGCGGGAAGCCAGGCAACTGGGGTCAACAGCTCCGGACAAGTTGTCGGTACCGCCGTCTTTCCCGTTCAGAGCTATCATCCTTTTAGGCCGGGCAAACACGTCGGCTTCATCCACCGTAGCGGCGCGCTGGTTGACCTCAATACGCTGATTCCGTCTAACTCCGGCTTCACGATCACGGATGCCATCGGAATCAACGACTCCGGCCAAATCCTCTGCGATGCAACCAATTCCAGCAACGTTACCCGCGCTGTCCTGCTGAGTCCGAAATAACCGCTTGGTGAGTGATAAATCTCACGCAGGGACGCAAAGGCGCAAAGGTTCAGAGGAATCGGATCAAAGCTGCGATTATTCGTGTTGAATTGGAGAATCACACCTTCTTGTAAGCAACGCAGGAGTTGGTTCCGCCAACCCCAAATGCGTTGCTGAGCACATACTTGACTTCTTGTTCGCGAGGGTTCGCTGGAAAAACGAGTGCTCTTCTCAAAACATCTAGACCCTCAAATCCGAGCTTTATTCTCGTCGCAATGCAGGTTGCGATAAGAACTTCAGGAGCGGCTAACAGAATTAGCATTACTGAACAGGGCTGGTGTGCGCAGTGAAGTAAGTACGGTTATCGGTAGGTCGAACTAACTTCGACCCTCCTAAGAGTCTTGTGCCTGGAAACGTCTGACCGGCATCTCTCGCACATCCGTGAGGGCAATCGTACTCGTCCTCGTCGTCGAAAGAGTCTTATCTTCCTACGCCCGACTCACTTTGTCCGATACCAACCTAAAATTTTTCTCTCGAGTTGCTTGATCCACTTGACGACTTCCGCAAGAAATCTTTATGCAATCGCTTACTCATCAATATTACTTAGCTTCGCCATCAGAACAGTTACTATAGGAAAGGGCGCATCCCGCGCATGTCCATAAAAGAGAGGAGGCGCAAGCGACACCGTGTACGAGGATGAAAAGAGCCGGCAGTGAAACAACCAGTGATGGGGCGGCCAAAGGCCGAGCGAAGCAGCGTGTGGCGACGGCATCGGTTATCGCCAGCGGCGGCATTGCGACTCTTAAGCTCATTGTTGGAGCGTTAACGGGAAGTCTGGGTCTACTGGCAGAGGGCGCTCATTCTCTGTTCGATCTGGTCTCGACCTTGATCACTTTCTTGGTCGTCGGTATCGCCGCAGTTCCGCCCGACGCTGATCATCCCTATGGCCATGAGCGGGCCGAGAACCTTGGCGCCTTGGCCGGCATGGCACTCCTTGCCGCAACCGCGCTATTTATACTTTATCACGCCTTCGCGAAGATCTTTTTTCATCCGGTTGCGCCGGAAGTCAACGCTTGGTCATTCGGGGTATTGGCTGTCGCCTTGGCGGTGGATCTATACCGTGTCGCCGCATTGCGCAGGGCCTCCAAGGAGTACGCGAGCCAGGCATTGGCGTCCGATGCGGAGCATTTCTCCAATGACTTGGTTGGCACGGTAGCGGTACTGGGAGGTTTGTTGCTAGTTCTGCTCTCCCGGTCCGTGACCTTACCTGATTGGCTGGTATCACGCGCTGACGCCTTCGCCGCGGTGATTGTCGCTTGTCTTGCCTTGCGATCGGCTTGGCGGCTGGGCACAGAAGCAATTCGGGCACTAATGGGCGATGTTCCGATAGAACTGACGGAAAGGCTGAAGCAGAGGGTGGAGAATCTTGATGGAGTAGTAAAGGGCTCAACAGAATTACGTACCCATTTTGTCGGGCCGCGTCCGTACGTCGAGGTGACAGTTGGCACGCCGCGTGGGGGCTCTCTGGAATCCGCTCACACTCTCACGGAGGTGGTCGAGAAAGCGATTCGGGGGGAGCTGGCAGGGGCTCAGGCGACAGTTCACATTGAGCCAAAAGCTGTCCCGCACGAAGGACCCGCTGCTAGCCTTCGGGCTGTCGCTGACCGCCTCGGATTGCGCGTGCACAACGTTAATATTTACCTGATCGGGGACGAGACTAGGATCGACCTCGATCTGGAACTGCCAGACTCGCTCTCGTTAGCCCAAGCACACCGGCACTCCGAGGATTTGGAGTACGCTTTGCGTCGCGAGCTTTCGGATCGGCTATGCACCGCGGTTCACTTGGAACCGCGAAGCGATAGGCCGCGACCCGCAGAGAGGCTTTCTTCTTCCACGCAGAAAGTCCGCGATGTCCTTTCAAAATTGCCGCAGGCGGCCAATACGCGCGTTCGGGATGCTCTAGTGACCGAAGAGGGCCTGGTCGTGACGCTTGAAAGGGAATTTCCCGGCGGGATGTCACTGCGAGAAACGCACGAAGCGATGACCGAACTGGAGCGCGATTTAAAACTTCGTTTGCCGGATATCGTGAGGGTTCACGTGGATCCAGAACTTATTCATCCTCTTACCCTTAACCGCAGTTGAGGGCAGTCTTCGAGCTGCTACCGCCATGTCTTCACGCACGCGTGACGCTTTCTTCAACCGCTTGGAGAAGTGAGTCGGACAATTTTTGCTCCGTCAGTACGCGCGACATGGTTACGGCACCGATCATCGCCGCGGCAGTCGCCATAGCCCGTTTCCTCGCTTCCGCTGGTCTGGCCTGGTCAAAATGAGCGGCTAGAATTTCGACCATTCTCGAAAACCCGGTCGTGGCAACATCTCGAACCCTTTTATCCGACCTAGCCAATTCGCTGCCGAGCGCAGCCAAAGGACAGCCATCGCGAGGATTGTCTCGATGCTTGGCGCAGACGTACACCGCTAAGGCTGCTTTCAAACCGTTCCGACCCTTCTTTCCAGACGCCGCGCTAGCCAAAGCGTCAAGCAGCCTATCCAGAGCGGCGGCGGTGGCCTCGGCCACGAGTTGTTCTTTCGATTCGAAATGCCGATAAAATGCACCATGGGTTAAGTCGACCGCCGCCATCAGATCGGCTATCCCGGACGTGACGATTCCATGCTGGCGAAACTCGTCGGCCGCCATTTCGACTATGCGTTTGCGGGTCTCTGCGGTTTCTCTTTTCGACTTTCTCATTTGGAGCCTGGTTAAGGAGAAGCCCCGGGGAGGGCTCTCCAAAATATTTAGCTGTCGTTTGACATCTTAATTTAACACGGTAACGGTTAGCTGTCGATCATAATCTAAATCCAAAGGTGGAAGTCACCTGACCGTTGCCTCTCGCTTCGTCTTCAACTCATTCCAATCGAATTTATGAAAAAAGTGTTAATAACCGGCGCCACCGGCGCCACCGGCGGAAACGCTATCCAGAAGCTTCTGGAACTAAAGGTTTCAGTCAGAGCTCTGGTCCATCAGGCGGATAAACGTTCCGAGAAACTGAGCTCCCAAGGCGTGGAAATAGTCGTGGGTGACCTATCCGATTTTGAGGCGGTCAGTGAAGCTTTGCAGGGAATCACGGCAGCTTATTTCGTTTTTCCAGTTAAGGTCTCGGGCATTTTGGAGGCCACTGCGTTTTTTGCCCAAGCCGCCCTTGAGCAACGTGTCGGGGCTATCGTGAACATGTCGCAAATTTCGGCGAGAAGGATTGCGAAAAGCCACGCCGCCCAGAATCATTGGATTGCCGAGCGTCTTTTGGATCGCTCAGGAATTCCCGTCACTCATCTGCGGCCCACCTTCTTTGCAGAATGGCTCATGTATGTATCGGAAAGCATCGGGAAGAGAAATATGTTCCCACTTCCCTTTGGTGAGGCTCGCTATGCGCCCATCGCGGCGGAAGATCAGGGTCGGGTCATTGGCGCGATCTTAAATGACCCCGCCGAGCACGCCGGAAAGACCTATCCCCTCTACGGTCCGAAGGAATTGACCCAGCACGAAGTGGCTGACATCCTGACGCAGGTCCTCGGAAGAAAAATTACCTACGTTCCGGTCGAGATTGAGGCCTTCAGTGAAATCTGGAAGGAGTCGGGATACTCCCCTTATATCCGGCAGCACATATCTGCCGTTGCCCAGGATTGTCGCGATGGAGTCTTTTCAGGAACGAACGATTTGGTGGAGAAGCTCACCGGTCAAAAGCCGATGCCAATGCTGGACTACATCGTGAAGAACAAGGCGGCTTTTGCTAGCCGGTAAGAAAACATCAAACAAACTCGAACATAATGAAGTGGAGGCTAACATTAACTACAAGCAATGGATCTATGCCATTGCTCCGATCACAAGCGGATAGCCCGTGACAGTGGAGGCTTGGGATCAAGGGCTGGGTGAATCGGATGATGCAGACTCTTGATTTTGGATAGAAGTTTTCGTGATGGCTGATTCCGCCGAAGTGAGAAGGGCCCGCAGTCCCTGGAAGGATTCAGTACCGATTTGAGAATGCCTTCGTCCAACATGTTCATGGTTGGACCTCCGGCCACTTTCACTCGCATCGTTGAATAGTCGCCAAAGACGATTGTAACCAATCCTTCTTCCTGAGTGACGAGTTCGATGGATCGTCCTCGAATGATCCTGGTTAGTTTTTCATTAATTTCCATGATCAGCCGGCGATCATGCCTCCGTCGACCGCCAGGGATGCGCCGATGATATAGGATGCCTTGTCGGAGCCAATGAACACGATAGCATTGGCAATTTCTTCGGGAGTGCCGATCCGCTTGTTAGGAATCTGTGCTTGGAGGAAATTTGCTTTGTTTTCCTTGGTTTGCGCGAAGTGGTTGAACATTCTCGTTTCCACCGGACCAGGGCCAACGATGTTGACCCGGACGCCGGTGCCCGCGAGTTCTATGGCCGCCGACTTCGTGATGCCTTCCACGGCGTGCTTGCTGCCGACATACACCGCCGCGGTCGAGCCACCCACTTTACCGTACGCCGACGAGATGTTAACGATGCTACCTTTACCTTGTGAAAGCATAGCCCGGATCTCGTACTTCATGCAAAGAAGCACGCCCAGCACGTTTGTGTCGAAGATGGCTTGATAGCTCTCGGTGGTTACATCGGCGGCCGAACCGGGATTGCCCACGGTGCCGGCGTTATTGACCGCAATGTCGAGGCGACCGAAACGAGCGACGGTCTTCTCGACGAGGTTCTTGACTTCCTCTTCATGCCGAACATCGGTGCGCACAAATTCGGCCTCGGTGCCGAGCTGGCGCAGCTCACTGGCTAGCTTTTTACCTTCATCATCGTGCCGGCCGGAAACAACGACCCGCGCGCCTTCACGTGCGAAGGCCACGGCCGTGGCGCGACCGATGCCGGTGAGTGCGCCAGTGATCAGTACTGTGGAATTATTCATGGCTCGAGCTTACCGACGAAAGAAAAAACATCTTGCGGGCTCTTGCTCAACCTGGCGGACTTTTGCGCAAGCCCTAGGGCTGCGCAAAGCCTCCGCCCTAAGCTATCTTGAATCGCAGCTTCGCTGCTGATGACGGTGCGCCAGAAGACGACTTTGTTTTTCGACGGTCTGCCGGGCTATGGGTCAACGCATCCGGCGATATTCGGTGGGAGAAAGACCTACTTCTCGGCGGAAGATTCGAGTGAAATGGCTTGGGCTAGTGTAACCAACGTCGAGCCCTATCTCGATTACGCTTCTCTTGGTCTCCCTTAGTAAACGGCGAGCTCTCTCCATTCTTAGATGAATAAAATATTTGGAGGGCGTAAATCCAGTCGTCCTTTTGAAAGCGCGGCTAAAATGGAACTCGCTCATGTCCGCCTCTCGAGCCAGGCGGATTAGGCTGAACTCATCTTCCAAGCGAGTGACCATCAGGTCCCTGACTTTGCGCAACCTAAACCCCGGTAATCCGCCCTTGTAATCTCGGGTGGTTTCATCGGCATAGGTACGCGCCAAGTGCCCGGCTAAACTTTGGGCGATTCCTTCAACAAACAGAGAACTGCCTCGATGGCGTGACGATAGTTCTTGATGCAGCCCGTCCAGCAACGCCGACAAAAAATTGTCCTTGAATCCAGAGAGATCCCGGAGGCGCTTTGCTCCTGAATCGGTTGGGAATGCCTCTTCGATAGCCTGGTTGAAGACTGGCAACCCCAGATAAAGGTGCATTGTTTTGAAGGGTTCCGGTCCGATCGCTCTCCAACGCACTTCATACGGCGATTGGGATGCAGTCAGGAAGAAATCTCCTGCTTCGACGCGGGTCTTGAGCCATGGGCCCGCGAGTTCGCGTTCTTCGACCACGGCGGCTCCAGAGAGAATCCGTACTATCCGCGGTTCCGCGACCGCGGGGTAAATGACACTCTCCTCAACCCGCGGCTCAGAGTAGATCCGAAACAGCAGATTCTTCCACCCGTTGCTTGCGGCAATCAATCGGCCACGGAGAAACTGATCGAAAGCTTCCGCAGATGTGCTTTCCGGAGTCGTTATCATTTACTTGCGCTGGTGCTCAGGCTACGGGTGTTGGTTTAATTAAGCAACTAACGGTGCTTCCTTAGCTGAGCTTCTGTATCTCCAAGAGGATTTTCCCGCCTCGCTGCAGATGGGTGACCGCCTCACGGATCCGGGAGAGCGGGTAGATCGCGGCCACGGGGACGTATAGCCCACCAGACGCCACTAAAGGAGCTGCCTCGCGCATCGCCGGTAACACCTTCTTCTCGTAATCAAAATAGCCCAGGAAAAAGCCCTCTACCCGCAGTTGTTTGAAGATCAGTTGCAGCGCGTTAACCGACATTGGTTCGCCACTCGCCGCAGTGTAGGAGACGAGCACGCCTGTCGGGGAAAGTACCTGGACCAGGGTAGCGGTGGCCACGCCGCCGATCGCATCAACGCCAAGGCGCACGGAACTATCTCCCACCAGCCGGAGCGCCTGTTCAGCTGCGCCGGACTCGTCAACGAGCACGATGTCGCCTCCGGCGGCTTTGAGTTCTTTCAACAATTCCTGCCGGCGGACGAAGTTGATCGTTCGTAGACCGCGCGCCTTAGCGATCGCCATCAGGGAACGGCCGACTCCGGAGTTGGCACTGTTCTGAACCACCCAATCGCCCGGTTTGAGCTGGGTATACTCAGATAAAATGAGAGCAGCCGTCGGTGGGTTACTGCTGAGCATGGAAAATTGGT
>Ga0185299_10002022_pt1 | contig 33884 bp, 39 predicted proteins | sample PaiPotPPA55metaG_FD_128002 | JGI IMG/M metagenome (GOLD analysis project Ga0185299, IMG submission 128002) | Iron sulfur acid spring bacterial and archeal communities from Banff, Canada, to study Microbial Dark Matter (Phase II) - Paint Pots PPA... ...
CGCTAGCCCTGAACGCGAACTTCGTTGAAGCTGAGGAGAACGCGCCCGCCATCCCTGGGAAGTCCGAAGCTCACCAGCGGACTGAAATGCGAGAACAAGAGGAGCTGATCGATTTGATGCGCTACGACGGGATCCGTGGGGCCGGAAATAATTCGGTACGAGACGACCTGGCCTTGCGCGTTGAGCGTGGCTTCGAGAAGCAAAGCGCCCGATGTGGGATGGCCTTCCTTTGCGATTACGCCCGGAACCGGGAACGGCGCCAGACTTTCGAGCCGCGCGGGCTGCACGAGATTCAGCGGCAGATCGTTGGCGACGAAGCCGCCGAGCGGCACGCCGACCAAAATGTTCTGCACGAGAAGCACGAAAACAACGAGCGCGGTGAGCACGCCGCCAGTGGCCGGAACGGCGAGCGGCTGAAGAATGTTGTGGAACGCCATTGCCGCGCGCGACCACATCCGGCGCGCGTTTCCTGCGAAGGTGCGCGATTGTGCGGCGTCCACATTCACGCGGATGCGCATCGCAAGATCGGCCGGCGGCGCGGAGGGTTCGAAATTCGCAAGGCACGTCGCCAGCCGCTGATAATGCTCAAGCTGCACGCGGCATGCAGCGCAACCACCGAGGTGCTCGCGCACGCGGCCGTGGGCGTTCGAGCTGATGGCGCCGTCGAGATATCCGGCGAGCTGTCGCTCTGTGTCGCGGCAAGTCATCGTCGTCCACCTTGCAGCCCACTTTGAAGTCCACCTTGGACACTCTGCGCCCGCTGCGTTCGGGTCCACGTGTAATTCGCGGCGCGAGCTGCTATCCCGCTCGGAGGGGCCGGGGTAAATCGCAAATCGGAGTTTCGAACCCGCGGCTCGTTAACCTTGGGCATGCCGTTCTCGGCGCTCACCGGCTCGGCGGCAACTTCGAGCTGCGGCGCTTGCAGCAACGGCTCGAGAATTTCTTTCAGAATGCGGCGCCCGCGCAGGATGCGCGACTTCACGGTTCCAATTGAGGTTTCAAGCACTTCGGCAATTTCCTCGTACGACAAGCCTTCGAGATCCCGCAAAATTACGGCGCTGCGGAACACAGCCGGCACTTGCGCCAGCCCGCGACGCACCGTCGCCTGAGTTTCCTGCGCCGCGAGACGCTCGAACGGCGTCGCTTCGCAATCTTTCAAATCGAGCGAAAGACTTCTTCCGTCTTCCTCGGCGTCGATGGAAACCTGCTGCCGGTGATGACGCCAGCACCAGCGGCGATGATTCAGCGCCTGACGCACCGAGATGCGGTAAAGCCACGTCTTCAGCGAACTGCCGCGGCGAAACCCGCGAATGCCGCGAAATGCGCGAAGAAAAACTTCCTGCGTCACATCGGCGGCGTCAGCCGAATCCGAAAGAATTCCATAAACCAAGTTGTACACACCCGCATGATAGTAGGTGACGAGCCAGTCGAACGCCGCGTCGGATCCCGCTTGAAGCTCCGTTACCAGCTCGGCTTCATCGCGTCCCCACGGCAGTGATTGCGCTAGTTCGGACATGCCTTCCGCCTCGTCTCCTCAGTTAGGCCGTGTCCCTAGAACGTTAGACACCGCCTGGGCTTGCAGAGTTCCACAAATAATATTCCGATAGTTCCCGAAAACGTATCCATCAAAAGTACTAGACAGGCTAGAAGTTAGAGGCTCGAGGTTAGAGGCTGGAAAGCACCGGCGCGCGGTAGCAAAGTGCAAACCTTCACTTTTTTCGCTATTAGAGAGGGCGCGCTCCCTTTGTTTTGAAGGAGTTACGGGGTGCTCTAATTGGCTGAATTTCGCTATTAGGTTCTGGAGGCTAGAGGCTGGTGGCTCGGCGCTCGAAACCCCAGAGCGGCAAATCCTGCCTGCCAAAAGCGGCGTCTTGGCCACTTCCCCCCTCCTCCTTTCGATCCGTCCTGCATCTGTCTTCTTTGCACTACGGCTACTGCAACTCGCCATTTAGATGGGAGATCCGTCGAGGGCGTTGCCTGCGCGCGCCTGTTTCGCTGTGATCCCTTTCGAAAGGGTAAGCCTCGACGTTTTGGTCGTGCAGTTTTCATTGAGGTAAGCGTGAACAGCAGTCGCGATGATCACCCATGCGTGGCAGGATGCATTGAGCGGAATCGCCGCCGGTTTAGTGAAGCATTAGGGGGGCTACGCAGCGACACGCCGCCTTGACGTGCCGACCGGAACGGGGCAGCATGTGGGTAGGACACCGCATTGACGCCCATCACGCAAACGCTGGCGGCCAGGGCGGAGCAAGCCCGATCGCTCGAAGAGGTGCGCAAGAAGGATCTCCACGCGGGCGACCGAGTGCTCGTCACGACGAGAAACTCCCTCTACACAATTTGGGTGCTTGATGAAGGCGTGTATTTGGTTTCTGGCGGGTGGTTCGACCTGCACGGCATTTCGCCTCAGAGAATCGCGATTCGCGGTTGTACCTGGGGCGGGAGCGCAATCAAGCACGACATACTGGCTGCATGCGGGCTTCGCATGGAGTTCGGGAACGCGGTTCTCACCACTCGAATTCGAGCGGTTCGAGTGATACCAGCCGAAGCACAAACATCCCTCAATTAAGGCACGGAAATCGAAGTGCACTGCGCGCGCGGCGTTTCCGCAGAGAGACGCGGCGAGGGGAACGGCGACGACGGATGAAAAAGCCGGCGGAGGAGGGAGAATCTCCGCCGGCTACCGGGATGCGGCAACTCCCGCTTCTGATTTAGTCGCCAGCGATCACAGTCTGTGTTTTGGCTCGCGCGAGTTCCCGCCGTTCAGATTTCGGATACAGGAACTCGTGGCCCTCGTCGTTTCCGGGATAGAACCAGGCAACGATGGTCTCGGAGGTTCCCTGTCCCTGATTCGCGAGCACGAACGCGGCGTGCCCACTCGCTTCGTGTCTCTGGCGAGGAATGGTGAAGAGCGTCGCGAGCAGCTCGTGCCGCTCGTTGAAGATTTGCACGATCTCGCGATCGCTGACGGAGCCCGCCAGTTGAATCAAATAGCTTCCGGCGGGGAGGGTTTTTCCGGGAATTTGGACCGGTTGGCTGAACGTTACTTTGGTGGCCTGATTGATTTCGTCTGCGTGCACAACGGGCAATACGACTGCGGCCGCAAGTACGAGGCCGAAAATTAAAGATATCTTTTTAATTTGCATTTGGTATTTTCTCCTCAGCGTGTAGACCGCAGCGCGTGGAATTTTATTCCGCCGATTTCGCACTTTGCGCGCAGTGCGCGAAAACGGCATTTGATGAATCTTTTTAGCGTTTGCGACGTCAAATACATCGAAGATTTGTGATGCAGGATCTCGCAGGCGAAGTCGCGGGATGCCAGCGTGCTGAAGATATTTCCACGCCGGGCTGCTTCGAATCGAAACCACTCGTCCGCGTCCAGCATGATGCCTCGGACGCAGAATCCAGAACTCTTCAGTGGGAAGTTCCACTCGATCGCGCCGCGCTCTCTTCCTGCGCGCGGCAACGCAAAATATTCAATTGAATTGAATCGTGAAGGCTAGATCTATTTCGGGGGCTGCCAGGGGTCGAGCCAGAAATCGAGAGAGAGCCAGAGGCTATAGGCGTAGGGCATGAGAACGAGCGCGAGCGGCAGAGCGAAGAGGACCCAGAGGCCATAGCGCGCGTAGTTCGAAAGGGCGTCGTAGTAGGGCAAAAGCAGCGAGAAAAGAAAAACGGGGATCACGATCGCGATGGTGAGGGCGTAGGTAACGATCATGCCGCCGATGTAATAGCCCGACTCGCGGAAAAAAGAAAGGCCACAGACGGCGCAGCGCGGCAGCATTTTGTTTGGCCAGCGGTCGAGGACGCGCCCTACGCGGCAGTTGGGGCAACGAAGAAAAAGCGCATCGCGCACAGCGGCGCGAAAGGGGGGCCGGACAATACGAGGCGCTCCACTAGCTGCTGCTTTTTGCATGGAACTGATTCTACGATGAAGAAGCGGGCGACCGCGACGGGGGACGGCGATTCGCAAATCGCGGCCACGTGCGACGCGGCGCCCGATTGGTTCAACTGCACGCAGATTCTTCTGAAGAGATTGGTGGAGCCGGCGGGGTTCGAACCCGCGACCTCATCGATGCCATCGATGCGCGCTCCCAACTGCGCTACGGCCCCACAGGTGAAAAACGAGTGAACTAATTTATAACACCCGCCACTCACAGCGTCAAACGGCCGCGCCCGCACGCGTTCCACTCGCTCGGCAATAAGCAGGGCGCCACCTTTTGTGTGCAAGAGAGAAAATCAAGATGGCGGGCGTGAGGCCCGCCGCTACAAATACGAAGTTCTAGTTGCGGCCGTGTGGCGTCTTGAACCAGCTGTAGCCGACCGTGAATAGGATCGTTCCATTGTAGCCGGGGTTGTGGTTGCCGAGGCTGGCGCTGGAAAGGTGTGCGATGTCGGTTTCGAAGATTAGCGCGCGGCTGTGTTTCAGGAAGACGTGGGCGCCGAAGACGGCTTGCGGCGTGAAATTCACGTACGACGTGTCGCCAGGAGGGACGTTGTGCGTGCTGAAGACGATGCCTCCGGCAGCGGCGAAATAGGGCGCGATTTTATTGCCTCGCGTGAAATTCCATTGCCAGATGACGGGCTTGAAGCTGCCGCCATAGATGCCGCTGGCCGGCGGAAGAACCGCGTAAAGAGGCATGACGTCGACGGCCCACTCGAAATTGCCGCGCAGCCATCCGGAGAAATGTTCGCTGGTGAGGACGCGGCCCACGCGGCCGCCCGCATAGGCAAATTGCGTGTTGTCCGACTTGCCGAGGCCGTCGCCGCCGCCGGCAAATAGGCCGAGCTCCCACGTTCCTTTGGAGAGCGACTCGGATGCAAGGCCCTGTGCCGAGGCCACGGAGGCGTATAGCAGCAAGAAACTGAATGCGGCGATGGTTCTGAACATTTTCAAGTAATCTGGCACCGTCGACCTCGCTGCGCTACTCCTCATTCCCTCACCTCGGCCCGTTTAATTTCTTTCGGCTCACAAGACTATTCCTTGAACCAACCCTCATACGTTGAGATCGAACGATTGCAAATACGCCGGAATTGTTACCGGCCAATGGAAGCGGTTGGTGATTCCGGCGCGCAAGGCGTCGAGCGCGTTCGTTTCGCCGTGAACCAGAAATGTCTGGCGCGGCGGCGCGGTGAAACCCGACAGCCAGCGGAGCAACTCGCTTCGGCCTGCGTGCGCCGAAAGTTGATCCAGTTGAACGATCTCGGCACGCACCAGAACTTCCTGGCCAAACAGGCGAACGAATTTCGCGCCCCCCTCGAGCGCGCGTCCGCGAGTGCCCTCGCCCTGGTAGCCGACGAGCAGCACGGCATTTCGCGCGTCGGGCAAACGCGCAGCCAAGTGGTGCAGGATGCGTCCGCCGGTGGCCATGCCGCTGGCGGAAATGATGACGCACGGCGAGACGGCAGTGATTTTCTTCGAATCATCCACGGTGCGCGCCAAGTGAACTTCGTGAACGTTTAACGGATCGCGATCGCCGCTATTTTCCAGCTGCGCGAAATCGAGATCGTGATCTTCGCGGTGCCGAACGTAGAGGTCGGTAACGCTGATCGCCATCGGGCTGTCGATGTAAACCGGCAATCGCGGAATTCGATTTTGATCCTCGAGCTGGCGCATGTAGTACATCAAGGTTTGCGTGCGGCCGACGGCGAAGGCGGGAATCACGACCGAGCCGCCGCGCTTCACGACGCGATTGATAACGTCCGCGAGCGCATCGGGGACCGAACCGGTGCCGTGATCGCGGTCGCCGTACGTGGATTCACAGAGCAGGAAATCAGCGCGCGCGGGTGATTCGGGATCCTTGAGGATGGGCTGATCGTAACGGCCGAGATCGCCCGAAAAAACTACGAGCATCTGCTTGCCGTTTTCCGTGATGGTGAGTTCGAGCCACGACGATCCGATGATGTGCCCGGCGTCGTGAGGGCGCACGGAAAATTGCGGGCAGATCGTGAAGGCGTCGGCGCGAGGAATTTCCCGAAACTGCGCTAGAGCGGTTTGCGATTCCGCGACGGTGTAAAGCGGCAGCGGAGGGTGGTGCTGCGAGTAGCCTTTCTGGGCGGCGAATCGCGCTTCCTCTTCCTGGAGGTGGGCTGAATCGGGGAGGAGATACGCGCACAGTTCGTGCGTAGCAGGATTCGCGAAGATTGGACCGCGAAAACCGTCGCGCACCAGGCGCGGCAGATAGCCGGTGTGGTCGATATGCGCGTGTGTGAGCAAGACCCAATCGATTGTCGCGGGATCAATCGGGAGAGGCTGCCAGTTCCGCTGCTTTAATTCCTGCGAGCCTTCGAACAAGCCGCAATCGACGAGCAGGCGCTTTCCGCCCGCTTCGACTAGGTATTTCGATCCCGTCACGGTTCCAGCTGCGCCGAGAAAAGTGATTCTCGCCATGGCCGCGCCATTCTAGCCCGAACGAGAGCAAAATCGCGCGCTCGATTTGGGCGAGAGCCCGACAGCTCGAGAATCTCGTGCCCAGGGGGCGTATCGTCAATCGTGTAGTGCTATAATCTCATTCAATTCAGCCGGCTGGAGGTGGCCATGTCCCGGCTCGGTAGCGCAGCAACCTTAGTTCTGATTTGGCTGATTTTCCCCGCATTGCTCCTCGCACAGAGAATGGGTGGCGGAGAATCCAGCCGGCGCCATTTGGGCGGCACCGTATATCTCGAAAACAACAAACCCGCGGACCACGTCACCGTCGAATTGCGCAGTGCGTCCGGAAGCATGATAGCGCCCGGGATCACGACGGCCAGCGGCAGTTTTGAGTTCTATGACCTCGCGAGCGGCAGTTACGCTCTGGCGATCAATCAGCAAGGTTACCAACCGATCGAAGTAACGGTGGATTTAAGTCTCACTTCGAGTAACGGCGTTACGATTTACCTGAAGCCGCTCGCAAGCAACTCTCCAGCCGCGACATCGCACTCCACCATCTCAACGCACGAGCTCTCCATGCCACAAAAAGCGCGCGACTTGATGGAGTCGGGCAGAAAGAAGCTCCGGGATAAGGATGCGCAAGGGGCGCTGAGTGATTTTCAGGAGGCGGTTTCAACTGCGCCGGATTACTACGAAGCGCACTACCAGGTCGCGCTGGCCTACCTGACTATCGGAAAGCCGGACGATGCAGAGAAAAGCTTTCGCAAGTCGATTGAGGTGAGCGGCGATAAGTACGGCGAGGCGGACGTTGGCCTTGGAAAGGTCTTGCTCGATAAAGGAAATGCTGCGGATGCGGAAAAAACGCTTCGGCGCGGAGTCGAGTTAAGCCCCAATTCCTCGCGCGGCTTCTACGAACTCGGGCGGGCGCAACTCACCGAGAAGAAGATTCCGGACGCGGAGAAATCGGCCGAGCAGGCACGATCCCTTGCACCGGATTATTTGGCTGTTTACCGCCTGCTGGCTAACATTCACGTGCAGGAGAAGAATTACGCTGCGCTTCTTCAGGATCTCGATGCCTATATAAAGCTCGATCCCGACAGTCCGGCGGGCACGCGCGCGAAACAAATGCGCGATGAAGTACAACAGAAAATGGCCGCGCAGAAACCGGCAGATACGAGACCATAGCCAGCCGGAAGGTCTTCTCGATCAGCGAGCGCCCGTTTAACGAACGGAAGTGTGTTGCGCGAAGGCCGGCACCTCGGAGAGATGAAAGCCCAGAACGAACATCGGATGCGGCGCGACTCGGCCCCATCGGACCAATTCCCATTTCGCGCGAATGAATTTTATTTCGGGTTTGAGTGTGAGGTCGAGTACCTGCCTGGTTTCGCCGCGATAGAAGCGCTGCGGCATCCTGAGCAGCGGCATCGTGCCCCAGTTCTGCCCATCCGCTGATCCCCATGCGGAAAGATCGACCGATTCCTGCTCCAGCTGTTCGCCGATTACCATGGTGCAAAGGAAAGTGCGTGTCGCGCTGCCGCTCACGTCGTGCGGCGCGCCGTCTCCGGTAACAGTGAGCCGAGTGCCCGGCGGAATCAAGTCGATTTCCAAAGCCATCCAGTTATCTCCGTGACGAAATTCCTGCGAATTCTAGCACATATGCGTTTGGCCATTCGCACGCCATATCGCTTGCGCTCCGTATTAATGTTGAGTGCCAGTCTGTTGGAAACAAATCTTTGCGGCTACGCACTGCCTTTCAGTTTGGCGAGGCGCTCGGCGGCGGCCTGAAACGTCGACTCCTTCTTGCAGAATGTGAAGCGAAGATGCGTGCGGCCATCGGCTGGATTCCGGTAGAAGCTCGACCCCGGTACGGCGGCCACTCCGATTTCCTTAACAAGATACTTTGCGAAGGCCATGTCGTCCGGAAAGCCAAACGCGGAAATGTCCGTCATGATGTAGTAGGCTCCGCGCGGCTTGAAGCAATGGAAGCCTGCGCCGGTGAGAAGTCCGAGCATGCGATCGCGGCGCGCGGCGTATTCCCGCGCGAGAATCTGGTAGTAGCTGTCGGGAGATCGCAACGCGACGGCACCCGCTTCCTGCAAGGGCGCGGCGGCGCCAACGGTCAGAAAATCGTGCACCTTGCGGATTGCAGCCGTCACTTCTGGCGCGGCGATGGCCCAGCCCACGCGCCAGCCCGTCACGCTGTACGTCTTCGAGAGCGCGTTGATGGTGATGGCGCGCTCGCGCATGCCATCGAGCGTCGCCAGCGAGATGTGCTTCGCGCCGTCGTAAAGCATGTGCTCGTAAATCTCGTCCGTGATGGCGAAAGCGTTCCATTGCACGCAAAGATCGCGAATGCATTCGAGTTCGGCGCGCTCGAACACTTTTCCGGTGGGATTATTCGGCGTGTTCAAAATAATCGCCTTTGTCGCCGGACCGAACGCAGCTGCCAACTCGTCTGGATCAAATGTCCAATCCGGCGGCTGGAGCCTTACGTAGCGCGGCGTCGCGCCGGAAAGAATCGCATCGGGACCGTAATTTTCGTAGAACGGCTCGAAAACCACGACTTCGTCGCCCGGATTGATGATTGCCATCATCGACGACATCATCGCCTCGGTGGCGCCGCAACAAACCGTGATCTCTCGCTCGGGATCCGCTGTCACTCCCTGGGTTCGCGCGAAATTCTCGGCGATCGCGTTGCGCAGCGATTTCGCGCCCCACGTAATCGCGTACTGATTGATATCTGCCGCGATTGCTTCCTGCGCTGCGCGTTTGATTTCGGCGGGAGCGGGAAAATCGGGAAAACCCTGCGAAAGGTTCACGGCGCCATATTGCAGCGCGAGGCGCGTCATCTCACGGATCACCGATTCGGTGAACTGCTCGGCTTTGGAGGAAAGCCTCGCCGCGTTAATGTTTTTTGCGGCGGGGGCTGGCTTTGGGGAGTTCATTCGGCGCACCGTAAAGCTTGCGATAGATTTCGCCGTTGCGCGAAACGATTTCGACGTATTCGCGCGTCTCGGTGAACGGGATCGAGTCCACGAATTCGGGAATATCGCGATATTTTTGCCCCGTGGTCCATTCCCCCAGGCGCTCCTCGCCAGCATTGTACGCGGCGAGCGCCGATTCGACACTTCCGAAATCCTTTTTCAGGCTCGCGAAATAAATTGTACCGAGCCGCACGTTGTAGTCCGCGTTGTAAAGCTGCCCCTGCGCGTATCCGACTCTTGCCACCTTGGCCATGCGGCGGCCAGTCTTCGGGAGCAGCTGCATCAAGCCGAGCGCATTCGCGCCGGACCGGGCTTCCGGCTCAAACGCTGATTCCTGGCGAATCAGCCCGGCGACCAGCATTGGATCAACTCCCGCGCGCGCCGACCATTGCCGGATGGATGCTGCGAACGGCATCGGATACGCAGCGAGCCAAGCTTCGCGCGGCACGTCTGCAAAAGGCCGCGATTCGAGCTGCGGATACATTTGCCTGACGGTGACAATCGCAAGTCCGCAGTGGCCCGCCTCGTTTGCCGCCTGCGCGATTTCAAGAAGCAGGCGCGGCTCACCTGTCGCAGCGTAACCCGCGCGTAACTCAAGTTCGGCGGACGCGTCGAATGCAATTGAACGCAGTGCGTCGGCGCGCGCCTGGTGGTTCGCTGCCCCTTCAGGAATCTTGGCGCTCGGTGGTTGCGCGACCGGAACAGGAGGAATCGCGGCCAGAACGGACAAGTCGGCTTTTTCGGAATCTTTTTTCGCTTTTTTCTTGGATTCGGCTCCCGCATCGGGCAACGCCCTCAATCGCACGGCCGCCAGGCTCTCGAAATAGTTCTGAGGATACCGCGAGGCCAGCTTGCCGTAGTAGATCCGCGCCAGCGCGGGATTGCTCGCTTCCTCGGCGAGGCGTCCAAGCCAGTAGAGAGCATCCGGCGTGAATTGAGAGCCGGGATAGCGCCCTACATGAGTTGTGAGGAGATCGGCGGCTTCCGCGCGGCGCTGAAGAACCGCCGTCCACGCCACGCGCCATTGCGCTTTCGATGCATCCGGCGCCGACGGAATGTTATCCGCGAGGCGCTTGTAATAGCCGGCGGCGCGCTCGCGATCGAGCAGCACCCAATAATAATTTCCGGCAAGAAACAGCGACGATGCGGCCCAGGAACTCGACGGAGCGCGCGCGGCGGCCCCTTCCACCGCTGCCAGCATGTCCGCTTCGCGCACCAGAGTGCGATAAATCTGCGCAAGCTGATAGAGCCGCTCGGCATCCAGTTCCGGGTCCGCCACTTTGAGCGCGGCCAGTCCATCCGGCCCGGCGCCGAACTGCGCGCCGCATTCGAGGATGTGCAGTTCCGCCCTCTCATGCTCCGTCCCGGTGAGCTGCGGCAATATCTGTGAATATTCGTTGCGCGCTTCGCTCCAGCGGTTCGCCGCGTAAAGGGACGACGCGCGCTCAAGCCGCTGCTCGAGAGTGACGGGAGAAAGTTGATCGCCCAGCTTCAAGCGGAGCAAGTCCCATTTCATTCCAGCTTCGGGCGCCTGCGTACTCGGAGCGAAGTGCAGATAAATGGTTTGATAGTCCTCGGCAGCGGCCAGTTGCTGACCGGCCTGCTCGCGAGCTTCCGCGCGCAGAAAAAGCAGCGTGGGTATTGCGGAGGTCGCGGAATAAGCACCGAGAGCCGCGAGCGCGTCGTTCGATTGATTCACGGCCAGAGCCGACTCGGCGAGCGATTGCAGCGCCTGGTCCGTTATCACGGAATCCGGAAACTCCTTGCGCAACTGCTGAAGTTCGGCGAGCGCTTCGGCGTGGTGGCCGAGAGCGCGGTTTGTCTCGGCGTCCCAGTAGAGGGTGTAATCCCGCAGCAGCGCATCGCCCTTCGCGCGCGCGAACCATTTCGAGGCCAGCGCGTAGTTCCCTTTCGAATAGTCGAAGTAACCGAGTGCCAGCGAGGCGCGCAGGCCCAGCACTCCCGAAGATTTCTGCAATGCGAAGGCGCTGAGCTTCACGTACGCAGGCGCGGGATTTTTCTGCTTTAGCGCGCGGGATAATTGCGCGAGCTGCTTTGCGGTTACAGCGGGAGAGACCTGTGCGGCTTCGGGACGCGCCCCGGCAAATGTCCCGGCGCACATCAGTAGTAATGCCGCGCTCGCGGCTACGAGGAGGGCCGGGACTTTCATCGCGATTTTCTTAGTGTCGCAGAACGGGCGAGGGATAGGGATATTCTCCGAGGGTTTCGGCATCGCCCTCGGCAAGGATTTCCACCATCCAATGATGAAAGTAATCCACGGGATGATCCAAAATCGTGCGGAAGCGGCGGTCGTATTCTTTGCGGGCTTTATCGATTTCACTGCGCAACCGGACACAGATGTCTTTGTTCTCGCGGCCGAGGCGAACGTCTTTCGGCCGCAGAAGTTTTATGTCCTGCATGGCCACTTTTGCGACGCGGTTCGCGCGCCGATGCAGATCTTGAATTTCCGATGGAAGGCTCGCAATGTCAAATGCCGTCTTTTCCACGGCGGCCGGCGGTTCGGCAACTTGATCGGAAGACTCCGGCTCGGTGAGCGGGACTTCGTCACGGAGGGCGGCTTCGAAAGAAGCCTCGGACGGACCCTCGGCCCATTCGGACTCGGACTGCGGTGCTTGTGTGGAAGCGGCCGGAGCGGGAGCGTGCTTTTCGGCTTTGTGCGCCACTTCTTCACGAACTTCTTCACTTGCTTCGGTTTCCTCGTCAAGAGCGGTTGCTGCGCCGGCGCCCATTTGCTCGCGCGGATTCAGAGCGACAGCAACGAAATTCGAAAGCACGGAGAGTCCCGCGGCGAGAGCGGCGGCGGCCGTCTGAGCGCGGAGCATCGCGGGCAGCGCGTTGCTCGGCCGGCTCGACGAACACGCAGCTACCAGATCGGCGTAGGCCTGATGCAGCTCGTCAGCCGTGCGCTGGAGAGGAGCCAGATTGTCGCGCAAAGCGCGAGAAACCGCTTCTTCCAAGGCTCGTTCGAGCGACTTTTGGCGTTCCTTCAAGAGCGTTTCGCCTCATTTCGATTATGAAAACGGTGCCGGAGAGTGTCAACTGGCATTCCAGGAACGCGTTCCTGAGTGAATAGCGCCTGTTCGGACGCACAGCATGAAGCGATTCCGCGAATTGGACGCGCCGACGCCAAATGCAAGAAAAACCCGCACCCTGAAAATCATAGGGCGCGCGGCACCCCTCGTTGCTTAGTTGTGTCTGGAATTGAATTCGTGTGCTCTGCTGACGCTGCGCCGTGAGGTTGACCCACCCGCCAAGGTCATTGTAGCTCCTCCACGTCCATCCGTCTCAACTCCGGCTAGCCCGTCAACTGTCCATGATAGCTTTCAACCGCGACAAGATAGGCGGCTTGCCGAGCACCCAGGATTTGCCCGATCGCCGCTGAGGCACACCTGACGCTTGTACTAGGGGAAACGGTCTTTTTGCGACCAGTCGCCACGAGAACTCTTTGTCAGGCGGACCTACAAGAAAGTGAGACTTTTGGGCCCGGCTCCTCGTATAAATTTGCAGGAAGTAGGGTAGTGTCCTGGCTGCGTGAGGCCGTAAGAGCGGCAATAGTGGCGGAAGCGAGGAGGAAGCAAATGACGATCAACGACTTACCCGCGATCATGGGAACAGTTCTGATTGTTGCCGGGCTCGCTTTGGTAGGCATTTACACACGGTTCCGTACCGAGGGCAGTGAAAAGAGCGTTCAGGCCGGGGCTCTTCTGATTGTGGTCGGTGCAGTCCTCTTGGGGCTGTCGCAATTCGTACCCCACGCAAAGTAGGACTCAGGTCCGCGCCCCATTCAAATTAGGACACTACCGGAAGTGGCGTCCGCTTGACTACAGCGCTCGCGTTGTCACGGGTTCGGGAGGCAGAAACTTGTCACGTTTCTGGCGAAACCGAACAAAGGCGACTTGACGGTACACAATGTCATGTAGAAAACGGAGGACGATATGGAGCGTGAGCGCACTTTGCAGGTAGTGTTGGTGTTGGTGGGCTTGTTTTATTGCTTTTGGGGCTATCTCCTGTTCGACGATCTGTGGCACTCTCGGTGGCTTAGCGGGCATAGTGACGTCATGCCGATGTTCCTGAGCCTTAACACGGCGCTTGGGGTCTGTCTGTTGCTGGCCGTTAATCAGCCGGCCAAGCATCGCTTGATGATCGCCTATGGGGCGTGGTCAAGCCTTGCCCATGGGTTCACGATGACAATCATGTCGGCGCAGGCCGTGGCGCACGGGATGCACAGGAAGGATAGCCCCCAGGACATTGTGATCTTTGGTGTGATTGGAGTCACGCTGCTTGCACTCCTGCCGACAAAACAACCATCGCCGGCCGGCGCGCCTATCGGTGAGCCGCGCTTTGCCGAACGCTAGAGGACTTGGGTCCACCGCCGCGCGTCATGTGCCTCACTGAGATGCACACACAAATCCAACAAGGAGAATATCGAATGAAACACAACGTGATGTTAACCATCGCGTCTCTGCTCTCGATCCTCTTGCTGACGCTTCACATTACGGACGACATCGTCCGTGGGATATCGAAGGCCGAGCCCTCAAACATTGCGTTGGCCGTTCTCGTGGTCTTGCTGTACGGGACGCTGGTGCTCGCCGAACGGCGATCGGGGTACGTCATCATGCTGCTCGTCGGGTTGCTCGCGGTAGTCATGCCCGTCATGCACATGAGGGGGGCACATTACGGCGAGATCGCCAAGTCCACCGGCGGCTTCTTCTTCGTCTGGACACTCTGGGCGCTCGGCGGGCTCGGGGGCTTCACCTTCATCCTCTCGGCGCGCGGACTGTGGAGTCTGCGGCGAGGCCAGCCCCGGTAGTCCAAGAACCCGAACATGGAAAGGCCTGATTTGGATGCTCTCTGCCGCCCGCTGCCGGATGACAGGGCTGGTGGCAGATCCTTTCGTTCCTGAATTATTTTTCCACCTGACATCGAAGCCCCAAGCCCATAACGCCGCACCATTAATTAGTGATGGCGTCCCGCCCAACCAGAAACGTGCCCGTCGATAAGAGCGAAGGCGTTGTCAAGACACAGTTCTTCGCAGCAGTGCTTTTGCACCGCGTGGTTACCAGAGAGGTTGGAGGACCAAGACTCTGGAAAGCTCATGGTGAATCATCTTTCGGTGCACGAATCGTTTCACCAACCATCGATACGACCTGCACCTCGGGCGGGTGGCAGGCTCGATCGTTCCTGAATTATTTTCCGACCTGACATCGAAGCCCAGGCCAATTATCAAATATTGGTCTCCAAGGATTCTCAATTCAAGAATTATATGCCGGCGGCCAGCTTGTAATCCGAATCGCTAGCTGATATTCTGATACTCCCAATGGCAAGGAAAACGCGCAAATTGGATGTGGCTGTGGCAAGAACAGCGAATATTCTCGAAGCTCATCTCGCAACTCTTCCAACTCTTGAGGCGCGGGCAATGCGCAAGGAAGTGCATGAACTGGCTCTCAGGACTTCCCGGCCCTCATCGACTGGAAAAGCTTCACGATCTCGGAAAAACGCGGGTCCTCGTCTTTTATCCCGTACTTCCGCAAAATCCGCATAAATTCGCGCTCGTCTCCTTGCTTGAAGATCTTCCGCAGGTCCCGCAATAAAGCGTTGCGTTCCTCGTGGGTGAACCTGAATTTGTCTTCCATCTTCGCTCGAATCTACACCAGTGCCGCGCGGCTGTCCTTCGCTCCGAGCTATTTCTTCCCCTCCAAATCAAAGCGAAAGCGGATGATACCACACCATTAGTTACTCACTGAGTTCACTCGGCCAGAAGGGTGGGCGAGGTGGGCGGTTGCAGACCCTTTCGTTCCTGAATTATTTTTTTCCGCCTGACAACGAAGCCCAAGCGCATAACACCGCACCCATTAGTTACGGATGGCGTCCGCCCAACCAGAAGGGTGCCTAGCTCTTCGAATTGTGAAGGGTCGGGGTTTTTCTTGGGCGGGGGGTTCGCGAACGAAGCACAATGAACGCCGCTATCGATGACTCAAACGCACCTTCTTGCGCGGCATAGTCACTCCTCCCCGTGTTAGAATTGGAGATATGGATGTCACCCTTCGGATACCCGATGATGTCGCTCGGCGGCTTTCTGCCGCCGGTGGCGATGTGTCTCGCCGTGCACTGGAGGCGCTTGCCCTTGAAGGATACCGGGAGCAAGCTCTGACCCTGTACCAGGTTTCCGAGATGCTGGGCTTATCCCGAGTTGAGACGGAAGATTTTTTGGGCCAACACCATGTTCCGCTATCGGCTATTGGAGAAGCGGATCTGGATCGCGAAGCAGCACTATTCGAAGCGGCGTCCCGCAGACCACCGCGCTAGCAAGTTGACGGCATGATTGCTGTCTCCAACACCACACCGCTCCGTTATCTCATCGCCATCGAGCAAGAACAGCTGCTCGGACAATTGTTTGAAAAAGTCTTCGTGCCAGCGGCCGTTTACGAAGAATTGACAGATGCGAGAACGCCGGAAAACGTGCGCCGCTGCGTATTGGCAGTTCCTCCCTGCCTAGAGATCCGCACGGTGGAAGAAACAGGCACATCCGCGTTTCCAGTCACACTACATCGAGGGGAACGCGAGGCCATATTGCTTGCGGAAATGCTGCGGGCGGACGTGCTGCTGATCGATGAACAAATTGGACGCACCATTGCGCTGAGCCGAAATCTTCCGCTTTCGGGAACTCTGGGTGTTTTGGAGCGCGCCGACACGTTAGGGCTTGTGCGTGATTTCCCAAGCGTTCTCAAACAACTCAAGACGAACGGCTTTTTCATCACGGAATCGTTGGAGCAACGGCTTGTGCAGCGTCATCGTGCGCGAGAACGAACCAAATAAGGAGAGAACATTTGAATCCGTCCATTGGGTGTGGCGAGGTCCGTGCTCTCCTAGCCAAACCTTTGGCGGGCGCAGACCCTTTCGTTCCGCAATGGCTTTCTCGGAAAACACCCGCTGGAGTTTTTCTCAACGTGAAAAAACGCTTGAAATCCCGCTTTCGATATGGTACTAGTTAGATATCCTGAAATAACCTAATAATATTTGTGTGCGCCCCGAAAACGGGGCCAGCGCCGACGTGTGTCTCTACCGCGTCAGGGCGCTAAGCACACATGAGCGAGCCACTGGCCGCGCAAGCGGACGTGCGCGAGCGACATACGGGGCCTCCCAAGTCCCCGGTAAGGGGAGCTTGGGGGGATCAGTCGCCTCCCAGGTCGACGGAATTCAGGGCTCCCAGGTCGACGGCTAGTCGAGCCTGGGGGATAAGGAGGCGTGCCCAGAGGGGCCACGGAGGCCGAGCGATTCAACACGATCGCCACGAATCCGCAAACAAAAAATGACGCAACTCATTGAAAACAAACCTCCGCGGCGCGCGCTGATCGCCACACTTTTGCACTTCGACGACCCGACCAGGGTCGTCGTCCTGCCAAATCGGAGCCGCCCAAGTCCCCGGCATACAGGGCTCCCAGGTCGTCGGCAAGGCGAGCCTGGGAGATCAGTCGAGCTTGGGGGATCAGTCCAACGGGAGTCGAAGGATCGGCCTCGGCTATCGCACCGCTGCTTTGTAGGTCGGAGCTTTAGCTCCGACATGACCGATGATGCGCGAAGCGCCTACCGCTGCGCTCCTTTATTCGCCGAAGGCCTCGCCGCATTCCGGCGGGCAGCATGTATTCGCTCGTTCGATCGGTCGTCCAAATCCCGCATTTCTAATCGCAACATTCCGCGATTAGAAACACACCTAACCCTTGGACGATCAACGCCCAATCCATTTCTAATCGCAACAAAACTGCACATCGTAAAGCTAGGTTTTATCAGCGCGCTAACTTTCGAATTGAAGGCGAAGGGAGTAGCATTCGAGTTTAGGGAGGATCGCGATGGCTGCTAAGTGCGAGCATCTAAAACAAATCCAGAAAGTTGAGCCCAGCGGCAAGGGATGCAAGGAATGTCTGGAGATGGGGGACGACTGGGTGCATTTGAGGCTGTGCCTTACGTGCGGGCACGTGGGGTGTTGCGACAGCTCGAAGAACAAGCATGCCACGAAGCATTTTCACCAGGTGCGTCATCCAATTATTCGATCGTTCGAGCCCGGCGAGGATTGGCGCTGGTGTTATGTGGACGAGATCATGGTTTGATTGGGCGCGCGGCGACTGAGTCGGGACGAGCGCGTAAATCGAATGGGGTGAATTGTGGCGAACGAACAAAAAAAGCAACTTTCGGGGAAAGTGAAAGTCTACGGGCTGCCCGGGTGCGCCCGGGCCTATGCGATTCGCGACTTCCTGTATCGCAGCGATGTACCCTTTGAATGGACGGAAATCAAAAACGACGAAGAAGCACGCGCGGTCGGCTTGAGTGCCGTCAGCGATGCAGCATTCCCTCTCTGCGTGTTCCCGGACGGCTCTCGGATGGAATGTCCCACGGTGCGGCAGATTACGGAAAAGCTGGGGTGGTTTCTCGATCCACAGCTTTCGGAATACGACCTCGCCATATTTGGAGGCGGTCCCGCGGGGTTGAGCGCGGCGGTGTATGGAGCGTCGGAAGGGCTGAAGACGATCCTGATCGAGAAGTCCACCGTGGGCGGGCAGGCTGGGAGCAGTCCGCGAATTGAGAATTATCTGGGCTTTCCGCAAGGAATCAGCGGAGCGGATCTGGCGGAGCGCGCACGGGATCAGGCTCGCCGCTTTGGCGCCGAAATATTGCTGGGGCGCGAGGGCGTGCGCGGCGAATTCCATCCCGGAAAAAGCGTTGGCACTCTGGCGGACGGCACGAAAATCATCGCGCGGGCCGCGATCTGCGCCACGGGAGTGCAGTATCACCGGCTGGGACTGCCGAATGAGGATCAGTTCTTCGGTGCGGGACTTTATTACGGGGCCGGCGCGAGCGAAGCCGCTTTGTGCGGAGGCCAGCACGTTGTAATGGTTGGCGGCGGAAATTCGGCGGGACAGGCGGCGCTGTTTTTCGCGAAGACCGCCGGCAAGGTGACGATCGTCATTCGCGATGAATGCCTGAAGAAAACGCTTTCGACGTATTTAATCGACCGAATCTCGCATACGCCAAATATCGAGGTGGTTAAAGATTCCGAGGTGATTGCGCTCGAGGGCGACAGGGCGTTGCGAAAGATCAAGCTGAGGAATCATCGTACGGGCGAAGAACGGATTTGCGAGACGGGCTGGCTATTCGTGTGCATCGGCGGCGCGCCGCACACGGATTGGGCGATCGAGGCGGGCGTCGAACGCGACGAAGCTGGGTATTTGGTGACGGGCCCCGATTTGGTGCGGAACGGCCGGGCGGCGCCGAATGGATGGCCGTTGAATCGCAGTCCTTATTATCTTGAAACGAATGTGCCGGGACTGTTCGCGGCAGGCGATGTGCGGCACGGCTCGGTGAAGCGCTGCGCGTCCGCGGTGGGCGAAGGCGCGATGGCCGTTGCGTTCGTCCACCGCTACCTCGCGGATGGATAGTGGTTGCGTTAGGCGCGCCGCCAATTCTTTTGACACAACCGCAGCGCCTATTTACACTGACAAATATGGACGTCCATTTTAAGCCGGAGACGGAATCGCGCCTGAACGAGCTGGCCTCGAAGAGCGGTCGCCCGACCGACGACCTCGTAGAAGACGCAATGGCCGGATACTTGGCGGAAGTGGTTGAATTGCGCAACACGCTCGACAGTCGTTACGATGAAATGAAAAGCGGCCGCGCGAAGCCCATCGACGGCGAGGCCTTCTTTGAAGACTTGCGCCCGCGCGAGGATCAACTGCTCAAGCAACACCCTCCTAAATGATCTCTGACCAGGGCTTTCAGCTTCACCCTGGCGCCGCGCAGGACATCACCGAAATCTGGGAATTCATCGCTAAAGATAGTCCGATTGCGGCCAGGCGTGTGCGTGAAGATATCCTCGACTCTATCCGCAGGCTCGTACCATTCCCTAATCAGGGACACACGCGGACGGAACTCACCTCCGGCCGCTTCGATTTCAAACCATCCGCGACTACTTGATTGCCTATGCTCCCGACGAGAAACCGCTGGTTATGATTGCCGTGTTGCACGGTCGCCGGAATCCCCGAGTACTCGCGGCAATCCTTCGCGAGCGATAGTGGTCCATACGTGTCGACTAAATGTAGCCCTCTAGACCGAGATCCCGCGGGCCCGCGAGAAGCGTGGTAAAATAGAGGTTCCAACGGGGGCGACACGGTTTCGACGGAAGCTGTCGCGGCTCGAAGGCATGCCGGGCCCCACCTGCCCGCAATCGGGTGGAACAACACAACTGGCAACTCACAGTTGGCACTCGCAGCCTAACTTAAATTAGGCAGCGCGTCTCCCCAGGCGTCACCTACGCGTTTGGGATGAGGCGTCACACAGTAGGCTGGCCATCGCGTTTCGGTCCGTAATGCGGTGGCGAGATCATCGGACTAGTCGGCAGCGCGTCTTGCCCGCTCTAAGCGCTGCCGGTGAACTTGCGGCAAGCCCTCACGGGTGGACCGCGAAGTGATCGGGATAAGCATGTAGTCTTCGAGTTGCAAGGCTTCTCGGACGGGGGTTCAACTCCCCCCGCCTCCAACTTTTTCGCATGGCGAAAGAGTTGTCCTGAGCGAGCCCGCATTTTGGGCGAGTCGAAGGGCAGGAATTCCGTGCATTACTGCTACATCCTTCGCTGTTGCGACGGATCCTACTACGCCGGCGTGAGCGAGGACCCGCACCGTCGCGTACTCGAACACAACGACGGAAAAGGTGCCGACTGGACGGCGGCTCGCTTGCCCGTCGAACTTGCGTGGACCGAGCAACACCCGTCGCTTCCTTCTGCAAGGAAACGCGAGAATCAACTGAAGCGCTGGACCCATAAGAAAAAAGATGCCCTGGTCGGGGGTTCCCTTCGACTTCGCTCAGGACAAGGCCTGTAGGCCTTGCAACTCCCCCCGCCTCCACTCGCCGTCGCGCAGAGGGCGCGCTATGGCGAGTGCCCGCCGTAGCTGCTGGAAATGGCTGCGCTTTGCGGCGTCCTGAACCGTTGAAATTGCCAACACTGGCAAATTGCGAGGATGCGGAGGCGGGCATTTATGTACTACGTTTATCTCTTGCGAAGTGCTGCCAAGAGAAATGAGACCTACGTCGGCTCGACCAGTGATCTGAAAAAGCGCCTTGCCGATCACAACTCGGGAAAGTCGACTCACACCAATAAGTTCAAGCCTTGGGAATTGGAAGCGTACGTAGCCTTCCCCCACGAAGAACTCGCACACAACTTTGAGAAATACCTGAAGACGGGTTCGGTCGCGCGTTCACGGCCAGGCATTTGCGAAGTGAAGGAATCTGATCAGGATTTTCCGCTCCAAAATTTGGACGTCGTTACAAGCTACAAATTAGCAACCGTGGCAGAAGCCAAGGATAGCGGAAATGCCTAAACTCAGCGTCTCAGTTCCGTTTCAGATCCCCCAGGATGAGGCGCTTCGTCGTATCCAGACGCGTATCGCGCAGATTAAAGCGCAGTATTCCAGCACTGTTGGCGATCTGAGCGAGAATTGGAACGGATATGTCGGTACGTTCAGCGGCTCGGCGCGCGGGTTTTCGGTGTCAGGCATTCTTACCGTGAATCCTTCGGATGTCATCGTTGAAATTCCCCTGCCTTTCATCGCGCTTCCTTTCAAGGGTCAGATCGAAACGGGAATCCGCAATGAACTGACCACGCTTCTCGCGTAAAAGCGAAGAAGGCCACGTCTTAGATATCTCCTGTTGGAACAGTTTGTAATATTCCCTTCCTGCCCGGCTCGCGGTAGAGTGGACGCATGGCAACCTACTATTTACTGAAAACGGAACCGACTGAGTATTCGTTTGCGCAGCTTCAACGCGATAAGAAAACCGAGTGGGACGGCGTGTCGAATCCCGTTGCCGTGAGGAACCTGCGCGAGATGACGCCTGGCGCGCGGCTCGTGATCTATCACACAGGCGACGAGAAATCCGCGGTCGGGACAGCCACCGTGATTTCCGTGGACGCGAAGGATCCCAAGAATCCGCGCGTCACGATCGAGGCTGGTAAGGCGATTGCCAAACCAGTTTCGCTGGCGGAGATCAAAGCGAACAAGCTATTCGGGGATTCGCCGCTGGTGCGGATCGGCAGGCTGTCGGTTGTGCCGCTGACGGCGGAGCAGTACAAGGCGCTCGTTGGTTAGCGGGTGATACTAAACGCAACCTTGAACGCTCAGCAACGTCAAACTAGCATGGGGTTTGAGCGCCAATTCGGCTTGTTGGTCCTGGCGTTCATTTGTACGATCTGTGCGCTCGCCTTGCCCGCTGCCGCTCAAGCTTCCGAAACACATGCGAAAGTTGAACTGATTGCGGATCCTGAGTCACGCGTCTCGAAGGGGACGGTGTGGGTTGGGCTCCAATTCAGTCTTGATCCGGGCTGGCACATCTACTGGCGCAACTCGGGTGATTCAGGCGAACCGCCGGTGGTGCGCTGGACTCTACCTGCGGGTGCGAAGGCCGGGCCGCTCGAATGGCCGACGCCGGTGCGGCTTGGGAGCGGCTCTATCGTGGATTACGGGTATGAGAACGAAGTTCTCCTGATGAAACCGATCGAAATCGAGAAAGGCGCATCAGCTTCCTCGCTTCCGATCGCCGGCGACGTCAAATACATCGTTTGCCGCGAGATTTGCATTCCGGGTAAAGCACACGTGGAGGTTGAGGCCGGGACTGACAATGCCTTGCCTCCTGCAAAGACCGCCGAGTGGGCGGCGAAATTTCGGAAGGCACGAGAGGAACTTCCCAAGCGCCTTCCGGCGGGCTGGAGCTGTAGCGCTCGCCCGTGGGAAACTGGCATAAACCTGCGTGTCAGCGGAGCATCGGCCGTGCGGAATGCAATTTTCTTCCCCGACGAGCCGGGCGTGATTGAGAATTCGGCGTCGCAGAAGTACGTGGCAAGCGGAAGCGGATTCGAGTTGCGGCTGACCAAGTCGCAACAACTCTTGCATCGCGCGACCAAGCTGCAAGGCGTGCTGGTGGTTGAGTCGCTCGACGGCACGAGACATAGCTATCGGGTCGCAATGCCGGTTCACTAGCGTGGGCGACATTGCGGGCCGAGAGATAGGGAAGGATTATTCGCTTGCTAAACTCCAGGGACAATGGAAGGAGGACTTTATGAAGCGACTTGCAATGGTGTTGGGACTGGTTTTGTTGTCGCTGGGTTGGGGACTGACGTCCGCACGGGCCGCGCGCGTGGGCGAGCGTGCGCCGGACTTCACGGCCACCGACAGCAACGGCAAAGTTCACAAGCTATCCGAGTATGCCGGGAAATACGTGGTGCTCGAATGGACGAACCGTGGTTGCCCTTACACACAGAAGCACTACAACAGCGGCAACATGCAGAGATTGCAGAAGGAATGGACAGGTCGCGGCGTGATTTGGCTGACGGTGGTGTCGTCAGCGCCGGGAAAACAAGGCTACGTGACGGCGACGGATGAGAACTCGTATGTGAACGAAGTAAAAGCCGCGCCCACAGCGGTGCTGCTCGACCCGACTGGGGCGCTAGGCCACCTCTATGATGCTAAGACCACGCCCCACATGTATATCGTCAACCCGCAGGGCACATTGATCTACAACGGCGCCATCGATGACCGCGCGACGACGGATGTTGCGGACGTGAACGGCGCGAAGAACTATGTATCGCTGGCGCTGGAGGAAGCCATGGCCGGCAAAACCATTAGCGCGCCCGCGACGAGACCGTATGGCTGCTCCGTAAAATACCCTAACTGACGCTTAGCGGCTCGCCCGAAGCGGCTGCATCGTGTTGAGGCGGCGTCGCGCGCGTCATCTGAAAAAAACTTTGCGTAAACTGTAAATTTCCCTTGCATCGCAGTCGAAAGTCCGTATTCTGCGATTTGCGAACTCACTTCACCTGCGCGGCAGAGAGAGAGCGAGGATCGCTGATGGAGGACGCGACAACAAATTGAGTACTTTATCCCTCCCAGCCCAATTTCCCTCCCGGGCGCTTCCTTCCACTAAGAAAGTTGCGAAGCTAACGCTCTGGCCGCTTGTCGCTGCGACGTTCTTCATGGTGTCGGGCGGAACCTATGGCACCGAGGACATCATCCACGGAGCGGGTTACGGGCGCGGTATTTTGATCCTGCTGCTGACGCCAGTGCTCTGGAGCCTTCCTACAGCGTTCATGATCGGCGAACTTTCGAGCGCGCTGCCGGCTGAAGGCGGCTACTACGCCTGGGTACGCCGCGCGATGGGGAACTTCTGGGGATTTCAAGAGGCCTGGCTGTCGCTGGTCGCCAGTATCTTCGATATGGCGATTTATCCAACGCTATTCGTTGCGTATCTCTCGCGTCTGATTCCGTGGTTCGGCGTGGGCCATCGCGGAGTGATGGTGGGGCTGGCGGTGGTCGCGGCCTGCGCGCTGATGAACATCGCCGGAATTCGCGTGGTGGCGATCTCTTCGCTTTGGCTGTTCTTTCTGCTGTCGGTTCCGTTCGCCCTGATCGTGCTGATCGCTCCGCTGAAAATGGGGGCGCTTTCCGGCGTGGTGACTGCGCCGACGACGTCAACCGTTGGCTTGGTTGGCGGGTTGTTGATTTGCATGTGGAACTATATGGGCTGGGATAATGCGTCGACGATTGCAGCGGAAGTCCGGCGGCCGCAGCGTACCTATCCGAAGGCGATGATTTTGGCGGTCGTGGTGGTTTCGGCGACTTACGTACTTCCCTTCGCGGCGATGTGGCTGACGGGAGTCCCGGCGTCGTCGTTCGAGACGGGCTCCTGGGCCGATCTGGCGGGAATGATGGGGGGCCTTGTGGGCGGTCCTCTACTGGCGCGCGGTTTCCGGGTGGCGCTCGTGCTCGGTGGAATGATGAGCGCTTTCGGGATGTTCAATGCGCTGGTGATGAGTTACTCGCGACTTCCTTTGGCGATGGCGGAAGATGGGATGTTGCCGCGAATGTTCGGGAAACTGCATCCGAAGACGCGCGCGCCGTGGGTGGCGATCCTTGTCTGCGCTGCGGGCTGGGCTCTATGCCTGGGACTTAACTTCGAGCGCCTCGTAACACTAGATATTCTTCTTTACGGCGCCAGCCTGACGCTTGAATTCATTGCACTGGTGGTTTTGCGCGTTAAGGAGCCTGCGCTTCGACGGCCGTTCCGCGTTCCGGGGGGCACGTGGGGAGCGGCGCTTCTGGGTGTTTGCCCCGTGCTTCTCCTGGGGTTCTCAGCTTTCCACGGGGAAGGCGAACAGGTTTTGGGTATGAGCGGACTCACTTTTGGCCTTCTGTTGATCGCCGGCGGATTCGTGGTTTATGGACTGAAATCAGTTCTTTCGAGGCGTCGCTGGCTCGGTTCAGCGCTCAAGAATCAACGCAAAGCGGCATAGTTCCTGGGTTGTGAAATACATTTCTGGAGACTTCCCTCGTTCTTAGCGGATGCGCCGTAGAACATTTCTGCTATTCTTTTTGCCGTGCGTCGCTCGTTCCTAGGACTAATTTGCGTCGGCTTGATCTCAGTGTCGGTGATGCTGGCGCGGCAGCCTGCGCCGGCGCCGAGTCAAGAAACCGGCCAGGCGCCAGTACAACAGCTGGCAACGCGGAGCGGGCTGGTGGTGGTCCTCGATCCAGGCCATGGGGGCACCGATACCGGCGCGCGCGGAGCCGGGGGCGCTGTCGAAAAAGACGTTGTGCTTAACTTCGCACGAATCACACGTGCGGAGCTGGAGCGCCAGGGATTTCGCGTGGTAATGACGCGCAATGACGACTCCAATCCTTCTTACGACGAACGGGCCGCGATTGCGAATGCGCATCGCGATGCGGTGTTCGTCAGCCTTCACGTTTCGTCGACGGGAGCTCCCGGGAATGCGCGCGTCTACTCCTACCGATTTTCGATGGGTGTGCCTGCGACATCCGCTTCGAACGGGCTGGTCGCGTGGAACGAGGCGCAGCAGCCTTACGTCGACGCGAGTCATCGCCTCGCTGACATTCTTCAAATCGAGCTCGCTCAGCGATTCGCAGGCTCGCCTGCACTATCAATTGCTGTGCCGGTGCGGGAATTGCGTTCGGTCGCCGCGCCCGCCGTGGCAATCGAGATATCGAGTGTGTCGGTCGCCGATCCTAACTCTCTCACAGCGTTTGCTCCTCCATTGGTCACCGCGATTGCGCGCGGTTTAACGATTTACCGGCCGGCCATACCCATCGGAGCGCCCTGATGCCTCGAAACTTGAGGATTGTTTTGGCGATTCTGGGCGCGGCGGTGCTGGTAGGGCTTATCAGTCTGCACAGCTTGAATCAACGCGTGGAGCAATTTGCAGAAACAAAAGTTTCCGACGAACAGGCGCGTCGCGACCTTTTGGCGCAGCCGATTTCAACCTCATCTGACGCCAAAGTGAAGGCCAGTATTTTTTGGGCCGCCGGCGCTGACAAGACGACTCCCGTGGAAGTGGAGCTGGATCTTTCATCCAATCCCACGCAGCGGGCCAAGCAGGTGCTCCGCGCGTTGGTCACCGATCCGCCGACGCCCGAACAGCGCACGCTCCCTGCCGATGCGACGCTTTTGGGCTTTTACATTTTGTCCGACGGAACGGCAATTGCGGATTTTTCACAAGCGCTCGCGTCGGAGACGCCTTCCGGCATTTTGAGCGAAGAGATCGCCGTTAACTCCATCGTGCAAACACTACAGGGCAACGTGAGCTCGCTCCGTCGCTTGAAAATCCTGATCCACGGGCAGGAAGTGGATACGCTGGCGGGCCACGTGGACCTTACCGGCTTCTTCGATTTGAGTTCCCCCGCCCAGCCGGGGGCCGCGCCGGGAAGTGCAGTTTCGGGGCCCGCAGCAGCAGGCAGTTCCGCGAATTCAACCAGCACAGCTGCGGCGCCGCAACCTCGGCGTTAGCTCGCTGCACCAAAATGCGATCCCCCTGATGTGTTGACACATTCGGCCGCAGTCGTCACACTGGGAATCCTGAGATTGCGTGTTATCCAGTGCTCAACCTCGAAGGGAGATAATTTTGCGAGCAGATGGCCGCGCCGCCGATGAATTGCGTCCGGTGAGAATTACGCCGGACTTCGTCTCGAACGCCGAAGGTAGCGTGCTGATAGAGACTGGCCAGACGCGCGTAATTGTCACAGCGACGGTGGAAGACGGTGTTCCCTCGTTTCTAAAAGGGACGAGCAAAGGCTGGGTAACGGGTGAATATGGAATGTTGCCGCGCTCGACGGATCACCGCACGCCGCGTGAGGCATCCCGAGGCAAACAGTCCGGGCGCACGCTTGAAATTCAGCGGATGATCGGCCGAACGCTTCGCGCCGTCACCGACTTGAAGGCTCTGGGTGAGCGCACGGTGTGGCTCGATTGCGACGTGATTCAGGCGGACGGAGGGACCCGCACCGCGTCCGTGACGGGCGCTTTTGTGGCCCTGGCGCTTGCATGCGAACGCATGGTTTCTACCGGGATTCTGCGCAACGTGCCCCTGAACGACTGCCTGGCCGCAACGAGCGTGGGAATTGTAGCCGACCAACTCCTGCTCGATCTAGCCTACGAAGAAGATTCGCGGGCGCAGGTGGACATGAATGTTGTAATGACCGGCTCGGGCCAGTTCGTCGAGGTGCAGGCGAGCGCCGAAGGGCGTCCTTATACAGGTCAGGAATTGCAAGGACTGCTGGACATCGCCGCTGGCGGCATTCGCACGCTAATTGCCGCGCAGAGGGAACTTCTGCATATGGATTTCAGCTCCCGAAAGCGATGACGCGCTCCCGGGCCCCGCATCTCGCATGGAACTGCTCCTAGCATCGTCCAACCCCGGCAAGTTGCGTGAGTATCGCGCCCTCGGCGGAGCATCGTCGATCGAAATTCAATTAATTCCCAATTTTGGTGAGCTTCCGCCGTTCGATGAATCCGCGCCCACGTTCGCCGAGAACGCGGCGGGCAAGGCACAGCATTACAGCAGATTCGCAGAAGGGATCGTCCTCGCTGACGATTCGGGCCTGGTTGTTCCAGCGCTGCGAGGAGCTCCCGGGGTACATTCGGCGCGATACGCTGGGCCGAACGCGACCGACGGCGACCGCGTTCAAAAACTATTACGCGAAATGGAGGGAAAGGAGGGCGAGGAACGTCGAGCGCGATTTGTTTGCGTTGCCGCGATCGCCCGGCGAGGGCGGGCGCTCGCTGTAGTCTCGGATCTGGCTCAGGGGTTGATCCTCAGCGAGCCTCACGGAGACGACGGATTCGGTTACGACCCGGTTTTCTATTTTGAGGAACTCGGCCGGAGTTATGCCGAAGCATCGCGGGAAGAAAAGAATCGCTTCAGTCACCGAGGCAAGGCGTTCGGCAAGCTGCTGGCCCTGCTAAACCCTTCCGCTTCATCATCTGCCATATAGCTTACAGTCTTCTCACCAAGCTTTCTCAGTAAGAAAATTGCTTGCCCGGCAGCTTCCCTCAGGCGTAAAAAGGGAACTCCCTCTGAGGTGAACCATGGCCACCCCCCAAATCGCGCTGCAGGCTCAGTCGTCCCTATTCTCGCGAATCCAACAGGCCCGCGCGAGGACCGACGCCATTTTCCAAATCTTGCCGCCAAACTCTTTCTACGACCGGCCGATTGCGGAGCGCCACCGGCTGATTTTCTATCTAGGGCATCTCGAGGCGTTCGATTGGAACCTTTTCGCCCCGGCCTTGGGGCTTGAAGCCCGTCATTCCGAATTCAATAAGCTGTTCGCGTTTGGGATCGACCCGGTCGGGGGCGGTTTGCCCACGGATCAGCCCGGCGATTGGCCCAACATTGCGCAAGTGGAGAAATATAATCGAGTCGTGCGCGAAACGCTCGATTCCGCCCTTCTCGGCGTATCAAGATCGTCGCTTTCGGATCCTCTGATCGCCGACGGGACGCTGCAACAGGTGGCGATCGAACACCGGCTCATGCATGCCGAGACGCTCGCTTATTTGCTGCACAGCTTGCCGGTGGAGCGAAAGACACCGCATCCGGCGGCGTTCGCTGATCCCAGGCTTGCGCCCCGGCAGCGGCAAACCACAATTCCGGCAGGCGTAGCTACGTTGGGACAGCCGCGCGGAGAGCTGCATGCGTTCGGCTGGGACAATGAATTCGGCGAGGAGAAGATATTTGTCTCCGCTTTCTCAATTGATGTGTTTCCCGTCACAAATGGGGAATTCCTGAAGTTTATTCGGGCCGGCGGGTACGAAGATTCGCGATACTGGCGTCCCGAGGACTGGGAGTGGAAACGCCGGCAACGCCTGGAGCATCCGCACTTCTGGGTGGCGCGCTCGAGTTCTCCGGCAACCGATCCGGACACGCAATGGGAATATCGCGCGATGTTCGGAACGATTCCTTTGCCGCTGTGCTGGCCTGTATATGTGAGCCACGCGGAGGCGTCTGCGTTTGCGCGCTGGGCCGGAAAGAAATTGCCCACCGAACCGCAATGGCATCGGGCCGCATACGCGACCCCGGAGGGAATGGAGCGGATGTACCCCTGGGGCGACGCGCAGCCCGAATCGGCGCACGGAAATTTTCATCATCAGCGCTGGGATGCGACCGCGGTTGACGCACATCCAGCAAGCGCGAGCGCCTTTGGCGTCCATGATCTCCTGGGGAACGGCTGGGAATGGACTTCGAGTGTGTTCGGCCCACTGCCGGGTTTTGAGCCGTTTCCCTTCTACCGTGGTTACTCGGCGGATTTCTTCGACGGCAAGCACTTCGTGATGAAAGGCGGATCGCCACGCACTGACGCCTGCATGTTACGGCGGTCGTTCCGCAACTGGTTCCAACCGCACTACCCGTATGCGTACGCCACATTCCGTTGCGTGGAGGAATAATCATGGGAATCGCACCGCGAATGGCAGCCGTTCCCGTCCCCGTTCAAGCTCTCGGCGAGTTTTCCACCGACGTGGTGACGGGCCTGAGTCTGCCGGGGCAGCGCGAACTGCCTTCGAAGTATCTTTACGACGAGGTTGGCTCGGCGCTCTTCGATGTGATTTGCCTCTTGCCGGAATACGGTCTGAGCCGCGCGGGAGCGAGATTGTTGCAGCGCCATTCGGCTGAGATCGTGGAACGGTTGCCCGTGCCCGTGATGGTTGCGGAACTTGGCAGCGGAAGCGGCCAGAAGACTCGCTGGCTGCTGGAGGCGCTGGCGCATCGCCAGCGCGTTAACTACTACCCTATCGACATTTCCGGAAGCGCGCTGTTCCGATGCCAGCAGGAACTCGGGCAAATGGACAGGGTCAGCATTGTGGGATTCGAGCGCGCGTATCTCGACGGCCTCCAGGAAGTGGCGGCCCGTCGGCGCAATGGCCAGCGAATGCTCGTGCTTTTTCTCGGAAGCACGATTGGGAATTTCGATCGTCCAGCGGGCGATCAATTCCTGCGCGAAGTGCGGGCCACTCTTGAGGTAGGCGATTACCTGCTGCTTGCGACCGACCTTGAGAAACCCAGGGCGCAATTGGAGCTTGCATACGACGACCCGGCGGGCGTTACCGCTGCGTTTAATATGAACATTCTGGCGCGAATCAATCGCGAACTCGGGGGAGATTTCGACCTGTCGCGCTTCGAGCATACCGTCCGGTACGACGAAAACGAGCGTCGAATCGAGATGCATCTGCGGTCCAAGATTTGGCAGAACGTGTCGATTCGCAAGGCGGGTTTCCGTTTTCATCTCCGCGAGGGCGAGACAATCTGGACGGAAAGCTCGCACAAGTACAATCCGCAGGAAGTGATTTGCATGGGCGAGCGAACAGGCTACCGTTGCGAAAATCAGTGGTTCGACTCGGAGTGGCCGTTCGCACAAAATCTGTTTTTTGCGGTTTAGCGGCGCCTGGGAGTTTAGCTTGCCGAGAGCGGTTTGGAACGGAACGGTAATCGCGGAGAGCGATCGAACTGTGGTTGTCGAAGGGAATCATTACTTCCCCGCAACCTCGGTGCGGTCGGAATTTCTTCGGCCCAGCGAAACCCACACAACATGCCCTTGGAAGGGCAAAGCCAGTTACCATAGCCTGGAAGTGAACGGACAGCAGAATCCCGATGCTGCATGGTATTACCCCGAACCGAGCGCCGCCGCGCGCGAAATCAAAGATCATATCGCCTTTTGGAAAGGCGTCCGCATCGAGCAATAGAAATCGTGTGCTATATTCTTCGCGCGATGGCGAAGAAGAAAACCAAAAAAACTGCGAACAGAAAAACCGTTGCGCCGAAATTCGCACGGGCGCGCTCAGGGAAGCCCACATCATTGTCCGCACGGCCGGGGCGCGCGGGGCGCGGCGCCGATCCTGCGCGCGTGCGAACAATCCTGAAGAGGCTGGATGAAGCGTATCCCGCCGCCACCTGCGCGTTGCATCACGACAATCCTTTTCAGTTGCTGATCTCGACGATTCTATCGGCGCAGTGCACGGATGTGCGGGTGAACGAAGTAACAAAGACGCTTTTTCCCAAGTATCCAAATCCGGAGGCGTTCGCGTACGCCGATCCTAACGAACTCCAGCAAGACATTCGTCCGACCGGATTCTTCCGGAACAAAACGAAATCGGTCATGGGCGCGAGCAAGAAAATCATCGAGGAATTCAGCGGCGAAGTGCCGAAGACGATGGAGGAGATCCTTACGCTTCCGGGTGTCGCACGCAAGACTGCAAACGTCGTCCTGGGCACCGCGTTCGGAATTCCTTCAGGCGTGGTCGTCGACACTCACGTGCAACGCTTATCCAACCGCCTCGATCTCACGAAAAATACCGACCCCAAAAAGATTGAGCAAGATCTAATGCAGGTGATTCCACAGGAGAAGTGGATTCTGTTCTCGCATCAGTTGATTTGGCACGGCCGGCGTATCTGCCAGGCTCGAAAACCGAAGTGCCTCGAATGTAATCTCGAGCCGATCTGCTACTCCGCAGACAAAACGATTTGATTCTCGCGGACTTCCCAAGTTGGCTGCGGGATCACCCTTTTTCTTGGCCCCCTTTTGCATGCTTCCGCCGCTTCACTGTTTCGCATGACAAGAGCACCCACCAGGAGGAAAGGACGCACATTCCGTATCTTTATAGAGCCATCGGCGATTTTCACTATGGCTAGGCTCGCTCCGAGATTTCGATTAGGGTCTTGGCCATAATTTCCCAAACTAAGCTAGAATTAAAATCGATCATGTCGGGGCGTAGCGCAGCCTGGTAGCGCGCCTGCCTTGGGCGCAGGAGGTCCGGCGTTCAAATCGCCGCGCCCCGACCACTAACTCCTGATTTTTCAATTCACTCTTGTTGATGCCGGTTGCGCCGGGGCCTGAACTTGGGTCCATTTGGGTCCGCGGACAAAACACGGTCACGCAACAAGCGTGACGGGCGGGAGCGACCCCACGACGTTTTGGGCGGCTGAAAGCCGCACAAAGTGGGGTCGCTCCCGCCCGATTTGGTGTTTTTCCCAATGTGCCTTTCCCTTTCACTAAATTCCCTATCTCACGCTCGTCCAAGAAATTGCTCGCGCCACAGGGTGAAGACCGTGGTGAAGACGAAGATGAAGTGTGTATGTGTTGCATTCTTCACCTGCCGAGGCCAAAGTTCGTGTCTGAGGTTTCAATTTGGCTTATTCCTCGCTGTTCGGAGTCTTCAGCACAAGTCCTTGAGAGGGAGTCCGCGCTGGGACTTCTCACAGTAAGAAACCAGAGGGCGATTGACAGGACAGCGCTTCGTGCCGGTCTCTGGAGGTCCCCAGGGACACCCAGCCAAACGCCCGAAGGAATCGGCGATGCGCTATCCGCAGGAGTAACCGGCGAGAACTCCCCTCTCTTTACTAATCAGCCAGCGAAAATGAAAACAGACCGGGTACTAGTGAAATATTTTTTCGCCGGTACCACCTGGCTGCGACACACAAATGCCAGCAGCCCTTCGAGCAACCCACGCTTGAAGGAATGCGATTCATGGATGGAGCAGATTAAGTTGCTCGGACGTCCCGTTGCTCGGTGTCTAGCCAATGCGGCGAAGCAGCGCCCATAAGAAACAGCCTCGGAAACGACGGCCTGACGGAATGCAATGTAGGGAAAACGGTCGGCGTCAACACTCTACCAAGTCGAAAGAAAGCTAAATCTACGGACCGAGGTCCTACGCCGTGACTCTGCCAGAGTTGAAAAGCGCCACTGGTTGAGGTAAACAGTAAGGCTCCCGGTTCACAGGAATCCACATGAAAGAAAAGAAAGGCCAGGCAATTCGAGTGGTAGACAAGCGGCGGACTCTAGCTGTTGGCGAGTCTGAGAGCCAGCGTGCGATCCCTCCTGGTAGAAGGAACCATGCGGTTTTGCTCGGCTACTATGACCAAAGTGAAGCACGGCAGTTCCTAGAGGGCAAAGGTCTTGAGGCGAGCCTCGTCGAGGAGTTGTTGCAAAAGCGAGCTAAGGCGGAGGAGCGGATTAGGGGTCTTTCTCCGTTGGTTGATCAGATGTCTGCCACGCTGCCGATAACGGACGGCGAATCTATCGCTGAAATTGAGAAGATGATGAGACGGCCGGATTGCAAGCAGATATATCCGGCGGGCACTTGGACCGCTAAGTTGATGGAAATATCGAAGCTGATCCCCTTGCAGTCCAACCTGGACGTAGCTTACGCGGAAAGCTTGGGCCCTCCTGACTTGAGCCCGTCGCGCTTGCTATCTGGCGTAAAGCTGTGCTTTTCGGAAAGGCAAGGGACCTCCTTCGGCTTGGACGTCGATGAATCGCAGAAGTCCATCACGATCACGGGCATCAACCCGACGCTGCAAGTTAGAGGTGTTGAGTGCGGCCAGCAAGACCAAGACGGACCGTTCGCCGTCAGTTTGCTGATAAGTGGGAGGCCAAATATCGTGGAGGTTTCGCAGTTTGGCGAGCGGTGTTTTCTGGTAAGCGGATATCACAGAGTTTACCGGATGATGAAAGCGGGGTTTTCTCACGTACCCTGTATTGTGCGGGAAGCTAGGACACTTTCGGAGGCCAGAGGGCGAGCCCCGGGCTTTTTCCCGGAAAGGGTGCTAACAGTTCCGCGTCCTCCTCTCTTTCCCGATTTTGCTGACAAGGTGCTGGGGATAATCGTGCCGTTTCGTGCCATGACAAAGGTGATTCGGATTCGTCCTGACGAATACTTTGTCTTCCGATAAAGGTTCCAGTTCATACCCAATGCCTTTTCGCAACCCCGTCACAACCGTATGGCCGGTACTCGATCAACAGCTAGAATTCGAGCGACGTAAGAGGCTTCTGCCGCTTTTCTCATGAGAATTCTCACCACTGAAGAAGTGCTCCAGGCGGAGCGCGAAGCGATTAACCGGGCAGAGATGTCCTCATTGATTCTCACGCATCGGTCTGGCCATGCGGTAACCCAGTTTTGCCTAGCCCATTTCAATTTCCAGTCTGTTTGCGTCGTGTGCGGCAAAGGTAGCAACGGCGAAGTCGGTTTGGTCGCAGCAGAAAACCTGAGCAAAATTGCTGCGCACACATTTGTAATTATTCTGGCCAAAGAAGCTGGCGAATTGAGTGCCGATGCGGCAGCGATGTGCTCCCGTCTGAACCTCCAGGCAATTTGGATTGCAGATGAAACGGACTTCGATACAGAGGCGGTTAAAGTGG
>Ga0185299_10002023_pt1 | contig 33843 bp, 23 predicted proteins | sample PaiPotPPA55metaG_FD_128002 | JGI IMG/M metagenome (GOLD analysis project Ga0185299, IMG submission 128002) | Iron sulfur acid spring bacterial and archeal communities from Banff, Canada, to study Microbial Dark Matter (Phase II) - Paint Pots PPA... ...
GAGCAGTCGTCCGCGGCGTAGCTCAACGCGCCGCCGGAGCACTCGCTGTCCCGGGTCGCGGACCAGAACGAGGTCCAGGCCAGGCCGTTCGCCTTGGCCCAGTTCGCCAGGGTGGTGGCGTCGGCCAGGCTGAAGGTCTCGCTGGTGCCGGCGTCGTTGACGCCGATCATCGGGGTGACCGCGACCTTCGCCAGCGCCTGCGCGGAACTCAGCGTCGTCCACACCGACTGCGCCTGTCCGGCCGTGGCCTTGGCCGCCTCCTCCGCGAGCGTGGCCATGTCACCGGGGAACGAGCCGCCGTAGTCCATCGCCATCACGTTCACCGCGGCGATCGAGGCGCCGTAGTTCTTCGCGGACTGCAGGATGGCGACGCCGTCGCTGGTCAGGCCGGTCGGCAGCACGGGGAGGGTGTACGAGACCTGCAGGCCCGGGTCGTCCGCCTCCAGTTCGGCGATCGCCTGGTTGCGCAGGTTGATCGCCGCGGTCTCGGCGACCGCCGCGCCCTCGATGTCGAAGTCGATGTAAGTGAGCTTGTACTCGCTGATCACCGACTGGTAGGCCGACACCAGCGAGGCGACCGAGCTGCAGTCCTGCGCGATCTCGACACCGGACTCGCCGCCGAAGGACACGCGGACGTTGCCGCCCTCGGCCTCGAGCGCCGCGACGTTGCTCAACGTCGTCGCGTCGTTGATCGCGGTCACCCCGCCCCACTCGGGGTCGCAGCTCCCGCCGTCGGTGATGAAGGCCAGGTTGAAGTACTTGGTCCCCTCGGTGGCCGCCCCGCTCACCAGGTTGTACTGCGGATACAGGCTCATGTCGGCGTACGGCGCGAAGCCGCCCATGGCGCCGCCGCCGGGAGGCGGCGCGCTGCCGCCGCCGCTCGACACGGTCCAGTTCTCGCTCGCGCTTCCGTTGCAGGTGTACAGGTCCGCGGTGGCCTTGAGGGCGGTGGACGCGCCGGTCACGCTCAGACAAAGCCCCGAGGCGCCGTTGACGATGGTCCCGCTGGAGTTGACGGTCCATCGCTCGCTGCTGTCGCCGTCGCAGCTGTTGATGTCCGCGGTGGTCTTCAGCGCGGTGGAGTCGCCCGAGACGCTGAGGCAGAGGCCTGAGTTGTTGCCGGTGATCGTGCCGGTCGAGTTCACGGTCCAGTTCTCGCTGACACTGCTGTTGCAGGTGTAGATGTCGGCGGTGGCGCCGGGCGAGGTGGACGCACCGGTCACGCTCAGACAGAGGCCTGAGTTGTTGCCGACGATGGTCGACGTGGTCGCGGCCTCGGCGGCCGGCGCCGTCAGGTAGAGCGCGCCGGGCAGTGCCAGGACCGCGGTCGCCACCGCGGCGGTTGCGTACCGGCCGCCGCGTCGGGGTGGTGTTCCGTTTCGGGGCATGACTGATCTCCTTCGGTCGGACGACGTCAGGGCACGTGGGAATTGACTGATCAAAAATGATCAAAAAGGTTACGGCGAAGCGGGGGGCGCGTTTCTTGGTCATTGTTGTTTTGGGCAACAATGGGCAACCCGGATCAAACACCCGGTGGCGGAGCGTGTCAATGGTCCAGACCAAAGTGGAGCTAGCCGACGGCTAGACCTGGGATGATGCATCGATCGATGCATTACGTGGGCGATCTTTGAGACTCGTCGAATTCAGATGTGTGAACTTTTGGCTGGAACAGAGTTTTGTTTCATCACTCCTCTGCAACGCTCGCGTCCGACAATGCCGGTCGCGGCCCGGGATCAGACGGCGAGGCAGAGTCGGAAGGCGTCGTAGATCGCGGCGTGGACGTTGCGGCTGGTTACGGCGTCCCCGATGCGGAACAGTTGGTAGCCACCCGTGGTGTTGCGGCGGATCTCCTGCGGGCGCAGGTCGAGCAGCGCCTGCTGGTCCACCTCGCCGAGGTTGGTCGAGCTGGGCAGCAGGGCGAAGTAGAGTTCGTCGTTCGGCATCGTGCCCTGTTCGACGACGACGTGGTCGACGACGCGCTCGACCTCGTGGTCCGCGGCCTCGCTGTAGAGCAGAACGCTGAGTTTCCCGTCCGGCCGCCGCTCGACCGAGCGCAGTTCGTGCAGCAGCGTGGTCCGCGTGTCGGCCTGCGCGAAGACCTTCGCGTAGAGCGGATAGTTGATGCCGCCGATCTCGGGGCCGAGCATCCGCTCCGGGGTCACGTATTCGAGCCCTGCGCCTGCCTTGATGAGCGCGCGGGCCACGTCGAGACCGGCGTGGCCGCCGTTGTCGTCGTAGAGCAGCACGTCGCCCCGGGGTGCCTTCGCGCCGGAGAGGACGTCCCAGCCGTCGATGACGTGCGCGCCCAGGGACGAAGTGTCCGGCACGCCGCCGGTGGCCACGATCACCACGTCGGGCTCGTAGGCAAGGACTGATTCCTCGTCGGCGTACGTGTTGCAGCGGACCTTGACGCCTAATCCTTCGAGCTCTGCGATGCGCCAGTCCACGATGCCTATCAGCTCCCTGCGCGCCGGAACCCGGCTCGCCAGCAGCAGTTGGCCTCCCGGAGCGTGCGCGGCCTCGAGGACGGTCACGGCGTGCCCGCGCTCGCCGAGGACCCGCGCCGCTTCGAGGCCCGCCGGACCGGCGCCGACCACGACGGCTCGCCTGGTCGAGCGCTCGGAGCGGGTGACGACGTGCGGCAGGTGCAGTTCGCGGCCGGTGGACGGGTTGTGGATGCACTTCGTGTCGCTGCCCTGATAGATCGCGTCGAGGCAGTATCCGGCCCCGACGCACGGACGGATGCGGTGCTCCTGTCCGGCCGCGATCTTCGAGGCGAGATGCGGGTCCGCCAATTGGGCACGCGTCATGCCGATCAGGTCCACGAGCCCGTTGGCCACGGCGTGCCGCGCGGTCGCGACGTCGGCGACGCGGGAGGCGTGCATGACCGGGATCCCGAGCGCTTGCCGGACCTGCCCGGCGAAGTCCAGGTGCGGCGCGGACGGGGTCCCGGTCGGCGGGATCACCTTGGCGAGGCCCGCGTCCGTGTCGATATGGCCGCGGATCACGCTGAGGAAATCTATTCCATCCGAGATCAGCTGCCGCATCGCCTCGATGCCCTCCGACTCGGACAGGCCGCCGGGCAGCAGATCGTCGACCGCGGGCCGCAGACCGATGATGAAATCCGGGCCGACGGCCTCGCGGATCGCCCGGACGACCATCGACGGGAACCGCAGCCGGTTCTCCGGCGAGCCGCCGAACTCGTCCTCGCGCAGGTTGGTGGCGGGGGAGAGGAAGCCGTCGAACAGGTGGCCGTACGCCTCGATCTCGATGCCGTCCATCCCTCCGGCCTGGCAGCGCCGCGCCGCGTCCGCGTACGCGGCGACGATTCGGCGGATGTCCCACTCCTCGGCCTGCTTCGGCATCGCGCGGTGCGCCCGCTCCTTCAGTGGCGAGGCCGCGACCAGCGGCAGCCAGTCCCCGCTGTAGTTGCTGGTCCGGCGGCCCAGGTGGGTGATCTGGCACATGACGTGCGCGCCGTGTTCGTGCACTGCCTCGGCCACCCGGGCAAGCCAGGGCACGATCTCGTCCTGGTACAGATGCAGGTTGCCGAAGGACGGCGGGCTGTCCGGCGCCACGACCGCCGAGCCGCCGATCATCGTTAGTGCGGCCCCGCCCTTGGCCTTCTCGGCGTGGTACAGCGCGTAGCGCCGCTTGGGCATGCCGTCCTCGGCGTACGCGGGCTCGTGCGAGGTGCTCACGATCCGGTTCCGGAGTCGCAGATGCCTGAGGTCAAAGGGCTGCATAAGCGGGTCGGTGGCAGGGGTGTTCACGATGACTCCCACGGTTGCTCGGCTTGGGCGAGAAGGCGTTAACAGCGCGGAAACGGGGTAGTGACCCCAGCGACTCGTACAGACGTACGCTTCATTCGTACAGCCGAAAGATTAGCATCCATCGCGATCAGAGGAACGGTCATGGCGATCGACCAGCACGGCGGTACAGCGGAGATAGATAACAATGCTCTGATGAATAGTGCGCACGAGGGAAGCGGTCGAGGGCGGGGCATGTCCCGGCGCACGCTGCTCGGCGCCGCGGCGCTCGCCGCCCCGCTCGGCCTCGCGGCGTGCGGCTCGTCCGGATCCGGACCGAGCGCCGAGTCCACCGCGGTCTCCGGCACCGCGGCCAAGGGCGGCACGATGCGCATCGCGCGGCCGCCGGCCTCCGCCGCCGAGTCGCTGGACCCGGCCAGCTCCCTCTCCGCCTACGAGTACCTCGGCACGCTCTACAACCGGCTGGTCAAGCAGGCCGAGGACGGCTCCGTGCTCCCCGACCTGGCCACCTCCTGGGAGTCCAGCGCCGACAGTGTTACCTGGACCTTCACCCTGCGCGAGGGTGTGAAGTTCCACAACGGCAAGGCCTTCACCTCCGCCGACGCCGCGTACACCTTGACCCACATCCTGGACCCGAAGATCCAGTCCCCGCAGGCCGGCGTGCTCTCGCCCTTCCTGTCCACCTCGGGCATCTCCACCCCGGACGCCAAGACGCTCGTGGTCAAGCTCGGCTCGCCGAACGCCGAGTTCGTCAGCCTGCTGATGAACTACAACTGCTATGTCATCCCGGAGGGTTCGTCCTCGACGATCGGCACCACCGGCATCGGCACCGGACCGTTCAAGCTGAAGTCCTTCGTGCCCGCCGGACAGGGCACGGTGCTCGCCAACACCGACTACTTCGGCGGCGCCCCGGTCCTCGACGCGATCCAGTTCACCGCGATCGCCGACATCCAGGCCCGCGTCGACGCGCTGCTCGCCGGGCAGGTCGACCTCATCGCGCAGACCAACATCGACTACGCGACCAGCAAGACGGTCACCGCCTCCAGCATCGCGACCACCGCGACCGTGAAGAACGCCGAGTGGTACGTGCTGCCGATGCTCACCAAGGCCTCGCCGTTCACCGACGTCAACGTGCGCGAGGCCTTCAAGATCGCCTACCAGCCGCAGGACCTGCTCGACCTCGCGGTCTACGGCCGCGGCACCATCGCCAACAACAACCCGGTCGTCCCGTCGGACGCGAACTACCTGGACTACCAGGTCGCCCCGGACCCGGACAAGGCGAAGTCGCTGCTCAAAGCGGCCGGGCTCGGCTCGCCGCTTCAGCAGCTCTACACCTCGACCTACGACGCCGTGCTCACCCCGCTCGCGCTCGCATATCAGTCCTCGGTTAAGAACGCCGGGATCAACATCAGCATCCAGACGGCGTCCGCCGACTCGTACTACACGGACGTCTGGATGACGAAGCCGTTCTGCGTCTCGTACTGGTACACCGGCCGCCCGATCGACCAGCTGCTCAACCAGATCTTCCGGGCCGGTTCGTCCTACAACGAGACCTCCTGGTCTGACGCGCAGTTCAGCGCGCTCCTCGACGACGCGCGCCGGGAGTCCGACGCCGCCAAGCGCAAGCAGTACTACCAGGACGCGCAGAAGATCCTCGTCGACAGCAGCGGCTCGATCGTGCCCTTCTTCGCCGACCGCACGACCGGACTGAGCAAGAAGGTCGTGAACTACAAGGAATACGGCTTCGAATTCGACTACCTGCACATCGGATTCAAGGCGTGACGGGAACCATCATGTTGCTCGTCAAGGCGATCGGACGCAGGCTCGCGTACTCGGTGCTGACCGTGCTGCTCGCGACGCTGCTGGTCTTCGTCGCGCTCCAGGCGCTGCCGGGCAATCTGGCGACGCAGCTGCTCGGCCAGAACGCCACGCCAGCCGCCGTCGCGCGGCTCGACGCGTCCCTCGGCCTGAACCGTCCGGCCTGGCAGCGCTACCTGGACTGGCTCGGCGGCGCCCTGCACGGCGACTTCGGCCGGTCCCTGGTCTCGCAGCAGCCGGTGCTGACCGAGGCGGGCGGCTACCTGCGCAACACAGCGCTGCTCGCCGGCATCGTGATCGTCGCCGGGATCACGCTCTCGCTCGTGCTCGGCGTGATCGCCGGACTGACCCGGGACCGCTGGCCGGACCTCGCGATCTCGGGCCTGTCGCTGCTCGGGATGAGCGTGCCCGAGTTCACCGTCGCGACCCTCCTGGTGCTGGCGTTCGCCATCCGGCTGCAGTGGTTCCCGGCCGTCGTCACCGCCGGACCGACCGCCACGGTCGGCGAGCTGCTCCCGGCCGTCTGGCTGCCGGCCGCCGCGCTGACCGCGGTCATGGCCGCGTACATCATCAGGATGATGCGAACCAGCGTGATCGACGTGATGTCGGCGGAGTACGTGACGCTGGCCCGGGTGCGCGGGCTCTCCTCCGCCCGCGTGCTCTTCCGGCACGCGCTGCCCAACGCCCTGCTGCCGACCCTCAACGTCATCGCCATCAACATCGCCTGGCTGGTCGGCGGCGTCGTCGTGGTCGAAAGCGTCTTCAACTACCCCGGTATCGGAACTCTGATGATCCAGGCCGTACACAACCGCGATCTGCCGGTGCTGCAGTTCATCGCCGTGTTCGGGGCGCTGACCTTCGTGGTGTGCAACCTGCTGGCCGACCTCGCGGCGCTCTGGCTCAACCCGCGACTGCGCACCCCGGGGCGTGCCGGATGACGAACCTCGCCCTGCGCGTCCGCCCGCGCCGACTGTCCCTGCCCGCGAGGCCCAGCCTGCTCATCGGCCTCTTCCTGGTGGGGCTCAACGTGGTCGTGGCCCTGGCCGCGCCGCTGCTCGCGCCCTACTCGCCGACCGAGCCCAACGCGCTCGACGCGATCGAGGGCTCTTCCTCAGCGCACTGGCTCGGCACCGACCAGCTCGGCCGGGACGTGCTCTCCCGGGTGCTCTACGGCGGCCGCTACGCGATGCTGATCAGCCTGAGCGCCGCGCTGCTCACAGTGGTGCTCGGCACGGTGCTCGGCTGCCTGACCGCCTACCGGCGCGGCTGGTTCGACGAGGTCCTGATGCGGCTGCTCGACTCGGTGCTCTCGGTCCCGGCGATCCTGGCGCTGCTCGTCGTGGTCACCGCGCTCGGTTCCGGCGCGTCGGTAATCATCCTCGCCTCGACCGTCGTCTATTGCCCGGCGCTGATCCGAGTGGTGCGCGCGGCGGCGCTCTCGGTCGTCGGCCTCGACTACGTGACCGCGGCCCGGGCCAGAGGCGAGGGCTTCTGGCCGATCATGGTCCGGGAGATCTGGCCGAACATCCTCGACGTGGTGCTGGTGGAGTTCGCGATGCGCGCCTCCTGGATCACGCTGCTCGTCAGCTCCCTGTCGTTCCTCGGCTTCGGCGCGAACCCGCCGACTCCCGACTGGGGCCTGATGGTCTCGGAGAACCGCAGTCTGCTGACGGTGGTGCCGCTGGCCACGATCGCCCCCATCGTCGCGCTCGCCACGCTCATCGTCGGACTCAACCTGGCCGCCGACGGCATTGCCAAGGCGCGCGGCATCGACCGGATCACCGGAGGTCTGCGATGAGCGCGGCACCTGAGCTTGTGCAGAGCACCGAACTCGTCGCCGAGATCAGTGGTCTGTCGATCGCGTACCGCTCCGGCGGCCGGGACGTTCCGGTGCTGCGCGAGGTGTCGCTGAGCCTGGGCGCCGGGGAGGCGCTGGCCATCGTCGGCGAGTCCGGCTGCGGAAAGTCCACGCTGGCCTCCGCTCTGGTCGGCCAGCTGCGCACCGGCTCGCGGGTGACCGGTGGCTCCGTGCGGATCGCCGGTGAGGACGTTCTCGCGGGCGACGCGCGGACCGTGCGGACGCTGCGCCGCCACCAGATCGGCTTCGTCCCGCAGAACGCCGGGCACTCGCTCACCCCGTCGATGCGGATCGGCGCTCAGGTTGTCGAGGTGCTGCGCGCGACGCGGAAGATGGACAAGTCCGCCGCGCGTGCCGAGGCCGTCCGGCTGCTCGCCCAAGTGCGGCTGCCCGAGCCGGGTGTGCTCGTCGACCGCTACCCGCATCAGCTTTCCGGCGGCCAGCAGCAGCGTGTCGCTGTCGCCCTCGCGCTGGCCGGGTCTCCGCGCCTGCTCGTGCTCGACGAACCGACCACCGGTCTCGACGTCGTGACGCAGGCCAGCGTGCTCGCGCTGTTCAGCAGTCTGCGCAAGGAACTCGGCATCTCGCTGGTGATGGTCAGCCACGATCTCGGCGCTGTTTCCGCGGTGTGCGAGCGCGTCGTCATCATGTACGCGGGTCGGGTCGTCGAAACTGGTGCCACGAGGGCCGCGTTCCGGCTGCCTGCGCACCCTTATACGCGTGGTCTGCTTTCCAGCGTCGCGCGAATCGCCGCTCCCGGCCTGCCCTTGGGTATGCCCGGTTCCGTCGCGGACGCGCACGCCTCGTCAGGCTGCGTATTCGCCCCGCGCTGCGAGTTCGCGCAGGACTCGTGCACCGAGGGCGACGCACCGGAACTCGCCCCCGTCGAAAGCGAGGATGCCGAGCGATTCTCTGCCTGCCTACGCCTGCCCGAGGTGCTAGCCGCGCCCGCGTGGGAGGCGCAGGTGCGTCCGCCGCGCACACGTGAGCGCGGCGAACCGCTCCTCCAGATCTCCGGGCTGACCGTCGACTACCGGCGCCGCCCCGACCCGCGCACCGGACCGACCGTGAGCGACGTCGATCTGACCGTGCACCGAGGCGAGGTCGTCGCGCTGGTCGGGGAGAGCGGCAGCGGCAAGTCCACGATCGCGTGGACCATCGCCGGGCTGCGCCGACCCACCTCCGGCGAGATCACCCTCGACGGAACCGCCGACCTGACCCGGACGGCCGCCCGCCGCGATCCTGCCGTGCGCCACCAGGTTCAGCTGGTCTTCCAGAACGCCACCACCTCCCTCAACCCGCGCCGCACCGTCGGCGACGCGGTGCTGCGTCCGCTGCGCCTGCGCGGGCTGCGCGGCGAGGAGGCGGTCGTCGCCCGCGACCGGGTGTTCGAGGACGTCGGTCTCGAACCCGGCCACGCCGAGCGTTACCCGGCGCAGCTGTCCGGCGGCCAGCAGCAGCGCGTTGGCATCGCGCGGGCCCTCGGCGGCGGGCCCACGCTCGTGCTGGCCGACGAGGTGGTATCAGCGCTCGATGTCTCTATCCAGGCCTCCGTGCTGCGCCTGCTGGACGACCTGCGCGATGAGCATCAACTCGGCTACCTGTTCATCAGCCACGACCTGGCCGTGGTGCGCGCCCTCGCGGACCGCGTCGTCGTGCTCTACCTCGGCCGGGTCTGCGAGGAGGGGCCGATCGAGCAGGTTTTCGCCGGACCCAATCACCCTTACACCCGGCTGTTGATGGATTCGGCGCTGGCCACCGAGCCCGGCGTCACCGAGGCCCTGGTCGGTTCCGAAGACGAGCCGGAGAGCGCGCCTCCGGCGGCCGGCTGCGCGTTCCGGAACCGCTGTCCGCAGCGCGTCGAAGGCCTCTGCGACCACGAGACGCCGCCTTGGCAGGACCTTGACGACGGTCATCGCATCCGCTGCCACGTTCCCGTCCCCGTCGAGATCGGAGCGCGCACGTGACCGCCGTCGAGATGCACGACCACGTCCTGATCAAGATGTCCGACGGAGTGAACCTGTCCGCGCGCGTCTGGCGGCCGAAGACCGACGAGCCGGTACCCGCGCTGCTCGAATACCTGCCGTACCGCAAGGGCGACTGGACCGCCCCGCGCGACGCCCAGCGCCACCCCTGGTACGCGGCCCACGGCTACGCGTCCGTGCGCGTCGACCTGCGCGGCTCCGGCGACTCCGAGGGCGCGATGACCGACGAGTACACCGAGCAGGAGCTCGCCGACGGAGTCGAGGTCGTCGAATGGCTGGCCGCGCAGCCGTGGTGCAGCGGCTCGGTCGGCATGTTCGGCATCTCCTGGGGCGGCTTCAACTCGCTGCAGATCGCCGCACGGGCACCCGAGGCGTTGAAGGCCATTGTCACGGTCTGCTCCACCGACGACCGTTACGCCGACGACGTGCACTACTTCGGTGGCGCGGTCCTCGGCGTGGACATGCTCGGCTGGGCCACGACGATGCTCGCCTTCACCGCGCGTCCGCCGGACCCGACCCGGCTCGGCGAGCGCTGGAAGGCACTGTGGACGCAGCGGCTGGACGCGCTCGAGCCGTACCTGGACACCTGGCTCACGCATCAGGCCCGCGACGACTATTGGCGCCACGGCAGCGTCTGCGAGGACTACGGGGCGATCAAAGCGGCGGTGCTGGCCGTCGGCGGCTGGGCCGATCCTTACCGCAACACCGTCTTCCGGCTGCTGGAGAACCTGCCGGGACCGGCGAAGGGAATCATCGGGCCCTGGGCGCATCAGTACCCGGACATCCAGAGCGAGCCGGGGCCAGCGATCGGTTTCCTCCAGGAGACGCTGCGCTGGTGGGACCGCTGGCTCAAGGACGTCCCGACCGGTGTGGCGGACGACCCTGCGTTGCGTTCGTGGATGCAGGACTCGGTTCGGCCCGCTACTCGCTACGCCGAGCGGCCGGGCCGTTGGGTGACGGAACCGGCGTGGCCGTCGCCGAACGTCTCACCGCTGCACACGCCTCTGGCCGAGATGTTCTGCCAGGACGCGCTCGGCCACGGACCGATCCCGATCGCCACGCCCCAGCACTGCGGCATCGATGCCGGGCGCTACTTCCCCTACGGCAATCCCGCGGACCTGCCACCCGACCAGCGCGAGGAGGACGGCCGCTCGGTCTGCTTCGACACCGCGCCGCTGACCGAACCCGTCGAGATCCTCGGCCTGCCCGAGGCCCGGCTGCGGATCACGGCGAGTGGCCCCGCGAACGTCATTGTAAGACTCTGCGACGTCGCGCCCGACGGTTCGTCGACGCTCGTCACGCGCGGAGCCCTCGACCTACGCCGTCGCACCGGGATGGACCGGACGGTGGAGGTCGTCCCCGGCGAACCGATGGACGTGCTCGTGCCGATGACCGGCATCGCCTGGCAGTTCCCGCCCGGCCACCGGATCCGGCTCAGCGTGTCCACGAGCTACTGGCCGTGGGTTTGGCCCTACCCCCACCTCGCCGAAGTGAAGCTGTATTCTGATGACAGTGAGCTGATTCTTCCGGTCCGCGCGGCTGGCGCCCCCTCCGAACCGGTCCGATTTGCTCCGCCCGAGCAGGCCCCGCCGCTCGGCGTGGTCTTCCACGGCGCCTCCTCGGCCGCCGAACGCGAGGTCCGGTACAACCCCGAGACGGGGGAGTGGCGGCTGATCGTGGACCCGAACTACGGCGGCACCCGCACCTATCCGGACGGCCTGGAGTTCGACACGTCCACCCGCGAGACCTATGCGATCCAGTCGCACGACCCGGCGAGCGCGCGCTGCGGCTCCGAGTGGTCGATCCGGATGCGGCGACCCGACGAGGACTGGGATGTGCGCATTGATGTCAGTGCACAGATGGCGGTGGACGCGGGCGACTTCGTCACCGAGCACGAACTGCGTGCCGCGCTGAACGGCGAGCAGGTGCGCCACCGCACGTGGACGAGCCGCATCCCCCGGTCTGAGAGCCTTGCGCCATGACTCAACCTCGTGCACCGCGGGCCAAGACAGCCGGCGAACGTCAGCGTCAGCCGACCGAGATCCGCAGAGGGCTGATCGTGGAGGCGGCGCGTAGCGTCATCGCGGAACGCGGCCCGTACAGCACCACCATGCGCGACATCGCCACGGCCGGCGGCGTGTCGCTCGGCACGGTGACGTACCACTTCAGCGGCATCGCCGAGATTCTCGCGCACGTGCTGCAGGGGGAGATGGACTCCTTCTACCTCCCGATCGCCGAGCGCGCGCACGCCGCCCCCGACGCCGCCACCGCCATCAGGCTATTGATCGACGGGTTCTTCGCCGACGACGAGCGCACGGCGCAGCATTGGCGGCTGTGGCTGGACTTCTGGAGCCTGTCGGCGCACAACCCGACGCATGCGAAGTGGCAGGAGTCGGCCTACGAGCTGTGGCGCACCGACGTGCGCAAGGTCCTGGAACGCGGCCTCGCGGGCGGACGGTTCCGGGTGGACGATCTCGACGTCGCGATGGCCGACTTCCTGGTGACCTTCGACGGGCTCGCCGTCCAGGCCTACCTGCCCGGCTCGAAGGTGGGCCCGGCCCAGGCCCGCGAGTACCTGCACGGCTGGGTCGAACGCCGACTCATCACAGCAAGCTGATTCCTGATCCGCCGAGCACGGAGAGCGCCGCAGTGACCATGATCGAGACCGTCCAAGCCCCCGCCGCCGGCCCGGCCACGTTCCGCACGCCGGGTCACAGCCTGCCGGGCCCGCTGTACGCCGGCGAGGAGGCGTACCGGACCGACCTCGAGGCCGTGTTCGGCCGCAGCTGGTTGTTCGTCGCGACCGAGCCGGAGATCGCCGAACCCGGCGACTACGTGACCATCGACGTGGGCCGACGCTCGGTGATCCTCATGCGCGGCGACGACATGACCGTTCGGGCGTTCCACAACGTCTGCCGCCATCGCGGGTCCCGGTTGCTCGACGCGTGCAGCGGCAGCGTCGGCAACATCGTCTGCCCCTACCACCAGTGGACATACGACTCTGAGGGCAGTCTGCTGCACGCGGAATCCTCCGGCCCCGACTTCGACCGCAGCGCGCTCTCGCTGCGCAAGGTGCACGTGCGTTCGGTGGCGGGACTGCTGTTCATCTGCCTGGCCGACGAGCCGCCCGCCGACTTCGACGACTACGCCGCGACGGTCTCGCCTTACCTCGCCCCGCATCGGCTGGCCGAGGCGAAGGTCGCGACGCAGATCGACATCATCGAGGACGGCAACTGGAAGCTCGTGATGGAGAACAACCGCGAATGCACGCACTGCGGCGGCCACCCCGAGCTTATCAAGTCCCTGTTTCCTGTTTACGGCTACCGGCCGGAGGACATCAGCCCCCGGCTACGCCCGGCGTTCGCCCGATACACGGACGCGCACCGCGAGTTCGCCGCCACCTGCGACGGACTCGACTTGCTCTGGAAGGCGAACGAGCAGCTCGAAACCCGGCCGACCGGGTTCCGGATCGAGCGCGAGCCGCTGGACATGGCCGGCGAGTCCTTCACCGCGGACGGCCTCCGCGCCTGCCAACGGCTGCTGTCCGACGACTTCCCGACCGCGCGGCTCGGACGGCTCTCGATGCACGTCCAGCCGAACGCCTGGTTCCACGCGATGGCCGACCACGCGATCACCTTCTCGGTGCTGCCGCTCGCGCCGGACAAGTCGCTGCTCCGCACGACCTGGCTGGTGCACAAGGACGCCGTCGAGGGCCGGGACTACGACCTCGACGCGCTCACGCTGGTCTGGCGCCAGACGAACGACCAGGACCGCGCGTTCGTCGCCCGCGCGCATCGCGGCGTGAGCGACCCGGCGTACCTGCCCGGGCCGTACCTCGCACCGGAATACCAGGTGGACGCCTTCTGCTCGTGGTACGTCGATCGGCTCGCGGAGTACCACGGGGATCAGGTGTGAGCCGGCCCTACGCCGCCTGGGATCCGTCCGAGGACGACGCCTTCGTCTGCCGCGCGGTGCGCTCCGTCGCGCCCGGCGTCAAGACGGTCGTCCTCGCGCCGAATCAGGCCTCGATGATCAAGTTCGAGGCGGGCCAGTACGTGACGATCGAGTTCGACGTCAACGGCCGTTCGGTCGACCGGTGCTACACCATCGCCTCGCCGCCCACCCGCCCCGAGAGCATCGCGATCACCGTCAAGCGGACCGAGGGCGGCGCCGTTTCCCGCTGGCTGCACGACGGCGGCATCGTGCCGGGCAGCGTGGTGCGGGTCGGCGAGCCGCAGGGCGCGTTCACCCTCGCCGCGCATCCGTCGCCCGCCTACCTGCTGCAGACGGCGGGCAGCGGCATCACTCCGGCGCTCTCGATACTGCGGACCCTGTACGACCTCGGCGACGCGTGCGACATCGTGCTCGTACACTCCCAACGCCGCCTCGCCGACGTGCCGTACCGCGAGGAGCTGGACTGGATGGCGCGGCACATCCCAGGACTGCGCATCCGCTATCTCTGCTCGGACACGGCCGCCGATACCGACCATCCGCACGTCGTTTCGGGTCGGCTCAATGCACAGGCCCTGTCGTCACTGGTGCCGGACGTCGTCTCGCGCGAGGTGCTCGCCTGCGGGCCGCAGCCGTATCGGGAGGCGGCACGCGCCGCGACCGCCGCGATCGGCTGCGCACCGGACCGCTTCCACGAGGAGAGCTTCACCTTCGAGCCGATCGCTTCACCCACACTGCCCGCGCCCGACGTCGTCTCGAGCGGCTTCCGAGTCGAGCTGCGCGATCACGGCGTAACCATCGAGTGCGCGCCCGAAATGACGATTCTCGACGCGGCTGCCGCCGCCGGCCTGACGTTGCCGTCGTCCTGCGCGCAAGGACTCTGCGGCACGTGTAAGAGCACCCTGATATCTGGCGAGGTCGACATGCGGCACAACGGCGGCATCCGCCCCCGCGAGATCGCCGCGGGCAAGGTCCTGCTCTGTTGCAGCCGTCCAAAATCCGACCTGGTCGTGGGCGCATGACAGGACACGCATATGACGTCATCGTGCTCGGACTCGGCGGCATGGGCAGCGCGGCCGCCGCGCACCTGGCCGCCCGGGGCAGCCGCGTCCTCGGCATCGAGCGCTTCACCCCGGCCCATGACCGGGGCGCGAGCCACGGCGAGTCCAGGATCATCCGGCAGGCCTACTTCGAAGACCCGGCCTACGTGCCGCTGCTGCTGCGAAGCTACGAGCTCTGGGACGAACTCGAGCGTGAGAACTCGGGGATTCTGACCGTCACCGGTGGCCTGATGCTCGGACACCCGGCGGCGGCCGCCGTCGCGGGCAGTATGGCGAGCGCACGCCGCTGGGACCTTCCGCATGAGCTGCTCGACGCCGGGCAGGTGCGGCGCCGCTTCCCTGCGCTGGCCCCGGACGAGGAGACCGTCGCGCTGTACGAGCCGATGGCCGGATACGTCCGGCCCGAGCAGACCGTGCTCGCGCATCTCGACCGCGCGGCGAGGCACGGCGCGACGCTGAACTTCGGCGAGCGTGTGCTCGACTGGCACGCGGACGGCGCCGGGGAAGGCGTCACCGTGCGCACGACTCAGGGCAGTTACACGGCAGGATCCCTGGTGATCGCCCCCGGAGCCTGGGCACCCCGCCTCCTGCCCGAGTTCGCGCCCAGCCTCACCGTCGAGCGCCAACTGCTGTTCTGGTTCGCTCCGACGACCGGGATCGAGCAGTTCCGCGCGGCGCGGTTCCCGGTGTTCATCTGGGAGGACGCCTCCGGCATGCAACTCTACGGCTTCCCCGCGCAGGGAACCATGCAGGACGGCGTGAAGATCGCCTTCTTCCGCGACGGATCGCCCGCCGATCCCGACGCCCTCGACCGCGAGATCCACGGCGCCGAGGTCAAGCGGATGCGCGACTACCTCAGTACACGCATACCAACGCTGCCCGGACGCTACCTGCGCGGCCTGGCCTGCACCTACACCACCACCCCGGATGAGAACTTCCTGCTCGCCAGGCACCCACAGCACTCGCAGGTCACGGTGGCGGCCGGGTTCTCCGGCCACGGCTTCAAGTTCGTCCCCGTCGTTGGAGAGATCATCGCCGACCTCGTCACGGAGGGCACGAGCAGGCTCCCGATCGAGCTGTTCGCGCCGAGCCGACTGGCCTGAACCGCTCGCGCAGAGCTTTGGAGCTTGTCTGAAGAATGCGTGGAGCGGGCGGGACGAGGATGGACCGCATGAGCGTAACCGCGGTGTGGGCGAGCGAGGCGGCCGACGAGTCCGGCAGGCGGGTGCGGATCGCGATCGTGAGTCCGGAGATCGTGGCGCGCATTCGGCATGCCTTCGCCAGCAAGGGGCTCGACGTGCGGATCGACCGGCTGCCGACCCTCGAGCTGACCATCGGCCCCGGCCCCGGCGCCTCTCCCGCGGCGGCCGCGTTCGCGGACGCACTCGGTCGGCTGGTCGGTCCGGCGCCCCGGGAGCGGCCGGCGGCGAGCGCGCGCTACCAGTTGTCCCTGCTCGGTCTGCGGGAGCAGACGGATGCCGGGGAGACGGGAGGCGACGATATGGAGGCTCGCGGGCCGCGGATCGCTCCGACGGTCCGCGGCGGGGACGTCGTTCCGCGTCCGCTGACGGTACTGCGGACGGATCCGGCCGCGGCCGAGCACGCCGAGCAGCGACCGGGTCGGCCGCTCTCGCCGCGCGAGGCGGAGGTGATGTCTTATATCAGCCTTGGAATGATGAACCCTGATATCGCGGATCGATTGGGGGTGAGCCTGAAGACGGTGAAGAACCACGTCAATCACATCTTCGGCAAGCTCGGGGCGCGCAGCCGGGTCGAGGCCGTGCTGATCTGGCAGGGCGCGGGCACCGCCCGGGCGGCCGCGGCCTAGCCGGGAGCAGGCCCGACCTGCTCCCGGGGTCAACCGACCGCCGAGCCCTGCAGGTACAGGTCCCCCAGGAAGCGGATGACGTCGCCCGCCTGGTTCTCGGCCAGTTCGCGGAGCCGGATGAGCGCGCGGTGCGCCAGGTCCACGGCTGCGGTTCGTTCCGCGTAGCCCTCGCCGCCGGCCGCGGCGCGCAGCCTGGCCAGGGCCAGCAGCGCCAGGCCCTCGTGGTACCGGTCGCCGGTACGTGTGCTGATGAGCAGCGCCTTGGCGAGGCGGTCCCGGGCGGCCGCGCCCTCCGCCAGGCCGTCGTGCGCGCGGCCGAGGGTGATGTGCAGTCCGGCCTCCAGCACAAGGTCGCCGCACGCGCGTGCCTGCCGCAGACCGAGGTGCGCGCGCTCCTTCGCCTCCGTCCACCGACCCTGCTCGACGTAGAGTGCGGCCAGGGCGTCATTGGCGATAGCCCGAAAGTAAGCATCATCATCACCGCTGCCCCCGCTCAGGTCTGCGGCCAGTGCCGCGGCCTCCAACGCGGTCCGTTCGGCCACCTCATGCTCCCCGGCCGCGCGCAGCACCGAGGCCAAGCTGCGCAGTAGGCTGATTCGCGCGGCCCACGTCCCGTCGCCATCGCCATCGCCGACTCCCTCTCCCTTCTGCTCTTCCTCCCCTTCGAGCAGGGTCAGTCCCCGGACCAGGCTCTCGGCGGCCTCGTCGGTGCGGCCCAGCCGGGCCAGCGCCACGCCCGAGTGATCGAGCAGCAGGGCGTGTGCTCGCCGATCGCCGCAGGCCATGGCCGCTCTCGTGGCCATCCGCAGCAGGTCGAGCCACTCGGCGGCCGAGCCGGCGGCGTAGAAGTGGTCGGACAACAGGTACGTCAGCTTCCACGTGGACTGGTGGTCGGCCGTGCGTGCCGAGCTATGGATCAGGGCGCTGATATTGGAATATTCCGCCGCGCACCAGCGCAGGAACCCGCCCTGGTCCGCGAAGGTCGTGGGCCGACGGCTCGGGTTCGGATCAATGCGGGCTGCCTGCACGCCGTCGCCGCGCACCATGCCGGACATGGTGGCCAGGTACCACGCACGGACTCGGTCGCGCGCGGCCCGGGTCTGTTCGTCGGGCAGCTCGCGGGAGAGTTCGCCGAGGTACGCCCGGGTCAGGTCGTGCATGCCGTAGCGATCTCCGCGCCGCTCCAGCAGGTGCTGCGCGCTGAGCCGCCGGAGTACCTCGCCCGCGACGTGCTCCGGTGCGTCGAACAGCGCCGCGGCGCAGGGCTCGGTGATGCTCTCGCCCGGGAACGCGCCGAGCAGGCGGCAGGCGCGGGCGGCCTCGACGTCGAGCGCGTCGAGGGAGCAGGACATCACGCCGCGCACCGAGCAGAACTCGTCGGAGTCCAGTTGCAGCGTGTCCAGCCGCTGGTGGGCGTCCTCCAGGTTCTCCACGAGGCTCCCGATCCGGCACTCCGGGCGCGTCGCCAGCTGCTCCGCGGCGATGTGCAGCGCGAACGGCAGGTGGTCGCAGAGCCGCGCGAGCCGTCGCGCCGCGCGGACCTCGGCGTGCACGCGCTCCTCGCCGACCGCGTCGGCCAGCAGGCCGAGTGCGTCGTCCTCGGCGAGTGGGGCCAGGGTGATCCGGCGCGCGGCGTATTTCACCGCGATCCGGGCCAGCCGATCGCGGCTGGTGATCAGCACGAAGCAGGCCCCTGAGCCCGGAAGCAGGTCCTCCACCTGCGCGGCGGATCGCGCGTTGTCCAGCAGAATGAACAACCGCCGGCGCGCGACGACGCTGCGCCACAGGACGACCCGCTGTTCGTACTCGTCCGGAATCGCCGAGACGCCCAGCGAGGCGAGCAGCTGATGCAGCGCCGCGGCGGGGGACAGGGCCCGGTGCGTCGGATCAAATCCACAGAGGTTGAGATAGAGCTGTCCGTCGGGATACTCGGCGCGCAGCAGGTGGCCGCAGCGCACCGCCAGCGCGGTCTTGCCGACGCCGCCGACCCCGACGGCCAGCGCGATCCGCGGTGAATCGTCGGTGCCCCGCTCGGCGTGCTCCACCAGGCGCCGCACCTCGTCCGCGCGCCCGACGAACGATGCGCTGTCGCAGGGCAGTTGCGCGGGGGCGGCGGCGGGCACCGCGGCCACGGCTCTCGGCGCGTCCGCCGCGAGGATCGCCATGTGCACGGCCCGGGTCGACGCATCGGGCTCGATTCCTATGTGGTCGGCCAGATCTCGGCGCAGCGACTGGTAGTGAGCCAGCGCGTCGGCGGTACGTCCGCTGCGGTGCAACGCCATCATCAGCGCCGTACGCAACCGCTCGTCGAAGGGGTTCGCTAGCACCTCGGCCTCGAGCTGGTCCGCGGTCTCCGCGAGGTCGGCCGCCCGACCGGTGCCGATCAGCAGTTCGGCGCGGTCCACGAGCAGCCGCGACCGCATCCCGGTCAGCCGCGCGCGCTGCTGTGCGGCGAAGGGGCCAGGCAGCGAGCCGAACACGGGACCGGCGCCCCAGAGGTGGAGCGCTTCGTCGAGGGCTGCGATCGAATCCTCGACATCGTGGGCCTCGCGCGCGGCCCTGGCCCGGGCGCTCAGCCGCTCGGCGCGGTGCACGTCGAGCGCCTCGGGGTCCAGCCGCAGCAGGTATCCGGCGCTGCTGCCGATCAGTGGAATATCGAGGTCCGCGAACGCCTTGCGCAGGCCGGACACGTAGGTGTGCAGGTTGCCGGTCGCGGTCATCGGGACCGACTCGCCCCAGATCCCGTCGATCAGCGCGGCCTTGGGCACCACCGTGTTCGCGGACAGGACCAGCACGGCGAAGGCAGCGCGCTGCTTGGGTGCGCCGAGATCGATCTCACGCTGCCCGGCGAAGGCGCGCAGCGGTCCCAGTGCCTCGACGCGGATGCCGGTCGGTGCTGGTTCCAGTTGCGCGGCGAGGGCGCGCAATGGTCCCAGTGCTTCGGCGTGGACGTCGGTCGGTGCTGGTTCCTGTTGCGCGGCGAAGGCGCGCAGTGGTCCCGGCGTCTCGACGCGGACGTCGGTCGATGCCGCCGGCGGCCCTGTGACGTCCATGTCCTCGACCCTTCGAGCCGCGGCGCCCCGGCCGTCGTTCGGCAGGGGTATCCACGGTGTTCACGAGGGATTCTCCGGGGCGGCGCGGTTCCAAGACAGGTCCGGTCCCACGCCGTGGGACGCGGATTCATCGAACACTGACGAGGCCCCGCGGAATCCGCTACGCGGGCTCCAGCCGGCGCGCCCTCGTGTGCACCCGGATCGGTTCGCGCAGCAGTCCGGTCTGCAGCAGTCCGGCGGCGTCGACGGCCATCCGCCAGCTCGCGCTCTTGGGGTTGCCCAGGACCAGCACGGTCCAGCGTCCCTCCGGGTCCTGGGCGAGCGCGCCGAGCCGTTCGGCCTCGCGCCCGGACGGCGCGCGGCCCAGCACGAGCACCCCGCCGTCAGCCTCCTCGAGCAGCTCGGCCGCCTCGCCGAGGCTCGCCGCGCTCTTCACGCCGTCGGAGCCCGCGACCGGCTGCTCGGTGAATCCGATCCGCAGCACCGTGGTCCCGTGCGACCACGGACTCGTCGCCAGCTCCTCGACCCAGTCCTCGGCCAGCGCGCGGCCCAGCCGTGCGTCGCCGTCGAGGGCGATCAGGCCGTCTGACGCGTCCAGGTTCAGCAGGAACCTGCCGCTGCCGGAGTCGCCGACGGAGACGAGCCGGGGGCAGGGGGCCGGCAGGGCGTCGTCGACCGGGGCGTTCTGCAGGGACCGCAGCGGAGCCGACCACGTCCGTCCCTGCTGCGCGGCCGTCCAGCCGGGTGCCGGCTGCTCGTCGGGTCCGGTCAGCCGCAGCCACACCGTGTCGGCGTCCACGATCACCGCGCCGATGCCCGGCACGGTCCGCTCCTGCTGCGCGCAGGCCGTCGCGAGCGTTCGCAGGACCCTGTCGATGGTCCAGGCCGCGGACTCGTCGCGGACGGTCGTGGGCGACTTCGGCTCCCTGGAGCCGAGGCGGCGCACGGCCCACCAGGTCCCCGCGGCCAGCAGCAGCACCGCGACGACGATGCCGGCGATCAGCATCCACAGCGTGCTGCCGCCGCCGGACTTGGCCGGGCTCGCGGCGATCGCCGGCACGGACGTGGCCTTCGCGGACGCGCTCGTCTCGCCCAGGTGCCCGACGAACGCCGGCAGCAGCGCGGTGATCAGGCCCTGCCCGGTCGCGCTCGCGGGCAGGACGAGGTACCAGCCGGGCTCGATGACCGCGGCATTGCTGAAGGTCTGGCCGCCGGGCTCCTTTCGCCCGTTGTTGAGGTTGAAGATCTCTGATTCGAGATTGCTCTTGCCGAGGAATCTCTGGGCGATCTCGGAAAGGAACTCCGGCTTGCCGTCATAGCCGTTGGTCACGACGTAGTACGTGGCCTCGGTGCCTGTCTCCGGCCCGGCATAGGTCGGAATCTGGCCGGTGATCAGGCCCTGTCCCTTGGCGCCCGAGGGCATTTCGAGGTACCAGCCGGGTTCGATGACCGCCGGATTCGCGACGATCTTTCCGTCGGGTTCCTCGTGGCCCTTGTTGAGGTTGAAGATCTCTGATTCGAGGTTGCCGTTGCCGAGGAATCGCTGAGCGATCTCGTAGAGGAACTCCGGCTGGCCCTGGTAGCCGTCGCTCACGACATAGTAGGTGACCGGGGCCGTAGATGAGCTGGCCGCCGCTGCCGTGCCGACCCCGGCCGAGGCGAGCAGCATCGTCATTCCCGCCAGCACGGCGCGGCGCGGCCAGGTTCTCATCGAGATCTCCTCGGGCGTGGGCGGAATCAGGTGAGTGTAATTGCCTACGATCGTTGGTTCCCCGGAAGGTTCTGTCAACGCGGGGCCATGGGCCCACGGGCCCAAGCCGCGGGTCCGAGCCTGGACCGGCGCAGAGCTCTGGCTTAGCGTTGCGGCTATTCGCGCAAGGATGTGCCGTGCCGAGATACCGGCACCTTTCGAAAGGACCTGTTCCGATGGCGAATCTCAATGTGACCTACGCGGAAATGCAGGACAGTGCGACCCGGATGAGCAACGACAAGAGCGAGATCGACTCGTACCTCGCCGACGCCAAGAGCATCGTCGACACCCTGACGCAGTCCGGCTTCGTCACCGACCAGGCCTCCGGCAAGTTCGACGAGGTGAACACCCAGTTCAACCAGTCGGCGACGCAGCTGATGGACTCTCTCGACCAGCTCTCCCAGTGGCTGACCCAGGCCGTGCAGTCGATGCAGGACATGGACACGCAGATGGCGCAGTCCCTCAACAAGTCCTGACCGGCGACAGGCGATAAGCATGCTGATCACGGTGGCCAGGCCCGACGGGTGGTCGCACGACGTCGTCATCGACTCGGATCCCGCCACGCCGGTGCGCGACGTCGTCAAGGGGCTGCTCGACGCCATGAGCCCGGGCAGCTGGCCCGGCTTCGCGGGCCCGTCCGACGAGGCGGTGTTCCTCGGCGCGCGGCGGCTCGAGCTGTCCCAGTCCGTGGGGCAGGCCGGGATCCGCGACGGCGCGGTGCTCTGGCTGGGCGCGCCGGGCGAGGCGGCCCCGTCCGCGGCGGGCCTGGTGACTGTGCGGGCGGTGGGCGGGCTCGACTGCGGACGGGTCTGGCAGCTGGGTCCGGGGGAGCACCTGATCGGCTCGGATCCGGGCTCGACGGTCCGTCTCGAGCCGCCGGTGCCGCGCACGCTGGCCACCCTGCGGGTCGGCCTGGACGCGCAGGTCGTGATCCGGGCCGCGGCCGCGGCCCCGCGTCCGGCGCCGGAGCTCGACGGGCTCGCCCTGGCCGAGCTCGAGGTCCCCTGGCTCGAGGGCGCGCAGTTGCGGATCGGCGAGACGATCTACGAGGCGTACCCGGTGCTTCAGCCGGACGCGATGCTCGGGCTCTCCCCGGACGGCGAGTGGCTCGACTACAACCGGCCGCCGCGGCTGCTGCCCCCCGAGTTCCCGGTCTCCTTCCGTCTTCCGACGCCGCCGCACCAGGCGAATCCGAACCCGCTGCCGTGGATCACCGCTGTGCTGCCCGCGGGTCTCGGCCTGGTGATGACGTTCGTCATGCACAACCCGTCCTACCTGCTCATGGCGTTCATGTCGCCGGTCATGATGATCGGCAGCTGGGCCAACGGCCGCCGCCAGGGGAAGGTCGGCCACCGCCACAGGATGGCCGACTACCACGAGCAGTTGGCCGCGAGCGAGCGCGATATCGCCGAGGCCGGCGAGGTGGAGCGGCGCGAGCGCCGGGCGGCCGGCCCCGACGCGGCCGAACTTCTCCTGGTCGCGACCGGACCGCGCACCCGGCTCTGGGAGCGGCGGCGCAGCGATCCCGACCACCTGGTGGTGCGGGTGGGGCTGGCCGACCTGGACAGCGATGTCAGGGTCGAGGAGGTGGACGGCGGGCACCGCAGTTCCTCGGCGCGCACCGTCCCCGACGTCCCCGTCACCTTCTCCATCGCGCAGGCCGGGGTGGTCGGCGTCGCCGGGCGCGACGAGTGGCCGCGGCGGATGACGCGCTGGATCGCCGGCCAGCTCGCCGTCCTGCAGAGCCCGCGCGACCTGCAGATCTACGTGCTCACCGATCCGTCGGCCGACCGCTGGTGGGACTGGGCGCAGTGGCTGCCGCACCTGCGGCCCTCGCTCGGGCAGCACACGCTGGCCCTGGTCGGCGCGGACGCCGAGTCGCTCGGGCACCGCGTCGCCGAACTCAGCGACCTGATCGCCAACCGGCGGCGGGAGCGGCTCGACTCCGGGCGCGGCGCGATCTCGGCGGACCCGGACGTCGTGGTGATCCTGGACGGGGCGCTGCGGCTGCGCGCGCTGCCCGGCGTCATCACGATCCTGCGCGAGGGCCCGGCGGTGGGCGTGTACAGCATCTGCGTCGACGCCGACGAGCGCACGCTTCCGGAGGAGTGCGCCACGGTGCTCACCGGCGGCGCCCAGGGACAGCCCGCCAGCCTGCGCCGCCAACGTTCCGCGCGACTCGACGGCATCCTCGCTGACGACGTGGCCGACGACTGGTATCCGGCGGTCGGCCGACGCCTGGCCCCGATCCGCGACGTCAGCGACGCCCAGGGCGACATGGCGCTGCCCGACTCCGCGCGGCTGCTCGACCTGCTCGACCTCCAGGACCCGAGCCCGGCCGCGATCGGCTCCCGCTGGACGGCTTCCGGGCGCAGCACCAGGGCGGTGATCGGTGCCTCGCTGGACGGGGCCTTCGCGCTCGACCTGGTCGCGCACGGCCCGCACGGCCTGGTCGCCGGCACCACCGGATCCGGCAAATCAGAGTTCTTGCAGAGCCTGGTGGCCTCGCTCGCGGTGGCCAACCGCCCCGACGCGATGACCTTCGTGCTCGTCGACTACAAGGGCGGCGCGGCGTTCAAGGACTGCGTCCACCTGCCGCACACCGTCGGCATGGTCACCGACCTCGACACGCACCTGGTCGAGCGCGCGCTCACCTCGCTGGGCGCCGAACTGACGCACCGTGAGCACCAGTTGGCGGACGCCGGGGCGAAGGACCTCGAGGACTACCTGGACTACGCCACCCGGCGGCCCGGCCTTGCGCCCATCCCGCGACTGCTCATCGTGATCGACGAGTTCGCCTCCATGGCGCGCGAACTGCCCGACTTCGTCACCGGCCTGGTGAACGTCGCCCAGCGCGGGCGCTCGCTGGGGATCCATCTGATCCTGGCCACGCAGCGGCCCTCCGGCGTGGTCTCGGCGGAGATCCGGGCGAACACGAACCTGCGCATCGCGCTGCGGATGACCGACGCGGGGGAGAGCACCGACGTGATCGACGCCCGCGACGCCGCGAGCATCTCGGCCGGCCATCCCGGGCGGGCCTACGCGCGCCTCGGACACAGCTCACTGATTCCCTTCCAGGCAGGCCGGGTCGGCGGGCGGCGGCCGCAGCAGGGCGGCGCGGCCGCCGCCGAGCCCTTCCTGCGCCCGGTCGGCTGGCTGGACCTGGGCCGTCCGGCTCCGGAACGCCCGCGCGCGGCGGCCGAGACCGATATCGCCACCGACCTGTCCGTGCTGGTCACGGCGCTCGGCCAGGCCAACGAGCTGCTCGGCATCCCGGAGCAGCGCCGCCCCTGGCTGCCGCCGCTGCCGCTCGCCCCGGTCGTCGAACTGCCGGTGGATCCCGTCACCGGCGAACGCGGCGAGGCGGTCTTCTCCTGGGCCGTGCAGGACCTGCCCGCGGCGCAGCGGCAGGAGCCGGTCGAGATCGACCTGGCCACCTTCGGGCACCTGCACATCGTCGGTTCCCCGCGCTCCGGCCGGTCCCAGGCGCTGCGCACGATCGCCGCCGCGGCCGCGAGCGCGGCGAGCGCGGCCGATCTGCACATGTACGGGCTCGACTGCGGCAACGGGGCCTTGCTGCCGCTGACGAAGTTCCCGCACTGCGGCGCCGTCGTCCAGCGCTCGGAGACCGAGCGGGCGGCCCGGCTGCTCAAGCGCCTGCACACGGAGGTGCTGCGGCGGCAGGTGATCCTCGGCGAGGGCGGCTTCGCGGACCTGAGCGAGCTGCGCAGGGCGGCGGACGAGGCGGAGCGGCTGCCGCACGTCCTGCTGCTGCTCGATCGCTGGGAGGGGTTCATGGGAACCCTCGGCGAGTACGACAACGGCTCGCTCGCCGACCTTATCTATACCCTGCTACGCGAGGGCGCGAGCGTCGGCGTGCACCTCGTGGTCTCCGGCGACCGGATGCTGCTGAGCGGCCGGATCGCCGCGCTGTGCGAGAACAAGCTCGCGCTGCGGCTGGCCGACCGCACCGACTACAGCCTGGTCGGCCTGCTCCCCAGGTCGATCCCGGAGAACCTGCCGCCCGGCCGCGGCTTCCGGGCCCCGAGCGGGGTGGAGACGCAGATCGCGCTGGTCGCCGCGAACCCGGAGGGGCCGGCCCAGGTCGCCGCGCTGCGCACGCTCGGCGAACGGCTGACCGAGCGCGAGGCCGCGGTGCCCAAGTCCAGGCGTCCCGGCCGGATCGCGGTGCTGCCCGCGCAGCTCTCCTTCGAGGAGGCCTGGAGCTACCTGGACGTCCCCGGAACGATGTGGGCGCTGCTCGGCGTCGGCGGCGACGAGCTCGAGCCGGTGGGCGCGGACCTGCTCGGCGACCGGTCGACATTCCTGGTCGCGGGACCGTCGCGGTCCGGGCGCTCCACCGCCCTGTGCGTGATCGCGGAATCCCTGCTGCGCACCGGAACCGAGCTGGTGATCGGCGCGCCGATGCCCTCCCCGCTGCGCGCGCTCGAAGGCCGGGCCGGGGTACGCGGCGTGATCACCAGTGAGGCGCCGACCGCCGAGGAGTTCGCCGCGTTGCTCGATCCCGGCGACGGTCCGGTCGCGCTGCTCGTCGACGACGGCGAGCTCTGGCGCGACGCCCCGGCCCGCGAGTGGCTGCGCGGCTATATCCGCGGCGCCTCGGGACGGCGGCGCGCCTTGGTGCTGGGCGGCGAGATCGGCTCCGTCGCGATGGGCTTCTCCGGCTGGCAGGCGGACGTCAAGAAGAACCGCCGCGGCGCCCTGCTTTCCCCGTCGGAGATGGCCAACGGCGACCTGGTCGGCGTCCGGCTCGCCCGGTCCAACCTCGCCGCCCGCGTCGTGCCCGGCTCCGCGCTGGTGCACCTCGGCGACGGGAGCGTGAGCACCGTGCAGATCCCGAACCTTCCTTCCACCGACCACACAACCGCGTGACCGAGAACGGGAGCCGTGATGGCAGACCTCATCGTCCGGGACGACCTCGTGACCCTCTCCAACGACCTCGGCTATCTGATCGGCCAGTTCGAGGGGGCGCTGGACACCCAGAACGAGGACAAGGGCCTGTGGGGCCAGAAGAACGCGAACCTCTCGATGGGGGATTTCGCCGCCAACTGGACCATCCACCGCAACGACATGGTCAAGACCATGAAGTCCTTCCAGCAGGTCGTGGACAAGGCCAGCCAGACCTGGGCCCAGGGCGACCAGCAGTTGGCGCAGAGCCTGGACAAGAAGAGCTGACCGGGCCGGACGGAGGAGAAAGATGAGTATCCGCAATCTCGGCAGCTGGGATCCGCTCGACCTGGACTCCGATCCGGTCTACGTCGATCTGGAAGCGGTCGCCGACGCGCAGACGCGCTATAAGAAGATCGCGACGACGATCAACGAAGCGGTGTCCAAGCTGCAGCAGATCGTCGACACGAACAGCGAGTCGCTGGCCGGCCAGTACGTCCAGGCGCTGCAGAAGAACGCGCAGACCATCCTGACCGATCTGACCAAGGCCGGCGTGCGCTACACCGACGTGGCCAGCCAGATCCAGACCTACACATCCGCGCTGGACGACGGGCTCAGCGAGACGGCGGTCTCGCTGACCCTGGCAGAGACGGCGGTTGAGGCCCAGAAGGCCGCGCAGGCCCTGCCGAATCCGCAGCCGAGCTCCGCCCAGACCCTCACCGACGATCAGCAGCGACAGGTGAAGACGCGGACCGACGCGGTCGCTCCGCCGGCGGCGGATCTGGGCAAGGCCAAGACACGCCTGAACAACGCCATGGACGCGCTCAACACCGCGGGCAAGCGCTTCGGCGACGCGGTCAATTCCAAGAACTACAACGACGGGCTCACCGACACCTGGAAGGACAAGGTCGACGCCGTCTTCGCCGAGATCAGCAAGATCTTCGGCGCCATCGGCATGGCGCTGGCCGGGCTCGCGCTGCTGATTCCGGGCGTGGACGCCATCGTGCTGGCCGGGGTCCTGGTCGGGGTCGTGACGCTGATCGCGAACAGCGTCCTGCTGGCGAACGGGCAGGGCAGCGTCCTCGACGTGGTCTTCGGCGCCGTCGGGCTCGGCCTGGCCGGCGCGGGCGCGGTGGCCTCGCAGATCCTCAAGGGCGCGGCCACCCTCGCCCGGGCGGACGCCGAGGCCGCGCCCGCGACCGCCGCCGGCGGCCAGGCTCCGCGGATCGACATGGGGGCGGACCCCTTCGGCCGTGGCATCGAGCTGGACCCGATGAACCAGCCCCCGGCGGGCGCCGCGACGGCCGCCCCCGACAACTTCCGCTCCGTGACCAACTTCGTGGTGCCGCGGAACGCGGCCACCGACTGGACGCACATGTCGGATTGGTACAACAATCCGCTGACCAATTCCGTGCTGGGCAAAGTGGGCAGCGTCACGCCCGACACCGGCTTCTGGGGGTCGGCGGGGGCGCAGCTGACCGGCGCTCTCAATACGTGGAAGGCCATCGGCAGCAACCCGGGCGCGTTCGCCTCGGAGTTCGCCGGGACGCTCGGCGGCTACAGCGGGTTCCGCGGCTACGCCGCCGTCATGGGCGCCGTCAACCGGAGCATCTCCCCGTTCTGGTACGCCTGGGGCGGAGTCGGCGCGACCTTCGGCCTCGGGGTCGGCCTCGGCTACACCGGCGGGCGACTCACCGGCCAGATTCCCTCGGTGCAGAGGTGAGTGCGATGACTGATGACTTCACCGGCGCGATCACGCTGCCCTGGCACTGGGAATGGGTGCCCGCCGCGTCCGTCGGCGACGAGGTGCGCCAGCTCTGGGGCGACCACCTCGTCGAGCTCTTCGAGGACTGGACGGGGCAGGGTCTGGCGGCGGTCCGGGCCGCGCTGCCCGAGCGGGAGCGGGCCGAGTTCCCGTTCACCGCGGAGCTGCTCGGCCGCAACAGCGCGCAGTGGCTGGCCGAGCGGGCCGACAGCCTGATCCCCGGTCAACGGCTGGCCTGGGGCGCGGCCTTCGTCGACGGCCGACCGCGCTGGGCGCCGGTCCCGGTGGCCGTCGAGTTCCGCTCCCCGCTCGCCGACGATCCGATCTACCTGATGGATATCGTCGGCGCCGGACCGCGGCGGGATGCCAGGGACGCGCGCGAACCCCTGGTCGACTACGTCACCACGCCTTTCGGCGACGGGCTGCGGGTGCTCGGCCTGGGTCGCAGCGACGAGGGCCTGGCCTTCGGCCGGCTTGACGCGGCGATGCGGCTGGACTGGCCGCCGACCGAGCACAGGCCGGCGGTGCGGATGGACGTGCTGCTGACCACGCGCGTGGTCGACATGGCGCTGATGGCGGTGATCGGTCCGGGGGTCGAGCAGTTGATGCAGCGCATCGCGAACGAGCACGAGGGTGTCTGGACCGTCCGCGCCAACCAGGGAGCAGCCAGGTGATCGATTTCGAGTTCATCCTGCCCGAGGGCTGGGTCGTCCTGCCGACCACGCCGGAGACCACCCGCCTGCGTACCTATGCGATCGACGCCATCATCAAGCAGTACCTGCCCGACTCGCTGCCCCGGGACAGCGCCGGGCCCTGGCGCCGCGAACTGCGCAAGCAGTTGCTGGCCACCACCGACGACGCCGAGCGCAACGGGGCGAGGTCCGTGGTGCTGCCGCTCGGCGGGTACAACGGCGCGCGGATCCCCGGTTCGATGATCATCACCGTGCTGGAGGATCCCGAGCCCCAGGATCCGGAGCAACTGCTGGCGTCCATCCTCGAGGACGCCGGTTCCCACGGGACCTATCTCGAGATCGGCGGCGCGCCCGCGGCCCGCATCGCCGCCGTCGTCGAGCACGTCGCCTTCGGGCAGACCAAGCCGGGCCACCGCGTCTCGTACTACCTGTCCCATCCGGACGTGCCGGGCGTGTGGGGCCTGCTGACCTTCACCGTGATGGCGGACGCAGACCTCGAGAACCCGGCGATCCGGGCCATCGTCGCGCTCTTCGACGCGATCGTCTCGACCCTGCGCTGGGCCGAGCGGGATTCCGTGCCCACCGAGGACGAGGTGCTCGCCACGCTCGGCGCCCGCTGACTCCTCGTCACCTGCGGGCGGCGTACGCCCGGGAGGCCGCCGCGGCGGCCATCCGGACGGTCGGCCCCATCACGTCCTCGCGGATCACGGCGCTCGGCCCGGTGACGCCCAAGGCCGCGATCGGCTCCCCGAACCGGCCGAGGATCGGGGCGGCCACGCAACTCACACCGACCTTGGACTCCTCACGCACGCTCGCCCAACCCCGGGTAGGCACGGCGGCCAGCTCCCGCAGCACGGCCGTCCGCGTGGTCAACGTGTGCGGGGTACGACGCGGCATCCCGGCCGCCAGCACCGCATCGACGGTCGCGGCATCGCTGTAGGCGAGCAGGACCCGGCCGAGCGCGGTGCAGTAGGCCGGCAGGATCCCGCCGACCTGGGTGAGCATCGGTACCGGCCGGCGTCCGGTGACCTTCTCGACGACCAGCACCCGGCCGCCGTTCAGCACGCCGAGCTGCACGGCGGTCTTCGTCGCGGCGTGCAGGTCCTGGAGGCAGGGCAGCACGGCCTGGCCCAGCTCGTGCCGGATCGGCGCCAGGCTGCCGATCTCGAACAGCCGGTTGCCGATCCGGTAGCACTCCCGCGGCTTGTCCAGCCAGCCGAGGCGGATCATCCGGTCCGCGGTCCGGTGCGTGGTCGAGCGCGGCAGACCGCACCGGACGACCAGCGCGGGGAGCGTCAACTCGCGGTGCTCGCCGTCGAAGGCGCCGAGGATCGCCGCCACGCGCAGCAGCAGAGCGGGCGCCTCGGCGGCGTCCTGTCCGGTGAGTTCGGAGATCGAACTTGTGGTGAGCATGCGACCTCGTTTCTGGAGCAGCCGGCGACGTTCGATCACGCGCCCGCCGAGCGAGATCCCTGCGTGGGTGAAGGCGTGGTGGTGCGGGTTCCGGTCCGTTCTCGCCCGGACGACCTGAGTTTCGTCCGGGTTACGAACCGTGGCAATGCGCTTCCCGTCTCGGTCAAATAACGGAAATGCCCGGTTATGACCGATCAATATCCCGCGCTGCCCAAGTGCCCCGCTGAGCGTGCCCGACCGCTGACCGCGCCGATTTCAGCGCTTGACCAGCACCCCGCCCAGCTTGTCGCACCGCTCGGCCAGGTCGTGTCCGGGACCGCTGCCGTCCGGCATCCACTCCGTGGCGCGCACCAGCCCCGGCGGCAGGAACTCGAAGCCCTCGAACAGCGCGGCCACCTCGGTCTCCGACCGGGGGGTGAACTGCGCCGGGTTCTGCCCCATCGCGCCGAGCACCGCCCTGCCGATCTCCGGCGGGAACTCGAGGTGGTGCAGCGTGACGACCAGGCTGCCGGGGGCGAGCGCCGCCATCAGGTCGAGCAGGGCCCGCCGCACCCGGGGGGTGGAGGAGGTGTAGTCCAGCGCGCCGATGAGCAGCACGCCGACGGGCCGGGAGAAGTCGAGCAGTTCGCGCAGCGACGGCGCGGCCAGGATCGGCGCGGGGTCGCGGAACTCGCCGAGTTCGATGTGCAGGGGCCCGCGCGTCCGTGCGGTGAGCACGGCCCGCGCGTGCGCCGCGGTGATCGGATCGTCCGTGACGTAGACGTACGGAGCCTCGGGCACGCGGGCGTGCACGACCCCGTCGAGCGGCGTCTTGAGCGGGATCGCGCAGCCGAGCTGGAGGAACTGCGTCAGTCCCGTTCCGTCGGCGATCCACGCGGCGGCCCGCTCCGCGTACGCCTCGGCGGCGCGTGCGCTCAGGAAGATGTTCGGCCAGAGCGTGGCCAGGTAGTCCACCGCCACCCGGTCCGACTCGTAGTGGTCCTTGCCGCCGATCATGTAGTCCCACATGCGCACCGGATGCGGGACGTCGAGATCTATCTCAGGCGGCTGCCATCGCTGCCCGACGATCGAGACCCACGGGCTCCCGCCCGATTTGGCGTCCATGCGGTGCAGCGTAGTCCTGATCCCCTGTCAATACAGCCGCTACCGGGAAGTCGAGGCGAGCGGGCGGAAAGCGGTGGGGTTCATGATGCGAGATGCACAGGCTGCGTCGCGGTTTCCGGTTCGGGCAGGGCGACCGCGGCCGCCACGGGGGCGGGTTTCGGACGTCGGGGGACCGCCGTCGGGGCGGAGCCGCCGCGGCCCGGGTAGAAGAACAGGCCGTTGACCGGATCGGGGACGGCGTCGAGCGCCGCTTTGACCAGTGGGTTGTCGATGAAGCCGGTCCAGCGGACCGGAACGTCGACCCCGTCGTCAAAACAGAACTCGAGTACGACGCCCCAGGTTCCGGAGACCCAATCCCAGTCGCGCGCGCCATGCTCCAGCGCGGTCCTGATCACATCGCGGCCGCGGCCGCGGATCCACATGGAGATATCGAATTCAGTGCCCGATATCTCGATAGACCACCATTCGTCCACTTCTCCACGGTAGGTCCGTTCCGCGGGCTTGAGAAGGGCGCGCGTGGGCGACGACATGGCCTGCGTCGCGCAGTAGGGTGCGCCGCAGGGTATCCGCGATACTTCAGGGGATGGGGCTATGCGGCAATACATCATCACGGCTGCGACCGGGTTGGTCACGGCGTGTCTCGCAGGGGGCTGCGCGGCCTCAGTGCAGCAGCCGCCTGCCGTCATCGGCAGCGTGACGCAGAGACCGGTGACAAGTATTTCAGCCAGCGTCGGTGTGACAACGGGAGCGGCGGGCAACGCCGGCCTATCCAGCAGCCAACTCAACGCCGCGATCACCGCGGCGACCGCCCAGGCCACCGCCCTGGAGGTCACAGGCACCCTGACTTCGGCCAGCACCCCTCTGGCCGTGGACGCGCACCTCAACAGTAACGGGCCGTCCTCGGGCACCCTGGGCTTCGAGGGCGCCTCGATCCCGTTCGTGTCGACCGGTGATGTCGACTACTTCCAGCTCACCACCTCCTTCATGGCCTGGGTCAAGCTGACCGACCCCGCTGCCAAGGGAAAATGGGTGACCTCCACATCCAGCTACGGCGAAACCGCGGTGACCTTGTTCTCCCCGTTCCTCACCCTGAAGAGTTTCCTGAGCGACGGCTTGGCCGGCAGCGGCGACACCTTCACGTACCAGGGCCCGCAGCAGTTCGCCTCACAGCAGGTCGCGGTGTACCAGGAGCAGAGCGGCACAGGGCAGAGGTACGACTACGACTTCCCGGCTGTCGGCGCCGCGCTGCCGCTGCGGGCGTCGGGCGGCGACAGCGACAACAGTGAGGACTTCGACTTCGCCTGGAACCAGCCCACCACGGCCGTAGTCCCGCCCGGTTCGGAGATATACACCGGCTAGCAGTGACAGTGCTCGCAGGCGCTTCGCGGTCGGGCGGGACACGACGTGCCGACGTGACGCGCTCATCGTCGGCGTCCAATGATTCCGCTGTTCCTATTCCGTCCGCAGGGCGGTCGCGGTGCGGATCCGGCCGGCCCAGCCGGCCGGTCCCAGCGCGCCGAGCAGGGCGATCGCGATGCCGCCCGCCGCGAACAGGACCAACTCGGTCAGCTGGTACACGTTCAGCACGTCTGGCGGGAGGGTCGCCTGGATTTGGTCTCCCATCAGCGGGAGGACCAGATTATGCACCCACACGCCCAGCGGCACGCCGATCACGCCGGCGATGAAGCCCAGGGACAGAACCGAGGCCAGCACCATGTTCGTGGTCTGCCTCGGGGTCATCCCGAGGGCCTTGTACACGCCGATGTCGTGCACCCGCTCCCTCGTGTCGAGCACCACGCTGCCGATCACGCCGAGGGCCGCGACCGAGACCAGGATCAGCGTCATCAGCACCGAGAGGGTGTCCATGATGATCGTCAGCTTGCCGCCGCCCGCGACAGCGGGCGTCACGGTGGAGCCCGAGGCGGCGAGCGCCTTGTTCAGCGCCGTCACGTAGACGCCCTCGTCGACGCCCGGCTTGAGTCCGACGCTGATCTCCCCGTCGGGGAACGCGGGTTGCGCACCGGCGAACGCGGTGGCATCGGTGATCACCTCCATGCCGCCGTTGTGGGTGTCGAAGACCTCGCCGACGATGGTCAGCGGGAAGCTCCTGCCGAACTCGGTCGCCGTGACGACGCTGCCCAGGCGCAGTCCCGTCGCCCGCAGCAGGTGCGTCGGCACCACGGCCTGGCCCGGACCGGTGAGCCAGTGGCCTGAGATCAGCGGGAAATGGCTCCACGAGGCGTCGCCCTGGTACTCGCGCACGGTCGCGTCCTCGGAGACCCCTGACACGGGCATCTGGGCCTCGATCGTGGAGTAGTAGGCTTTTGTGCCCGCCTGCGCCTTAATCGCGGCGATCGCCTGGTTCGACTGCGCGAGCGAGGGCGGGCCGTTGTCCTGGGCGCCGACGAACACCGTGATGCCGCTGCTGCCGTCCTCGGACACGTCCGCGCTGGCGCGGCCGAGCGAGCTGGAGACGCCGACCGCGAGGGTCACCGCGATCACGCCGAACACCACCGCGACAACCAGCGCGATCGCTCGGGCCGGCCGGGTGAACGGCGTGGCCAGGCCCAGGCTGATCGATCGGGGCAACGGCGAGCGCGCCAGCAGGCGCTGCGCCCGGCGGCCCCGCCCGGCGACCGGCGTGCGGCCGGTGGACAGGGCTTCGAGCACCGACATGCGCCCGGCGCGTCCGGCCGAGAGCATCGCGGTGACGACGACCAGCGCCAGCGCCGCGCCCGGCACCAGCAGCTCAACCCACAGGGTCAACGGCGGGGCGCCGGTGTTCAGCGCCTGCCCGGTCGATTCGAGCAACACCGTCGCACCGTAGCTGCCCGCCGCCGTCCCCACCACGACGCCGAGCAGACAGGGGATCATCGCCTGCACACAG
>Ga0185299_10002025_pt1 | contig 33820 bp, 22 predicted proteins | sample PaiPotPPA55metaG_FD_128002 | JGI IMG/M metagenome (GOLD analysis project Ga0185299, IMG submission 128002) | Iron sulfur acid spring bacterial and archeal communities from Banff, Canada, to study Microbial Dark Matter (Phase II) - Paint Pots PPA... ...
CAGACGACCAACTGCTGGCCTACCTGAAAACACTCTGACGAACCCCGCTGTTTTACGCCGCATCGGGACGTTGTCCACTCTTCGAAAAACCGGTTCATATACGGCATAAAACTGGATGCGGTATAACACCGCTCGGGTGATTATGAATCAGCACAAATCCGCTCTTTACCAGGTACACAGGGAATCGAGGTGGAGAGTTTCAGCCCGCCCCGCAAGTGGAGCTCTTGCGGTGAGAGTGTGGGGTCGAAAATACACCGAGAGTGATGAACTCATAGACTGGCACCGTGAGGAGTTATAGTGCCCGGCGAACTCGACAATGCGCGTGAGACCAGTGAATTAGATGTTGACCCAACGCGTTCCTCGTCGGCGTCCCGATTCGACTATTACCAACTCCTCGCCCGAGAAGATGGAGCGCCCGTTGAGCTGGGCCACGGTGCGATGGGAGTGACCTGCAAGGCGATCGATATCAACCTGCGATGTGCTGTGGCGGAAAGTGATTAACGCCCGGTTTATGGGCGGCGGATAAGAAGATCGCCTCCAGGCTGAAACTTTCAGCTCCAATTTCCTGTATACCTGTTGAGCTTCGGTCGTGTGGTGCCCGGAGAGAGTCCGGTGACCGGGTTTAGTGATTTCCCGCATCGAATCAAAGACCGACGCTCCACCTAGCCAGCTGAGAATATCAACACGGTCTCGCCAACGGCCCTGTATCATCTCAGTGCAGCACATATTCCACCCTCGCACCCAGCGGATAATGAACGTTTTTATGGAAACGCATGCCGAGGCGGCGGATCACGGCTGGATTGAGTTTTAAGCGCCGCAAGTGGGATGGATTCCGCTTGATGCCTCACTTGCCAAAATCTATGGCAAGGAATTCGAGCTCAGTGACAAGAACAAGAACCTCGTGGAGCTGACCACCGCCACTGCCCGGGCTGCACCAAGACCATCGAACTGGCCAAGGTCAAAAGTCTTATTGGGAGGAAGCCACTCGATCGTTGGTTTTGCTCCATGCCGGCAAAGCTATGGTTAATCGCTTTATTAGTGGCGCGATGCAGCGGTTTTGTCCGGATTGAATTCGCCGATAATCCGATGCGAGGGGTGGTCATACCCAACTAAATCTCACGCAAAGACGAAAAAATTGAACAGAAGTTCACAAAGGTCGCAAAGACAGACATCTTAAAATAAGGTTTCGAGGACTTGGCTGAGTTCACGTCGGAGGGTTCGGTTCAAAGATCCGCCCCCCTTTGTGAACTTTGTGACCTTCTGTTAAATCTTCTGTTCTTCGCGTCTTTGCCTAGCGGGGCGTGTTTCACCATTCACCGCTCACCGTTCGACGCGCTCAATGCTTGCTCACGGCAGGCTTCTCACCAACCGAGCGGCTTCCTCCAATGCCGCCCGGCGTTCAACATTCGCTTTCGCATTAAGGCTACGGACCCGGGCTAGGACGTCGGCAGGGGCGCGATCGGGAGTGCCGGAGTCGAACGGAGGAGCAGGAGCGTATTCCAGGCCTAACTGCACGGACTGAGCAACGGTGGGATTGGTCAGCTCGGCAGCTAGGGTTAAAGCGAAATCGATTCCAGCCGTGACGCCGCCGCCGGTGATGATGTTACCGTCCCGAACCACTCGACCGGGGTCGGGGATAGCGCCGAAGAGAGGCAAAAATTCACGCCAGGCCCAATGGCATGCCGCCCGTTTTCCTTCCAATAGACCGGCTGCGCCAAGGATCAGCGAACCGGTGCAAACAGAGGTGATGTAGCGAGCGTTCTCCGCCAACAACTGGATAGCGGATAAATAGCGAGGATCCTGGATCGCGTAGGTGCAACCGAACCCGCCGGGAACGCAGAGCACATCGCAACGATCAAGTTCCTCCAGCGGGACCAGGCCGGCAAAGGTCAAGCCATCGGCGATGATCGGTTTACCATCGATTGACACGACCACCGGTTTTACACCCGGTAGTCGGGAAAAGAACTGATGTGGACCGGTGAAATCGAGTTGGGTAACACCGGGATAAATCGGAAATACGATAGTCAACGGAACGGAATTTGACATAGCGGAAGCCAAGCCAATAATGGTATGTCTGAAAGGACATAGTTCCCTCGTTTCACGTCATGACCCGCAAAATAGGTTTTTTGGTGTTCCCTGAGTTCCAGATTCTGGATCTGACCGGGCCGTTAGCGGCGTTTGAGATGCCGGGGCGAACCTTGATACCGAAACCTTATCGGCTGCAGGTAGTATCTGAGGCCGGCGGACCGGTGAAAAGCTCGTCAGGATTAACTGTCGGGACTGAACGACTCGGATCAATGCGCTTTGATACCGTAATCGTGGTGGGGGGATTAGGAGCCACCGAGGCTGCGGGTTCGCCTCGAGTAAAGGCGTTCGTACGGAGAGCAGCAAAAGCCTCCAGGCGTCTAACCAGCGTTTGTTCGGGGGCATTTATCCTGGCAGCAGCCGGCCTGTTAAATGGTCTGCGAGCCACGACCCACTGGCGTGTGGCAGCGCTATTACAAAGAGAATATCCAGATATCCAGGTCGAAAGTGACAGGATATTCGTGAAACAAGGGTCGATCTGGACCTCGGCCGGTGTCACGGCCGGGATCGATTTGGCGTTGGCGTTGATCGAAGAAGATCTAGGTCAAAGCGTGGCCAAAGCAGCGGCTCGCCAGCTCGTGGTTTATTATCGCCGGCCTGGTGGACAATCACAGTTTTCCACATTGCTCGAGTTGCGAGCCACCTCCGAGCGAGTCCAGCGCGCCATGAGTTACGCCCGCGCGGACCTTGGCAACGTGACATCAGTTGAGCAATTGGCAAAAGCAGCCGGCCTAAGTCCGCGCCAATTCGGGCGCCTCTTCCGGGCTGAAACGGGACAGACCCCGGCAAAAGCGGTCGAAAAATTGCGGGCGGAAACGGCTAAAGCACGGGTAGAGCAGAGCGATGAACCGATCGAGACAATCGCTCAAACGGTCGGGTTCAGTGATCCCGAGCGTATGCGACGAGCCTTTGTCCGGACCTATGGTCATCCACCGCAAGCCTTAAGGCGAATCGCGCGTGGCATCGCGGCAGGTGAGACGTGAGTGGCGCTTGGTGAGGGGCAGGCTAGCTAGAACCATGGTTCAGCTGCGGTTCAGGCAAATAGTAATCAGTAGTCAGTAGGTCAGTAGGTCAGTAATCAGTGTTAACTAAGACAGCCTGCATCACACCATCCCTCCATTACTCCACCACTCCATCACTCCATCACTCCATCACTCCATCACTCCGACACTCCATCCCTCCACCCCTTGAGCTCCTTCACTTGTCATTCGCAAAACGGCCGCGCCCTGCTCGCGTTCTTCCTGCTGCTAGTCGCTACTTCACTGGCAGCCGAAGCAGACGATGCCATCGCCGTGTTCCAGACAATCCAGCGGAAATTGCAGACGGCTCGCACAAATCACGATTGGCTCGCCAGCTTGGCCAGCGCGCGGGACCTGAACCAACTGTTAAATGGACAGCCCGACTCACTCCTTGAGCTGGCTCGAGCAAAGATACATACCGGCGACTTGATTGGCGCGTTACACGACCTGGAACAATTCGTCCGCATGGGGCAATCCACCGATCTCCTTGCCACGTCACCCGAATTCGCACCACTCCGCGAAAAACCGGAATTCGCTACGATCGAGTCCGGAATGAAAGATAATCGGAGAGCGAGTTCATTGGGCGAACCGGCATTTCGGCTATCGGACGCGGCTCTATTGCCTGAGGATCTAGATTACGACCCCAGCTCGAAACGTTTCTTTATTACCACGGTCCGGGGTAAGAAAATCATCTCTACAGATCTGACCGGAAACATCGCGGATTTTGCCAAGGGTCCGGATGGCTGGCCGCTGTTAGCCATCAAGATCGACAGGAAGCGGAGTCTCCTATGGGCTACTGAGGTTGCCTTACAGGGCTTTGTTTTTGTTGCGGAATCGGATTGGGGCAGATCGGCGGTACTCTGTTACGATTTGAAAACTGGTAAGCGACTACATCGGATCGAAGGGCCGCGCGGCAGCGGCCTAGGCGATATGACGTTGGCGGCGAGCGGCGATGTGATCGTCAGTGACGGTGGCGGCGTCTACCAAGTACAGGCAAACGGCGAGGAACTAAAACGTCTGGATGCAGGCGACTTTATTTCTCCGCAAACACCAGTAGTATTACCGGGCGGCGAAAGCATTTTGGTTCCTGATTACCTACGCGGCATCGCGGTCTTAGAAGTCAGTACCAAACGCGTACTCTGGCTAAGTGCGGAAGCTCGCTTTGCATTGAACGGGATTGACGGCCTCTATCTCGAAGGCCGGAAGGTGCTTGCTATTCAAAACGGCGCGTCGCCCGAACGGGTTGTCGCTTTTGAGTTGGATTCAACCCTCACCAAAATAACATCTCAGACCATCATCGAACGCTCAACCGAAACCCTGGGCGATCCGACTCATGGCGTAATCATCGGTAGCGACTTCTATTATATTGCTAATTCGGGATGGGATATCATCGATGCCCACGGCAACCTGAAGCCGGGGGCGCACCCAACGGAGGCCCTTATTATGCACGTGCCGCTGAGCGCGCTGGGTAAGCAGGGGGTAGAAGGTGAAAAGTGATTGGTGAAAAGCGGTGACGCTCTCGTGGAGCGCCCTCGGGCAGTTGACCGGACTCCCTGGCGAGACTGTAGGGCTACGGCTTCGACGAATCACCTTTCACTTTTTACCTTTCACCTTTCACTTCCTACTTCCCACTTTTGACCTTTCCCACCCCGGCAATTTCCGTGTAAAAGAAGCAAAGCGAAGGGTGACTCATGAACCGAACCGAAGGCTTGGCCGGTGCTCAGGCTGGTCAGTTTCGAACCACGAACTGGAGCGTTGTCTTATTGTCAGCTCAGACTCAGCTGCCAGGTTCGCAATCTGCCTTGGCGGACCTTTGCCTGCTCTATTGGTATCCACTCTATGCCTTCGTCCGCCGTCGAGGTTATAGCGCCCAAGACGCCGAAGATCTAACCCAAGGTTTTTTTCTGAGCCTTCTTGAACGGAAATCGCTCAGGAAGGCCGACCCGGAAAAAGGCAAATTTCGTTCGTTTCTATTGGCGTCATTGAAGAACTATTTGATCGATGCGTTTGATCGGACAAATAGCGTCAAACGAGGAGGACATATAGAATTTGTCGGGCTCGACTTAGAGAGCGGGGAAGAGCGTTACCTGGGAGAGGCCACCAGAGCTCTTAATGCGGAGAGCGCGTTCGATGCCCGCTGGGCTGCCACTCTGTTAACCCACGTAATGGACCGCCTTCGGGAGGAGCACATCTCCCAAGAGAAAGTCGCAACGTTTAACATCCTCCAACCATTTCTCGATCCGGCAAACAGTCAGGAGTTACCCTCCTACGAGGAGGTTGCCAGACAGCTCCAAATCAGCCTCGGTGCCACGAAAACATCGATTCATCGTTTTCGAAAGAGACATAGCGAAATTTTGCGTGAAGAGGTCTCGAGAACGGTGAGCGAGCCCGAAGCGGTCGACGAAGAAATTCATGCTCTCTGCGAAGCGCTAATCGCGTCGGACCACCACTTGGAGTGAGACCACCGGCTAGATCTTGCCCAACCTGCGGAAAGTTGCTCGACGCAGACCACGCCTACTGTCCGGTCTGCGTGTTTCGCGCAGCGTTAGATACCGACAATCCCGAGGCTGAGGTTCCGGGAAGCCCGCCTTCGCCAGGCTTGCCGGTAGAATTGCGCTTTGGCCATTACGAAATTGTTGTAGGAGACGATGGCAAACCGCTGGAACTCGGGTCCGGCGCCATGGGGGTCACCTACAAAGCGGTCGATGTCGAACTACACTGTCCGGTCACCCTGAAGGTGATTAGCGCTCGTTATGTTAAGGACGAATCCGCGCGTGCTCGTTTCGTCCGCGAGGCCAGAGCGGCAGCCGGAGTCCGCAATGCCAACGTGGCCAGTGTATTTCATCTCGGAAAAACCGACGAAAATTACTTTTACGCGATGGAATTTGTTCCGGGCGAAACCCTCGAACAAATTTTAAGCAAGACCGGCCGTTTGAGCACTCCCGAGGCATTAGAAATCACGTCGCAGATCGCGAACGGTCTAAGCGCCATCCAAAAGAAGCATCTAATTCATCGCGACCTTAAACCGAGCAACGTTATGGTGAATCGGGAGGGGGAAGAAATCGAGAGCGTCAAGATTATCGATCTCGGATTAGCCAAATCTCTCGACGAAGCGGAGTCCAAAGGGCTATCAATACCCGGTTCGTTCGCCGGAACGCCAGCGTACGCCAGCCCGGAACAATTCTCCGGGGTCGGCGTCGATATCCGGTCCGACTTATACTCACTGGGAGTCACGCTGTGGGAGATGTTGACCGGGGAGCTGCCTTTCAAAGGCACTGGTTCGGAGTTGGTTTACCAACACCAACACGCGCCGCTACCGATCGCCAGCTTGTCTGCGGTTCCGCCGCCAGTCACCACCTTGCTGGAGGTGTTGCTCGAGAAGAGTCCCACCGCCAGATTTCAAACCCCTACCGAGTTGATTAACGCGATTGGAATCGTCAACCGAGCGCTCGGATCGGGGCGGCGGGTTAGCAAGACTGACTTACGTTCAACTGTGGACCGGCTAGCGCGGGCAAAACCGGTTAGCGATAAGCCGCGCATACTCCGCTGGTCGAGAGATCGCCGAGCGGTTTTACCCTGGCTGGTAGTAGCTGGCCTACTCGCTTTACTTTTACTAAGTGGCGTTTTGGTGTTTTGGATCACCGGCCGGCAGAATGAACAGAGCCGTCAGTTGGCCGAGATCCGCGGCGCGATGGGCGAGATGATTACTCAATTCCCTCAAAAGGAAGCCGATCAGCGACAGGCCCAAGCAAAGCTCAACCCCGACTCGGCTCGGGCACGGGTTATCGAGGAATTAGCCAGACAATATGGGTTAGATCCGACCCTGGTTGAGAAACAACTGCCGCGGTTTGCCGAACAGTTGAAGCGCGCGCCGGGTTCGACGGGCTACGAACGAGCCAGTGCCGCCTACGTTGCCAAAGATTACAACGAAGCGGAACGGCTCGCTTTGGTCGCCGCCGATGAAGCTCAGGGGGCCAGCCCACCAAAAGACGCTGACGCCGTCAAAGCCTTTGAGCTGGCTGCATGGGCCGCCGAGAACCGCATCGACTATGCTGAGGCGTTATTGCGGCTCCGTAATGCCGAGAAGCTGACCGACCGTAGTCGTGACCCTGTCGAGTGGGCTCGGGTACAGTTCGCCATTGCCTACGTCCTTTATGATCAAGGGAAGTACGCTGATGCGGAGCGGCTCTTACGGGAAGTGATCACGGAGCGGGAAAGATCCCTGGGCGCCGAGCAAGCTGAAACCCTCAGGGCGCGGTACCGGTTAGCAGTCGTCCTTTGGATTCAAGGCAAGAATGCGGAAGCCGAAAATGAGGACCGGGCGGTGCTCAGGCTCCAAGAGAAAATACTCGGCGCCGAACATCCGGACACATTAAAAACCCGAGACAATCTCGTGGCGGCGCTGCTTGATCAGGGTAAATACGCCGAGGCGGAAGCCGAGTGTCGCGCGGTACTTAAAATCAGCGAAAAAGTGTTGGGGCCCGAAGACCCGGATACCTTGAAAATGCGGATGGATCTGGCACTCGCATTCGGTTACCAAGGCAAATACCAAGAAGCCGAAGCCGAGGAACGCGCGATACTCAAGCTGCAGGCAAAAGTGCTTGGACCGGAACATCCGGACACACTGGTCACGCGCGGGAATCTAGCAGTTTCGTTGCATCAGGAAAACAAGCGCGCCGAGGCCGAAGTCGAGGATCGCGAAGTACTGAGACTTCGAGAAAAAGTACTTGGTCCTGAGCACCCTGATACCCTGATGGGCCGCAGCAATCTGGCGGCCGGGCTTGCCGACGACGGCAAATATGCCGAGGCTGAAGCCGAGGATCGTACGTTAATCAAGCTGAAAGAAAAAGTGTACGGGCCCGAGCATCTCGGGACGTTGTTGGTGCGCGGTAACCTGGGCGAAGCATTCGAGTTACAAGGCGAATACCAAGAGGCCGAAGCTGAGTATCGGGCGGTCATCGCGCTAGAGGAGAAGGTGCTCGGTCCCGAACATCCCAATACGCTACTGACTCGCGGCGATCTAGCCGTCGCACTGGATGATCAAGGCAAGCGGGCCGAGGCCGAAACCGAAGATCGGGCGGTACTGCAGCTTCGCGAAAAAGTGCTCGGTCTCGAGCATCCCGACACGCTGATAACCAGGAGCCACCTGGCATTCGTGCTCGATGGAGAAGGGAAATCCGCGGAGGCCGAAACCGAGGATCGCGCCGTGCTCCAGCTCCAAGAGAAGGTGAATGGTGCAGAGGATCCGGGCACCCTCCGTACTCGCGATAACTTGGCAACCGCGCTAGAGCACGAAGGGAAACGCGAGGAAGCCGAATCGGAATATCGCGCGGTGCTCAATCTCAGGGAAAAAGTGCTCGGGGTGGAACACCCGGACACGCTGCTGACGTGTTTCAATTTGGCCCAATGCCTGAAGGCGGAGAACAAGATCCAAGAAGCCACCGATCTGGCCAGGCGAGCAGCACAGGGCGCGCGCAAGATTTTAGGAGTAGAGCATCCGTTGAGCAAAAAATGTGAAAAGCTCGTTGAGGAGTTAGGGTAGTGGGGATCGCGAAGGACGGTGATGAACGAATGGCCTAACCGTACTTATCCCGAAGGGATTAAAGGACTCAGCCCGGGGTTTTAACCCATAAGCGCTAAGATAAGGAAATGACCGCAGCGGGCCCGAGGGTTGGTGGGGCGAGGCTCCGGATCTTCCTCAAAGGCCGTGCAAGGCGCCTGTAGTTGTCCAGCCTTACAATAGGAAAGGCCGAAAAGCTGCCGAGCCGCGGTGCAGCGTGTGGCCAGGTCCATGATGAACTATGGTAGCCTAAACGGTCGAAGCTAAGTCTAATGCAAAACCTGGCATCAAGGCGACACCCTGGGTCCGGCTCGGCGGGCGCATCACCCGAAAATACCTAACGGTTGTTCGGGCTGCAGTCCCCGAATAGGCGTTCAGACCGTGCGGGAGCCTCGCCCCACCAAATTGATGCCTCTGTCAGCTCCTAGCAAGTTCGGCTTCAGCCAACGTATACTCAAAGAATCCCGTCTTTTTTGTTTCTGTACAATGTCTTAAGCCGTCGAGACCGCCCTGCTTGTCTCCGCTTAAAAGCCGCTTCATGCCGGCGTAGTACCACGCTTCACAAAGCTGCCCTAGTTTTTCATCCGGATCCGTCGCGTTAGCGGAAGCGATGAAATCACTTTCCGCCAATTTGCCCAGCAGGAATTTTCCGATGTTAGCAATCCAGGGCTCTAGCAAGGGTTGCGTTCGATCTTCTAGATACTGGCCTAGTCGCGTGTCTGCTTCGTCTCGTTGATTCAAACGGGCTCGGAGCACCCAAATAAAAAACTGATCGTAGTCGTTAAATCTACTGGGCGGAGCAAGTTCGGCCGCGCGAATAAGCTCGCTGAGTGCACCATTAAAATCGCCTTTTAACTCTTTGGTGACTCCCAAATGCCGGAGCGCAAAGGTGTTTTTCGGATCGACCTGTAAAGCCTGATTATACTCGACGAGTGCGCCCTCCAAATCACCTCGGTCTCTCTTGGCGGCGCCTCGGGCAACATAGACGCCTGAATACTTTGGATTTATTTGCAAGGCTCGGTCGTAATCGGTTAACGCCCCTGCGAAATCGCCCCGCCTTGACTTCGCCATTCCTCTCTCGACGCAGGCCACGGCATCCTTAGGATCTAACTCGATGGCATGCGTGCTGTCAGCGGTGGCTGCGTCAAGGTCGCCTTTCTGAATTTCCGCCGCTGCCCGGTTCCGATAGGCCAATTCGTAGCCTGGGTCTAATGCAATAGCCTGGTCAAAATCGTTGATCGCAGCATTAACTTCGCCTTCCTCTCTTCTCGCTACGCCGCGGTCATTGTAGGCAGCCGGACTCTTAGGACTGAGCTTAAGAGCCACATTGCAATCAGAAATCGCCTGATCAAAGTCGTACTGGTCCAGTCTGACCCACGCGCGATCGATGTAAGCGGGAGCGAATTTGGGGTCTAACCGGATGGCATGGTCAAGGTCTTCTAAAGCTGTGTCGAGCAAGTGTTTCCGATGCTTGGCAGCGCCGCGCGCATAGTACGCCAGGGAAAAAGTGGGATCGATACTGATCGCTTTATCGCAGTCTGCAATAACACCGTCGAAATCGCGCCGTTTGAACTTTTCGTTGACGTCTGCAAGTTGTCGAACCGCCATCTGCCTGACCTGTCCATTTCGAGGTACCTCATACACAATCGGCAGGTACTCGCCTAAGGCAGGGGATGCCCCGTTGGCCGGCGTGATAGGAGCCAAACCTAGGCAGTTGGCAAATAGTAGGGTTTCCAACGCGGCTTCGACTCGTCTCCTTAGGTGTCCCGTCCCATAAATAGCATGGCTTTCGCCGTCGGTCAGTTGGCTGTTTTTCAAGGCGGTGCGAGCCGCACTGGCACTATCGACGAGCATATCTGAATTGATACGTGAGGAGTAAGCAACGCAGAAAAACAGCCAACTGGCCACGGCCCGGAGGGTTGCGATGAAAATGGGCCGGCGGCGGCGTTGCTCGTCGGTTACGTATCGATTCAGATATGCGCCCTCCTCGCGCCTTGCCGACGGCCCATTTTGATCGCAATGAAAGCCATGTTATTTATGGGACGGGACACTAATCGCACAACTCATGCTTGTACCATCTTTGCTGGCGGTTCAGCAATGTTAAGCCAGCAAAAGATCAGCCCGAGCCGTCGGGTCTGGGTGAACGCCAAGCATACGGAAACCGCTTGCAATCGGAGACAGCCTCCGTTTATTGCGCTTTGCGGAGATATTCTCCGTTTAACATTATGTGCGCCGCTCGCCCATGAGCCGTACACTTAGATTTTTTTACTAAAACCGGAGCAAGATATGACAAACGTATTTGGTGCTACTTCAACCACGGACGAGGTGTTGTCCGGAATCAATCTCCAAGGCAAACGAATCTTAGTAACCGGCGTCTCTGCCGGGCTTGGGGTCGAGACGGCGCGCTCTCTAGCAGCGCATGGTGCCCACGTGGTGGGGACGGCCCGTGATTTAACCAAGGCGGAAGCGGCAACTACCCAAGTCCGAAAGGATGCGGCGAAAGGAGGCGGACGCCTAGAGCTAGTCGAGCTCGATCTCGCTAATTTGAAGAGCGTGCGCTCCTGTGCCGACGGACTCCTGGCAAAGGATGAACCGTTCGACGTGGTCATCGCCAATGCGGGCGTGATGGCGACACCCTTGGGGCATACGGTCGACGGCTTTGAAACCCAGTTCGGCACCAATCACCTGGGCCACTTTGTTCTCGTCAACCGGATAGCGCCCTTGCTGCGAACCGGATCCAGGCTAATCAACCTGTCTTCCTCCGGTCATCGCTACTCTAATGTCGACCTGGATGATCCGAACTTCGAGCGGACGCCGTATGTGCCCTTCGTTGCCTACGGCCGATCGAAGACGGCTAACATCCTGTTCGCCGTCGCCTTCGACGAACGACACCAGGGTCGCGGTGTACGGGCCGCAGCCGTCCATCCGGGAGGCATCTACACCGAATTGGGCCGCCACCTGGGACCAGGCGGGCTGCAATCCAGGATCGAGGAAATAAATCAACAGCTGGTAGCCGAGGGCAAGCCGCCTTTTCAACCGAAGACGATCCCGCAGGGAGCTGCCACTTCGGTCTGGGCCGGGGTGGTTGCCCCCGCTGACGCGGTCGGCAGCACGTATTGCGAGAACTGCCACGTCGGGCGGGTCGTACCGGACGACGTCATCATCAGCGCCACCAGTGAAGGGGTACGCGGATACGCGCTCGATCCCAAAATGGCTGCCGCCCTCTGGAAGAAAAGCGAGGAAATGGTGGGAGAGTCGTTCTAGGACAAATTCAACACAAAGCCACGAAGGACACGAAGAGGAAGAGACGGAAAAAATCTCACGCAAAGACGCAAAGACGCAAAGGTAAATCGGGAAAATTGGTGGGGCGAGGCTCCTGAACGTAGCCAACGTGTTCGCAAGGCAGACAGGCGATGATCCAATTTGAACCTGCGGGGCCTCTAAACGCGCCGAGCCGAGGACATGCGCTACACCCACGGCTCGGCGCGTATATCGGCCTAATCACAAAACCTGGCGAGGGGAACTGGTTGCCCTGCGAATTCGTTTAGTAATTCAGGAGCCTCGCCCCACCAATCTTAGCCTTTGCGCCTTTGCGTCTTTGCGTGAGAATTTTCCGTATCTTCTCTTCGTGCCCTTCGTGTCCTTGGCCGACGTAGCTAAAGGGGGAGACGGGGCAGAGTCTGCTTTGTGGTAAAATTTATTTGCCTGTTAGGTCTCGCCACAATTCGATGGGATTGCCTTCCGGGTCGTGCAAGCGAGCAAACCGGCCGTTGGGATAAGTCTGCGGATCAATTTTTATTTCGATTCCTGCCGCTCGTAGTTGAGCCGCCATTTTGTCTAGATCCCGTACCCGAAAAGGTAACTTCCTAATCTGCGGATCGCACCCTTCGTGTCCTTTGTGAGCTTCTGTGAATTTTCTGTTCTATTGGCCGCGAACCGAGAATAAGAATATCCACCAGACGTTTTGCGCTCTGAGCCCAGTCTGGGGCGGACGCTACATTGGACACGCCGATGAGGGCTCGCAGCAGATCGAGTGGATCAAGGTCGGGACGAATATCACCGCTTTCGATCGCTCGCTTCACTAAGGCTTCGATCGCGCCTTTGATCTGGCTACCGGTCCATGCGAATAACTTCGACGGTCCGCCCACAATGTTGTTCAGAGCAGGCGCAATCAGCTGCTTGGTTGCGATATAGTCAACAAAAAGCAACATCCATCCGCGCAACGCTTCCACCGGAGCCATGGATTCGGCCAGTTCGCGTTCTGCTGCCGCCAGTTTCTCCACTTCGGTGCGATAAACCGCTTCCAGTAAAGCGTCGCGGGTAGGGAAGTGGCGGTACAAAGTTCCGGCGCCAATCGCCGCCTGCCGCGCAACATCGTCCAGGCTGACGTTCACTCCTGCCCGGGTAAACGCCCGTTTGGCGATCTCTAAGATACGGGCCCGATTACGTTGGGCATCGGCGCGCGGTTTACGCGGGCTAGATTTTGGGCGCTTCTTTCCAGGCATAAAACCACTTGCAATCGGAGATAGTCTCCGTTTAGTCGATTTCAGGAGACTCTCTCCGTTTATCGATCATTTATCAATAGGAGTAAAAAATGGCAAACGTATTTGGCGCGACTGCAACCACCGATGAGGTCTTGTCCGGTGTGGATCTTCACGGCAAACGAATCTTGGTTACCGGGGTTTCGGCCGGCATCGGGGTAGAGACGGCTCGTTCTCTGGCGGCGCATGGAGCCCACGTCGTCGGTGCAGTCCGTGATTTAACCAAGGCGGAAGCTGCTACCGCTCAAGTTCGAAAAGACGCGACGGAAAACGGGGGAAGCTTCGAACTGATCGAGCTCGATCTCGCTAATTTGAAGAGTGTTCGGGATTGTGCCGGCCAGCTCATCGCCAAGGGTCAATCCTTTGATTTGGTCGTCGCAAATGCGGGCGTGATGGCGACACCGTTTGAGCATACCGCAGACGGTTTTGAAAGGCAGTTCGGCACTAATCACCTTGGCCACTTTGTCTTGATCAACCGGATTGCGCCCTTGCTGCGGGCCGGAGCTCGGCTGATCAACGTGTCTTCCGCCGGTCATCGTTTCTCCAATGTTGACCTGGAAGATCCGAACTTTGAACGGACCCCTTACGAACCGTTCATCGCTTACGGCCGATCCAAGACCGCGAATATCCTATTTGCGGTTGCGTTCGATGAGCGGCATCGGGCCCGGGGTATCCGGGCTGCCGCCGTCCATCCAGGGATAATAGAGACCGAGTTGACCCGTTACATGGATCCCGACCATGTGAAAGGTCTGAGAGAACAAATCAATAGCCAGCTTGAAGGGGAAGGTCGGGGGCCTTTAGTCTGGAAGACGGTCCCACAGGGAGCGGCAACCTCAGTGTGGGCGGGTGTGGTTGCTCCCGCTAACGAGATTGGTGGCCGCTATTGTGAGAATTGTCACGTTAGCCAGATCGTACCGGACGAGGCCGTCTTCAGCCCCGGTAGCGGAGGCATGCGCAGATACGCACTCGATCCCGCGAATGCCGCAGCCCTTTGGAAAAAGAGCGAAGAAATGGTCGGAGAGACCTTCTAGGACAAATCCACCACAAAGGCACGAAGAGAAGAGACGGAAAATTCTCACGCAAAGACGCAAAGATAAAACGAACATTTGGAATAGCCGCGAAAAGGCACAAAAAGCACAAAAAGGAGGACTTAAAATTTGGTAAACGGACCTTCACTGCGGCGCTATGGATCGATTGAAACTTTCTGCGCCGATGTCTACCACACTACTGTCGTCTTACGATTCAGCTTTTTTGAGCTTTTTGCGCCTTTTCGCGGCTATCCTCTTCAAACTGCCTTCCATCCAAATGTCTTATAGTCGAGGGCAAAAGTGCCGTCAGGATGTAGGTCTATCACATTGAATCCCTCTGGACAGCCCATGTTAGGTCCCTTCCACCAGTTACCGCACACGGCGCCGCCGTTCAGGTAGCAGATACCGTCGGTATCGACTCTTTCTTGATGATGCAGGTGCCCAGCCAGGACCAGCTTAACATTGGCCGACGCGCCGCGAATGGTATCGATCAGATTTTTGCTGTTACGCGATACTAACGATGAAGGAGTCTCAACATTTGTGCGGTCTAATTTGGTAAGCCCTGCTAAAGCCGGAAAGACGGACACTGCCGGGATATGGCAAGCAATGATCGTCGGTTTACTGCTTTCTTTTTGGAGTTCACTTTGCAGGAAGGCCAACTGGTCCGCTTTATATTCCGCGTAGTAGGTGCCATCCGGATTGGGCCAGACGTCATCGAGAATGATGAAACGCCAGCCAGCTTTTTCGAAAGAATAATACAGCCGGGATAAGCTGAGTTGTTTCTGAAATAAGCCTTTGCCAAACCGCGGATCGTCGCGAGAGACGGCCGGATTTTTTGTTCCGACCAGATCATGATTGCCGAACACATAATGGGTCTCGAGCGAAACATGGTGATTCCAAATGTCGAAGAATCGGTTGAGTAATTTCTCTGCCGGGTCGTAGTCCAGGCTAGGTGAGGGATCAGTGAGATCGCCGCCGCAGACAATCAAGTCCGGCCGTGGTCGCACCGCATCGATCGCCTGCAACGCCGCGATCAAACCGTCTTCTGAGTGCAACGCGTTGTCTTGCATCAGATGCGTGTCGGTGGCGAACACAAAACGCATCGATTGAGCCGGCCCAGACGAGTCTGCTACCGCGCGAATGGCGGGTCCCCCTGCGGTCAGACCGGCCGCAACCATGACCGACCGGCGCAAAAACTCACGCCGAGTTGTTCCAGTTCGGTTCGTCATGGTTGCCTCCCTAAATGCACCGGGTACGCCAGTCAACGGAAGAGGGGAAGGGAACACAAGATTTCACCACAAAGACACAAAGAACAGAAAATCTCGCGCAAAGCCGCAAAGACGCAAAGGTAAAACGAAGACTGGAATAGCCGCGAAAAGGCGCAAAAAGCTCAAAAAAAACTAAATCGCAAGACGACAATAGTGTGGTAGCCGTTGACCCAGAAAAGTTTCAATCGATCCATAAACGCCGCAGTGAAGGTCCCTTTAACAGGGTCCTCCTTTTTGTGCGTTTTGTGCCTTTTTGCGGCTATTTCCGGTTTCTCTCTTATCTTTGCGCCTTTGCGCCTTTGCGTGACAATTTTCCGTCTCTCGTTCTTCGTGTCCTATGTGTCTTTGTGGTGTAAAAAATCTTCTGTCAGGGTCTATTCTTTGCTCAGCTGTGTGAGTATCTGGTACGCGATGGTGACGCGCTGGTCGATAGGGTAACTTTTATTTGCCAGAATGATGATTCCCAGGTGTTTTGCGGGGATGAACGCGACGTACGCTGCGAAGCCGTTAGTTGAGCCGGTCTTATTCAACCAAACATCTTCCCGGGGTTCCGCCGGCGGTGTTAATTGGGTAACTGTTACCCCTTTGAAGATCATCGCCGGCGAGTTACCTTCCAACAGGGTCTTCAGGTCGACCGGGTACGGATATTGTTCCCAAATCAGATCTTGAGTCATAACACCGGCTGTGAAATAGGCCGTGTGGGTATCCATGATAGCGTGCTCGAGCTTTTCTTCCGCCGAGCTCAAATTCATATTCGCTTCAATGAACCGGAGCAGGTCGACGGCCGTGGTCTTAACGCCATAGGTTTCGGCCGACAAAATTCCAGCCCCAACTCGGGTAGGGCTACCGTCCTCGGTATAGCCGAGCGCGTAGTCTCCCATTTTGGTTTTGGGAACGTTAATGTAAGTATTGTTCATCCCAAGCGGAGAAAACACCCGCTGCTCTATTAGGTCAGTAAAATCGGCGCCGAGACTTTTCGCTGTGATTAAGCCGAGCATGCCAATGCTGGGGTTGGCGTATGTCCGATAGGTTCCGGGCGTATAACGGGGTTCCCAAGTCTTCAAATACTGCATCAACTGATCCTCGGTTCGTATGCTCTCGGGAAGTTGCAACGGGAACCCTCCTGCGGTGTGGGTTCCGAGACTAAGGAGACTCACGCAACATTGGGATGGTCCGGACCGAAGATTCGCTCGTCCAATGATAGCGCCTCGCGTAATAATTGTTCGGCTTCGGCAAAGTTACCGAGATTTCGGAGCGGGCCGAACACTTGGTTCGCCAAATAAGCGCCCTGGCTGTCATTTCGGTCCAACAACGATGAGGCCTCGTCAAAGGTCTCAGGGCTCGCTTCGCCAATAATGGTTAGGTATTCGTAGTTAAAGACGTACGGTCTGCCTGCAATCGTAAGGCCGACTGCCATTCCGGCGATGCTGTAGCTTACCATCACCGGTTGGACGGCCCGGTCCACAACGCTCTTGATCCCTGGATAGATCACGCAAAGGATCAGGACACTGAAACTCAGCAACAAGACGCTCTTATACACGTAACGCAACATTTTAGGCCTCCTCAGATAATCGCTACATCAGGCAACGAAATGAAAAGCAAACATGATCATGTCGATCAGCTTTATCCCTGGAAACGGGAGGATCACCCCTCCAAGACCCCAGATCAGTAGGTTCCGGCGCAGGAGCGCATCTGCGCCCAACGGCCGGTAAGGAACACCTTTTAACGCTACCGGGATCAATGCTGGAATGATCAGGGCATTGAAGATAACAGCAGAAAGAATCGCTGATGTTGGCGAATGCAGACGCATCACATCAATCGTCTTCAGCCATGGGAGCGTTCCGGCAAAGAGAGCCGGGATGATAGCGAAATACTTCGCCACATCGTTTGCGATCGAAAACGTGGTTAAGGCGCCTCGGGTCATTAGGAGTTGTTTACCGATTTCGACCACTTCGATGAGCTTGGTAGGATCGCTGTCCAAGTCCACCATGTTAGCCGCCTCTTTAGCGGCTTGGGTCCCAGCGTTCATGGCCAGCGCCACATCGGCCTGAGCGAGCGCCGGCGAATCATTGGTCCCGTCGCCCATCATCGCAACCAGTTTTCCTTCCGCTTGCTCTTTGCGGATGTAATTGAGCTTATCCTCCGGCTTCGCCTGAGCCACGAAGTCATCTACTCCTGCCTTTTTGGCGATGGTCGCCGCGGTTAAAGGGTTATCGCCAGTGATCATCACAGTGCGTAGTCCCATTCTCCGGAGGCGCTCAAAACGCTCGCTCATGGCCGGCTTGAGAACATCTTCTAAAACCACAACGCCGATGATTTGGGCGCCGTCAGCGACGACCAACGGCGTCGCGCCCTTTGAAGCTACACCTTCGACCACCTTACCCAGATCGCGTGGCACAAAACCATTCTGCTGCTCCACGAATTTGACCATTGCGTCCGCCGCTCCTTTGCGGATCTTGCGGCCACCGAGTAAGTCGATACCGCTCATCCGGGTTTGCGCCGTGAAAGCGACAAATTCTGCGCCGTCTGGCACACTCAATGGCGGCTGTCCGACCGGTACTAACTCTTTGGCTTTTGCTACGATGGTTTTGCCTTCCGGTGTCTCGTCGGCGATTGATGCTAAAGCTGCCAAACGGCTAAGGTCGGTAACAGAGCTCGGACCAACCGGTAAAAAGTCCGTGGCATGCCGATTTCCTACCGTGATGGTTCCGGTCTTATCAAGTAACACCACATCAATATCGCCAGCCGTTTCTACAGCTTTACCGCTCTTAGCCAGCACGTTGGCCCGTAGTGCCCGATCCATCCCAGCGATGCCGATAGCCGCCAGCAGTGCTCCAATTGTAGTCGGGATCAGACAGACCAGCAGCGCGATAAGTGTGGGTACATCCGTACCCAGACTCTTCAACGGATCCGTCAGACCTAGATAAGACATGATGTACTGCTCGGCATTGAACGCCATCGGCCAAAGCGGTATTACCACAATCAGGAAAATTAATGTAAAGGCAGTCAGTACCAGGGTCAGTGCGATTTCGTTAGGTGTCCGCTGGCGAATCGCGCCTTCAACCAGACCGATCATCCGGTCTAGGAACGATTCTCCAGCACCAGAGGTGATTCGGACAATGATCTCATCGGACACCACCATCGTGCCCCCAGTGACTCCCGAACGATCACCGCCCGCCGCCCGTATAACCGGCGCGGATTCGCCGGTAATAGCAGACTCATCGATGGAGGCAACCCCTTGCATAATTTCTCCATCACCCGGGATGAATTGCCCAGTCTTGACCACTACTTCATCTCCGCGCTCCAATTGCCTGGAAGTTACCTGTTCAATCTTCCTTTCCGCGGTCAACCGATAGGCAACCGTCTCTCGACGAGTCTTCTTGAGCGAATCCGCTTGTGCTTTACCGCGCTCCTCAGCTAAAGCCGTGGCGAAATTAGCAAAGAGCACGGTTAAGAACAGCCAAATATCAAGTGCAACAAAATAGCCGGTCGATACTTGACTTTCGGATCTCCCTAACGCGGCCTGAATGAGATAGAAGAGGGTTAGGAAAGCGCCTATCTCCACTACAAACATCACCGGATTCTTCCATTGTATATCCGGCCGCAACATAACGAATGCCTGTCTTAGCGCCGGCCAAAAAGTTTCGGTCGTCAACAGAGTACTTCGTCGCGTTGATCCTCGGAGGCGGGCTGGTGGTGGAACGCTTTCACCAGCAGATAGAGACGGATTCACTGTAGCCATAGCAAGCTTTCTTCTTTAGACTAACCACCGAACGGGATCGGGCCAAAATGCTCCGCGATTGGCCCTAGGGCCGCCGAGGGTAAAAACAGGAGGGCGCCAATGATGATAATCGTGCCCAAAAGGAGCAAACCGAATGTAGCGGTGTCGTCGCGCAAGGTTCCCAAACCAAAGGGCGAAGTCTTCTTGGCACCGAGGCTTGCGGCCAATGCTATTGGCGCTACGATCGGCAGGTACCGGCTAAAAATCATTACCAAGCCGGTTGCAATATCCCACGGAGGGAATTCCGGCGAAGGAGTCGGGTTGCTAATTAGACCACCCGTGGTGCCGAGTCCGTCGAATGCGGAACCGTTGTTGGCGGAAGCAGACGAGAACTGATAGATAATCTGGCTAAATCCGTGCGGCCCAGGGTTACTCTCGGCTTTAGTACCCCAATCACTCGCCGCAAAAAATCCCGTCGGAAACAGTATCATGATGGGGTGCACTAACAGAGCAACCATCGCCAACTTCATTTCCCGGCCACCGATCTTCTTTCCTAGATACTCAGGAGTGCGTCCCACCATCTGCCCAGCGATGAAGACCCCGATTATTAAAAACAGCAGCAGATTAATCATGCCGACCCCCTTGCCGCCGAAGATGCAATTCAGCCACATGCCGACCATGGGAGATAAACCCGCCATCGGGTTCAGACTATCTTGTTCCGAGTTAATTGCGCCGCAGGTCACGTCGGTAGTAACCGCCGCCCAGGTGGCACCAGCCGAAGTGCCGAACCGGATTTCTTTCCCTTCGAGATTACCCAAGTGTTGGTCCACGGGAAGGCCAGCAACAGCCGGAATGGTTATGTCTCTTTTACCACCCGGCGCAGTTGCGCTCGGTACGCCGAAAGTCTGGCCTGCCTTATGCGCGGTAAGCCCTGGGTTCGGTTTCAAGGTATCGAACCAGATGCTCCAAAGGATCGTACCGATAAAAAGGAGGAGCATCACCGAGAAGATCACAACGGAATGCCGTATTCGCTTTAACATTCGCCCGTACATTAACACCAGCGAAAAGGGGAACACCATCATGGCGAAACACGCGAAGAAGTTAGTCACCGCCGTCGGGCTTTGATAGGGATGAGCAAAGTTCATCCCGAAAAATCCACCACCGTTGGTGCCCAGTTGTTCCATTGGCACCGTCGCCGCGACCGGGCCGGTTACGATGGTCTGCGGTTTCGGCTGACCATTATCCCCAGTGCCCATCGCCCCAGGTTCCAGCGTGGAAACCTGATAATCGCATTTAAAGGTCATGGGCGTGCCTTGCTGCAGGAAGATGATCGACAGTACGAACGCAGCCGGCAGAAAGATGTAGATCACGACTCGCCACATATCGACGAAGTAGTTTCCGGCGGAAGAATCTTTCCGGAAAAGGCGGATGATCGCGCTTAGCGCGCAAAATCCCACGCTGGCCGACAAAAAATAGTTAGCAACGCAGAAGAATAACTGACTGAAGTTAGAAAAATGTTGGTCGCCCGAGTAGTGCTGCAGATTGGTGTTAGTCATAAATGACGCAACACTGTTAAAGATGGTCGTCGGGAATAGCATGCCGCGGTGCAGATCGTTAAGCGGCATGACCGGCTGCAGCGATAACACTAAAAATCCCCAGACGAACAGAACGCTATTAAATATCAGCAGCGCCGCAGTGTATTGCTTCCAGTTCATCGGCCCGGTATCGAGGTGCCGTTCTACCCAGGCGAAAGCGGGCCACGGCCGGTATTTACCCTCCAAGATCCAAGTGATGTATTTACTGAGGGGAATCGCTACTAGGAGCGTAAAGATTATTAGGGCGGCAGGTAGGAACCACATAATTCTAACCTCCAAAGGGGAAGACTGAAATGATCAGAACCATTCCGGCCTGATCAAAGCCACAAACAAATAGATGAAGAGCAACAGCGAAACGATAGCAGTTAGGTAAATCATAATTGACGAACTAGATTTTTGCGCACGCCTTCATAAAAAGAAGGCAGAGTCCCATCGACACAAAACCCAGGAGAAACATTGCCGAAAGCCAGATCTCTACAGGTACTTCCATCGACACTCTTCCTTTCTTACGGGTTGAACTACAAAAGACTCCTGACGGCCGACAGGACAGGTAGGTCTAGCTGGCTTGAGGGGGAGGGCATCTCGCTCGACACGACTCTGAAGATGCCTTGTCAAAGGCGAATCAGCATCGGCTATGCCAAAGAGCTTTTTGATGGTTACGTCCAGTTACGATCATCGTTCCGATGCCGTTGCCGATGCGCAATAGCGAGACACACCTATATAACAACCGGTCCTCGATCCGATCGCTACCAAAACGTTCGGCAGCGGCGTCAGTCGCAGCTCGCAGATTGCCAGTTCAGTGCTCGCAAGATGCGAGCAAACTGAAGTTTGACAGCACAAAGCAGACTTACTTCGTTGGCTTCTGTTTAAAAATCCGTCTAAGTAACGGACAACAATGAGTAAGATTGGATTAGGAATCGTTGGCGGTGGAACGATTGCGCAGCGGGTGCTCCGTCATTTGGTGCAACCGGATGTAGCGGAGCGGGTATCGTTAACGGCGATTTGTGATCCGGTTGCCGACAGAGCCAGGGCGGCGGCCGAGAAATTTGGGATTGCCCGTTGGTTCAGCGATTACCAGGAGCTACTCGCATGTGATGATGTGGACGCGGTAACGATTGCTTCGCCAATCAATTTCCATTTCGAACAGGTTCGCCAAGCGCTTCTGGCGTCGAAACATGTGCATTGCAACAAAGCCATGGCCACCACGGGCGCTGAGGCTAAAGAACTTACGGGCCTCGCTCGGGACCATAACCTCCGTCTGGTGCCATCACCGGGGGAGATGCTGCGTCCGCATAATCAGTACATTAAAGAGGTGATCCACCGAGGCGGCATTGGAACGCTTTGCTGGGCGGTTTGCGGCGCAGCCTTTGGCACCTATCATAAGGATGAAAGGGAAAGACAGGGGAACGATGTTCTTTCGAACGTCGATCCGTCTTGGTACTTTCGCAAACCGGGAGGCGGCCCGCTCTACGACATGACGGTGTATTCGTTGACCGCTTTAACTGGGATCCTGGGTTCGGTTTCACGGGTAACCGCTCTCTCGGGTACGCGGATCAAAGAGCGCGAGTTCCGCGGCAAGATGGTTACATGTGACGCGGACGATAACACCGTGATGCTCTTAGACTTTGGAGAGAACCTCTTTGCTTTTGTCTATGGTACCGCGAGCGGCAGGGTAACCCAAGGATTTACCGGAAGTTATTTCGGCACCCGCGGTTCGATTATTGGCCTGACCATCAATGGGGAACCGCTTGATTACCCAGGCGCCGATCTTGCCCGTCAGGCTGCCGGAGCCTCCGGAGACGCGAACCTCGGGAACCAATGGTTGTTACCGCATATCAACGAACTACACCGCGATCTTCCTGAGCAACATGTCTTTGAAGACGTCATGCAGTTAGTCGACTGGATTGCAGACGGAAAGCCGTCACCGGTTACGCCGGAACACGCGACGCATGTGATCGATATTATCGAAGCCGCTTACCGCGCAAGTTCAACCGGCCAAACTCAGGTGCTTACCACCACCCTGGAGGAGGAAAGGTGATTGGTGATTGGTTGCGTCAGGTCACAGATGCGGGCCTAGCACGGTAGGCGCGAAGCGCTGATAGATTTTAGTCCGGCGGCCGCCGGATGAGCTTGCGAGCCCTAGGTATCGGATGAAAAGCCGTTAGCGCTGAAGGCGCGCGCAAGACACGAGAAACCGGGCTACGGTACCGCATCACCATAGGGTGTGGGACCTCCGTTTCCTTCGTTAGCGGTTCGGCTGAGCTCACGTCGAAGCCTTCTGTAAAAGATCCGTCTTCGTGGCCTTGCTGTGTCAATTTTCTGTTCTTTGTGTGCTCTTTGTCCTTTTTCGCCGCTATCTCGTCGCGAATTCGTCGGCCAAGTATTGTTCAGCGGCGGTTAAATCGAATTGATCTAACAAGAAAAAGCGGCGGTGGTCGCCCTTTTTGATTTCTCCAATCAAAAGAGGATCCAACGCGCGCGGCACCGGGTCACGCAAAAGTGTGCTTTGCCAGCGCTTTTGTTGGTCTACGATCAGGTAGAGATTGGTGAACCGGTGCTTTGCCGCCAGCGCGATTTCGCGGGTCGACTTCGGAAGTATACCGTCGAACTCTGCAGTTAAAATCAGTTTCTTCCAAGGATAGATCCGGTTAAGCACAAATTCGGCGACCAGATAAGATAGAAACGCGCCGAGACTCCAGACGCCTATCACCAGGAAAGGCAGAGCCACCGTTTTAACGCCCGGATCATGCGACAAGAAGAAAACCAGTAGTCCGACGATTCCGGCAATAGCACATGTGCGCAACGCTATCTGTTCGGCTCGCATCCGAGTGGCGTTGATTTTCTTCACAAACGCCTGGGCTCTCTCCAGCGGCAGAAAGCTGCTCAGGTCCCCAGGCTCTGCATCGATGGAAATTGAAGTCATAGTAACTTCGGCGGTCAGCCGGTTGCTACCTTCTAGATTGAATACCGCAAACACTGGAAGTTCAGCATCTGTTTGCCCGTCCCGGTAAGTTTGCAAAAGGCCGTGCGGATTGAACCTTTGCAATTGTTGGACTCTGTTCGGCTTCTTTGCCAGGACCGCTTTTCCTTGTTCGGACTCTCTTTCCAACGGAAAGAAATCGGGTGGGCCATCCACCGCGACAGGCCGGCTGTAATTTTGCCGGAGTAAGGTCAATTTCTGACTCATAAATACGTCTCGGGGTGAAAGTTACTTCCTCAGCTCGTGTAGTTCGGACAGGGCCTCAGAAACGGACTGATTTGAGCCACAACTTCGCACAATTTGGAGCTGTCGGCGCAGAAAATTCACCACAAAGACACAAAGGACGCGAACGTAAATCCGCAGATTACGCACCTTTTCTGTTTGTGGTTGTTCGATTCAAAAGAGCTTAGAAAACCGTGCTCCTCCGGCGACTTGTCTATGTTACCGGTGTGCTCAGCTCCTAACCATAATCTGTGTAATCTGCGGATTTCCCTCGTGTCCTTTGTGTCCTTGGCCGACGTAGTCCGGCGGCTGCCGGAGGGGAGACGGGGCGGCCTGTCCGCCATAGTGTGGGCGTGCGGGACGGGGGAGAAAGTCTGCTTTGTGGCGAATATTCCGTGAACTTGAGTTCATCTCAAGAAACCTTGGCTCACTAACCATTCATGAAATAGGCCCGGCCAAGCTTGTTCCCCCGGGATATCGGTGGCCAGACCCGCGCCGTGAATTCCGTGGGGGAAAAGATGTGCTTCTACCGGAATATCCGCCGATTGGAGCGCTCGCACGAAAAGGACGCTGTTTTGTGGACTGATACGGTGGTCGTCCAGGCTTTCGAAGAGAAACACGGGCGGGAAGGCCAGGGCTTGATCCGCAGATTATAAGACAGGCTAATAATCCGCAGATTACACTGATTACGCAGATTCTACTTAGCAGCTGGACTCACCGGTCGCATAGGCAAGTCGCTAGAGGACCACGGTTTCCTAAGCTCTTTGACTCGAGCAATCACAAACAGAAAATCTGCGTAATCTGTGTAATCTGCGGATTATTGACCTGTCTTCCTAATCTGCGGATTTACCTTCGTGTCTTTGTGGTGGATATCCCTCTGTGAACTCTGTGTCTCCGTGGTGAAATTTTGTGGGCTTCAGTCCCGGTCTGGTTCGTATCGGAAGGCTATGGAAAGCCGGTTCCACGAGTTGATACTCATTACGGCGAGGTTGAGATCCACGAGTTCCTGTTCGGAGAACACGCGGCCGGCCTCGGCGTAAACCTCATCAGGCAAATGATGCGCAGAGATTAATGTAACTGCTTCCGCCCAAGCTAACGCGGCGCGCTCTCGATCCGAATAGTCGGATGCCTCCTGCCAGGCGTTAAGCAGATGAATTTTTCGTTCAGCGACTCCCTGCTTGAGGGCATCTCGGCGATGAAAAATGATACAGTAAGCACATCGATTAATCTGGGAGACGCGCAACTTGACCAATTCCCGAAGTTCCGGCTCAAGCGTCGATTTTCTTAAATGACCTTCGACATCGTAGAGGCTCTTCAACGCCGGACCGAGCAGCTGATTCACTTTCGACTGCTCCATGCGCGGTGAAACGGAGGTAATGGTACTCATAAAAGGAGTATAGCTCAGCCGCGAAAAGGCACAAAACGGGACCGCGAATGCACGCCAATAGACGCGAATAAACGCGAATGAAACACTTACGTGGCCGAGCCGGACGGTTTCCGGTTCTTGTGGAGCGTACTTTCCCGCGGCCGCGCATGTGCATCAACATGAGAGGGCGGTTCGGTACACCTCGGTAGCGGCGACTGTCCAACAATGCCGTTTGATGTGCCGGGCTACATCGTGTTGCCGAAGCGATTGGTTCAGCCCTGACTCAACGCGCAGTCGCCATCCGAGCGCTGGGATGGCCACTGCGCGTTGAGCCACGGCAAACCTTTCGCTTCGGGCACGTGATTATCTCGGGCACGCAAAAGGCCCTATCGGACAGTCGCCGCTACCGCACCTTGCAGGCTCTTTTGCGTTGTATAGATCGGAGGCCTGGTATTACCCTCGATTTTGTGTTGCGCATCCTAACGGTCCAGCGAGCAGTTGTTCTTAGCTTACTTCTGATCGGCACCGCATCCGCCCAGCAATCGGGGGGGAGCATTTGGCACCCCAACGCCTCGCCCTTCGTCGACAGCCAGCGATTTAGCCAAGACCTACTGGGAGCGCATTGGGAACGAGGATCGCAAAGGCGATTATCAAGCCGAGATCGACGATCTCACCGCGATCACTCAGATTAAAGATCTCTGGCCGGAAGATCTGTCGATTGCTTACCACAACCGTGGCTGGGTCTACAGCAAACTGAAGCAGTACGACAAAGCGATTGCTGATTTCACTGAAACCATTCGCCTGGCGCCGGATGACAAAGACGCGTACTTGGACCGGGCCGCTGCTTATGCTGCGTTAGGCGATTCGGCGAACGCAGAACGCGATCGGAAAAAAGCCGCTGAGATCGCTGCGCAACCCGAAGGCTGACGACACCAGGAACGGAGAGTTTAAACGGGAAGATCAGCGCGTGGCATAGCGACAACCTAAGAAGACGGGGCAACCGCGAATAGACGCGAATCTACGCGAATTAATAGTCTGTTATTCGCGTTTATTGGCGTCCATTCGCGGTTTCTGTTGCCAGGCTATATCGCACTGCGATCTTGCGGTCCTCGGTCAGCAAGAATTTCTCTGGTTATTATCGTGTAATGATAAACCGGGGCTTCGTTGTCCCGGTGCAATCGCAAGAGTTGATCTAGGAGTTCGCGCTCCGTCTTGGTCAACCGGCGATGGAGGAGTAGGTATTCGCGCCAAGTTGTTACGACTGCCTCTAGCCGAAACACTGAACGATCGGCCACACTCTCATAAAGACGAACACTGGAGGCGCCGTTCCGCAGATAAATCAGGCGAAGCTCGCGTGCTAACTCGATGAATTGACTTCGGTCTTCCTGATCCACCGTAACCTCGGTAACCGCCGCGATGGGACCGTCGTCGAGCTCGAGAGTTTCGGCAAAGGCCGGCTGCGGCGTCGGGAGGGCTGGCTCTACATTCAGCGACCTGATAAAATCAAGGGATAACGGGCCTGTGATGCTCAGGTTGTAGCAGACTAGTAAAGTAGCGAGCAGGAGCGTGTATTGAAATCCGGTGAATTCGGCCAAACTACCCCAGGCCAGGCCGCCGAGAGCGATGCCACCTTGAGAAACCATGATTTGGGCTGCATTCAAACGGCCTCGGGTCCAGCCTGGCATCGCTTGCTGTGCTACTACCCAGAGCTCGGAACCTGCCAGTGTCCAGGCCGCACCCGCCAGCGCCGCCACCAGCATAAAGATTTCCAGGTTACGGACCGCTGCCATCAGAATGTAAACCACGATGAGCAACAGGCTGGCTAAGATCGTAACCTGATTTGGAGTCAGTCGTTTTCGCGCTCGCGGCACCACAAAAACGGCGCCCAACAGCGCCCCGAGAGCCATGCTCGTAAAGAGTATACCCAGATGGGAAGGACTTAGGTTCAATGCCTTGAGTCCGACTGCCGGCAACAATGCCGGAATAACCGAGATCAGGAGTGCAAAAAGGAAGGCGCGGATCAGAACCACTCGCATTCCGTGGGTGTATCGGACGTAGCGGAAAGTACCGACAAACGACTCGACGATACTCTCCGTGGAAGCTCTGAACCGTTTATGGGTCTTGCGCCATTGCAGGACCGCCACCAGCACCAAAGAAAACCCGGCCGCGTTCACAGCGAAGACCGCAGTCGATCCGATAAGGGGAAGAAGCACGCCCCCAAGGGCAGGTCCGATAATCCCCGAAATATTCATCTGAACCCCGCCCAGGGTCACGGCCGAGGCAAGCTCCTCCTTGGTTACAACATCGGGAATCACCGATCCCCAGGCCGGCCCATTGCACGCAAAACCGACGCCGAGTAAAAACACCCCGGTCAATAAGAAGAAAGGATTCAGCAAGTTCAGCGAACCTAAAACCGCGAGCCCCGCTGCAGCTAAAGCGAGCCAGACATGCATCACTGCGAGAAACTTCTTGCGGTCTACCATGTCCGCTACCGCGCCCGCTGGAAAGGTCAGGAAAAAAAAGGGGAGGGCAGCCGCGGTGGACATCAGGGAGAGCATCAAGGGCGAGGGCGATACCGTATTCATGACCCAGGTTGCCGCCATATCATGAGCCGAGACGCAGCAACCGGAGACAACGCTCGCAAGCCACAGCGTCCGGAAGGCTGGGTTACGCAGCGCGATCCAAATTGAGGTGCTACTCATTGGCAGACGGTAATCGTGAACGAAATCCGGAAAAGGTGGAAGCTCACAAAACTGCCCTGATGAATCGACGGATTTCGCGAGGATTTTCGTCCGCGTCCTCCTGAGGAACACGGGCTGGTCGTAAGCCCATCGGCCTGGAGCGGAGCCAGACTTCGCCCCGTCGTCTGAAACTCCCGACTTCGCCCTGTCGCTTAGGCTCCCGGACGCTTCGTCGGGCAGGCCGCTTTACAAGATGGCAGCTCTATCGGTTAGCAGCACGCGGCTCCCGGGAAATGACCCAACGCAATGTTTTGCCCATCACGCCTATTCCGCGCGACGGGGGCAAGGGCCCATAGAACTGCCACACCTCGAGACGTTCCCGGGAGCCGCCTGCTAGCCCCGAAAGCTTTCGGGGCTAGCAACCCATAGAGCTGCCAGGGCTACAAAGCGGCTCCCCTCCAGGCGTTGGGTCCGCTCGACACGCAGCGTGTTTGCAACCCTTCTGTATTCCTCCCAAGGAAACAGAGGGAGCGAACGTTGGACGGGAAAGGTTGGTTGGGTCCGCTGTGGTTTGTGCCGGCCGCAGCGATAGTGATCGGTTCAGGCAGCATAGCGTTAGCTCCTTCGGAACCTTTCCCAGCTCCCGCAACAAACCGCAGGCTTGCTAGGCGGGCTGCCGATGGGGTTCAATAGATGAGCCGTATGAAAACAGCAATTTTACTCCCTTGCTTTGCTCCTAAGCCAAGCTCTACCCTGTTCGTGCTAGGGCTGCTAGGCTCAACTTTGCTCTCCGGGTTTGCTTATACCCCGAAAAATATCGTAGTTGCTACGGTGACCGTGGGGACATTGCCCTTTAGTTTGGTGGTCAGCCCTGATAGCAGCACCGTCTATGTCACCAACGAAGGATCGCATTCAATTTCCGGAATCGATACGGCGACGGAAACCGTCGGTTCCACGATCAGTGTCAGTGGCGAACCCTTCTACTTAGCCATCACGCCGGACGGCAATGACCTCTACTGCACGGAAAATGGCGCTAACGCTGATTTGGAGTTCTCGACGGTCACCCAACACTTAATACAGAGTTACGCTACCGGTTCGGCGCCAGGTCAGCAGGCGATCAGTCCGGATGGTACTCTCATCTATATTTCAAACTACAGTAATGGTACGGTTACCGTGATTTCAAACGGAACGCTGTTGTCGCCGATCTCGGTCGGCGGAAACCCGATCGCTGTGATTTTTTCACCGGATGGAAGCCATGCCTATGTTGCGAATCAAGGTGTCCCGGGGGCCTATTTTGTGAGTGTCATCGATACCGCCACCAACACGGTGTCCGGAGTCATCAACAAGCTCAAGACTTATCCGTTAGGCGGACTAGCGTTTTCGCCGGACGGCACCCAGCTTTATCTTACCGGGACCGGGACCGACTCTTTCCATCCAGAAGTTGCCGTCATCGATACTGCTACTAATAAAGTGAGCGATATTATCGTGCTACGCTACGATCGCCGCCTGCCTGGCGAACCAGCCATTACTCCGGATGGGCAGTTTCTTTATGTGCCACTTGCCCATGGACCCGGATTGAAAGCCGATAATGGACAGGTTGCGATGGTCAAGACAGCGACTAACAAAGTAGCCGGAAAAGTTATTGCCGGAATGCAGCCGGTGGCAGTCGCGATCACCCCCGACAGCAAGCATGCTTACGTGTCGAATTATCTAGATGGGACGGTCTCGGTGATCGATATAACGCCGAAATAAACCGGGTGAACGTTTGATTTCACCGCAGAGGTATGAAGAACACGAAGGCCAGACTCTAATAGGAGCTTCTGTTCCGAGCCTGGGATTTTGCGGCCTTACAAGGAATCCAGCAGTCGTTGGCTGCCGAGGTCGCAATTACGCCGCTTTCCAAAGAGTTCAAGGTGACCATCGACAATCCCGCCATCGGATCTGTGGATCCGGATTGGCCTTATCCCCTAGGTTCCTGTGGCCTCGATCGCCAGGGCTTCGGCTGGAATACCGCCTTAGCAGCATTTCTGCCGACGGTCGAACATTAAAGGTGGAGGGTACGGAATAGCCGCCCTCGGTAGCGGCGACTGTCCATGAGGTCCAACGGCGTGGATTATTCTAACGTTGAACCGAAGCAACCGATCATCCTTACCTCAACGCGCAGTCGCCATCCGAGCGGAGATGGCGACTGCGTGCTCCGGTCGTACTTATGATGTTCGCTTCGGTTACGTCCTTCGGCGGACCAGGTGATGGCTCCTATCGGGACAGTCGCCGCTACCGAAGTGCGCGTCGCGGCCTCCGCTTAGGTTGACGCCGATGGGCCCCGCCGGACTATGGCGGCTATTTTGCAGCGAGCTCCAAAGGGGACGTCTAGATCGGCTCGGAGAGCCGATCTAGACGCGGTGGATTTTGAGGCTGATCCCAAATCCAAGTTAGTTTCTCAACGAACTAACCGGTGAGGATTATTTTAGTCCTCGATCTCTGCGTTCCGGCTAGCGGGTTTGATGTCGCTGGGCATCAACACCTTCTTCTCACCCGGGTAAGGGCGAGTGAAGTCGGTGCTGGAATACCAGATAACGTGGTTGAGCAGGTTTTCATCAACCGAATCTGCCTTGTTGAGCTTTCCTCGGAACATTTCGTTGGAGGCATGGATCCAGGCAGTCTTCAGCTTGCCGATCGAGCTCTTGCTCGCTGTGTTAGTCGGGAACGTGTTCAACGAAATCGTCGGCGGTATCACGGTGTAAGGAGCGATATTCACCGGTGTGTTGGTGAACGCGGTGCGCATCGGAGAAGCGACCCGGTCGAATTCCGTCATCGGCGTCAGACCGAGGATCTGTTCGATCGTACGGTCGATACTGGCTGACGTGTAGATGGTGTGATCACCAGCGCCGTGGCTCTGGATCGCATACGGGCTGATAACCTGCACCGGCTGACGATGGCCATCGATGTGATCGACTCCATCCTGGGCGTCATCTTCTTCAACGAAGATCGCCGAAGTAGCCCAGTCAGAGCTCTTGGTGATCGCTTGGACGATACGGCCTAAAGCCAGGTCGTTGTCGGCCTGCGCAGCATCCGGAATCGGAAGACCCGTGGAAAAACCGGAGGTATGATCATCCGGCAACCAGATCACGGTCAAAGCAGGCAGAGTGTTAGTCTTTTCCTGATGGTGAAAGATCGGTAGCCAATAATCCACCCGGTATTGATCCGGAATGCCGGTGTTGAAGCTCGGATAATGCGGATCCAGAGCCGCGATCACAGACGGCACCGTGCTGGTCTCGGTGTCAGTCGTCAGTGTGATGGTGGTCGGGTTAGTCGGGGTCTTGCCTTCGAGGAACTGCGAATAGGCATACCAATCCGACCAACTGTAATTACCGTTGATGCTTTGTGAGCCACTCCACTCTCCGTAGAGTTTGACGGTTAACCCTTGGGCGGTGGCTGCATCCCACAAGAAACCGCGAGGGGTATAAACCATCGAGTCGTACCCATTGCCGCCGGGATAACTGCGAATCCAGTCCGGGGACTGGCTTTCGTCGGCGTACGCGGCGATCCCGCTAACGATCCAGGGATGTCCGTCCGCCGATTGGCGGGAAGGGGCATAGACGTTGTCGAGCGTCGCGAAACGCTGCAGGAATGCGTGCTGGTTGGGCGTGTAAGGCGCGAATACGGCCAGCGAAGGATCGCCGTTGCCCGTGGTCACATCACCGAACAACTGATCGTAGGTGCGGTTCTCTTTAATGATCAGAAACACATGTTTGATCAGAGAAGGTTCACCAATGTGTTCCGGGATAGCGACCGGAGTAGCGTTCGGGTTGACGTATTTTTTACCGACTTGGACGTTCTGGGTCAGGTCCCAGTGATTATTCTGCCCAACCTGGGTGGTATAATCGGCCAGTTGGCTGTCAGTCGGGATCGGGATCAGATTTACCGTGCCGGTATCCGGATGCGAATTGTACCCGGTATCGGAATATTCGTTCGTGACCGTGATACTGTCGGTACCGATGCCCTTGTGGTTGGAAACCACGAGTTGATTATGGGCTTGGTCGAACGCGACGGTGCTCGGGGTCGACGCGGTTGGAATATAGCCGATCACGGAATTCTTTTCCGGGTCGGTTAAGTCAACGACGGCAATGGCGTTTACGGTAAACAGGGTCACGTAGAGCGTGTTCCCGTTGATGGCGACGCCCGTAGGAGTGGTCCCGAGCGTGTTGGGCGTGAATCCCGAGATGTTGGGAAGCGGTACGCCTACATTGATTGTGCGCACTACTTTGTAGGTAGTGGTGTCGACCACGGAAACCGTGTCGCTATACGCATTGGCGACATAGAGCAAGCCATGGACTAGCGCCAGTCCCGTTGGATGGAGGCCGACCTTGATGGTCTTTTCCACGGTGAGCGTTTCGAGATTCACCACCGAGACCGTGCCGGTGAGGGCGCTGTCGGTTTTCGGATCCGTAACGATCGGCGTGCCAGCGGAAAGATCGGTGGAATCACCCGGCTTAGCGACGCGTCCGCCTTCGTTACTGATGAATGCCTGATTGCTAGACAGCACGATGCTGTTCGGAACGTTTCCGACCCGGATTTGTTTGACCAGCTTCGGCTGCGCCTTAGTCAAGTCGACCACGCCAAGCGTGTTGTTCTGATTCAGCAGTACGTAACCGGTGGTGCCATCTGCTGAGATCGCCACGCCACTAGGATAGGCGTTGCCAATCGGCGATGGCAGGGAAACCTGCGTAGCGCCGGTGATCAATCCGCTCGTCGTATCAACTGTCGCGACGGCTAGGTGGCTGCTGTCCTGGCTGAACAACAACTTGCTACCATCGGCGGAATAAGTAATACCGGTAAACGAACCGCTGCTATCGCCGCTCGGCGAAAAGCTTTGCACCACCTGGCCGCTGACGAGATCAAAGATCTGTACAGAGGCGGAGGCGCCCATCTGCAACACCGCGCCGGTGTGGCTAGTGGGGTTCGGGTTCACCGCGATCGCTTTACCGCGGGTCGGAGTTCCCAAGTTCACTAACGTACCAGCAGGCGTGATGGTCTGATTTGTCGACATCACGATTGAGCCGTCCGCTTGCGGACCCACGGTGTACGTAGGGTAAGGAAGGGAGGGAGCTGCTAACGCCGGTGCAGCGGCTGCGCCGACGACGCCCTGGACTAGGGCACTAACGATTCCTTTCGTTAAACAAGGACGATACATAGGAGCCGCTCATTCGCCCTGCCGTAGTAACGCTACAACCGAAGCCCTGTAACAAATTCGTCACCGGCCGCCGAGCCGGCAAGCTCTAAAAAACAATGCAATAGATAGTTGTTGTCGGGGTTCTAAGATCCAGATAGCGAACGTGTTGTGGGTGCAGATTCAGCTCCGTGAGCTAAGGTCAAGATCCATGAAGCCGAAAAGCAAGAGGGATGATATCCTGTCAGGACCGTCATTTTCAGATGATTGCTGCGAACGCACAGTTGAGGTACGAGGTCACTCAAGTGGACAAGTTACGATTCGCGGCATCGACCTGCGCCAAGGGTTCCTGAGTCAAGATGCCAAGCAGACAGACCCGCTGCTAGCGGCCACGCCTGCGCGTCAACACCAGGGGTCGCGCAGGCTCCTCGGTAGCGGTCCGGCGGCTGCCCATGCGCGTCAACCTAAGAAGAGGCGCGATGAGCACTCGGTAGCGGCGACTGTCCATGAGGCCAAATGGTGTCCCCAACGTAACCGTTGTCTCGAAGCGGCGGGTGTGCCTGGGCTTAGCGCGCAGTCGCCAT
>Ga0185299_10002026_pt1 | contig 33818 bp, 43 predicted proteins | sample PaiPotPPA55metaG_FD_128002 | JGI IMG/M metagenome (GOLD analysis project Ga0185299, IMG submission 128002) | Iron sulfur acid spring bacterial and archeal communities from Banff, Canada, to study Microbial Dark Matter (Phase II) - Paint Pots PPA... ...
AGCTATCTCGCCGACGTCATCAGCCGCATCGTCAACGGCCACCCGCAGACCCGGCTCGATGAGCTGATGCCCTCGGCTTACCCACTCATGCCTCAGCTGCAGGTCGTGGCCTGACAACACCGCTTACGATTGAGCAGCTTAGCCAGCGCAGCAAACCCCTAATGGTTCGCGTCGCGCTCGCGTGCGCTGGCGAGCGCCTGTAGCGCTGCTTGATGCTGCCTGCTGTTTCGGGAGCGGAAACGCCTTCCGCGCGTGTACGGGCTTTGCAGGGCCGTTTGGCGATGCGGCGCCGGGGCGCAACTGATCAGCCGATAATGCCCCTTGTCATCGCGTGCAACAGGACCAGCTACCCGATCGGCCCGCCGAGCGGCGAACTGTGCCCCTCTCGTGCTCGTGCGGTCGCAGTCGCTGGGCCAGCCGGAGTTGGTCGAACAAGATGTCTAATACCACCCACTGATGACAACTTCGCGGTCATATGCGCGCGGCTCGGGCGGCATCGAGAGGAACAACAGCGCCGGGAGCTGCGGATAGAAGATGGCGCAGTCGTGCGGAGCTCGCGCAGGGTGATCGCTCCGCGGCTGTTCCTCGCGGGCTCCCTCAACTGGCCGGTTCCTGCGGGGGAGGCTCCGGTGGACGCGAGCGCGGTGGTCGGATCGGAGGAGAAAAATCGAACCTCACCAGGGTGTTCGGTTGCAGAGTGCGGGCCGTATAGAAAGCGACAGTGGCACCATCGATATCTAAACACAGCATTGAGAACGCGGGCGCCCGATCATAGTAAGGACCAGCAGAGCTCCAGAGCATCGAAGCCGTGACATGGTTCGGTGCGTCGCTTCGCGCGAAGTACGCTGGATGATTGATGAAATAGGGATGATAACCGAGATCAGGGCCAGGCACATACATTGTCCCGTCCTGCCTAAAATTATCCCCGATACGCACCGCCACGGAAACGAGAGAGGGTTCAATCCCACGGCGGCCGGCTGAGATCCGCGCCACCGCTCGACCTCCAGGAACAACTACATCGGGCGTGTTTGTAAACGTACAGGACTGCGTCAAGGGGGGGAGTGGCGGCGGCGGAGGTGGGGGCTGCTGGCAACCGGGGACGAACATCGTCAGAACCGCAACGAACGCCACCCCTGCAGAGTGCTTCAAAACTTCCATGAGCAGCCCCGTTTCCGATGGGGAGAAATTCCTGGTCATGGAGACGAATGTCAACCCGACGTTGAGACGACATCGGAAAAAAGCAGCTACACCAATGCAGCGCATCTCAGGGTTATGGCGCGAATTCTTCTGCGCGAACTAGCTGAGGAACATCCGAACTAAGGCCGGAACGACGAGGCGGCCATTACAGCCGCCCCATTGCGGCGCGGGCCAACAGAGACTCCGGCGCGGGCAGGGGCGCGCTGCGGGGCCGGGCGAGAGGTATGCTTTCGCGAAGAACTTGCCCTACGCGGAGCGCGAACGCAGCCAGCCCAGGCCAAGCAAGCCAGCAAGCGCGCTCAGCATCAGCATCGCCGAACTGGGTTCGGGCACGGAACTCGGCCCATACACCGCGATGCACCCCAGGCTCGTCGGGCAGGGGTTTAACGAGGTGGTGCCAGCGAGCGCCACGAAGACATCGCCGTTGAGTGAATCAACCGTGATCGAATGCGCACTCGTGGTTGCCGGCAGGTCGACAGTCTGGAGGATGGAGCCGCCCAGCAACGCGTCGGTCAGCACATCAAAGAACCGAGTGGTGTTGCTGCCGTTATTGCCGGTGACATAGAACTCTTTCGTCGTCGGATCGTACCATATTTCGTCCGTACCACCGAGACCGGCGAACGTCTTGACGATCGAGCCGGCACCCGCGGGATTGAGCAGGATCGCCGCCGCCCCGACGTTGCCGCAACCAACCAGGAGGTTACCGCTCCCGCCAAGCGCGAGACCGGTGGGCGCGCACGATGTGATGCCCAGAGTTCCCAAATCGATGGTTCGCAGGACGTCGCCGGCCGTGCTGATCTCAGCAACGCCACCTGGATTATTGGTCCCAGCTAATTGCGGGACGGTAATAAAGAACGTTCCGGTGTTCGGATTCCACACCGGCTGCTCCAGGCCGCCACCCGGGATCCCTCCCTGGCTGGTGGGGACGGTGATGTGGCCAGGGGGATTGAGGAGGGTGGCCGGCGCCGAAGCGGGACCGGTGGTGGAGAACAGATTTCCGAATGCGGGCGTGTCGGCGTTGTTCGCGGCCAGCACGAGGTGTGCGGTCGGCGAATATCCCATTTCGTCAACGCGGAAAGAGCCGCCTGTCGGAATCGATTGGAGCAGGGTTGGCGCGGCCGGATTGGTCGCGTTGAAGACCTTGAGCGTGCTGTTGCCGTCACCGGCATAAAGCGTCGTCGTCCCGCCCGAGGTGACCGTCAGGACGCCATCCGCGCCGGATACTGATGTTGTCGCCCCTTGCCCGGTAAACCCGGTCGCGCGGCCGAGGAATGTCAGGCTGGATCCGGAAAAGATGTCGACGCTGGCATTCGACCGGTCAGCGACATAAACGTTCCCGGTGGCGGGGTCGAAGAAGCTGATGTCAAACGAGGAGAACGCCCCACCCGGCTGCACATTGGCCGCGTCCGCCGGTACGGGGATGAATGTGAGCGATTGTAATGTGGTTGCGCTCGCTGAAGAGCTCGCAACGCTGACCATAGCGGCCATTCCCAGGGCAAACACCAGACCCGCAACCATCCGAACGGATTGGTTCACCTGTCGCATGTCTTTCCTCCCTTCTCATTTGAGGAGAATGTTCGACGCGCGATCCCCGGGATCTTCTCCCTCAGGGTCTATAATGCAACCTTTGAGCCATATCAGGTTATTCAAAAGGATAAGTCCGATTCGAGCCGGATCAGTTTCAGCAACTGTAAAATTGGCCGACGCACGGGATGGCTGCCGCTCTGCCACAACGCGAGGCGGTGCCGCAGCTGGCCGTCGGGTGCACATGGCCGAGGCTGAACCGGTCATTTACCGCCGCAGATATCCCCGCCGGCATACCAATGGACGGGCTTGCCGTACTCGAGCACGACCACTTCCGGCTCGCCGCCGGTATAGGAGTGCGGGCTGTTGTCGATGACGAACTGCACCAGCCTTTGCATCGTCGCTGCATTAGCATCGATGCTCTCGGTTGCTACGATCGGCCCGGTATCAAAGAAACTCGCGGCCAGTTGGGCATCATCGCTTTGCGACGTGAAGGTGCGTCGCTTTATGTTCAATGCGGTGTCTTGGTCCCAGGCGTGATCCGGATTCATCGAAATCACCCCGGCCGACCATCCGCTGCCACTGGGCCGCACCTCGCCAAAAAATCCCTTGGTCAGAGGAAGGAAGCCGTGCGCCTGGATTGCCGGGATATCCTCTTGGTGCTTGGAATAGGCATCCTTTATGTGCTTGCCGGCCAGCACCATCCATTCCCGAAGTAAATCTGCGCTGCTGCCGTTTCTATGGAGGTCAAAAACCTGCCTCGCCAGCTCAGCCATGCCGATCGGATGATCAATAAACCCGCGAACGCCTTCTCCATTGAAAAAGTGGGCATCATCGAGAATTGTTATTTTGCAATCCCTGTCTGATATCCGGCCCATCGTCGTGCCATCGATCATGCGGCTATCCGCCCCAATGACGACATAGTTCTCGCCAAAACGGTAATCGACGAAACTAGCTGCTGCGGGCAGCGGCAGAACGCACCCAAAGATGACGGGCAATGCTGCGAGAGTTTTCCGCATCCGCCTTACATACCGTTGATCGTGGCTGTGAGACCATTGCGTATGCCAATCTGGCAGTCGGCAGACGATGAACTGTCCTGCTCCATCGCTTGGAGATAATTAAGGCCGATGCTGGGTGTGAAGACTGCTGTAACAGAAGGATTGCTCCACAAGCTAAAGCCGGACGCGTTGTTGATTCCCGCCGAAGTTCTGAGCGGAGGAGCCGAGGTGCTGTTGCGGTTGATGCCGATACGCACTTCACAAGCCGTACCCGGAGTGTTCGTGACGAGCGTTTCCCACATCTCGGCTTTGACCGAAGCGCGACCGAGACCATCGACATAGGTGATGCGGTTACTGGTGCTGTTGGCATACGCGGTTGTGCCGGTCAGCCATATGCCGGCGATGGCAAGGATTGCCGCCGCTGTAAACGTAAGACGCTTCATGGGTGCTGCTCCTTCTGGTGTTGTTACCAACGGATTTGCCGCCCTCATCGCGGCGATCCGGTCCCTCAATTCATAATCCTATGCCGCGCGGCTGGCCGGGGTCGGCGCGGCTCGCGCTGCACCGCCTCTTGCAGCATCATCACGCGGGTCGATTTGCGGATCAGCTGCTCGGCCAGCCGAAATCCCTGAGCCGGGGTTAGTACGGCAGTCTCAGCGCCAAGCCGGATTGCCAGATCGGAGCCGATACGGATCGGCAGCATTGTTTCGCCTCAAATAAAATCACCGACTTCCTTGTGCCTTCGACACGCGCGAAATTTGAAGTGCGAAAAAACTACACGCGCTCATTTCGCACGACCGCTCAGGATGTTCTCGACCTGCCGGGCGGATGCGGGGAATGCCACACCCGCCCGCAGGGCCTTCCGCAAAATCCCGGTGAAGTCATCGGCAGTATCACTCGCAGCAACCCGCATTCGACCCGTCTGCAGCTCATGGCCGAGGCGCGCAATGCGTTTGGCGGCCTCGCGTATGCTCAGCTTGCCGAGGTATCGGTCGTAGGCGATCCGGATAAGCTCATCTCGGCGGCGCCGCTTATCCTGTCTCCACGCGCTGGGGGACAGGCCGAGAGCGGCATCGAGGCTCAGACCGGACGCACCCTCCCGCTCAACGCGCCGCAATGCCGCGATCAACCGGGACCGGATCGGCTCGGTGAGTGCTTCACCGCGCTCGAGCGTCGCCAGGAGTTCCCGAACGCAGGCAATCGGCGACATCGCAGCAATCGCCCTTCGACAATGGTCCGGTCTGGCCACGCTCAAGGACAATCAGGACCGATCGCGAGGCCGGGGATCGGGACTTGACCGATGCAATGCATCGGAGGTGGCGGATGGGGATTGAACACCTGGAGCGCTGGCCTCGCCGTCGGCTCGGGCGCTGAGGGGGCCTGCATAGCGCGGTTACCGACGGGCTGCGGCAGAAAATTACGGGGTGGTGCCGGCGCATCTGGCGCACCGACAAATCCGGAGATCGTTGAGTTGGGATTTCCCGGAGCGCTGCTTTTGCTCCAGCCGCGGGCGCGCATGCAGGCTTCCGCTGCGAAGACGGAGGGCGCGCCCGATCGACAGTACAGCGCATCTCTTCGAAACTCTGCGTCACCGGCCCCGGGCTTCTCCCAAACGGTTGGCGCGCACGCACTCAAGGCGGTGCCCAAAAACGCCGCTGTAACGGTACGATGCATGGCCGCTCTCCATCTTGAAAATTCAGTGGCCAGCGAACAATCCGCCCGCTTGCCAGGCGGTTTTGCAGATACAGCCCCGGTAACCCGTAGGGCACACCGGCGCCGGGGCTGTAATAGGCGGCGGGTCGTCCCTCTTCGATCGTCGCCATGGCCGCGCCGCCGCGCGCGCCTTCTTCGGGCGGTGTCGTCGCATAGGTCCGCGCTGCCGCGTCGAGCGGGTTTTGGTAGAGCGCGGCATCCCCGACGATCTCGGGCATTCAATCGACCCCCGCCAGCAACTGGCGCCGTTTTTCGGGGATCATGTTTGGGACTCCCGCCAGAATTTTTTCGCACCACCTCCCGAAAATTTCTCAGAGATGACCCCCCTTGATCGCTCGATGGCGGGGGGTGCCAGCGAACGGGAGTCCCAAAACCTGGGTCCGAGGGCGGAGGGCGGGGTCGATCGCCGGCCGGTCAGCCGTTTGACACGGATCAGCGCGGCGAGCTGCCGAGTGCGAAGCGGGCCCCGTTGCCGGCGTGCTGCTTGCCCGCGCGGTGTGCCGGTCATTTCGTGAACCCTGCAGCGGCGATCCCAGCCGGTTTCGCCTGCGGTGTTTCACCGGTTTCACGGGAAATGCTCGCGAGCGCCCGATGCAGCCGGCGCTGACGCTCGCTCGTCAGGTTGCGGCGTAGCCCTGCAGGGCGAGTGCTGGCGAACTCAGGAAATAGGAATTCTCTTATGAGATTAGGTTTTCTGCGGCTTTCGGAGCCGCGGCTCTTGACCGGCGGCAGAAACTCATAATATTTTGTCGGTATCGCTTCGTTTGATGAGCGATTTTGGGAGGCGAGCCGATGCTGACAAAACAGGCCAAGGTGGTGAGCCCGCGCGAGCTGCAGCGGCTCCTCGATCATGTGAGCCACAGCCGTCATCCCGAGCGCGACCGGGCGCTGGTGCTGCTCTCGTTCAAAGCCGGCCTCCGCGCAAAGGAAATCGCCGGCCTCACCTGGAGCATGGTGACGGATGCGAGCGGCGAGCTCGCGGACCGCATCGCGCTGCCGAACCGTGCATCGAAGGGAAAGAGCGGCGGCCGGGAGATCCCGATGCACGCCGAATTGTGCGGTGCGCTGCTCGCGCTGCAACGCGCCCGAGCCGACAAGGTGCGCGCGGACCGCCCCGTCATCTACAGCGAGCGCGCCGACGGATACAGCGCCAACGCCATCGCGGTGTGGTTCCACGAGCGCTTTCGCGACTTGTGCATTCAGGGTGCCAGCTCGCATAGCGGCCGGCGCACCTTCATCACGGCGGCGGCGCGCAAGATCGTTGAGGCCGGCGGCTCGCTCCGCGATGTTCAAGAGCTTGCCGGGCATGCCAGCCTCGGCACGACGCAGCGGTATATCGACGGCGACAGCGCCGCGAAACGGAAGGTGATCGGCCTGATTTAACCGGTTCGGCGCGGTTCGCATCACGCTGCCCCGTTTCCGGGCGGCGCGCCGCGCGCTGGCAATGCGACACCGCGTGAGGACAGAGCACGACGCAGGACCTCACTGATGGCGTCCGAGATCGCCATCGGGTCACCGCGATCGTGTTCGTCGAGATAGCCGTACGCGACCAAGCGGGAGACGTGGAAAGGCGAGATGCTTAGATAAGCCGATACTGGTGACGTGCGGCTTGCATGTGATCGATAGCCGATGCCCTCGCCAGAAATCTCGTTGTCGACCGGGAGCGGCATGCGCCGAAAGCCCCTGGCGGGCACCGCCGCGACCGAGAGCGCGGCGCAATTCCCCCGGCCATCGCAAACAACCTCGCAGAACACACTCTGCCCATCATACGGCGGGACCAGTCCGCCTCGTTCGGCGGTTATCGCGTGCAAGAAGATGTTCGGGCTAACCCCATCATCGCGTTCGATGAACATCGCGTTCTTGCCGACGACGTGGATGATGCCAGTCACGAACGCGCCCGTCATAGAGCGGCCTCACTCTGTAGATCGTCGAGCTCGTAGCTTTCACGGATGACGTCGGCGAGGCTGTATCGGCGTCGCGAAACGGCATACTCCCCATCGATATGCACACGCACCCAGTCATGCGGCTTGCGCTCGATTCCAGCCAGGACACGCCCGCGCACCGCGAGGTTTTCGGCACGATCGGTGCGCCAACCGGGCTGACGGAACCGCTTCAACTCCGAGCGCGTGATCAGCCAGTGATTTTCGATCGGCATGCGCGCGGTGCAGATGATACCTGCCCAGGGGGCGCCGCCATGCAAAGCGTCGGGCCAAGTGCCGGCGATCTCGATCGCGTGGTCGAACACCGCCTCGTCGAGCGCCTCCGCACCGCAGAGCCAGACACCGGTCGCCCGCATCTGCCGCCAGCGCTTTTCGTGCGATGGTTCGCCGAACGCGAGGAACACCAGCTCGATGGCGAAGACGAGCCGGTCGCCTTGCGGTGTCGGCGATATGAATTCGATCCGGTGCGAGGGCTCTTTGTCGTTCTCGCGCCAGCGGCCGAGCGTGGGCGGGATCCACTCGTGCACGGTCTCGATGACCGTATCGAGCGCGGCACGATTGGCAGCAACGACCGCCCACCGCCAATCGACACCCCAAGCGATTTGTTCGGCATGATCGCGCCCGCGAAGAAAGATGTCATACGTCGCACAGGTCTTGCGGCCCATGTGATCCGGGCCGAAGAGCGCGCGCGCAAACTCGTTCGAGTGCCGGAAGGCTCGCAGCACGGCTCCGGGTGGGGTGTAGCTCCAGTTTAGCGTGCTCGCCGGCATGGCTAGGCGGCCTCCCGCTGCACTGGTAGGCGGGCCAGCCACTGCGCCCAGTCGTTCACGTCCTTCAGAAACACGGGCGGGCGAAACACGGAGACTCGGTAACCGCGCAACCGCAGCCCTTCGATGCCCTTCCGCTGGGCCTTCATCGCATCCGAGCCCTTCGGGTCGTTCTGAGCGATGACGATGACCTCGTGCGCCCCGGGAGGAAGAGCCACATGCGCGAGATAGGCGAGACTTGTCGCGCAGGCCGCGACCCTGAGATCCGGACGTGCGCAGGCAAACGTGAGCGCGTCCTCGATGCCTTCGGCGAAGGCGACCGTCTCGCCTTCGGGCGCCTCTTTCCAAGCCTTCCCGCTCGCCCCGCGGGTCAAATGGATCGCCCCGCCGCAGTGACGGTACGAGCCGAGGCTCATCTTTGAATCGTGGCTCAGCGGCGCTTTCGTCACCCGGACATCATCGTGCACTTCAAGCCAAGTGCGCTGTGTCGCGACATGGCTGCCGTCAAGCCCGGCGATCGCCGCCACCATTGCCGGCCAACTCGCGCCGGATTTCCGGTGAAATAGCCGCGGATGACACCGCAGCGCGCCCGGAAGGCGCGGCAACCGCGAGAGCTCGATGCCGCGGCCTTGCAGGTAGCGCCAGACGAGGTCGTCACGCTGTAGCGGCTTGGCATCGAGCCACAATCGCTTAGCTTCGCGTTGCAACCATCCGCGCTCGCGCTCGGCAGCTTGCTCGCGCCGAGCGGCCTCATCGCGTAACCGCGCCGCAATCCGGGCGCGCTCCTCCGCATCAAGTTGGCCCCACCCAAGCCAATCGCGCGACCAGCGGACCGCTTCGCGGATATCGCCATGACAGCAGCATTGCGCGACGAGATGGAGAGCACTGCCTCCAAGACCGCCGTTATGTTCGAACCAACAGCCGCGCTTCGGGCCCGATAAGACAATCGCGAGCGATTGCCCGGCTTCACCCGCCAAAGAGCCGCAGCGCCACAAACGCCCGTCACGCTGGCCTCCCGGCAATAATTGCGCGGCAAGCGCCTCAATGCGCTCGGCTAGAGCTCCCACGATGTCGATGTCGTCACGCAGCGACATCATTGCCCTCCGGGTCGATCACACGGACCCCGGTTACATCGCGTGCACCGTCTCCTGGTGAGGGCTGCGGCGGTTCCGGAGCCCCGCCCCAGGCGACTTTGGACGGATCGATGATGCCAATCTCCGGCGAGCGCGCATGCACGAAAGGCGCCGAGTAGTTTGAGGCTTTGAGGATGATTTCCATCGCCTCTAGAGCGCTGCAATTGAGGGCGGCGCGCAGATCCTCGACCCCCATGTTGCTGATTCTCAGCATGACCTCAACGGGCGAGGTGTATTTGCCGAGCAGGTAGTTGATCCACTCCTCGGTGCGGCGGTTGCGAACGCCGGGCGGCCGTCCCGGGCCGCCACGGCGGACCGGCAATTGAGCGTCGGCTGCACTCGGGGCTGGCAGCGGTTTCCGCAACCCGAGGAGCTCATGGAGATCGAGTTGCTCCTCGGCGCTGCCGGGCGGTGCCGGCGGATGAGCGACCGCGCTCGCCTTTAGCGCGGCGGCAAGGCCTTCCTTCGGCCCGATCGGGTTCTGCTCGCTCATCGAGCACTTAAACGCTTATAGTTAAAGGTATTTTGCTCGATGCGGCTACTCGCCGTCCGATCCGCTGCAACCGAAGCAACCGTGGCTAAGGTTATCGCCCCTACGCGCGCGCACGCACACATAGGGGGGTTTAATCCGACGTATGGTTGCTTTGGTTGCATCCTCACCGACCCCACCTACCCTCGCGGCCAGTGTTCGGCTGGGTCTGATGCTGATTCGATCGGGGTGTCGTTCGCTCGCACTACAGCCGGCCGGACTTCACGGAGGCCAGGCAACTCGGCCTCTGCAAATGCTAATGCGATACCCCGAACCCCCTTCCCCCGATCGACGTAGACGGGCTCGATCCCCTCCACCAGACGCAGTTTTTGCGCGAAGCCGCGCTTGCTTAACACGTATTCGCCATCCCGAACGGCCCAGCTCTTGAAATCCGCGTAGAGCCGATTGATAGGGTCTCGTTTGTCAACGCCGCGAACACAGCGCTCCTCAATCCACCGGCCGAGGACGTCCTCTGCGTCGAAGTATTCTTCGGTCTCTCGAAGGATCGCGGGTGGCGGCGCTAGGCCGATGCGCCGCCGTTCCATCTCGCCTTCGATGGCCCAAGTCAGGATGTCGTCAATCTCGGCCTTGAGCTTTTCCGCAAGCGCCTTGTCGGGCTTTGCCGGCTTGTGACGGAAGGGGATCACCTGCATGCGTCTCCGCATGCCGCCATCGGCCGACCGCATTCTCGGCCTATGGTTGCCGGCGAGGATCAGCTTGAAGCTGGGCCGGAACGTGAAAGGATCGCCGCGCATTTTGCGGGCGGTAATCGTATCACCCCCAGTAATCGCCTTCAGCTTTGCCTCATCCCACCGTCGCCCCTCATCGGTTTCGCTGGCGATCACCAGCCGCTGCCCAGCGAGCGCCGCCAACTCCGTCGAATGACGCTCTCCGGTCGCGACCACAAACAAATCCATCATGGCGGTCGTGCCGTAGTCGCCCAGCATCTCCACGAGGATTGTCTGAAAAACCGATTTGCCGTTGCCGCCTTTTGGACCGTAGAGAAAGAAAATCGCGTGCTCTTCGACTGAGCCGGTCAGGCAATAGCCGGCGATGCGCTGCAGGTACCGCGCTACAGCGGTATCGCCTTCGGTGATCTCCTCGATGAACTGCAACCAGCGCGGACAGTCGGGGCCACCCAGTGCCGGCGACGCCCTTGTCAGTCGGGTCATCATTGCCGCGCGGTCGTGCGGTAGCAGCTGACCCGTTCGTAAGTCGACGATTCCGTGCGGCGTATTCAAAAGCCAAGAATCGGCATCGAACTGATCAAGTCTTCGGGCGTGCCGGCGATCCGTAGCCGCAATCTTTGCAGCCGCATAAATCGCATGATCGCTCGACACTCGCGCCGCGATCTTCAGATCGATTATTTCAGATGCGACACCCCGGCACACGTGCCGCGATTCATGTAAATCGCGCTTAGTTTCGTCTCGGAGATAGCGGCCGTTCGTGTATACATACCAAGAACCTGCGGCATATAGCCAATCGTCCGCAAACCTGGCTGATAACAGCGCCGCCAACCCATCATCGGAACACCAAACCGGTCGCAGGTCGGGCCCTTCACCGCCAGTATCGCCGCCTCCGGGCGACGCTGGCCCCCGCGATTGCCCGCCTTGGATGACTTTTAGGTCGGGGTAAATCTCCCGCGGGCTTTTTTCGGTGGTCATTTCCTGCGCCAGGATTTCGTGGCTCAGGCCGCAGCCCGGTTGCCACGATCTCCTTGTTCGAGCATGCGCTCGAGGGCATTAACTGGGACGCGTAGCAGGCGACCGATTCGGATCGTCGGGATCTGACCTGCTTTAGCGGCATCATAGGCGGCGTTGCGCCCAATGCCGAGGATCTCTCCGGCTTCGGGTACGCTAATCGTCCTGGTTTTTGGGGACTCCATCATTCCCGATCCACTCTTATGTTGTCTTGCCCCGGCTCATCTTGTATCGTACGGATAAGAGACTTATCCATCCGATAGCCGACCACGTGACCAACTTTCTGATCGAACTCAAATGGCACCGGCACGTCAGCGGCTACGAGCTGCTACCTTCGGTTCAACCGGAATACCTTGATGGCGACGGGCAGCTCCGGCGCGATCCGGAGTTTTGGGAACACCACACGCTGTTATCGGCGAGAGGCCGCCCGGCTCGAATTGCGCCATGTGGGGAGCAAAAGCTTTCGTACGAGCCCATGAAGAATGACGAGCTGTTCCTGAGATTCGCGAACGTCGAAACACCGGAAGATTTGTTGTTGTTTGTCAGCCGCTTTGGTCCGCTCACGGATTCTGTCGACAAGGCGGGTTACGAACCTGTCGACGAGATTTTGCGGCACTCGAATGCGTTTCGCTCGTGGCTAAGCCAAGGGGCCCAGACTGAACGCGCATTGAATAACTGGGCCGGTAAAGCCGGTAGAAGGCTGGGATCTCTCGACATATTTATCGTCCGGGATCCAGCTATTGGCGCTCCCCGCTTTCAGTATCGACCGCCACATTTGTTATCCGCGCTATGGCTACAACTGATGCGTGGGCTCGGCGCCGGGCGCGCCGAAGGCCGCAATCACGCGGCGGGAGAGCGCGAATACCGCGAATGTCTCTACTGCGGAAATTGGTTTGAGGTTGGTGCCGGTAGCGGTCGCAGGCTTGATGCGAAATTTTGCCTCGACGAGCACCGCATCTTGTTCAACAGGCGGCACGCCGCAAAGACGAAAGGAAAGCGGGGATGACAGGCCACATTCGTCGACGCGGCGAGCGCTCCTGGGAACTGAAATTCGATCTCGGCACCGATCCGACCACCGGTCGCCGTTTAACCCGCTATCATTCGTTCAAAGGCACTAAGCGCGAGGCCGAAGCGGAGCTCGTCCGGCTCAAGGCGGCCGCCGATCGCGGCGATTATGTGGATCCATCGAAAACGACGCTCAGCGCGTTTCTGGATCGCTGGGAGGGCTGGGCGGCAACCCAGGTGTCCGCGAAGACATTAGAACGCTACAGCCAATTGCTCCGCCATCACGTCCGGTCGCATTTGGGCGCCTCGCCTGTACAAAGGCTGCGAACGATCGATTTCACTGAATTTTACGGCAAGCTGCAGCGCACCAAACCGGAGGGCGCCGGACTCGCGCCGCGCACCGTTGGGCATGTCCACCGGCTGCTGCGCCGCATCTTCGGCCACGCGGTCAAATGGAACGTCATCACCCGCAACCCGGTATCCTCGGCCGAGCCGCCGCGGGTCAAAGGCGCGGAGATCCAGATCCTCGCTCCCGAAGAGATCAAAGGGGTCCTCGCCGCGTTGCGCGGCCGCCGCCTCTACCCGGTGGCGGTCATCGCGCTGGCAACCGGCATGCGCCGCGGCGAGATCGTCGCCTTGCGCTGGGGCGATGTCGATCTCGAAGCCGGCCGGATCCGCGTCGAGCGGTCGCTGGAAGAAACCCATGCCCGGCTTGCCGTGAAAGAGCCCAAGACCAAGGCCGGCCGCCGCGTCGTCACCATCCCGCCCTCGATTGTCGGCGAGCTGCGCAGCCATTGGCGCGCGCAGCAGGAAGAGCGCCTCGTCCTCGGTCTCGGCAAGGCCGCTCCCAATGATCCGGTATTCCCGCGGCCCGATGGCTCTCTGTGGCCGCCCGACCGGCTGTCATCGACCTGGGCGAAGACGGTCGCGGTCCTGAGCTTGCCGCGAGTGACATTTCACGCGTTGCGGCATACCCACGTCTCGCAATTGATTGCTGCCGGGCTCGATGTCGTGACGGTCAGCCGCCGGGTCGGGCATTCGAACCCCACCGTGACGCTGAGCCTCTATGCTCACCTGTTCGGCAACACCGACGAGCGCGCCGCCGCCGCAGTCGAAACCGCGCTCGCCGTCGCCTTGCTGCCGTAGCCAGGCGGCATTCGGAACTGGGCCTTCGCCGACGAGGTGCGGCCACACGGCTCTACCCGGTGGAGACAAAGACGTCGCTGCTCCGGGCACCCGAGGCCGCGACCGTGCCGGTATGTGACAAGGTGCTGAGAGCGCAGCGAACCGGGAGCAAACGAATGAGGCCAAGGTCGACGCGGAACTTTGGGATTTTCCGCGCGCGCATAAACGCGGCGGCTAAGGACGCCCACTGTTCCTCCAGAAATTGACCTAGTGCAGACCAGAGCCGATCCGCCAACATCACCCCGTCGACCATTTCCGCGGCAGGGATGACTGCGGTATCCCGCCACAGCAACGGTTTGCCGTTCTTACGGGCCTCCCGCAGCCGCGTCGGCGGCGGAAGTAATTCTCGACCATGACCTACAGCAGCACGACCGAGCATCGGGTCATGAGTAAAAGCGTCTCGATAGAGACGGATTACCTCGTATACATCGTCTTCCGGGTGTTTCGGGAACTTGTGCCGAATACCTAAGTTTAGAAGGATATTCCGGGCACGGTTCTGCAGTTCTTTCGCATTTTCAACGGCGGTCTGCAAAGCAGAGAATACACGTTCCGGATGTGGATAATGGCCCGACGCGAGGCGTTGCCGGTCGTCCTCGATTGCCCTTCGTGCCGCTGCTGCGAAATAAATCAGCGAGTAGTTATCCATCGCGAGCCGTTCATATTCGCAAGGAATCTCTGCTCGCAGCCGTATCCACTCAGGGGCCGCCGCGGGGATGCCTGGCACGATGCGGTTGGTGAGCAGCACGATAAGCGCGCGCCAAAACAGCTCATAATTTGAGAGGTAGACGCCGACATCGGACCAGATTTCTCGTTCCCGAGCGTCGCCGTGATCCCGCAGGTTCAGGCGATCTAAGGCGGCAAACTCCTGTTCCACTTCTTCCTACCTTACCTTCTGGATAGAGCACGAGACGCGCCGGTGGCAATCCGGTGGCAAAACGCCATAGGCACCAATCTAGCGCTCGCCGCACAATCCGAGAACGCTGAATTTACCCAATAAAATCAAATCTTTGGCGGAGAGGGAGGGATTCGAACCCTCGGTCCCCCGCAAGGAGGACAACGGTTTTCGAGACCGCCCCGTTCGACCGCTCCGGCACCTCTCCGACTGAGCGGGGGCAAGGGCTTAACACGACGCCCCCGGAGAACGAAACCTGAAATTGGCACCCGATCGGCACCCATCAAGTCCGCGGCCGCAAAGCGGCCTCGATCGCCTGGGCAGCGGCCGCATCTGTTTTGTTGAACAGGTGCGCGTAGACGCGCAGCGTGATCTCTGGCGAGCCGTGCCCCAGTCGTCGGCTTACGGTCACGATATCGACATTCGCTGCGATCAGCGCAGAAGCGTGGCTATGGCGTAGCGCGTGGAACATCACCCGCGGCAGGCCTCGGTCGCGAACAGCGTTACCCCAATCACGGCTGAGTTTGTCCGGCGGCCATAGCGTCCCATCCGGCAGCGTGAACACCAAGTCATCTGAGCCGGGGCGCCCGAGCCCGAGTAATAAGCGATATTCGAGTTGCTGCCGGCGATGTGCGCGGAGCACTTCGATGGTAGTCGCTGCTAGCGAAATCGTCCGGTAGCCGTGGCGGGTCTTCGGCGGCTTGAAGCGAAGTCCCCTAGCCGTTTCCTCTAGGCTGCGCTCGACCCTGATCGTCCCGAAATCGAGGTCGAGAGCGCCCCATGACAGCCCGCACAGCTCGCCGCGGCGCATTCCACTTCCAAGGGCCAAAGCCGCGACGGGATACAAGGGATGATCTGATAACCGGCTCATGACGACCGCGATCTGATCGGCCGAGAGGATCTCGATCTCGGTCGCGTCGGGCTTTGGCGGAGGCACCGCGCCGGCCGGGTTGCGCGCCACGACTTCAAGGCTCAAGGCGCGCTCGAAACCACGATGCAGGACCCGGTGCGCGTGACCGACCGTGCGCGCCGATAGCGGCTTGCCATCCTTCCCGCCGGCTTTCAGCAGCACCGTATGCCAGTCGTTCACCTGCATCGGGCGCAGCTTCTGCAATAAGGTCGCGCCCAGGTGCGGGATGATCTGCTGCTCGGCGAGCTGGCGATATCGCTCCAATGTCTTTGGCGACAGCTGGTTATCGTTGTCGAACCAACCCCGGAGGTATTCCGCGATGGTGGTACGCGACGGATCGACCGCCGTGCCGTTGTCGACCTCGGCCAGAAGACGGATCAGTTCTCGTTGCGCGTCCTTTTTGGTGCCGCGTACCGTGACGAAACGGGTGCGGCGCTTGCCGGTAGTCGGATCGCGCTCGCCGGCTTCGAATTTTACGCGCCAGCTGATCTTGCCGCGGCGCGTGATGTTGCCGGCATGGCCGTTCATTGGGCATCCTTCCTATCTTCTTCGAGGCGATCCCTTCGGGCCGAGGCTACGCGGCAGCGATCCGAGCAAAATTCTCGTCGGATCGTATGACCGCTTTGCCCGAGCGGAAACCACTTGGGACATCCGGTATTCCGACAGCGGCGCCACTGGCGCTTACCCCCAATTTCCTCTCCGGTCTGATGCAGCAGTGCGTCCTTAAGAGTTAGGGGTACAAGCACCGGTTCATATCGGGCCTTACGGTCATTAAACTGCTGCAATTTCTGCATTTCCGGCGGGAAGCGATTAAGCAAATTCGATGCATTCTCCCGGTCTCCGGCATCGATTAGACCAGCTAGATGCCTGATGAATGCTGCAAACCTCAGAATGTTTTCGAGCGGTTGATTACTGCTCGAAATCCGTCGCTGAGTTTGTACCTCCTCACCCTTCCAGGCGCGGGCCCGTGCATCGTCCGTGAGCAGCCCAAATTCGTTTACGAACTCAAGAACGCCGGCGGATGAGGAACACGTCTCGGCGAACTGGCGCCACAATCCGGGCTCGTCCAGCGGGCGGTAAAAACGCATCGGGCCGCCATTCCTCCGGATGTCGTCGACATCGAAGGGAGCGATTCCTGGGCCCTCCTGCTGCCAGCGCACGATCTTGTAGCCGTTTTGGTCGACAGCCCACTCGAATAGGAACAGCTCGTGGATCAACGGTCCGGCACTCCTTACGATATCATGGAGGAAAATCGGCCGATGACCGGGTCATGTTACGGGGAAACGATACGATACGCAATAACAGCGATAGGCGCTGCTTTGCATCCGGTGTTACGCTGACAGCTAGGTCAAGCTTTGTTGAGCATAACCGGACTGGGGCTTTACGAGAAATGTCGCGAGATGAACGACTGACCCTCACTGTCCCTGAAGTGGCGGTGAAGCTCGGGCTCAGCCGCAACGGCACGTACGAAGCTGTGGCGACCGGTCAGATCCCTTCGATTCGCATAGGGCGTCGTCTCCTAGTTCCGCGCATAGCGCTTGAGAGAATGCTGGCAGTTGGCGGCGAGCCCAGGCCAACTTGATGACGATTATTTGCGATCTGCTCGCAGATGAATTTGCGGAGCGCGGCCGCACCGAGACTGATCCTGTTGCGGCATCTCAGTTTGCTCGTGCCGCAGCGCACGCCGCCGTTGCCTCGGCATTGGTGGCGGAACTGAGGGTCACCGTTGAGCAATCGCGGTTCGTCGACGCGATCGAGAAGCTCGCCGAGAGCATCAGCCTCTCGGCGCGCTGTTTCGGGGTAGCGGATGGCCGAAGCTTCCGATCGTCCAGAAGAGGCAAAGGCGCCCGACGGCGACGAAAACGATTTTCTCGATTGTCAACAGGCCGATCTTATCGACGCGCTAGAGGCCGCCCAATCGGCCGAGGAGCAAGGGCTGCTCTATGTTGCGCTAGCCATTAACGGGCTCTCTGGCGTAATTCGCGAAGGCGTCGTCGCGCTCGTCGCTGCTATCCGTGGCAGTGGTACCCAATGACGACAGCTCCGCACCGCCTCGTCGACGTCGGGGTGGTGTCATCAATGCTTGCTGATTGCGTCCCCGCGCTCTGCGCCGAGTTGCTACCGGCCGGTACGCGCGAGGGTCATGAATGGCGTGTCGGCAGCGTCGCCGGCGAGCCTGGGCGATCGATGGCGGTGCATCTCTCTGGCTCTAAAGCGGGGGTGTGGCGCGATTTTGCTGGCGATCTCGATGGCGACGCGCTTGATCTCGTTGCACAGGTCTTATTCCGTGGCGATAAGACTCAGGCACTCCGATGGGCGCGCGCCTGGCTCGGGCTTGAGAACGCCGATCCTGCATCCTTCGAACAACATCGGCGCGCGGTGACAAAGCGCCGCGAGGAAGCAACCGAGGATGAGCGCCAGCGGCAACGCCGTGCGAGGGCGATTTTTCTCGCTGCACAGCCGTCCCTGGCCGATACGCCCGCAGCGGCCTACCTCGCTAGCCGAGCGATCGACTTGGCGCAGCTCGGCCGTCAGCCTCGGGCACTGCGCTTTCGCCCGGCCCTGTGGAATGAAGAAACGCGGCGCCACTGGCCGGCGCTGGTAGCGGCGATCGTCAATGCCGACGGTCAGATGGTCGCGGTGCACCGCACCTGGCTCGCGCCAGACGGCAGCGCTAAGGCCCCCTTGCGCGATCCGAAGATGACGTTGGGCCGATACGCCGGCGGATGCATCCGGCTCTGGCGCGGCGCCAGCGGCAAGGCGCTGAATGACGCGACAGCGGGCGAAGAGGTCGTGATTTCCGAGGGTATCGAGGACGGGCTTAGTGTCGCCATCGCGGCACCGGAATATCGGGTCGTTGCAGCGGTCTCGCTCAGCAACATGGCGAATCTGGCGCTGCCACCGGCGATCGGCACCGTCATCATTGCCGCGCAGAACGACGCGCCCGGTTCGGCCGCGACGCGAGCACTTGATCGTGTTATCGCCAAGTTTCTCAACGAGGGCCGCCGGGTGAAGGTCGCGCGGCCGCCACCCGAGGTGAAGGACCTGAACGACGTGCTGCGGACCTCCCTTGTCGAGGGCGCGGCCTGATGACAAAAGCCGAGCCCAGCCCGGTTCGCAAACTGCTCGATAACGCCGAAGAGGCGCGCCCTACCCGACCCGCTCCGCCTGGGTTGCCGCCTGGATGCCCGGTCGTCCCGGTCGGGATGGAAGGTGACATTCGCTACTACCTCGACGCGCAAGGGCAACTCGTCTCGCACTGCCGCTCGACAAGCACGGTCGCTTGCGCCTCATGGGGCTGTTCTGCTCCGAAAACGAGCTCGTCTACGAGTACTGGCCGCGCCAGGACGCCAAAGGCGACACGGTCGGCTGGCGACCGGAAGATGCTGCGCGGCAATTGATGGCCCTCGCGGCCGCGCGGGGTCTGTGGTCACCCACCGACAAAGCGCGGGGACGCGGATGCTGGCCCGGCAGCGATGCCGGTCTCGTCGTGCAATGCGGCACGGCCGTACTCGCAGACGCCCGATGGCGGCGGCCAGGGATCCTCGGGGATCAAGTATTGATCGCGCGACCGGCGATCATGAAACCGGCACCGGTGACCGAGTGTGGCGGCCCCGCCGGTGTCGGCGCCGAAACGCTTCAACTGTTTCGGACATGGAATTGGAAGCGGTCGGTCGATCCGATCCTGCTGCTCGGTTGGCTCGGCTGCGGGTTTCTCGGCGCCGCTCTGGCATGGCGACCGATGCTATGGGTAATCGGAGCCCCTTCAACGGGCAAGTCGACTCTGCTCCGTGCGATCGAAGCAATCTATGGCGGCTGGCTCGTCAAAGCCGTCGAGCCCACTGCCGCCGGCGTATGGCAGACCTTGCGACACGATTGCTTGCCGATCGCCATCGACGAGGCCGAAACGGACAACGACAACCGACGCCTAAACAATCTTGTAAAGCTCGCACGGGCTTGCGCATCGGGCGACAAATTGCTGCGCGGCAGCAGCGAGGGGGAGGCGAGCGAATATTCATTGCGGTCCTGTGTCATGTTCAGCTCAATCCGGCATCCGCCGCTGCTACAACAGGACCGCTCGCGCATCATCATTTTGCGACTTGGCGAGATGATGGGCGAACAGCTCCCTGATCTCGCAGCCGACCGGCTGCGCGATCTCGGCACGCGCATCCTGCAGCGGGTAATCAACGGCTGGCCGCGCCTAGTTGCGGCGCTGGAACAGTATCGAATCGCGCTGCGCGCCGTCGGCCATAAGAGCCGCACGATCGATGTGTTCGGGACGGCGCTCGCAGTAGCCGACATCATCCAGAACGACGAGCCGGTTGACAGCGACACCGCTGCGGAGCTGGCGCGCCAACTCGAGCTGTCAGGCCTGGCCGAGGCTGAGGACAACCTGACTGATCAGGAGTCGTGGCTGCGCTTCCTATTGTCGAGCCTCATCCCAATCGACGGGGCAGGCTCGAAGAACACGGTCGCCGAATGGTTACGCCGAGCCGTGGTGAATGATGCCTTCGATGAGGAGCGCCGCGAAGCAGACCGAATTTTGGGAAATCACGGCATCAAGATCGTGCGCCCGAAAGGCAGCGATCGGCCGACATTTTTTGCCGTAGCAAATCACCATGCGGGACTAGATCGGCTCCACCTCGGAACACATTGGGCCGGGCGGTCGGGCGCCGTTGGTGTCTGGGTGCAGGCGGCCCGCGATCTTCCCGACGCCATCGCAGATCAGCAGCGTTTCGCGGGTCCCCCCGATCGGTGCACGGCCATCCCGCTCAGCCTCGCCGGCATTGATCCGGCTGTGCTCGCGCCCCGCTCAGCATTGCTTCCCGAGGAGGTCGAAACATGAGGCCTCCTGCCGCCCTGCAACCCAGATTCTACAAACAGGTTATCGATTTTTGTTTCGGCCGGTGTACCGCTGGGCAGACCGCTGGCGGTACGGGAATATCCAGTAATTTCAATCGTGTACCGCTGTACCGCTTGTACCGCTGTTCATACGCGTATAGGAAACTCGGGCTGCTAGGGGCGCGTGCATCGCGCGCGCGACAGTGCGGTACAAGCGGTACAAGGTACACACCCTCATTTACAAGGGAAAGACGGAAGGCTGATCAGTGGGTTGGCTGCACTGACCCTTGTACCGCTGGCTGTACCGGTGCGGTACGGCCGCCGAGATCCGAGCCCTCGACCGCCAGATTGAGCTCGCCCAAAGCTGAAATCCCACCATCCGATCGATGTGTAGTTCCCGCTGCAGGGACAAGAGTTAGTGCGGCGATTCCAAAACAATTAACTAAGGGGGTTCTAGTACGCCGCCGCGATTAATATTCACACAGCCGCCGTGAATATTCATATTTCAGATTGCCTGTTAATGACATACTCCTGAATATTTTGATCCCGAACTTTAATCCCTCTCAAATTGGGGGAAAGGGGTGGGTCGTGCCCGACGATGATTTAGCCCGGTTAGACCTAGTTTCGGCGCAGAACAAATTCGATGAGGGCGTCATCAACCCTCTGGCTGAGGTGGTGGAACGGGAACAACTCGGTAGGCGCAATCCCGCGCCGATGTTCAAGGAGCCCTGAAATGTCTGATGTGTTGAAAGCGCACGACCTCGCGTTCCCGATGCCGCCAGCCGAACGGATGCGTCCAGCCGAGGTGAAACCTGAAACCCGCTGGGCCGAGCTTGCACCAGCGGAGTTCGAACAATTTCGCCAGTGGAAGGCGGGAACATTTGAACCGTTGGCGGCGGAACTGCGCGAACTCCGGCGTTCGATCGGTCATCTGCCGCAGTGGTTCGCCAATATGGCCGCCGTCATCGAATAGATGGAGAGTGCTCAGCATCAGCTGGAAACCAAGGCGCTAAGGTCTGAGGACCGGCCATCCGAGGATAAGCTCCCGCTTCGGGAGCGACTGGTTCCGAAGCAGATTGAGGCCGAGAGGGCGTGGTGCGAGGGCGATCTTCGAGAGAAGGTTGGCGAGCTCCCGTCGGCTGATCGAGACCGCGCTCGCATGGCAGCGCACGTACGACGCCGAGAACGATCAGCTGTGCGCGCGGATCGAGGCGACCGAAAAGAAATGCCTCCTCCTTGCGGAGCGGAAGGACGGCTCAATTAAGGACCGCGCGCGCGCCGGGATCGCCGCTGCTCTGCTGCAGCCGAAGGACCCCTCGCTGCACCGAATGAACACCGGCGGCATCGGAAAGCACTGAGGGCACGCCCAGTGAAGCGGCGAGCAGACTGGTTACGGGACGACCCGATGAATAAGTCGTCAAGCCGGTGCGGCGGCTTTCACGCGCTGAACGGTGCTGATCCCGACGCGATGCAGAGCGGCGGCTTTGCGGATGCTGATGCCTGCGGCGAGCGAGGCGCGGATCGCGGCCGGGTCAACCGGCTTCACCGGCTTGCCCTTGTGGGTGCGCTGCCGATCGATCGTCGGGCGGCCAAGCCGCTTCCCGTCCGCCTTGGCGCGATCGATGCCGCCCTGAACGCGACTGCGGATCATGCTGCGCTCGAATTCGGCGAAGGCGCCGAGCATCTGGAAAAAGAACCGGCCGGTGTCGGTCGTGGTGTCGATCGCCTGTTGATGCAGGTAGAGATCGATCCGGGCCGCATGCAGATCACCCAGGCAGGCGATCAAGTGCTGCAAGCTGCGGCCGAGCCGGTCGATCGCCCAGGCCATCACGACATCGAACCGGCGCCGCGTTGCGTCTTTCAGCATCCGGTCGAATTCCGGCCGCTGATCGCGGCCCTTGGCGCCGGAAATGCCGGCATCCTCGTACACCGCGACGATCTGCCAGCCCGCTCGCGTTGCCACCTCTTCCAAGGCGGCGCGCTGCATCGCGGTCGATTGCTCGCGGGTCGAAACTCGAAGGTACACGGCGGCGCGTTTCATCAGAGCCTCCTGCGCAAAAACTGCGCCGAGGCTACATCTCGCCGTGTTCATAATCAACATTTTATGAACACATCAGAACAGGCCAACATGAAATGAGGTTTTCTGCGGGTTCTGCTGCGCTCGATGCCGGTAGGTTTTTGAACACAGGAGTTTGAAGCATGCTCGAAAACGCACCGCCGGCGCTGACCGACGCGGTCAAGACAATCGCCTTGTTGAAGTTGCTGGCCGACCCCGAGGGGCTCGGCAAAATCACCGCGGAATTGACGGCGCTGACCACCGACGCGGTAACCGCGTACAGCAAGCTCGGCCAGCGACAGAAAGGGATTAGGGCGGCCGAAATGGCGCTGACGCAGCGGCAGCAAGAACACGAGGCCGCAGTCAAGGAGCACGCGACTGCCTCGACCGCTCTTGCTGCCAAATCGGACGACGTCGATCGACGGACGCAACGGCTTGCTACCGAGCGCGCCAGCCATCGCGAGTCTAAAGAAGCGCTGGACGCTGCGCAGGCGCCGCTGCAGCGCGATTTAGCGGATCTCCGGAAGCGGGAAGATGCAGCGTCGCGGCTGATGGCCGAAGCCGAGACATTGCGCGACCGGGCAGAAGCGGTGCGCACCGAATACGAGGGGCGGCTGAAAAAGCTCAAGCAGGCAGTGACGGCCGCCTCCTGACCTTTTTGACCAGTGACGGGGAAAAACCAATGCCACGCGAAATGACTTACGAGGAAGAAGAGCAAAATCGCCGCGTTTACAATCATCCGAGCTCACAGCGGCATCGCGAAGAGCGCGAGCGGCCGCCGGGACCGCAAGCGAGGCTTGCAGCGGCACAGCGTCGCCAACGCGATGATCTCAAAACCACACAGCACCGCGAGAAGAAAGACCTCGACGCTAGGCACGAGCGCGAGCAGCGGGGTGATGGTGTCAAGCGAGATGCCTGGAACGGAAAAATCGTCGACCACGCTCTCATCTCGCGGCAACAACGGGAGCAGTCGAAGCTCATTGCGAGGCACCGGGCGCAGCAGGACGAGCAGCGGACGCAGCACCGCAAGGAATGGGATCAGCTGCGCGCACAGCATGCCGCTCCCGGTCGCCCGGCAGCGTAGTCGCGCCTATTCCGTAAGGCATCATCGCCAATGCGCTCGGTACCCAAGCGCGCCAGATCGCGCCGCTGCAGCGGTTGCGGCGAGGTGCCGAAGCCGGACCAGGCGTACTGCCGAGCCTGCCATGCGCAGTACATGCAGGAGTGGCGCGTACGCCGCAACCTGACGAGCGAGCGTCAGCGCCGCCTGCATCGGGCGCGTGCGAGCATTTCCCGTGAAACCGGTGAAACACCGCAGGCGACACCGGCGCGGATCGCCGCTGCGGGTTCCACGAAATGACCGGCGCCCTCGACCCTCCGCTCTCGACCCCCCCGGGGGGTGGGGGCGGGGGGATTTCACGATCCGCGCGCACCCTACCCCCCGATTCTCCGGGGGGACCGGGCAGAGGCTAAGCGTTTTTGAAAAAGGTCCGACCCGCCTCGGACCCAGGATTTGGGACTCTGTTCGCTGGCACCCCCCCGCCTTCGCCCGATCCAGGGGGTCATCTCTGAGAAATTCCGGCCGCTGGTCCGGGAAAAATTTTCCGGAATAGACGCCATGCCAAGCCGGCAGCTTGCCGGCGCACCGTGAGCGGGCCCGCGGCGCTGACACTTTCGGGTATCGAGTGTATTCGCGCTCTTAGGCTTGCCCTCGAACATGACGCCGCGCCGCCCCGGCCGGTGTGCGAGCGCATCATCAAAGCGATTCGCCGCGTCGAAACTGCTGATGACGATCTTACGCTCGATGCGGCACTCGGGATTTCACCGGGCCGCTGGCGCAAGGATTGCCAGCGCCGACGCGATGAGTTGATCAGGGCCGCTCGCAACCGGTTCCTCTCCGATCTGAGTGTGCGCGCCGCCGCGATCCGAGTGGCGCGGATCGGGCGGCAGTTGCAGGCCGGCCGCCGCGGCTCGATGAACGACGAAGCGACCGCGCTTGTGCGTGAGGCTCTTGAGCTGGGTGTGCCGTTTCCGTCGTCTCCACGGCAAATCGAGAATATCCTCAAGGGCTTCCGTACGAAATAGCCGGCACGAAGGATTCCGTGCCTAGAAATTTCGCGCTCTGCGGCAAGAGCAAGGCGGGCCTGGCTCTCACGGAGCAGGCCATGCTGCCGATCCGGATCGGATCCGATCTTGTCGTTCGCCTCGGTGCAGAACGCGCCGATCTGACACCAAAGCAGGGTTTACGGCTCGCCGAAGACCTCATCCGCAAATCGACCCGCCGCATGATGCTGGAGGAGGCGGCAAAGCCGCCGCGACGTGGGCGAGCGGGAGGCGGGTCCCGCTCTGCTACGGCCGCTTGCGCCGCGCTCATCGTTGCGATCGCGCTCAGCTGCTCAGTCGCGCTCGCCGCGGATAAGCGCCCAGCATCAGTCGGTCCGCAGATCAACGCGGCGCAAGCCGCCGCCTATCGCAAGCTATCCGAGCTGCAGCAGCAGGAAATCAACCTGATGCAGCAGCTCGTCGAGCAACACGCGCCAGCTGAACAACAGCAGGCCGCGGCTCTGCGGTGGGAGCGCGAACATCTCGATGAGTGGCACAGCTCCTGGGATGCCGCGCGCCTGCCGCACTTCTGGGAGAAGCAGCCGTGAGCAGCCGTGTGCTATGGGCGCTCACCGGAGTGTTTCTCGCCGCCTGCATTGCGGCCTTGCTGCCGGGCCGGGCGCAAGCGCAGGGCGCGATCCAGCAATGGGGCCCGGTCACTCCAGGACATCTCGGCCTGTGGGGCGGGAACGGCGCGCAGATGGACGCCGGCGGTCCCGTAGTCGCGGGCGGCCCGATCGCCAATTCGACCCTGCCCGGCACCCGGCCTTCGGGGCTTGGCATCGTCGGATCGGGGCAGGGCTTGGGGATGTGGTCGGCCTATGCCACCGCCCCTTTGCGGAATTTCTCGCTGGGTTCGACGGGGCGGGCAATGTGCTCTTCACGGTCGACGGCAAGAACGGCGCGGCGGCGCCCAGCTGTAACTGGGCCATCAACGGCAATACCTACCCGTGCGCCACCGCCGGGGGCGGCAATGTCGTCGGTCCCAATCCAAGCGTTGTCGGGCATGTCCCGACCTATAATGGCACGGCCGGAACGCCCCTCGCCGATAACGGCTGACTGACCGTCTCGCCGGTGGTGAATTGGTCTGGCGCCCTCTCCGGCGCAATCAAGGGCTGAGTGTACAGGAAACCGTCACTGGCACCGCGACCAGCGCCAGCCTGCCGCAATATGCGCAGGGCTACACCGCGCCGCTCAATCTGATCAGTGTCACCTCGGACAATCTCGCGGCGAGCGCTACCGGGCTCGGCGGCGCGACCTCTGTGGTGGACGGGCTGACGGTCAGCCATGTGTTCGGCGGCTCGGCAGCCAAAGGTTCGCGCAGCGGCATCAGCTCAAATCTGACACTGACTGCCGCGACCGGAAACTCCGGTGAGCCGGTCACAAATGCCTTCTACAACGGCATGGGTGCAACCGTCCGCATGTCATCGGCTGATGGTGGCACGGTCGGAACGCCACGCGGTTATGCCTCGGGGGTATTCTCGCAAGTCCAGCTTCAAGCCGCCGCGACGAATTGGGCCACGGTCTTTGCATGGGGCGAAGGCGACCTCGTAGTTAGTAGCGGCGCGTCGGTCACGAATAAGCTCGGCTTCGAGATTCTGCTGGCGACGGGCGACGCGGTGCAGGGCAGCAATATGGATGCTGCCGTTTTGATTGGCGATACCGGCTCGGTCGGCTGGACGACGCTGTTCGAGGTCGGCTTTCCCCCCGGGCAAGGCGGACGGTTTCCGCTTGATGCGACAAATGGCCAGGTCATGTGGTTCCCGCAATCGGGGAGCGCCAAGAACGGCATCAACTTCTCAAACGTCACGTTCTCGAATTGCGCGATGCAGACCCTCAACAACTGCATCGGAAATAGCACCTTGGCTGTCGGCTCCACGGGGCTGATCGGCGTGGGCACTGTCTTTCAGGCGACCGCCGCAACCAACGACAATCTGACCGTCAAAGGTCATCAAGCGGCAGCGGCGGGACCGACGATCGCCTGCCTCAATGGCGTTGGCAGTGTGATCGAACCATGTGAAATCCAGGCCGCGCCGCTCATCGTGACGAATGGCGGCCTGCTCGTTTCATCATCCGGCAACGATCCTGGCGTCGGCAACATCACCGCCTCGGGCAACATCACCGCCAACGGCGTGTTTAAGGCCGGTTCAAACTCGGGCGTGAGCTGCGGAACGGGCGTATTCAACCCGGCGACTTCGGTCGTATCCAACGGCATCATCACACATTGCTGATAGGCGGCATATGCAACGACTGATCCTCGCCCTGTTCCTCTTGGTCTCCGTTGCTGCGGCAGTCTCCGTTGCAGCGGCAGCCAAGGCGCAAGAGGCCGCCCCGCCCACGGACGAACAATTGGCACAGCAGCAGATCACCGCGCTGTCGGGCGATGTGCATACTTGAATACCGCGACCACCCGGCAGCGCGCCCGAAATGAAAAAGCCTCGGAAGCGCGCTGACGGCGCAAGTCGAACCGGGTTCTCCGGCCCTTATGTTAATGATCGCCTTCGCCGGGCGTTCGCCGCTGTGGATGCGGCGATCGAAGATGAGGCGCCGGCGATCCTCGCCGAGGCGCTGGCATGCGTGCCGTCGCCGGCGGCGCGGCAGTGACGGCGCGATGACCGGTGTCGACTACGCACGGGGCCTGCCCCTAGTGGCCGCGCCGATGTCGTGATACCATCCAAAGTTCCTAGATCGTTCCCTTTGCAGGGTGTCGTCCGCTGATGGCCGCCAACGTCCAAATTATCGGGGTCGGCCTCTATACGGTTCCACAGGCCAGTCGGCTAACTGGCGTCTCGCAGCCTCGCATTCGGCGCTGGCTACGTGGTTATGAGTACGAGCGACAGCGCCGCCGCTCAGGGCCTATCTGGCACTCGCAGTTATCCCCGATCGATGATGTCCTGGCTTTAGGTTTTCTCGATCTCATGGAGATCCGGTTTGTTGATGCCTTTTTGGAAGCGGGGTTATCGCTGAAAAAGATCCGCCGCGCCGCTCAGCTCGCGACGGAGCTGGTCGGAACCGACCACCCGTTCTCGACCCGGAAATTCCACACGGACGGCAAACGGGTCTTTGCAGAGATCGAGAACGAGGACCCTTCAGGTAAAGCGCTCTACGACTTGGAGGGCCGGCAGTTCGGCATTTATGACGTGATCTTGCCAAGCCTGATCGAGGGCGTGGAATTTGGCGAAGACGGCCAGGCCATTAGCTGGCAGCCAAACCCGTCAACGCCACTCGTGATCATCGACCCACGCCGACAGTTCGGGCAACCCATCATCCGCGACGCCGGCCTGCAAACCGCCGTCTTGGCCGATGCGGTTCGAGCAGAGGGCTCAGTTGACGCCGTGGCGAGTTACTACGAGGTGCAGCCCGAGGCCGTGAAGCAGGCCGTAAAGTTCGAGTTCAAGAAGGCCGCCTAACAGCCCCTCCGTCCTCCCCCTTTCTTCGGGCTGGCATGTGGTTTGTGCTCGACGAAAACCTGCCGCGGGCTTATGCGCGCTGCCTTGCTGAGCTCGGCGGTCAAGGGCGCGAGTTCACCGTCTCACATATTCGAGATCTCGCTGGAAAAAGCGTCGCCGATACCGAGTGGATTGCAGCGGTAAAGCGCAAGGGCGAAGCAGTTGTCATTTCCGGCGATCGGCGCATGCTGACGCGGATCCATGAGCTCCAAGCGTTACGTGATGCGCAACTGACGACGTTCATTTTGGCTCCGGGCTGGGCAAATTTGAAGTTTTGGGATAAAGCCTGGCTGCTCGTCCGCTGGTGGCCAAAGATAGTCGAGACGGCCGCAGCATCGCCGCCAGGTACGCTATTTCGTGTGCCCCATAAGCATGGCCCGACCGGATTGACGCCATTCGGGTCCAAGCCGTCGCGCCGCCGCGCACCGCGGGATTAGATCAACCTCTTTAACCGGCATCGGATGCCCAGCGCTGGCGCGTGGCTGCGCTGTTCCGTTTGACGGGCTTGGCCTACCCGCCGGCGCCGGCGGGTAGGCACGCTATACGGAATTTTAGTCGAAGCCGTGCTTAATGGCCGACATGGACGTTTTCGCCGCCAGCGCTCTCGCTATCGCCGTGACCTTGCTTCTGACCATTCTCGCTCTTAGCGGCTGGTTCAGCGGGCCGCCCGTCGATTAGGGCGGCACACCCCCCGCTCACGCTGCCCGGCTCCGGCGAGCGGCATCGTCGACGCCTCGGACTACACCCGCCGCGCTCGCCGCAGGCGCGTGGTAGCGGTGTTCGGAAATTTGACGGGCTCGCATACCCACGGCGCCGATGCGCACCCACGGCCACCGCAGCTCGTCTCACCGTTCCGCGTCGCCATATAGAGCGGCTCGACCGTCTGTCGTGCGCGTGGGTCCCGTGCGGCGACGATTCGGGCAGGAGAATCGAACGGTGAGCGATTTTATTAGCGACGACGCTCTGCAGACCTTCGAGGGCTGGCTGAAATACCAGGCAGTCCCCGAGACGATAACGCCCGAGGAGCGGCAGCAATGGCGCGAGATGTTCGAATACAATCTGCGCCTGGCGGCATCGATTCCGAAGGTCGGCCGGATGAAACTGCCGCCGCGGGCTGGCGAGCAGCGCTATGGCGTGGCGCTGCAGGATGGCTCCGACCTTTGGCTGACGATGTGGGTCAAATGCGACCCGCGCGGCGACATCTACATCTTCTATCCGCGCGGTGATGGTTCGAACCCGCATGCGAGTTATCACCGGGATGGCAATTTCCACCAGAAAAGCCACGATATGAAGCACCCATTCGTGCGGAAGCTGCAGCCTTTGGCGGGCGCCTTCCAAGGCAGCGAGCACCTCGGCGCCTATGGGGGTCACGGGAAGAGCACTGGGGCAATCTGCGATCCTGCCGATTTCGACGGCTTGGTCATCGTCGAGCCGGGCATTTTGGGGCCGAAGCACGGCTCGGTTGTCGTCGACATCGTCGAGCCCGGTTATCGGCCGAAACCGGATCCCAGCATTGTTCAGCGGCAGATCTTCACCAGAGACAGCCAGCCATCCGTGGTCATCACAATTGTCCGACATGATCAGGTTCCCCCGGTTCTGCGCTGGCCAGGTGATTTCGAGCCCGTCGACTCCGCCTGATGAGGGCAACAGCAACCCGGCAGAGCGCGACATTACCCAGCTGGATCAAGCCGCAGCTCGCGCAGCTCGTCAAAGAAGCGCCCGCCGGCGACGATTGGCTGCATGAACTGAAATTCGACGGCTATCGGATGCACGCTCGGCTCGACCGCGGGCGCGTGCAGCTACTGACGCGAACCGGGCTCGACTGGACCGGCAAATACCCGACGATCGCGGGTGCGCTGCAAAAGCTGTCGCCGTCGCAAGCCTATCTCGACGGCAAACGCCGCGGCGCTCGTGTTTTTCCTGTTCGATCTGCTGTTCCTAGACGGCATGGATCTGATGCGCGTTCCGCTGATCGAGCGCAAGGCGCAGCTCGCCGAGATGCTGACCGGCGCGCCGTCATCGCTGCAATACAGCGACCATCAACAGGGGCGCGGCCCGGCGTTTCACAAGCTGGCCTGCGAGCGCGGGCTGGAGGGCATCGTCTCGAAGCGCGCCGACGCGCCCTATGTGCCGGGCGACCGCGGCCTCTGGCGCAAAGTGAAGTGCCTCAACGAAGAGGAATTCGTTGTCGTGGGCTGGAGCGATCCCGAGGGCAGCCGTCCCCATCTCGGATCGCTGTTGCTCGCCTGCTATGACGATCGCGGCCGGCTGCACTATGCCGGCCGCGCCGGCGCCGGGATCAGCGATGCGGAGCTTGAGCGGTTGTGGCGCCGATTGAAACCGCTCGCCGTCGGGAGAATGCCGCTTTATGCACCGCCGCCGCGCACCAGCCATTTCGGCTCGCCGCTCGAATTGTCGCGCGTGCACTGGGTGCGTCCCGAACTCGTCGTGCAGGTCAAATTCCTCGCCTGGACCGATCAGGGCTTGCTGCGCCAGGTCATCTATCAGGGCGTGCGCGAGGACAAGCCGGCGAGGGAGGTCCGGTGCCCACAACCGCGATCGTAGGAGGTCCCGCTTATCCCGGTGTGCCGCCGCTACGGCGTTTTATGGCCCTTTAGCGGGATGCGTCGTGCGGGCGCGTCTTCTCGCACGACAAAAGCCCCCGCATCAATGTCCGTCTTCTGGCCCTTACACCAGCGCGCGACAAAGGCGCTGGCGAGCGCCGCATCGAGAAAGTAGACCGAGATCGCGTCATTGAGGACGCCGCGCGTACCCGAAGGCGACATTGCCCAGCCTGTCAAACCGCAGTGCTCGTCGAGCCACGCATGCATCTGGTTAAGTTCGCCGAGACCCCGAGCCGGAACGGCGATGCGGATCCGCACCGGAAACCGGAGATCGGACTCGCGCTTGGCAATCTGCGCCGCTCTCATCGGGCACCAGTCCGGTGAGCCATCAGTGGTGCGCGGCGTGGCTGCGGCTTGTGCAGATCGCGCCCGGTGATCTCGACATTGCCGTCATCAGTCAACTGGCGCCGGCGTAGTTTCCTTTCGGCGACGAGCTCGAACCGTGTGCGCTGCAGGTGATAGGTCTCCAGGCAGCGCTCCGGCGTGACCGCGCCGTCGACAAAGCGCCGGAAGACTTGCCGCGGCACTCGAACGACACCCTCGTATTCACCGATTCCGACGCCGAACTCGACGGCTTGGCGGTCCTCATTCCAGCGAGCGTCCTCGGGGAAGCTGAAAAACATGATCCGCATCCGATGCATGGGCCTCTGTTCCTATATTGTTCTGTGACGATAGGCCCTGTCCAGAGTATGATGGGGAGCCCCACTATCGGAGTGAGGAGAGAGCAGCAGGATGTGTGGCCGTGTTGTGCAGAAGACGCCGCTCAGCGAGATCCGGGTGCTGTTCGAGACCGTCAATCCGGTGCCGAACGCCGCGCCCACCTAACAACGGCGCACCGACCGATACGCTGCCGATCGTGCGGCTCGATCGCGACGGCCGGCGCTCGCTCGACCTCTGTCGTTGGGGGATGATCCCGTACTGGTCGAAGGACAAGGCAATCGGCGCGCGCTGTATCAATGCGATGGCCGAGACGGTCGCGACGAAGCCCGCCTTCCGCGACGCGTTCGCCCGCGGGCAACGCTGCATCGTGCCGGTCGACGGCTTCTATGAATGGCAGAAGACCGCGAGCGGGAAACAACCCTACGCGATCGTCAGCGTTGATGGCCTGCCGCTCGCGATGGCGGGGCTGTGGGAGCGCTGGAAGGACCGGGCGACTGGCGACACGCTGCAGACCTTCACGATCATCACGACCGTACCAAACGAGCTGTGCGCCCCGATTCACGATCGCATGCCGGTGATCCTGCCGCGCGTTTTACAAGGAACAGGAAAAGCGGCTCTTTGGAAGCCTGTAGTAAAACTCGTATCCAACGCCCGCCTGGCCTGACAGGACGGCGCAGCCCCTCGTTCCCCGATTAATGTCCGCTATCAGCGTGGAAACCGGGCCATCGCCGGGGATGCGCGTCACCGGCGCGATTGCGCCGGTTCCGGTCGTTTGCAGGACGACGATCGTGCGGCTCAACTCGACCCCAAGCGGTCATCGTCGCGACGGGTGATGATCGACCCGTTATGCCCTTAACGGTCGCGTCCTTCACGTCCGCGATCATCGCCTGCGTCTTGGGGAAACAGGGCGAGGCCGGTGGCCTTGTTAAAGCCGACGACAACCGGTGTGACGATACCCGTGTCGATGCTCGTAGCGGTGCTCGAAGAGAGATCGAGGGTGGCGAACAAGCCTACGACCCCGGAGTCGTTGGGCGTCTCGGTGTAAACCGATTGCAGCTTGGTACTGATCGAATAAATGGTGTTTGTCCCGCCGTCGACCAGCAGGAAGGTTCCCGTCTTTCCCTGACGCGTCGACCCGATGAAGATGGTGTCCTCAAGCTGAGTACCGACAAGCGTGCGCGCCACCGTCTGTGTCGATGTCCCTGGGTTGTGGATGAAGACCAGTTCCGATCCGGCCTGATTAACCAGCACGAGATTGCCTGCGGGATCGATGGTCATCGAGTCGGGGTCGACCTCATTTAGCGTCACCTGTGAACCGCTCAGGGTGTCAGTGGCCGTGGCATTGCCTAACAGCACCGGGGTCAGCACCACGTTGTGCCCGCTGAAGGTAACCGCGTCTACCGCGGGAAAGACATTCACGCCACTGGCATCGAGGTTAGGATTGGACGCGGCAATGAACATCTTTCCGCCGACAAAGGCCATGTCGTCAAAGCCCCCACCGTGAGCGGTGGGACTGGGGAACGAGAACGCAGTGACGGTGCCGGTGGCTGGGTCAATCGATACCAGGCGAGGATTGCCATCCTCATTCGACGTTGCCCACACCTTGTGCGTGACCGGGTCGACGCGCAATCCATCGCAGTGGCCGAGCACGGAGTAGGTGTGAATAACCCTTCCGTCCGAACTGTATTCCACGACAGTGCTTGACTTGCCATCCGTCCCGTCCTTCGCGGTGACGTTCTGGTAGCCAACCCAGACGCGGTTTCCGTCGATCTCGATTGAGTCGGGATTTGTAAAACGTGAATCGGGCCCCCCCCCACACCCTGACGGAATACCCCTCAAGGGCGGCGACAGCATTTTTCTCGGTCTTCCTCACCGGCCAAGGCGAGGAAGGGGAGCGCCGACAAGGAAAGCGCGATCAGTGAAACAACCAAAGCGCGTCGTGCCATCGTGAGCCTCCGACGAAGTCAAAACCCAAGGGGTCTTGCCCGTGCGGCCAATGCCACGGCAGTTCGGAGGCGTGACATTCTCGTGACGGGCCCCTTCACACCCTGTGTCGCTGAATTTCCGCTGGAAGCGAATCGCTCTTACGCTGTTCCGACGACAGCCCAAGGTCCGGTATCGGCGCTATTGAGCCGTCGAGCCGCGGGCGCCCAAACGCGTACCTTTGCCCCGAAGCTGCCGTCCAACAGCTGGTCATCAAAGGGCAGGCTTGCGGGGAAACGCGATACTTACGACCTCGTAGCGCCGCCGACCCTCGCGCGAAACCCGTCGTATATACGCGCGGAGCCTTTATTCGTTCTTAGCCTGGCCCAAACATCGGCAAACTCGGGCCGGTTTGTAGAAGCAAAGCTCCTCTTCAAGGTGCCGATAATATGTCCTTGATCCGGCTTGCGAGGACTTGCATTGAGAATGGCTTGTGAAGTAGGTGCACGTTAGGGGCCAATTGACCGGCACCGATTACCGCGTTTTCGGCATAACCGGTAATGAAAATAACCCTGATCCCCGAGCATAGCGCACGTGCTTGCTCGGCCAGCTCTCGGCCGTTGACGCCGCCTGGCAACGCGAAATCAGTGATCAGCAGGTCGATGCCC
>Ga0185299_10002027_pt1 | contig 33814 bp, 41 predicted proteins | sample PaiPotPPA55metaG_FD_128002 | JGI IMG/M metagenome (GOLD analysis project Ga0185299, IMG submission 128002) | Iron sulfur acid spring bacterial and archeal communities from Banff, Canada, to study Microbial Dark Matter (Phase II) - Paint Pots PPA... ...
CGCACAAAAGGTCGGGATGACGCGGGTCTTTACGGAGACCGGCGAACATATCCCTGTGACCGTGCTGAAGCTGGGCAATTGCCAGGTGTTGGGTCACCGCACGACCGAGAAGAACGGTTATGTCGCGATGCAGCTCGGCTCGGGCACCCGCAAGACCGTCTATCTGCCGAAGGCGGAACGTGGTCAGTTCGCGGTCGCCAAGGCCGAGCCCAAGCGCAAGGTCGCCGAATTCCGCGTGTCGCAGGACGCGCTGATCCCGGTTGGCGCCGAAATCCAGGCCGACCATTTCGTGGTCGGCCAATTCGTCGATGTCACCGGCACGTCGGTCGGTAAGGGCTTTGCCGGCGGCATGAAGCGCTGGAACTTTGGTGGCCTTCGCGCCACCCACGGTGTCTCGGTCTCGCATCGCTCGATCGGTTCGACCGGCGGACGCCAGGACCCCGGCAAGACCTTCAAGAACAAGAAGATGCCCGGCCACATGGGTGTCGATCGCATCACCACGCTCAATCTGCGCGTGGTGCAGACCGACGTCGAGCGCGGACTGATCCTGGTCGAGGGTGCCGTTCCCGGCTCCAAGGGCGGCTGGATTGCGGTGCGCGATGCCGTGAAGAAGGCGCTGCCGAAAGACGCGCCGAAGCCCGGCAAGTTCCGCCTGGCGGAAGCCGGTGGCGAGCAGGCAGCCGTTGCGCCGGCCGAGCAGGAGGGCGCGTGAGATGGAACTGACAGTCAAAACCCTTGAAGGCAAGGAAGCCGGCTCGATCCAGCTTTCGGACGCTATTTTCGGTCTCGAGCCGCGCAAGGACATCATCCAGCGCTGCGTGCAATGGCAGCTCAACAAGCGTCAGGCCGGCACCCACAAGGCCAAGGGCCGCGCCGAGATCTGGCGCACCGGCAAGAAAATGTACAAGCAGAAGGGCACCGGCGGCGCGCGTCACGGTTCGGCCCGGGTGCCGCAGTTCCGCGGCGGCGGCCGTGCATTCGGTCCGGTGGTGCGCTCGCATGAGACCGATCTGCCGAAGAAGGTTCGTGCACTCGCGCTGCGCCACGCGCTTTCCGCAAAAGCAAAAGACGGCGGCCTGATGGTGATCGAATCGGCCAAGCTCGAGGCCGCCAAGACCAAGGCGTTGATCGGGCACTTCTCGGGCCTCGGCCTGACCAATGCGCTGATCATCGACGGTGCCGAGCTTAACAATGGCTTTGCCACCGCCGCCCGCAACATCCCGAACATCGACGTGCTGCCGATCCAGGGCATCAACGTCTATGACATTCTGCGCCGTCAGAAGCTGGTGCTGACGAAAGCGGCGCTCGATGCGTTGGAGGCGCGCTTCAAATGAAGAATATCGATCCGCGCTACTACGACATTATCGTTTCCCCGGTGGTGACCGAAAAGGCGACGCTCGCCTCCGAGCACAACAAGGTGCTGTTCAAGGTCGCGAGCAAGGCGACCAAGCCGCAGATCAAGGAAGCGGTCGAGAAGCTGTTCGACGTCAAGGTAAAGAGCGTGAACACGCTGGTGCGCAAGGGCAAGACCAAGGTGTTCCGCGGCAATTTCGGTTCGCAGTCGGACGTGAAGCGGGCGATCGTGACCCTCGAAGAGGGCCACCGCATCGACGTCACCACCGGGCTATAAGGCAATACAGCGATGGCATTGAAAAAATTCAACCCCACGACGCCCGGCCAGCGCCAGCTGGTGATGGTCGATCGTTCGGCGCTCTACAAGGGCAAGCCGGTGAAGGCGCTGACCGAGGGCAAGCACTCCTCCGGCGGCCGCAACAACACCGGCCGCATGGTCGTGCGGTTTCGCGGCGGCGGCCACAAGCAGGCCTATCGCATCGTCGACTTCAAGCGCACCAAGCTCGACATGCCGGCGACCGTCGAGCGGCTTGAATACGACCCGAACCGCACCGCCTTTATCGCGCTGCTGAAATATACCGACGGTACACAATCCTACATTCTGGCCCCACAGCGTCTCGCCGTCGGCGACACCGTGATCGCCGGCAACTATGTCGACGTCAAGCCGGGTAACGTGATGCCGCTCGGCAACATGCCGATCGGTACCATCATCCACAACGTGGAACTGAAGATCGGCAAGGGCGGCCAGCTCGCGCGTTCGGCGGGCACCTACGCTCAACTCGTCGGCCGCGACCAGGACTATGTGATCGTCCGCCTGAACTCCGGCGAGCAGCGCCTGGTTCACGGCCGCTGCACCGGCACCATCGGCGCGGTGTCCAACCCCGATCACATGAATATCTCGATCGGCAAGGCCGGTCGCAACCGCTGGCTCGGCCGCAAGCCTCACAACCGTGGCGTCTCCATGAACCCGGTCGACCATCCGCACGGCGGCGGCGAAGGCCGCACCTCCGGCGGTCGTCATCCGGTGACCCCGTGGGGCAAGCCCACCAAGGGCAAGAAGACCCGATCCAACAAATCGACCAACAGATTCATTCTCATCAGCCGCCACAAGCGGAAGAAGTAAGGAACGCCGGACACATGGTTCGTTCAGTCTGGAAAGGCCCGTTCGTCGAAGGCTCGCTGCTCAAGAAGGCAGATGCCGCGCGTGCGTCCGGCCGTCATGACGTCATCAAGATATGGAGCCGCCGCTCGACCATCCTGCCGCAGTTCGTCGGCCTGGTGTTCGGCGTCTACAACGGCCAGAAGCATGTGCCGGTATCGGTCAACGAGGAAATGGTCGGTCACAAGTTCGGCGAGTTCTCGCCGACCCGGACCTTCCACGGCCATTCTGGCGACAAGAAAGCCAAGAAGGCTTGAGGATCTAAGCGATGAGCAAACCAAAGCGCGAACGGAGCCTCCCGGACAACGAGGCCAAGGCAGTCGCCCGCATGCTGCGGGTGAGCCCGCAGAAGCTAAATCTTGTCGCGCAGTTGATTCGCGGCAGGAAGGCTTCGGCCGCGCTCGCCGACCTGCAGTTTTCGCGCAAGCGGATCGCGGTCGACGTCAAGAAGTGCCTGGAATCGGCGATCGCGAATGCCGAGAACAATCACGATCTCGACGTCGACGAGCTGATCGTCTCGGAGGCGCATGTCGGCAACGGCATCGTCATGAAGCGTTTCGCACCGCGCGGCCGTGGCCGTTCGGGCCGTGTCTTTAAACCATTCTCGCAGCTGACGATCGTGGTTCGTCAGGTCGAGGCGAGCGCTTAACCAGGGCGCGGGAGAATACGATGGGTCAGAAGATCAATCCAATCGGCTTGCGTCTCGGCATCAACCGGACGTGGGATTCCCGTTGGTTCGCCGGCAAGAACGAATACGGCAAGCTGTTGCACGAGGATGTCAAAATCCGCGAGATCCTGCACAAGGAGTTGAAGCAGGCGGCCGTCGCCCGGATCGTGATCGAGCGTCCGCACAAGAAGTGCCGGGTCACGATCCATTCGGCGCGTCCGGGCGTCGTGATCGGCAAGAAGGGCGCCGACATCGACAAGCTGCGCAAGAAGGTTGCCGACATCACCGCCTCCGACGTCGTCATCAACATCGTCGAAATCCGCAAGCCCGAACTCGACGCCACGCTGGTCGCCGAATCGATCGCCCAGCAGCTCGAGCGCCGCGTCGCGTTCCGCCGCGCCATGAAGCGCGCGGTGCAGTCGGCGATGCGTCTTGGCGCCGAGGGCATTCGCATCAACTGCTCGGGCCGTCTCGGCGGCGCCGAAATCGCGCGCATGGAGTGGTACCGCGAAGGCCGCGTGCCGCTGCATACGCTGCGCGCCGACATCGATTACGGGGTGGCGACCGCGTTCACCACCTTCGGCACCTGCGGCGTCAAGGTCTGGATCTTCAAGGGCGAAATCCTCGAGCACGATCCGATGGCCCAGGACAAGAAGATGGCCGAAGGCGACACGGCGCGGCCGCGCCGCGACGCCGCCTGACGCGCGATCAACAGAGAAGGTTTGAGGGCGCAACGCCATGATGCAACCAAAGAAAACGAAGTTCCGGAAGGCGCATAAGGGCCGTATTCACGGCACCGCGACCTCGGGCGCGACGTTGTCGTTCGGCCAGTTCGGCCTGAAGGCGATGGCGCCCGAGCGCCTGACCGCGCGCCAGATCGAAGCCGCCCGCCGCGCGCTGACCCGCCACATGAAGCGCGCCGGCCGCGTCTGGATCCGGATTTTCCCGGACGTTCCGGTGTCGAAGAAGCCCGCCGAAGTCCGCATGGGCTCGGGCAAGGGTACGCCTGAATTGTGGGTGGCCCGCGTCAAGCCGGGCCGGGTGATTTTCGAGATCGACGGCGTCACCGTGCAGACCGCGAAGGAAGCGCTCACGCTTGCCGCCGCCAAACTGCCGATCAAGACGCGCTTCGTCGCGCGCATTGCGGAATGAGGAAGTGATCATGGCCGAGATGAAAACCGCCGATATCCGCGCGATGAGCCCCGATCAGATGGATGACGCCGTCCTCAATCTGAAGAAGGAGCGCTTCAACCTGCGCTTCCAGCGCGCCACCGGGCAATTGGAAAACACCTCGCGGCTGCGTGAAGCCCGCCGTGACATCGCCCGCATCAAGACCATCGCCGCGCAGCAGCGCGCGAAGAAGTAAGGGGCCTTAAAATGCCAAAACGTACGCTTCAGGGCGTGGTCGTCAGCGACAAGCAGGCCAAGACGGTTGTGGTGCGGGTGGATCGCCGCTTCACCCATCCGATCTACAAGAAGACGATCCGCCGCTCGAAAAACTATCACGCGCACGACGAGAACAACGAGTTCAAGCCGGGCGACATGGTGTGGATCGAGGAGAGCAAACCGATCTCGAAGCTGAAGCGCTGGACCGTGGTCCGGGGCGAACAGAAAACTGCCTGAAGTCGGTTCGGCCTGGCCGGACAGCTTGCGGGATAACTTAAGCGCAAAAAACTTTGCGCATCAGAAAGAGGACGAGGTGCATCAATGATTCAGATGCAGACCAACCTCGACGTGGCCGACAATTCAGGCGCACGCCGTGTCATGTGCATCAAGGTGCTTGGGGGCTCCAAGCGCCGCTATGCCACCGTGGGCGACGTCATCGTGGTGTCGATCAAGGAAGCGATCCCGCGCGGCAAGGTCAAGAAGGGCGACGTGATGAAGGCCGTGGTGGTGCGGGTCCGCAAGGACATCCGCCGCGCCGACGGCTCCGTCATCCGCTTCGACCGCAACGCCGCCGTGCTGATCAACAATCAGTCGGAGCCGGTCGGCACCCGTATTTTCGGGCCGGTTCCGCGCGAGTTGCGCGCCAAAAACCACATGAAGATCATCTCGCTTGCGCCGGAGGTGCTGTGATGGCCGCCAAGATCCGCAAGGGCGACAAGGTCGTCGTGCTGAACGGCCGCGACAAGGGCCGCACCGGCGAAGTGTTCGAGGTGCGTCCCGACGAACACAAGGCGCTGGTACGCGGCGTCAACCTCGTCAAGCGTCACCAGAAACAGACCCAGGCACAGGAGGGCGGCATCATCTCCAAGGAGTCGCCGATCCATTTGTCCAACATCGCGATCGTCGGCAAGGACGGCAAGCCGACGCGGGTCGGTTTCAAGATTCATGCGGATGGCAAGAAGGTACGCATTGCCAAACGCTCGGGAGCAGAGATCGATGGCTGAGACCGCATACACCCCGCGCCTGCGCGCGCAGTTCGACAAGGAAATCCGTCCCAAGCTGACGGAGCAGTTCGGCTATGCCAACCTGATGCAGGTGCCGCGGCTCGACAAGGTCGTGCTCAATATGGGCGTCGGCGAGGCCGTCAACGACCGCAAGAAGGCCGAACTGGCGGCCGCCGATCTGTCGCTGATCGCCGGTCAGAAGGCGGTCGTGACCTATTCGCGGATCGCGATCGCGACCTTCAAGCTGCGCGAGAACCAGCCGATCGGCTGCAAGGTCACGCTGCGCAAGGCCAAGATGTACGAGTTCATCGACCGCCTGATCAACGTCGCGCTGCCGCGCGTGCGCGACTTCCGCGGGCTGAACCCGAAGAGTTTTGACGGCCGCGGCAATTACTCGCTCGGCATCAAGGAGCACATCATTTTCCCCGAGATCGACTTCGACAAGATGGGGGAGACGTGGGGCATGGACGTCACGGTTTGCACCACGGCGCGCACCGACGACGAGGCCAGGGCCTTGTTGACCGCATTCAATTTCCCGTTCCGGCAGTGAGAAGCTGAGAAGTCTCTCAAACGCGGAAACCCAGGAGCCAAGCATGGCAAAGAAAAGTTCGATCGAGAAGAACAACCGGCGCAAGCGGATGTCCAAGAACGCGGCGCCAAAGCGCGCGAAGCTGAAGGCGATCATCGCCGACAAGAAGAAGCCGATGGAAGAGCGCTTCGCCGCGACGCTGAAGCTTGCCGAAATGCCGCGCAATTCGTCGGCCACCCGCATTCGCAACCGCTGCGAGATGACCGGACGGCCGCGCTCGGTCTATCGCAAGAACAAGCTCAGCCGCATCGCGCTGCGAGAACTCGGCTCCAAGGGCCTGGTTCCCGGGCTCGTGAAGTCGAGCTGGTAAGGAGGGTCGTCAGATGTCAACGCACGATCCGATCAGCGATCTCATCACCCGCATCCGCAATGCCCAGATGCGCGCCAAGCCCAAGGTCTCGACCCCGGGCTCTAAAATGCGCGCCAATGTGCTCGAGGTGCTGAAGACCGAGGGCTACATCCGCGGCTACGCCAGCGTCGAGCACGCCTCGGGGCGCAGCGAGCTTGAGATCGAGCTGAAGTATTTCGACGGCGAGCCGGTGATTCGCGAGATCGAGCGGGTATCGAAGCCGGGGCGGCGGGTTTATGCCTCGGTCAGGAACCTGCCGCGGGTGAACAACGGTCTCGGCATTTCGGTGTTATCGACGCCGAAGGGAATCATGGCTGACCACGAAGCGCGCGAAGCGAATGTGGGCGGCGAAATTCTCTTCACGGTGTTCTGAGGAAGGGACTTAAACCATGTCACGTATTGGCAAGCGGCCTGTGACGGTACCGTCGGGCGTTACCGCGACGGTGGAGGGACAGACCGTGAAAATGAAGGGGCCGAAAGGCCAGCTTCAGTTCGTCGTGCATGACGACGTCGAGGTGAAGTTCGAGGGCGGCATGGTCAAGGTCGCGCCGCGCTTCGAAACCAACCGCGCCCAGGCCCTCTACGGCACCGCGCGGGCGCAGATTGCGAACCTGGTCGCCGGCGTCACCAAGGGTTTCGAGAAGAAACTCGAGATCACCGGCGTCGGCTATCGCGCAGCACTGCAGGGCAAGAATCTGCAGCTCGCGCTCGGCTACAGCCACGATGTCGTCTATGCGATCCCGGAAGGCATCGCGATCACGGTGCCGAAGCCGACCGAGATCACCATCACTGGCAACGACAGCCAGCGCGTCGGCCAGGTCGCCGCCGAGATCCGCAGCTACCGTCCGCCGGAGCCCTATAAGGGCAAGGGCGTGAAATATTCAGACGAATTTATCTTCCGCAAGGAAGGCAAGAAGAAGTAACGGAGCCGGTCATGTCGAGATTGAAAATTACCAATGCCCGGCGCAAGCAACGCGTGAGGCTGTCGTTGCGCCGCACCGCCAGCGGCCGTCCGCGGCTGTCGGTGTTTCGTTCCTCCAAGCACATCTACGCCCAGGTCATCGACGACCTCAAGGGCGAGACGCTGGCGTCGGCTTCTTCGTTGGAGAAATCGATGCGCGAGGCCGGCAACACCGGCGCCGATATCGCCGCGGCCAAGGCCGTCGGCAAGCTGCTCGCGGAACGCGCGGTCAAGAACGGCGTCACCGAAGTGGTGTTCGATCGCGGCGGCTATCTCTATCACGGCCGCGTCAAGGCGCTCGCGGATGCGGCGCGCGAAAGCGGATTGAGTTTCTAAAACGGATTGAACGGACACGAGGGCAGGCGCCCTCTCGAGGCAAGTCTTTTAAGGATCGGAAAACACCATGGCAGGTGAACGCGAACGCGGTGGCGGCCACAGGGGCGGCCGGGAAGAACGCGACAGCGAGTTCGTCGACAAGCTCGTCCACATCAACCGTGTGGCGAAGGTCGTCAAGGGCGGCAAGCGCTTCGGCTTCGCGGCGCTGGTCGTGATCGGCGACCAGAAGGGGCGCGTCGGCTTCGGCCACGGCAAGGCGCGCGAAGTGCCCGAGGCGATCCGCAAGGCGACGGAGTCTGCGAAGCGCAATCTGACGCGGGTGGCGCTGCGCGAAGGCCGTACCCTGCATCACGATATCGCCGGCCGCCACGGTGCGGGCCGGGTTTACCTGCGCGCGGCGCCGGCGGGTACCGGCATCATCGCCGGCGGCCCGATGCGCGCGGTGTTCGAAACGCTCGGCATCCAGGACGTGGTGGCGAAGTCGATCGGCTCGTCGAACCCCTACAACATGGTTCGGGCGACCTTCGATGCGCTGAAGCATCAGGATTCGCCGCGTTCGGTTGCGGCGCGCCGCAATATCAAGGTGTCGACGCTGCAGGCGCGCCGGGTCGGCGGCGACGCCGAAGTGGTCGCGGAATAACAATACGCGCATCTGGCGCTTTTCGGAGTTATGACGATGGCCAAGGCCGCAAAGATGATCAAGGTCGAGCAGACCCACAGCGCGATCCGCCGCCACCATTCGCAGCGCGAGACGCTGATCGGCCTGAAACTCAACAAGATCGGCCGGGTCACCGAATTGCAGGATACGCCTGCGATTCGCGGCATGATCGCAAAGGTTCAACATCTCGTCCGCATCGTCGACGAGAAATAGAGGGAGCATGATCCCGCAAAGCGGAAGGCCGCTTTCGGTTGCATCATGCGCCAGGGATAAAGGAAGGCAACGATGAAGCTCAGCGATATCGCCGACAATGCCGGCTCGCGCAAGAAGCGCATGCGGGTCGGCCGTGGCATCGGCTCCGGCAAGGGCAAGCAGGCCGGCCGCGGCGGCAAGGGCCAGACCGCGCGCTCCGGCGTGCGCATCAAGGGCTTCGAGGGCGGCCAGATGCCGCTGCATCGGCGCCTGCCCAAGCGCGGCTTCACCAACATTTTCCGCGTTGAATTCGCCGAGATCAACCTGGACCGCATCCAGCAGGCGATCGATGCCAAGCTGATCGACGTCAAGGAAACCGTCAACGCCGAATCGCTGGTGAAAGCCCGCGTGCTGCGCCGCGCCAAGGCCGGCGTGCGGCTGCTCGGCCGTGGCGAGTTGAAGGCGAAATTGAATATCGAGGTGCACGGTGCCTCGAAATCCGCCGTCGCGGCGGTCGAGAAGGCCGGCGGCACGGTGAAGATCCTGGCGCCGGTCAAGAAAGACGAAGGCGAGGCGGCGTAACATCTGCGTCATTGCCCGCTTGAAAGCGGGCAATCGGCACTATGAGGCGATGGACTTTATCGAAGCCGAGCACCAAATAATGTCCGGTGTCTGCTGAAATCCCACCTCTTTTAGGGCATGACAGCGTAAGCGGCGCGCGGGAGAAAGCCAAACATGGTCTCAGCAGCGGAACAACTGGCGGCAAACCTCAATTTCGGCGCGCTCGCGAAAGCCGATGAACTGAAAAAGCGCATCTGGTTCACCCTGGGTGCGCTATTGGTTTATCGGCTCGGCACCTACATTCCGCTGCCCGGCATCGACCCCACCATCTGGGAACAGGTGTTCAAATCACAGTCCGGCGGCATTCTGGGCATGTTCAACATGTTCGCCGGCGGCGGCATTCACCGCATGGCCATCTTTGCGCTGAACATCATGCCGTACATTTCGGCCTCGATCATCATCCAGCTCCTGACCACGGTATCCTCGCAGCTCGAGGCCCTGAAGAAGGAAGGCGAGGCCGGCCGCAAGACGCTGAACCAATACACCCGCTACCTCACCGTTCTGTTGGCCGCGTTCCAGTCCTACGGCATCGGGGTCGGGCTCCAGGGCGCCGGCAACGTCGTCAGCGAACCCGGCATGTTCTTCCTGGTGTCGACCACGGTCACGCTGACCGGCGGCACGATGTTCCTGATGTGGCTCGGCGAGCAGATCACCTCGCGCGGCATCGGCAACGGCATTTCGCTGATCATCCTCTCCGGCATCGTCGCGCAGCTGCCCACCGCTCTCGCCAACATGCTGGAACTCGGTCGCCAGGGCGCGCTGTCCACTGGCATCATCCTGATGGTGCTCGTGATGGCGGTCGGCGTCATCGCCTTCATCGTGTTCATGGAGCGCGCGCAGCGGCGGCTTTTGATCCAGTATCCGAAGCGCCAGGTCGGCAACAAGATGTTCGAGGGCCAGTCCTCGCATCTGCCGCTGAAGCTGAATACCTCGGGCGTGATTCCCCCGATCTTCGCGTCCTCGCTGTTGCTGCTGCCGACCACGGTTGCGAATTTCAACGCCGGCCGGGGGCCGGAATGGTTTCAATGGATCACGACGCAACTCGGCCACGGCCGGCCGCTGTTTTTGATCCTTTATCTGGCGCTGATCGTGTTCTTCGCGTTCTTCTATACCGCGATCGTGTTCAACCCGACCGAGACCGCCGACAACCTCAAGAAGCATGGCGGCTTCATACCGGGCATTCGTCCCGGTGAGCGCACCGCCGAATACATCGACTACGTGCTGTCGCGGATCACGGTGCTTGGCGCGATCTATCTCGCGATCGTCTGCCTGATCCCCGAAATTCTTATTTCTTACGCCTCGGTGCCGTTCTACTTTGGCGGGACCTCGCTTCTGATCGTGGTCAGCGTGACCATGGATACGGTGGCGCAGGTCCAGGGCTATCTGCTCGCCCACCAGTATGAGGGGCTGATCAGGAAGTCGAAGTTGCGGGGGCGTCGGCGCTGACGCGGCTTGGATTTCGCATCGCTTTCGCTATCTGCGCTCGGCGCTGATTGTGGTTGGCGCTGGGGTGTGGGTTTTGAATTGCAGGTGCGCGATCAATCGCTCACCGAGCCGGGGGGCGAACAAGGATGAGACTGATTCTTCTCGGGCCGCCCGGATCGGGCAAGGGAACACAAGCCCAGCGGCTGGTTCAGCGGCACGGCATTATCCAGCTCTCAACCGGTGAAATGTTGCGCACGGCGGTAGCGGCGCAGACGCCGGTCGGCCTCAAGGCGAAAGACATCATGGCGAGCGGCGGCCTGGTGCCGGATGACATCGTGATCGGCATCATTTCCGATCGCCTCGACCAGCCCGACGCGGCCAAGGGTTTTATCCTCGACGGTTTTCCGCGAACTGTGCCGCAGGCCGAAGCGCTCGATGAGCTCCTGAAGAAAAAGCACATGAAGCTCGATGCCGTGATCGAGCTTCGCGTCAACGAAAGCGCGCTGCTGCAGCGGGTCGAAACCCGGGCCGCGGAGACGCGGGCACGCGGCGAGGAAGTCCGCATCGACGACACCCCGGAAGTGCTGACCAAGCGGCTGGCGAGCTACCGTTCGCAGACCGAGCCGCTGATTCACTATTATTCGGAGCGCCGCAAGCTCCTGACCGTCGATGGTATGATGACCATCGAACACGTTACGCGGGAAATTAGCCGCATTCTGGCCGCGATCGGGGCGGTCGAGGCCGAAGCTTCCAAAAAGGCGGCGGCCAAGCGAACCGCCAAAGCCGCTAAAGCGGCGCCCAGGAAAGCAGCCAAACCCGCGGTTAAGGGCGCCATGGCCGCCGGAAAGGCCGCCACGGCCGCCCGAAAGGCCGGAAAACCGGTCTCCAAGGGGTCGAAAAAGCCGGTCCGCAAGGCTGTCGCGGGTTCCAAGGCGCGTGGCGCTGGCGGAACCAGGGCTGCCGCTAAAAAGGTCACGAAAAAGCGAGCTAAAGCATAGAGGCGGTTGACGAAACCAAGTTGAATCCTTTAATAAGCATATATCCAAGTCGGATAGCTTTCAAACGATGCCGGGCCCCGAAGAACCTGAGGGGAGGGCGTCGTGTTCGCGTTTGCGGACACCTGCCCGAATTAGCGAAAACACTGCTGGTCTCTAGGAGATTGGCGACAGGAGAGAAGTCCGTGGCCCGTATTGCCGGCGTGAATATCCCGACCAACAAGCGCGTTCTGATCGCGCTCCAGTACATCCATGGCATCGGCCAGAAGAATGCCGCCGAGATCATGGAGAAGGTCAAGATTCCCGAAGATCGCCGCGTCTCGCAATTGAGCGATCAGGAAGTGCTGCAGATTCGTGAAGTGATCGACCGCGACTACCTGGTCGAAGGCGATTTGCGTCGCGAGACCGGGATGAACATCAAGCGATTGATGGATCTCGGCTGCTATCGCGGCCTGCGTCATCGCCGCGGATTGCCGGTGCGCGGTCAGCGCACCCATACCAACGCGCGTACGCGCAAGGGTCCGGCCAAGTCGATCGCCGGGAAGAAAAAGTAATTGGCGAGTAGCGAATGGCCAATGGCGAGTAGGAATTGATCCTGTTCGCTGTTCGCCACTCACCATTCGCCCGTCAGGTGTAGCCGCTGGCATTACGGCGGCGTTGAGATCTTTGGAAAGGTTTTGGAATGGGCAAGGAAGCCACCCGCGTTCGCCGTCGTGAGCGCAAGAACATCGCCTCCGGCATCGCGCACGTGAATTCGTCGTTCAACAACACGACCATCACCATCACCGACGCGCAGGGCAACACCATTGCCTGGTCGTCGGCGGGAACCATGGGCTTCAAGGGTTCGCGCAAATCGACCCCCTATGCCGCGCAGGTCGCAGCCGAAGACGTTTCGAAGAAGGCGCAGGAACACGGCATGCGGACGCTGGAAGTGGAAGTGGCCGGCCCCGGTTCGGGCCGCGAATCGGCGCTTCGCGCGCTGCAGGCCGCGGGCTTCACCGTCACCTCGATCCGCGACGTGACGACGATCCCGCACAATGGCTGCCGTCCGCGCAAGCGCCGGCGGGTTTGAGATTTTGAGATCGCGGGCGGCCCGGCCGTCTCGCGAAGGTTTTGAGAGATTTTGCAAACCGCGGATGATCCGCGAACTCCAAGGCCAGTAATTCACCAGCGATTGAAATGGCGAATGGACTGGCCGGTATGGGTGAAACAGTGACGATCCAGAAAAATTGGCAAGAACTTATCCGCCCGAACAAGCTTCAGGTAACCCCCGGGCCCGACGCCATCCGTTTTGCGACGCTGGTGGCAGAACCGCTCGAGCGCGGCTTCGGCCAGACGCTCGGCAACGCGTTGCGCCGCATCCTTTTGTCCTCGCTGCAGGGCGCGGCGGTGCAGTCGGTGCACATCGACGGCGTGCTGCACGAGTTTTCCTCGATCGCGGGCGTTCGCGAGGACGTCACCGACATCGTGCTGAACATCAAGGACATCTCGATCAAGATGCAGGGCGAAGGCCCCAAGCGCATGGTCGTGAAGAAGCAGGGCCCGGGCGTCGTCACCGCCGGCGACATCCAGACCGTCGGCGACGTCGTGGTGCTCAATCCGGACCTGCAGATCTGCACCCTCGACGAGGGCGCGGAAATCCGCATGGAATTCACGGTCGCCGCCGGCAAGGGCTATGTCGCCGCCGAGCGTAACCGGCCCGAGGACGCGCCGATCGGCCTGATCCCGGTCGACAGCCTGTTCTCCCCGGTCCGCAAGGTGTCCTACAAGGTCGAGAATACCCGCGAGGGCCAGATCCTCGACTACGACAAGCTGACCATGACGATCGAGACCAACGGCGCGATCACGCCGGATGACGCGGTGGCCTATGCCGCCCGCATCCTGCAGGATCAGCTCAATGTGTTCGTCAACTTCGAAGAGCCGCGCAAGGAAGTGACGCAGGAGATCATCCCCGATCTCGCGTTCAACCCCGCCTTCCTCAAGAAGGTCGACGAGCTCGAATTGTCGGTGCGTTCGGCGAACTGCCTGAAGAACGACAACATCGTCTATATCGGCGACCTCGTGCAGAAGTCGGAAGCGGAAATGCTGCGCACCCCGAACTTCGGCCGCAAGTCGCTGAACGAGATCAAGGAAGTGCTGGCCCAGATGGGTCTGCATCTCGGCATGGAAGTGCCGGGCTGGCCGCCGGAGAACATCGACGAGCTCGCCAAGCGCTTCGAGGATCATTATTGATTTCGTCATTCCGGGGCGCGCGTGAGCGCGAACCCGGAATCTCGAGATTCCGGATCGCCGCTTCGCGACGTCCGGAATGACTGGGGCGAACGCAGGCGGCCCACCTGAGCAAATTGTCCGACGAGCCGTCGCGACAGAACAAGGTTTTAAGGAATACATCATGCGTCACGGCAAGGTTCATCGGAAGCTCAACCGCACCGCCGAGCATCGGCGTGCGATGTTCGCCAACATGTGCGCGGCGCTGATCAAGCACGAGCAGATCGTCACCACGCTGCCGAAGGCCAAGGAATTGCGCCCGATCGTGGAAAAGCTCGTCACGCTCGGCAAGAAAGGCGGCCTTTCGATGCGTCGCCAGGCGATCTCTGAGATGCGCGACCAGGATCAGGTCCGCAAGCTGTTCGACGTTCTGGCCACCCGCTACAAGGACCGCCAGGGCGGTTATACCCGCATCATCAAGGCGGGCTTCCGCTACGGCGACAACGCCCCGATGGCCGTGATCGAATTCGTCGACCGCGACGTCGACGCCAAGGGACTGGACTCCGGCCCCGAGCAGGAAAAGGCCGCCGCAGAAGCGGCGTAATCGGTGTCGTCCCGGCGAAACGCCGGGACCCATAGCCACCGATGTCAGTTGTTCGAAAGCCGTCTGGCCCCAGCGCTAACTCGCTCCGCCGCGGCGTATGGGTCCCGATGTTCGCCGGGACGACAACAGAATAACAAGCGGCGCCATGTGCGCCGCTTTTTTATTGGGCATCCCTGGTGACCGGCGATTGCGCCGGTGCGGGCCGCTCCCGATATCTCCGTCATCGATGATGGAGATGGCTCATGAAAATCGACCTTTCGGGAAAAACCGCGCTGGTGACGGGTTCGACGTCCGGCATCGGCCATGCCGCCGCCAAGGGGCTTGCCGCGGCGGGCGCTGAGGTCACGGTCAACGGCCGGGCGCAAGCCAAGGTCGACGCCGCGGTCGCGGCAATCGCAAAAGCGGTGCCGGGCGCCAAGGTCCGCGGCGTCGCCGCCGACGTCTCCACCGCGGCCGGATGCAAGACGCTGGTCGCGGCGCTTCCGGAGGTCGATATCCTCATCAACAATGCCGGCATCTTCGAGCCGAAGGCATTTCTCGAAATTCCCGACGAGGACTGGAGCCGTTTCTTCGAGGTCAACGTGATGTCGGGCGTGCGGCTGTCGCGCGCCTATTTTCCGGGGATGCTGAAGCGCAACTGGGGCCGCATCGTCTTCATCTCCTCCGAATCCGCATTGAACATTCCGAAGGAGATGATCCACTACGGCACCACCAAAACCGCGCAGCTCGCGGTGTCGCGCGGGCTTGCGGAAATGACAAAAGGCACCGCGGTGACCGTCAATTCGGTGCTGCCGGGGCCGACCATGTCGGAAGGCGTCGAGACGTTTGTGAAGGAGCTCGCGAAGCGGAACGGACAATCGGTCGAGGAGGCGGCCTCGGAATTCGTAAAACAGTTCCGCCCGACCTCGCTGCTGCAGCGCTTTGCGACCGTCGAGGAGATCGCCAACATGGTGGTCTATGTCGCCTCGAAGGAGGCATCGGCCACCAACGGCGCCGCGCTTCGTGCCGAGGGCGGCATCGTCCAGACCATTGCTTGAGGTAAGAGATGGCCGCCTATGTGATTTCCGAACTCGAAGTGCGCGATGATGTGGCCATCGAGACCTACCGCAGCATCGCCGCCAAATCGATCGCGCAATATGGCGGCCGCTATCTGGTCCGCAACGGCGCCGCCAGCGTTGCGGAGGGCGGGCCGCCGGTGAAGAGCATTGTCGTGGTCGAATTTCCCTCGATGGAGCGCCTGCGTGAATGGTACGCCTCGCCGGAATACGCCGAAGCCCTGAAAGTGCGTCAGACGGCGCTCGACCGGCGCCTGATTTTTGTTGAAGGTGTGGTGCCGGTGTAAAGGTCTTCACCGCTCCCGTAGGATGGGTTGAGCGAAGCGAAACCCATCAATGGCTTCCGATGGGGTGATGGGTTTCGCTTGCGCTCAACCCATCCTACACCCTCCGACTCCTACCACCCCTCCAGCACGATCTTGCCGCGCGATTTGCCGGATTCGAGCAGCGCGTGGGCCCGCTTCAGGTTCGCCGCGTTGATCGTGCCAAACGTCTGGTCGAGCGTGGTGCGCAGCACGCCCTTGTCGATCAAGTCCGCGACATCGTTGAGCAGATGATGTTGCGCGATCATGTCAGGGGTCTGGAACGAACTTCGCGTGAACATCGATTCCCAGTGCACCGAGACCGCCTTGCCCTTGAACACGCTGACGTTGAATTCCGGCGGATCGTCGATCAATCCGAATTTGCCCTGCGGTGCAATGAGTTCCGCCAGCGCCTTGTAATGCTGATCGGTATTGGTGAGGCTCGCGATCAAACCAACCGGCGGCAATTTCAATTTCTCGATCTGCTCCTTCATCGGCCTGGCATGATCGATCACGGCGTGGGCGCCGAGATCGAGACACCATTTTTGCGATTCCGGCCGCGACGCGGTGGCGACAATGGTCAGGCCGGTGAGGCGGCGCGCGAGCTGGATCAGGATCGAGCCGACACCGCCGGCGCCGCCGATGATCAGCAGCGTGCGCGGATCGAGGCTTTTGCCGGGCACCGCGCCGAGGCGGTCGAACAGCAATTCCCAGGCGGTGATCGAGGTGAGGGGAAGGGCTGCGGCCTGCGCGAAGGAGAGCGTCCTCGGCTTCTTGCCGACGATGCGCTCATCGACCAGATGAAATTCGGAATTGGTGCCCTGCCGCTGGATCGATCCGGCGTAGAACACTTCATCGCCCGCCTTGAACAGCGTCACATCCGGTCCGACCGCATCGACGATACCGGCGGCGTCAAACCCCAAAATCTTGGTTTCACCTTCGGGAGGTGCTGCGCGTTTGCGCACCTTGTAATCCACCGGATTGGCCGAGATCGCCTTCACCGCGACGCGGATGTCGCGCCCCTTCGGCTCCGGCTTTGCGGTCTCGAAATCGATCAGTGCATCCGTAGCATCGATCGGCAGCGATTTTTTGTAGCCTACGGCTTTCATGTCCGTTGTCTCCCACTTGCTGGCGTGAAAACGCGCTCCGCCTAATTGTTGCCCCGGCACAAATTTGGCAAGTACTGTAAATCCGAGGATATAGTCCTTGTTTGGATACTGTTGGAAAAACCCCAATGAAACGGCGAAATTTTGCCCGGCGGCCAATCTGGTGATCCGCAAGGTCTATGCGGAAGTCGCGATCGACACCCTGAAGGCGTGGGGGGAGAGGGCCATCAGCAACGACTGTCCTGCGCGCCCGCCGGAGCGCCCGTAGAGGTATCCAAGCGCGCCGCCTGAAGGTCCCGGGGCCGCAGGAGCAGCCGTGGCTGCTCCTGTCGGAACCGGCGAGGTCGCCAAGCTGCTCGCTCAGAACGCGACCTGCGTCCGCATCGCGAACGCATCGAACTTGGCGCCGGCATCGCCGAAGTTGGTGGGGCTTATCTGCTTGGTGATGTCGCCATGGAGATAGTTGAACATGAACCGGATGTTGTCATTGACGTACCAGTTCAGCGCCAGCGTATAGATGTTCTGCCGCCCGCCGGCGATGCCACTGGCCATGGCCAGCTGATCGTTGAGGTCCATGGTGCTGTAGCGGCCGGCAATTTCCCATGCGCCCCAGCCGCCGCCGCTCAACGAGAACGGATTGGCCGGCGCCACGCCGCCGTAAGAGGCGCTGGGCGCATTATAGCGGCGGGTTTCGCCGGTCAGCACATAGGCTGCCTCGGCATAGCCGCCCTGGAATTTCAGGCTCGGCAGCGGGGCGAAGGCGTTGCGATCGACATTGAACCAGAAATATTCTCCCTGGAAGAACAGCGGCCCGTACGTCGCCGCGGCTTCGGCGCTGTAGACCTGGGCGCCGGATACGCCTGCGATCGCGCCCGTCGAGAGAATGGTGGTCGGGTCGATGCGCAATTCCGGACGGTCATTCAGGGTGAGCGTTTGCGTCCCCGCGATGAGATTATGCGGCGGCTGGATCAGCCATTCGGCATCGCCGCCGATGTGCAGCGAGTAGTCCTTGCCGCTGACGATTTGGCCCGCGGCACGGGCGATGGCGCCAAATTGTTCCGTCGTGCCCGGAGGGTTTATGCTCGAGGCAGAGTGTATAGCCCCCGTAGCGGGCCCCGTCGCATAAGCCCCGGCCCAGAACTGGTCGGTGTACCAGCGCGCGCCGGCGGTGGAGCGGAAGTCACCGGCCGCGATGTTCTGCGCGATGATTCCGGACGAAGCGCGCTCCATGAACGGGATGTTATTCGAGCTCATCGCCTCGTCCAGCGTGTAGGGCAGGTCCATCACGCCGCCTTCGATGGCGAGCTTGCCGCCGAACGGCTTGAGGCCGGTGTAGCTGAGGTAGGCGTTTTCGACGCCCGATACAGCGCCCCCCGGAAGAAATCCGACGGCACCGCCGCCGACGCTGGCCGTGCCGCCAAACCCGTCCGAAGAACCGCCGAAGTCGTAGATCAGGGCATAATCCCAGTCGTCCAAGAATTTGCCGATCACCCCGATCCGCGCACGACGGAGATTGACGCCGTCATCGAGGTGTTGCGGCGTGGTCGCCGCGGTATTGGGCCGGTAGTTATAGCCGCCAACATCGAAGTGCACCCGGCTGGTGATCGCAACGCAATTCCGACCGTCGTCGGTGCAGATGGTCGGCCGGTTGCCCGGCATCGTCACGACCGCGCCGGACGGTGCGATCGGGTCCTTGATCGGGTAGGCGGCATTGGTGTTGGCCACCTTGACCTTGGCATCGGCCTTCGCGTTGGCGGTTGCCGCCGCGGCGGTATTGGCGGTCGTCTGTTTTTGCAGCTTGTCGAGCTTCTGCTCCATCAGGCGCAGTTGCTGCTTCAACGCGGCAATCTCGGCGTCGGCTCCAGCAGACTGCGCGCTTGCTTGCGATGTGACGAAGACCCCGATCAGACAGATCGCGGCCATCGTAGTCAGTTTTGCTATGGACATGACATCACCCCTTGCTATCCAGTTGCGAGTTCCGCCGCGTTTCGTACGCGAACGAAGACAGTCGTATTCGATTGCGCGAAAGCTTCGCGACAACTTGCAAATTTCGACCGCGGCACTGAGGCCCGCCCGCCGATCGCGGCAAGGCGAGGGATAATCTACGACGCCCTCACGGTGCGGCGATATGGCAAAGGCAGCTCGCAATCGCCGCGCGACGCGAAGGTTTTCACATGTTGTATCGGCGCCACAGTATGATGGTCGTCATGTGACCCTGGCGCGGTGTCTGAAACGGGTGATTCGACGGAACGCGAAACCGCGCCAATCCGGCGTCGGACGCCGGGAGAATGAGGAAACGGCTCTTCTATTGGCTGGCCGAAGCGCTATATTCCCGGCCAGTTCCCTGAGAGGTCCTAGATGTTCAAATACTTTGCGATCATCCTGCTAAGCGTCGGCGCTTTGGCAGGCGCAGTCGATCATGCGGCCGGGCAGGACCGGCGCGTGCCGGCCTCACCGGCGGAACTGCGGCTTTCCTACGCCCCGATCGTGCAGCGCGTGCAGCCGGCGGTGGTCAATGTCTATGCCGCCAAGATGGTGCAGAACCGCAATCCCTTGCTCGACGATCCGATCTTCCGCCGCTTCTTTGGCGTGCCCGGCCAGCAGCCGGAGCAGATGCAACGCTCGCTTGGTTCCGGCGTGATGGTCGATCCGTCGGGCCTCGTCGTCACCAATGTCCACGTCATCGAAGGCGCCGATGAGGTCAAGGTTTCGCTGTCGGACAAGCGCGAATTCGAGGCCACGATCATTCTCAAGGATCCGCGCAGCGATCTCGCCGTATTGCGACTCAAGGGTACGCATGAGCAGTTCCCGACACTCGATTTTGCCAATTCCGACGAGCTGATGGTCGGCGACGTGGTGCTTGCGATCGGCAATCCGTTCGGCGTCGGTCAGACCGTGACCCACGGCATCATTTCGGCGCTGGCGCGCACCCAGGTCGGCATCACCGACTACCAGTTTTTCATTCAGACCGATGCCGCGATCAATCCCGGCAATTCCGGCGGCGCGCTGGTCGACATGACCGGCAAGCTCGCCGGCATCAACACCGCGATCTTCTCGCGCTCCGGCGGATCGCAGGGCATCGGCTTTGCCATCCCCGCCAACATGGTGCGCGTCGTCGTTGCTTCCGCGAAAAGCGGCGGCAACGCGGTGAAGCGGCCCTGGCTCGGCGCGCATCTGCAGGCGGTGACGCCGGAGATCGCCGAGACCTTGGGGCTTCGGCTGCCGAGCGGTGCGCTGGTCTCGAGCGTCGTCGCCAACAGCCCGGCGGCCCGCGCCGGCCTAAAACTCTCCGATCTGATCGTCGCGATCGACGGGCAGGCGGTCGACGACCCCAATGCCTTCGACTATCGCTTTGCGACGCGACCGCTCGGCGGCACCTCGCAGATCGATGTGCAGCGCGCCGGCAAGCCGATCAAGCTGACGGTGCCGCTCGAGACCGCACCCGATACCGGGCGTAATGAAATCGTGCTGTCGACGCGCTCGCCGCTCCAGGGCGCCACCGTGGCCAACATCTCGCCTGCGGTTGCCGACGAGCTGCATCTGGATGCGGACATCGAAGGCGTCGTGGTCACCGGCCTGGGCGACGACACCACGGCTGCCAATGTCGGATTCCAGAAGGGCGATATCATCGTGGCGGTCAACAATCAGAAAATCGCCAAGACCAGCGATCTCGAAAAGGCGACGCACGAATCCTCACGGCTTTGGCGCATCACGCTGGTGCGCGGCGGCCAGCAGATCAACGTCACGCTCGGCGGATGAGCCCGAAGCGACCAAGCGAGGCTCAAAACCTGTTCGCCGCGGCAGGAATGGAACAGGACGCGCCGCATCCGCTTCCCGATCGATTGCGTCCACGCGCCCTGTCGGAGGTGGTCGGGCAGGATCATATCCTGGGAGCGGACGGCGCGTTGACGCGCATGCTGGCGAGCCGAACGCTGGGTTCGCTGGTGTTCTGGGGACCGCCGGGCACCGGCAAGACCACGGTGGCGCGGCTCTTGGCGGATGCCACCGATCTGCATTTCGAGCAGCTTTCGGCGGTGTTTTCCGGCGTTGCGGACCTGAAGAAGGCGTTCGATGCGGCGCGGGCGCGGCGCGAGATGGGCAAGGGCACGCTGCTGTTTGTCGACGAGGTGCATCGCTTCAACCGGGCGCAGCAGGATTCGTTTCTGCCTGTGATGGAAGACGGCACCGTGGTGCTGGTCGGCGCCACCACCGAAAATCCCTCGTTCGAGCTCAACGCCGCGCTGTTGTCGCGGGCGCGCGTGCTGGTGTTTCATTCGCTGGATGCGGCCGCGATCGAAAAGCTGTTTGCCCATGCCGAAAAAATCGAGGGCAAGAAGCTGCCGCTCGATGAGGAGGCCCGCGCTGTGCTGGTGCGGATGGCGGACGGCGACGGCCGCGCCGCGCTGACGCTTGCCGAAGAGGTCTGGCGCGCCGCGCGCGAGGACGAGATTTTCAATGCCGCGCAATTGCAGGACATCCTGCAGCGCCGGGCGCCGATCTACGACAAATCCGCCGACGGCCATTACAACCTGATCTCGGCGCTGCATAAGTCCGTGCGCGGCTCCGATCCGGATGCCGCGCTCTATTATCTCGCGCGCATGATGGATGCGGGCGAGGACCCGCTGTTTCTGGCCCGCCGCGTGGTCCGCATGGCGGTCGAGGACATTGGGCTGGCCGATCCGCAGGCGCTGGTGATCTGCAACGCCGCCAAGGACGCCTACGACTTCCTCGGTCATCCCGAAGGCGAGCTCGCGATCGCTCAGGCCGTGATCTATCTCGCCACCGCACCCAAATCCAACGCCGCCTACATGGCGTTTGGGGCTGCGATGCGTGTGGCAAAGGAGGGCGGTTCGCTGCTGCCGCCCAAACATATCCTGAACTCGCCGACCAAATTGATGAAGTCGGAAGGCTATGGCGGCGGCTACGAATACGACCACGACGCGCCGGACGCCTTTTCGGGTCAGGAATATTTCCCCGATGCGCTCGGCCATCAGACCTTTTACGATCCGCCCGACCGCGGCTTCGAGCGCGAGATCCGAAAACGGCTGGATTACTGGGCGAAGCTGCGCAGGGAGCGGGGACCGAAATAGTTCGAAAGCCGCGCTATTTTCCGGTTTTGACAAAATCCGGAATCTGGTCGGTCAGGCGCGTATCCGCGGTGTTGATCGAATACACCTCCGACAAATGACTGTGCTGCGGCAACATGATTGCGCGGGCGCAGCCGCTCGCGCCCTTGCAGGTCGCCTCCTTGAGGAGGTCGAATTGCCGTACGAATCCGGGCGGGTCCAGTTCGGCCGAAACGATCATCAGCGGTATCTTGGTCGTCTGCAGACCCTGCAGCGAAGATTCTTCGGCGTAGCGTGAGGGATCGGCACCGAAATAGGCGCGCTCGGGATTGCCCAGCTGCATCGCCGTCAGATCGTAAAGACCCGAGACCAGGATCGCACCGGCGAGGCCGCCACCCTTTATCTTGTGAAATTCCGGGTGCGACACATAGGACGCGACATGCACAGCGCCCGCCGAATGGCCCATCAGATAGATGCGCCTGGGCTCGCCGCCGCGTTCACCGATCTTGTCCGCGACCCACCGAACCGCCGTGGCCAAATCCTCCGCGCCGGCCGGCCAGGCCGCCTGCGGTGCGAGACGATAGTCGACGTTGACGCCGACAAAGCCGTTCTTGACCGCCCACAGCATGATGTTGTCATAGAACGGGCTGCCCGGCTTGCGCTTGTCGCCGCCCACGAATGCGCCGCCATGGACGAAGATCAGCACCGGACGTGGCGATGCCCCCGTGTCCGGCATGAAGACATCGAGCAAGTTGCGGTCCGCCGTGCCGTATTTGACGTCGCGCTCGATCTTGACGGCGGGGTACGGCTCTTTTTCCTGAAGCGGGGCATAGATCGCATCGGTCTCCGGTCCGCCAGCGACGCGGCCGATTTCCAGCAGCTTCCAGGCGATCTCCTCCGGCATCGGGCTTTCCTGCGCGATCGCCGCCGTCGCCGCGACGACCAAGGTCGCAAGAATGACAAAGGCCGATTTCAGTGGCGCCATCCGGGATACTCCCCATGGTTTGGCCGTTTCGCGGATGATGACCGATCCTGCGCGGTTTTGTACTGATTTCACCGTGACGATTCGCTGCTTTTGCGCTACGCAACGGCTTGATCTGGAGCCACAAACCCCATGAGCCGTCGCGTCAAGAAACCACTGAAGGCGAGGGGCGATCGCCCGAAGGGCGCGCGTCCGTACCGGGGCTCGCAGGCCGAGCGGTCGCATGGGCATCGTCCGGGAGGCAAGCCCGCGCGCGTTTCCGCGCCGCGGCCTCCGAAGCCGGCCCCGTTCATCGCCGAGCCTGAAAAGATCGCCGCCGAGCCGGCGCCGCTGCCGACAAAAGTCGAGACCGTCGTCGTCACCGCGGACGAGAACAACATGCGCGTCGACCGCTTTCTGGAAGCGCGCTTTCCCGGCCTGTCATTCTCCCATATCCAGCGCATCGTCCGTAAAGGCGAATTGCGCGTCAACGGCAAGCGTGCCGACAGCAAGGACCGGCTGGAGGAGGGGCAGAGCGTTCGCATTCCGCCGTTAAAACTCGATGCGCCGAAAGCGACCGCTCATCTTTCGGAAGCGGGAGCGAAGACGCTGCAGGCGCTCAGGGACATGATCCTGTTTGAGGACGCCGATGTCATGGTGCTGAACAAGCCCGCCGGCCTCGCCGTGCAGGGCGGATCCGGCACCACGCGGCACATCGATCAAATGCTGGAAGTGATGCGCGATGCGAAGGGCCAAAAACCGCGGCTGGTGCACCGGCTCGACAAGGAAACCGCGGGTTGTCTGCTGGTGGCGAAGACGCGCTTTGCCGCGACCGCGCTGACCGGATCGTTCCGCCATCGCTCGGCGCGCAAGATCTACTGGGCGCTGGTCGCCGGCGTGCCGAAACCGAAGCAGGGCCGCATCTCGACCTATCTCGCCAAGGAAGAGGGCGAGGAAGACACCATCATGCGCATCGCCGCCCATGGCGATGAGGGCGCGAGCCACGCCGTGACCTACTATGCCGTGGTGGAAACCTCGGCGCAAAAATTGGCCTGGGTGTCGCTGAAACCGGTGACCGGGCGGACGCATCAGTTGCGCGCGCATATGGCCCATATCGATCACGCGATTGTCGGCGATCCCAAATATTTCAACAAGGAGAATTGGGAACTTCCGGGCGGTCTGCAGAAACGGCTGCATCTGTTGGCGCGGCGGATCGTGATTCCACATCCGCGCGGCGGGTTTATCGATGCCACCGCGCCGCTGCCCCCGCACATGCTGCAATCATGGAACCTGCTGGGGCTCGAGGCCGACCGGTTCGATCCGATCGAGAACGCGCCTGAAGAATAATTTAGTTGCGGTTTGCCGGGGCGAACACAACATATCGCCGGTGAAACATCGATCAATCATCGTCTGCGCAGTCCTCGCGGCGCTGCTTTCCGGCGGTGTCGCCTCGGCGCAAATCCTGCCCCCCGGCACGACGCCACTCAGCCCGCCGCTGCCTCCTCCGTTGCCGCAACCGAAGATCGCGCCGCCGGTGCTCCCGCAGATGGATGCGCCGGCGAGCCAGAGCTATGCGCCGGCGCCGCGTCCCTCCTTCAGCGACCGGATCAGCAGCTGTCTCGATCAAGCCGCGGCCAGCGGGTTCGGCCCCGGAGACCGCGAGACCTATTCGCGCTCCTGCGCCAATCAGTGATCGCGGCCGGGATATTGCGCGAGAAACATCCGCAATGAATCGTGCGGGCTCTCGACATCCGTAATCACCCAGCCGTCGGGACTATTCACAAGAATAAAATTCAGCGTGACGCCGCGGCCGTGATTGTCAAAGGCGACCCCGACATAAGTCTTGTCGAATTGCTTGCGCAGGATCGATATCGAGATCGCGCCGAGCTTCCAGGTCGGGCTCTGGACCAGAAAGTCATACGGCTGGTCCTTTGAAGACGTCCAGTCCGCTTGCAAACTCGGATCGAAAAATTGTCGGGCGGTGGCGGCATCGCGGGGCAGCCCGCTCGACAGCTCGGACGAGCGGTCGCCGTAATAGGCGTAGACATTCCTGACGAGCGATTCCGGCGAGCGGAATCCGCTCCAGGCACTCGAGACGCCGAAAACCGCAAGTACAACCCAAAAAGCCCCGAAAATCCTTGTCATTGCTGCTCGCTTTATTGGCGTCGATCCCTATCATATCGGTGCAGCGAGATGTGCCGCTGGCAACGAAAGCCGAAAAACCTCCGTAGAACCTCCAAAGAACCTCAATGCGCGAATTGTTCGACGAAGCGTCCGGAAAATCGCCGCTCGATCCGGAGGAGGCGGTGCGGCGCACGACGCGCACCGTGCGCCGCAAGCGCTTTTATGCCAAGGCCGGTGTCGTCGATGCCCCGGAGGGCTTTGCCGTCACGCTCGACGACAGGCCGATCCGCACGCCCTCCGGGCGCCAGGTGGTTGTGCCGGTCAAGGCGATCGCGGATGCCGTCGCCGCGGAATGGGATGCGCAGCAGGAACTGATCGAACCGCTGACGATGCCGATGACGCGGTTTGCCAACAGCGTCGTCGATGCCGTGGTCGATCGGGTCGATGCGGTCAAAGAGGACATCGCGAAATATTTTCAGTCGGATCTGCTGTTCTACCGCGCCGGGCATCCCGATGGGTTGGTTGAGCGCGAAGCGGCAGTTTGGGATCCGCCATTGTTCTGGGCGGCGGAGACGCTCGGCGCGCATTTCATCCTTGCCGAAGGCATCGTGCATGTCCGCCAGCCCGAGACCGCCGTGGCAGCGGCCAGCGCGGCGCTGCCGGATGACCCCTGGAGGGTCGCGGCGCTGCATGTGATCACGACCTTGACGGGCTCGGCGTTATTGGCCTTGGCGCTGTCGCGCGGCGTGCTCGATTCCGATCAGGTCTGGGCCGCCGCCCATGTCGATGAGGATTGGAACATGGAGAAATGGGGCGTCGATGAAGAGGTCGCCGCGCGCCGCGCCGCCCGGCTGATCGATTTCCGGGCTGCCGCCGGCATTCTCAAGAGCCTGGATTCCTAGCGCTTGCTATCTCTAGCGCTTGATGGCGATCCAACTGCCGACACAGCCGTCGGAACGGCTGAACGTCCCGGCACCGGTATTGCCCGTCAATCGTCCGACGGCGGTCAAGGTCATGCCATTGCCGGCGCCCACCGAATGCAACGTACCGTCAGGATCGACCTGGCCGCTGCCGCCTTTGACGATAATCTTCCCGCCAACAATCTTCGCCGGCAATGAACCGGTGTATCGGCAGCCGGCGCTGGTGAATATCCATGCCCCGTCAAAGCTCGCGTTGTCCTGCGGCAGCGCGGGACGAGGCGGTAGCTCGGCAGCCGGCTCCCCGTCATCCCGTGGCTCGGACAGGAATGACATTCTGATGTTACCGCTACCCGCCTCGATCCAGCCTGCCTGAGCGAGGGGCGCCCGGCGGGTTGGATGCCGTGATGAGCAACGCGCATCCCAGCGCCATTCTCAGCCACATCTGAAAAATACCGCTCACGGGGTTCATCTTCGGCCAACGGGTCCTCGAAGCCCGCGAAGGGGCCAAAATCCGTACCCGGTTAACGCGAGGTTTACGACACATCGATAGCCTCGGCCAGTCCTGCTCCGGTGAAGCCAAGCCCGATGCCGATCGTCGTCAACTCGAACGTCTCTCAGGCCGCCGCCCAAAGTGCTGCGCCGACGGTCGTCCTGCAGCCGGGCACGGTGATCAGCGCCCGCGTGCTGCAAATCCTTGGCAACGACACGGTGCGAATTTCGATCGGCGGCCAGCCGATCGACGTGCAGTCGCAGGTCCCGCTGCAAGCCGGACAGACGCTGCAGCTCGCGGTTTCGCAAACGCCCGGTGGTATCCAGCTCGCGCTGGTCGACCAGCAAGCCGGCGCCGCGCCTGCTCAGGGGCCTGCGGTTGCCGCCAACGCGACGACCACGTCCGATACCGTGACGCTGGCGCCCGCTGCGACCGCTGTAATCGGACCCCAAACGCCCCCGGCAGCTGTGGCATCGAATATCCAGCTCACCGCGCAGCAGGCGGTCGCGGTATCGATCGCGGCCGAGACGGCGGCGACCCAGCAGACCAGTCTCGCGCCGCTGTTCGCCAATTTGGATGTCGCCGCGGGGCTCAACGGGCTGCCGCCGCAGGTCCAGCAGGCGATCGCGCAGGTCCTGACGCAGCGGACCAGTCTCGACCAAACCTTGACCGGCCAAGACATCAAGCAGGCGTTCCAGAACTCCGGCCTGTTTCTGGAAGCTTCGCTCGCATCCGGAACCGTTCCGCCATCCGCCGCGCCCGATCTCAAGGCGGCATTGATCGTGCTGCGGCAGGTGCTGACGACGTCGCTGGATGGAACGACTCCGGTCACGGCGAACGCGGTGGCGACGCCGGCGGCGGTTGTGCGGCAGGGCGCGCCGGTACCCGGGGTCGCGCAGGGCACGTCTGCGTCAGTGGTAGCCGTTCAGCAGAGCGCGACGCAGCCGGGGGCGGTCCAACCGGGCATTGCGGCGGTCGCCTCAGCAGTGCCGCACGCGGCGACGTCGGCGGTGCCGGTGGCGCAGCAGGCAGCGACGGCGGCGGCAATTGTGCCGGAGCAGGGCGCCGCGCCAATCGTTCAAGTGTCGCCGCAGCCGGTCACGATTACGCTCGTGCCGGGAACCCTGACCTCCGCGTCGCCCGCGCTTGCGTCGCTGCAGGGCGCGGCGCCGCCGATTCAGCCGGATGTGCTCGACCTCAGCGCCGTGGGCCAGATCATTCTGCCCACCGCGGCGCCGGCCGATGCGGCGGCACGTGCCGCCGCGAGCAGCGTGGCGCTGAACCTGCTGCAGGAAGCCGTGCAGGCCGGTCCGCCGGCGGGAATTTCGCCGAGCCTTGTGTTCGATAATAATGCGATGCTCTCGCTGCTGCCCGCGGTAGCCGGGGCTCGCTTATCCAGGGTTGATGAGGGCGAATTCGCCCACACCAATGTGCCGCCGCCGCCGATCGGCGGCGCCTTGCCGGCGGCGCAGCCCGTGATGCCGGCCACTCTGGTGTCGAATTCGCCGGCGGATGCCGCGATGCGCCATCTGCTCGCCGATACCGACGGCGCAATCGCGCGCCAGACATTGCTGCAGGTGGCCTCCTTGCCCGGCCAGACCGAAGCTGTGGCGGGACGGCTCGACCCGGCAACGCCGCGGTGGAATTTCGAGATTCCGTTCGTGATGCCGCAGGGCACGGCGATGGCGCAGTTCGAGATCTCGCGCGATGGCGGCGGCAACGAAGTCGAGGCCGCCAAACGCATCTGGCGGGCACGGTTCTCGCTCGACGTCGAGCCGGCAGGTCCCGTTCATGCGCTGGTGTCGCTGAGCGGCGAGCGGACGTCGGTGCGGATGTGGGCGGAACGGCCGGCGACCGCGGCGCAACTGCGCGCCGGTGCCGCGCAATTGAGCCAGGCGCTGAGCAGGGCCGAGCTTCAGCCCGGCGACATCGTGATCCGCGACGGCACGCCGCCGCACGTCGCACCAGTCCGGGCCGGGCATTTTCTGGATCGGGCGCTATGAGCGTGAAGACGAAAAGCCAGCTTGCGGTCGCGCTGCATTATGACCGGACCGGCGCGCCGCGGGTCATCGCCAAGGGCAAGGGCACCATCGGTGAGAAGATCATCGAGGTTGCCAAAGCCCATGACATCCCGATCGAAGAGAACGAAATGCTGGCCGGCGCGCTCTCGAATGTCGAGCTCGGGGATGAAATCCCGGCCGAACTCTACAAGGCGGTCGCCGAAGTCCTGATCTTCGTGCTGCGGCTGTCGGGGCGCGTTCGCTAGGCTTTTTCGACGGTCACCTTCCGATTGTCATTGTTTTACCACGATGTCGTCAGCATCGTCGCCGCCGTTCTCTTCACCAAATCGGATTAGCCATGATCAATCGCCGCCATGCGCTCGGTCTCCTGGCCGCCGCGAGCCTCCTGCCGTCGCGCAGCTTTGCCGATGTCGCGCCCCAGCGCAGTGAGATTCACGACGACCTCGCCAAGCATTTCCTGGATGTGGGAACGGTCGGTACTTTCGTCGGCTACAAGGTCGATGACTACCTCATCATCGCGAGCGACAAGAACCGTTCCGGGGAAGCGAAGCTGCCGGCCTCGACCTACAAGATCCCGAACTCGCTGATCGCGCTCGAGACCGGCGTGGTCCAGGACCCGGACAAGGACGTCTTCAAGTGGGACGGGGTCAAGCGCAGCATCGAGGCCTGGAATCAGGACCACACCATGCGCTCGGCGATCGCGGTCTCCGCCGTGCCGGTCTACCAGGAGATCGCCCGGCGCATCGGGCAAGAGCGGATGCAGAAATATGTCGATCTGTTCGAATACGGCAACCGCAATATCGGCGGCGGGATCGATCAATTCTGGCTGACCGGAGATTTGCGCATCGACCCGGTGCAGCAGGTCGATTTTGTTGACCGGCTGCGCCGCGGCGTGCTGCCGATTTCGAAACGCAGCCAGGATCTGGTCCGCGATATCCTGCCGGTGACCAAGGTCAGCGATGCCACGATCAGAGCCAAGAGCGGCCTGCTCGGCGCCGAAATCGGCAAGCCGTCGCTCGGCTGGATGGTGGGCTGGGCCGAAAAGGGCTCAGCCCAGACCGTGTTCGCGCTCAACATGGACGTGCTGGAGCCGCGCCATATCCCGATGCGCATGACGTTGACGCAGCAGTGCCTCGCCGACATCGGCGCGATCTAGGCTAGCCCAGTTTGAACAACCCCTGCAAAAACTCGACCACGGCCTTGCGCGCCTGATCGGCGGTTGTGGGATTGCCGCCGACATGCGGATTGAGCTCCATGCAGGAATCCTTGTAGCCGAACGGCGCCTCGGTATCGGCATTCAGCAGCACGCCGCCTTCGCCTTCCCGGATGTGACAGTGGCGTGCGGTCTGCGCATTGGTTGCTACGCTCACCGCGTCGTTGCCTACGAGGCCTGCGTCAAAGCCGTGCGCGGAGTCCGGGTATTCGGTCAGCACCGCGTCGCGCTTGCCGTCCTGCAAGCGCGCGACATAGGCCTTGCAGCTCGCAACCGGATCATAATCGTCGGCGGCGCCGTGAAAGATGCGGATCGGGCGGGCGGCAACGTCGGTGTCGGTCAGATAGGTCGTGGAGCAATCCGGATAGAACGGAATGTAGCCGGCGACCTCGACGCCGGATTTATTCCAGAGCTTGTTGAAACGATCGAGGCTCGCAAAGAGCGCGGCCTGTCCGCCGCGCGAAAATCCCATCAGCGCGATCCGATCAGGGTCGACGCGCGGATGTTTCGCCAGAATGTCCAGCGCGCGGTAGATATCGACGATAAAATTGAGACGGCCGAGCAGCGCCTGGTTCGTGCTGACCGACGTCAGTCCCCGGCCGGTCAGACCGTCGATCACGAAGGTCGAAATCCCGATTCGGTTGAATTGGTGCACCCAGGCTTCGACGTTGGCGCCGACACCGCCCGATCCATGCATCAGCACGACGACGGGAAGCCGGCCGCTTCCTTGCGCGATTCGGAATTCGCCGCCGACCGTGACCGGTTTGCCGTTAGCATCGCCGGTCAGGAATTGTTGATCGGAGATGGTCAGCGATGGGATCGCATAGAGTTCGACACGCGGCGCAATTTCCTTCGGCATCGATTGGGCGTTGGTTTCGATGCCCGCCAGCAGAATGCAGGTGCAGAAGATCCAGGCCGCGATGGCCGCACCCATCCATGTCCGCATCGTTGCCCCCCGATCGTGATTTCGCCGCAGGCGGCGCTGCGCGGGAATAGACCAAGTGGGGGATGGGCTGTCAATTTAGCCTTGGTTGGTTTGCGCCTTACCGATCCGGCCGAGATGGGTGAAGCCAAATCCGGCCGAGTATTTCAGGCCGTAGCCGAGGGCGCGGTCGATGCCGATATGCGCCATCCAGATCAACGCGATGGAAAGCCAAAGCGGGGAGGCAAGCGCGAATCCGAATGTCATCAGCGTTACCGGCGCCATGTAGCTGTGGGCGGCGTTATAGACGATCGCACCGGTCCTGGAGTCGGCCAGATAGGCCGCAAAGCTCAGATCGGGCGCCAGGAACAGGATGAAATAGATCCACCACGATCCGCCCCAGACCGCGTAAAGAAGGGTCATGCCGGCAAACAGCGTCAGCCCCTCCAGCCGGAGCAGCGTCCGCAAGCCGCCGGTCACAGCCCCTGTCGTCTCCTGGCTTGCGATATCGTTCATGGCACAGCCTCCGTTGAGGCGCCGGATATAACGTGCGCCGGGCAGGGGTGCCAGATGCGGTGAGGGGCGTTTCCAGCCGGGAAAAGGCCTGTTAGAACCCGTCCAAGTCCTAGGCAAATACGGGCGGGAGCAGATGAAAGAAATCCTGGATATCCTCGAGGAACGGCGCGCCGGGGCCAAGTTCGGCGGCGGCGAGAAGCGCATCGAGGCGCAGCACGCCCGCGGCAAACTGACCGCGCGGGAGCGCATCGAGCTTCTGCTCGACAAGGGCTCGTTCGAGGAATTCGATATGTTCGTCGAGCACCGCTCGACCGAATTCGGCATGGAGAAGACAAAAGTGCCGGGCGACGGCGTCGTCACCGGCTGGGGCACCGTCAACGGCCGCAAGACGTTTGTGTTTGCCAAGGATTTTACGGTGTTCGGCGGCTCGCTGTCGGAAACCCACGCGCAGAAAATCGTCAAGATCCAGGACATGGCGATGAAGGCGCGGGCGCCGATCATCGGGCTCTATGATGCCGGCGGCGCGCGCATCCAGGAAGGCGTCGCAGCGCTTGCGGGCTATTCCTATGTGTTCCGCCGCAACGTCATTGCGTCCGGCGTGATCCCGCAGATTTCCGTCATCATGGGTCCGTGCGCCGGCGGCGATGTCTATTCGCCTGCCATGACCGACTTCATCTTCATGGTGAAGAACACGAGCTACATGTTCGTCACCGGGCCCGACGTGGTCAAAACCGTCACCAACGAGGTCGTCACCGCCGAAGAGCTCGGCGGCGCCTCCGTGCATGCCACGCGCTCCTCGATCGCCGACGGCGCGTTCGAGAACGACGTCGAGACGCTGCTGCAGATGCGCCGGCTGATCGACTTCCTGCCCTCCAACAATACCGACGGCGTGCCGGAATGGCCGAGTTTTGACGATATCGGCCGGGTCGACATGTCGCTCGACACCCTGATCCCCGATCATCCGAACAAGCCCTATGACATGAAGGAATTGATCCTGAAGGTCGTGGACGAGGGCGACTTTTTCGAAATTTCCGAGGCATTTGCCAAGAACATCGTCACCGGGTTCGGCCGCATCGCCGGGCGCACGGTGGGCTTTGTCGCCAACCAGCCGATGGTGCTGGCGGGCGTGCTCGACAGCGACGCCTCGCGCAAGGCCGCGCGGTTTGTCCGCTTCTGCGACGCTTTCAATATCCCGATCGTCACCTTCGTCGACGTGCCCGGCTTTTTGCCCGGCACCGCGCAGGAATATGGCGGCCTGATCAAACACGGCGCCAAACTGCTGTTTGCCTATTCGCAATGTACGGTGCCGCTGGTCACCGTGATCACGCGAAAAGCCTACGGCGGCGCGTTCGACGTGATGGCGTCAAAGGAAATCGGTGCCGACATGAACTACGCCTGGCCGACCGCGCAAATCGCCGTGATGGGCGCCAAGGGCGCGGTCGAGATCATCTTCCGTAGCGATATCGGCGACACCGACGCCATCGCCGCCCGCACCAAGGAATACGAAGACCGCTTCCTCTCCCCCTTCATCGCCGCGGAGCGCGGCTATATCGACGACGTCATCATGCCGCACTCGACCCGCCGGCGGATTGCGCGAGCGCTGGCGATGCTCAAGGATAAGCAGGTCGAGATGCCGGCGAAGAAGCACGACAATTTGCCGTTGTGACGGGAAATTGCATGAACCTCAATGGCCCGCACACGCTATTTTTTAATTTTGCAACCTTTAAGTTTACCGGATGTTTACAATGTTCATGGTTTGTTCTAATTTCACGAATCGTACTGGGGCGATTAGTTAGCTTTCGCGAGGAGACGCCATGGACGCAGAGACTTTAATCCTAGCCGTGTTGGATGCTATTCCAAACAACCAGATTCAGGGAAAAAAACGGCTTCAGAAAATGTCCTACTTCGCTCTTCAGAAAGGGGCGGTGGCAAGCGTACGTTTCTTTTTGCACGACTTTGGCCCGTTTAGCTCGGATATTGCGAGTGCTACAGATCTACTCTCGTTCCTCGGGGACATTAACGAACAAGAAGTCCAGCTTGGTCGGAACCGACTATATTCTAAGTTGTATCGATTAACTGATCCGAGCAGCGTACCAGAACGTCTTCCTGAAGAAGCAGCAATTGCAATCAGGGTGCTCGATGAGTTTTCAACCATCGAACTCGAAATTGCGTCCACGATATTCTATTTCATGTCATCAGAGGGACTGAATCAGTCAGGCGCAACTGAAGCTACGAAACGACTGAAACCTAGCAAGTCTCAGCCGGGAATAGTTAAGCGCGCGCAAGATGCGCTTTCCAAGGTGGGATTGTATGAAAGAGGAAGAGCGAATTAGATGCCCGGTGCATGACCTAATTAGTTTCAAATCTCAGCGCCCCGAGGATGTCGTTTTATGGAATTTGCTGCAGACGCCCGCTGTACAAAGACTGCGGCGCATTAAACAACTCGGATTTTCCGAGTTTGTTTATCCTGGGGCAACTCACACACGTCTCTCCCACGTGCTTGGCGCCATGCAAATGGCCCGACGAATGTTGGACGTACTTCAAAGAAATAACGCTTTCGGTGAGGTTGCAGAGTTGGACCGTCAGCGGTCTGCTACGTTAGCCGCAGCAT
>Ga0185299_10002028_pt1 | contig 33762 bp, 28 predicted proteins | sample PaiPotPPA55metaG_FD_128002 | JGI IMG/M metagenome (GOLD analysis project Ga0185299, IMG submission 128002) | Iron sulfur acid spring bacterial and archeal communities from Banff, Canada, to study Microbial Dark Matter (Phase II) - Paint Pots PPA... ...
TATCAAATTTCGGGCGCTTTTCTGCCAAGCGACCGCCCAGCATCGAGGAACTTAGTCAGAGGCTACTTGGACGGAACTAAGCGTGAGGCGAGGAAATGTGGACGTTATGTAAGGAATTGAAGGGAACCCAATCGCTAAGCGAGCGACATTACTTTCCGTACAGTGAGATCACCGGGGTGAATTTCGGCACGGGTGGGTCTTATACTGTGATGCTATGCGCGGGCTTTGAAAGCTCACTCATGTGAGAGGGTGCCTCGTATGCGAAAGGCAACTGGATAATAATTTCCAGGCCGTTAGGTCGAAGGTTCGCGGCACGTATCGTTCCGCGGTGCAAACGAATCGCTTCAGAGGCAATGGCGAGCCCTAGACCATTCCCTCCCATCGCCTCCCCGTCCCCGTTTATTCGATAGAAGGGCTGAAATATTGCCTGGAGAGAATCTTCCGGAACTCCAGGGCCATCATCCCGTACAGAAAGAACCGCCAGCGGTTCAGCCGCACTCCGATCGACATCCAAAATGATCTGCACATCGCTTCCCGGCCGTGTGAAGCGGACGGCGTTGCGAATAACGTTTTCACAAGCGCTTCGAAGGGCATGAGGATCGGCCCTACGGAGAAGGATCGAACCGTTTGTCTGAAGACTGACGGATTTGCCCAGAGCTTGTGCTTCGAAGTTCGCGTCAGCCGCCACCTCCTCGACCAGCTGAGCGAAGTCCAAGTCCTCTCTCTCCCCAGAGGAAAATCCTGATTCCAGACGTGAGAGCGTCAAAAGCTGTCCCATGAGCAGGTCGATTCTGATGACATCACGATCCAAACGCTGAAACAGGTCCTCAGAATCTCCAGTCGAACGATCCCGTAGAAGAGCCAATGAGATATTAATGCGAGCGAGAGGAGAGCGCAGTTCATGCGACACCGAGTTGAGCAGCTTTTTTTGCGTTTGAATCAGTGAGTCAAGCCGACTCACCATCGAGTCGAAGTCTTTTGCGAGAGCTGCTAGCTCGTCAAAGCGCCGGGAAACGGATTGCGGCACTCGCGCTTTGAGATCGCCTTGCGCGACCCTTCTAGCTGTCGACTGGATACTGCGGATCGGGGAGGCAATATGGTACGCAAGCCCAAGGCAAAGTAAGGTGACCAAAAGCATCAGAGAAATGGTAAAAACGAAGCCCCCTCCCCACAATATTTCCCCTATCTGACGCAAATTGGACTTCAAGAAGAGCATCAGGATGTATGGATGCCCTGAGGAAGAGACAAATTTGTAAGCTGCGATACGGCCTCGCAGTACGAGGAGTTGACCCTCCTTTGCTGCATGCGCAGCTCGAAGGCCATCCTCTGACACCGGCCGCGACTGCACATCTTTATAGGATCCGTCGAGCAAAACGAGTTGTCGTTGGGAGTTGTGATCATTGCTCCGCGAAAAACGAGCAAACGCCTCAGGTCCGCCCGACTCATATGCTTTAGCGGCCTCTGCTGCCATAATGGGCGCAACCGTCGCATACATGTTTGGAGCCGACGAGACCTGTTTCATGGCGTTGAGGCGACTGCCAAGAAGCACGATCGCGATCATGGCCCAGGCCGTCAGCCAATACCAAAGAAAGATCTTCAGGAAGAGCCGGTACATGGGTACACGGGCTCTCACCTTGAGGAGTCTCGCTTGAAGGTTAAAAGGCAAAGGTTCTTCCCTCTGTTCAAAGCTCTCACCTCGATGTATACAATACAACCCTTCGTCCGGTCAGGCTCCCCGCCGAGACCAAACAAATCCTTACAGATGCCCCACGCTTCCTGACCGTACCGTCCACAACAGCTGCATATCCTTGTACGCGGGAACACTTTTCCTGCGTGGAGAGTTATGACTTACCGGCGTATCCGTTTCGGCCGTTTATCCGCCATCCTGTTGTTTGGGGCCACCCTTCTTTGCCGTCAACCACGTTCTGCCGCCGCGCAGGATTCGAAAGCCAAACCGGCCTCGACCGATCGTGCTGGCGTTTCTCCTTCTGCCTTGTACCGCGGAGATGAACCCCAACCGGTTCGGCAAGATTTGAATCGCGACTCTTTGCCCGATGCACCACTGCCAACAGCCCAGGAACAAGAAGCAGCTCAGAGCCCCGTGACATCTCCCGCGACATCTTCAGGTACACAACCGAACCAAATACTGGCGTTGCCTCCAGCGCTCACCAGAAATCCTCTGACCGGCGAAGACAAGTTTCGGATCTACGTCCATAAAGCCTTTGGCCCACCCGCCGTGATTCTGCCGGCATTTGGCGCAGGCTTCCAAATGCTCAATCCACCAAGCCACTACCCAAGAGATTGGAAAGACGGCGCCGGTGCATTCGGCAGAACGTATGGGTACAAAGTCGCCGATCGCACCTCCAGGGAGACTGCGCAGTTTCTTACGGGTTTCCTCCTGCACGAAGACCCTCGCTATCAACGCTCCACCAGCACCAACGTGCTCCGCCGAACCCTCCACGCGCTCGCTTTTACCGTGGTCGACAAGACAGACTGCGGCAGAAACACTCTGGCGGTAAGTAACTTCGCTTCGGCAGCAGCCGGCGGCTTCGTAGGCATGGGCATCCTTCCTGACGGCTATAACGATATAACCCACGCGGAACAGCGTATAGCCAGCGAGTTCCTGCAGATCGCAATCGGGAACATAGCGACCGAGTTTGAGCCCCAATGGGGACCGTGGGCCAAAAAACTTCGCATTCCGAAGATCCTTCCTGCGTGGTGGGCGCCGCAGCACCAACACTAGCCTTAAGATTGTTTTAGCTGGCCGCCGGGATGCTCCGTGCAATGTAGGGGCGCGCTTCAGCGCGTCCCATGGGACATCATCAAAAGCCCCTCTTGAACCGGCGTTGCCGAATCTCCTACCGACAACCGAATTGTAGGTGACCGCTCCGCTCTAACTTGCATCCTACCGTCTGACCGGAATGGTTGACTGCACGTGCGGGACAAGCGATTTCTTCGTCAGGAATTTGTCCAGGCGCCCGTTCCGGTTCGAACGCAATTTATCGGAGCCGCCACAAACGAAATGAGTACATCGACTGTCAATGTGAGGGAAGTTGCCAGTAGGCCCACGCAGCACGTCAAGCCGCACCTGCTCATAGTCGATGACGACCGCGAGCTCTGCGAAATCCTGAAGCGTTACCTCGAGGCCGAGGATTTTCGGGTTTCTTTTGCGTATAGCGGTGACGCCGCCACAAAAGCGGGAATGGAAGGCAGCTTCGAGCTGATCGTGCTGGACGTCATGTTGCCGGACAAAAAGGGATTTACCGTTCTCAAGGAGCTTCGGCAGCACGCCCGGACTCCGGTTCTGATGCTCACCGCCAGGGGCGAAGAGTTTGACCGCATCCTCGGGCTGGAGCTCGGCGCCGACGACTACATGGCGAAGCCGTTCAACCCGCGTGAACTCGCTGCAAGAATTACTGCCATTCTTCGCAGATCCGGCTGGCAATCCGATAACAAAAACGGGCTTAGGCCTCCAAAAATCACGTTTGGAGACCTGGAACTCGATTTGGGCGCGCGGGTCGTCTCGAAAGCCGGCGGGTCCCTGAATTTAACGTCGGCAGAATTTGAGCTTTTGCACATGTTTTTCGAATTTCCAGGCCAGGTGCTCACACGAGATAAGCTCGTGGAGCGTGTCCTAGATCGGAAATTCTCGCCCTTCGATCGAAGCATCGATTTTCACATTACCAATCTTCGGCGCAAGCTTGGGCCACAGCCCGAGGGTGGCGAGAGGATTCGTAGTATCCGTGGCATCGGCTATCTGTATGCATGGCCGGGAAACAGTAAGTCCGCCTAGCCTCCTCAAAGTTACAGGTCTGCGCTCGACTCCCGCCGAAGCAATGGCTGGCGTGACGAACCTGTTCCCGAGACGTTCCGCAAACAAACCCTAACAATTAGCTCGCCGTTCCTAGCCGCAGCCGACTGTCTCTTTAGCGAAAATATATTTGTGAAATGCGTTGGAACACTGGACGAGCGCTTTGTCTTCTAAGTAGCCGGTCGAACGTGCAGCGAAACGGTACCCACCGTCTGCCAGCCCGGAGCCAGCGACGGAACACAAGCGCCGATCAAAATTACTGGATGCTAATCACCATGGAACTATCGAGAACGGTCTCTTCGTTGGCTCACGCTCACCGCTTCGTTACCCTCATATTTGCAGTGGGCCTGGTGTTGCCGCCGGCCTTGCCTTCTCAGACGGCAAAGGAGTTGATAGGAGATACCTGCCACAACGAACTGCAACAGCGCGAGAGGAGAACGTTGTGGTCCTATATCGCAGAGCGCCACAGTAACAACCATGTATTTCGCGAGCAGGTAATCGAGACCGTGGACGCCCCGGTTCGCCACCTGCTCGCAGTCGATGGCGATCCACCAACCTCAGCGCAGTTGAAAGAAGAGAATGACCGGCACCAGGAGTTGCTGCACAATGCATCTCGGAGGCACGCGCTCCAGAAACAGCAGGACGACGACGACAAAAAGATGGAAGAGCTGTTGCTCATTATTCCCGAGGCCTTCGTTTTTGAGGATCAGGGCCTAGAGGGACAGTCCGAAAAAATAGCATTTCGTCCAAACCCCGGCTTTAAGCCTAAGACCTATGAACAGCGGGTTCTACACGCCTTGGATGGGATGGTCTTCGTCGATCTTCACGACAAGCGAATTGTGCGCCTTTCTGGTTCCTTGCAAACGCGGATAGAGTTTGGGTACGGCCTGATCGGCCACGTGGAGCAAGGTGGCACCACGGATATTACGCGGGTTCATCTCTCGCCGGGCGTATGGAAAACGAGCGCGGAAAAAATCAATATCGACGGACGATTCGTAATACTCAAAACAATCAATAAGCATCAAGACGAAAGTAGAACTAGTTTTGAGCCAGTAGCGCCAGACACAACCTTCGCTCAAGCGCTCAACGAAATTGGTAAAAAATAGACTGGCGTTACGGGAATTGCACTACTTCCTCACGCCGAACTCTACATGGAGCTGGAATAGCGATTCCGATTCCGTTCTCAGAGTCTCCTGACAATTGATGCCACCTCTTCAGAAGATTACTTTCGCTCCTAGTTGCAGCTGCCGCGAGGGTGTGGCTGTGGAGTCCAAGAGCCCGGCAGTTCCTGGGGTCTCCTGGTTGAAGCCGAGTCGCCCCCCGAAAGCGTCATTATTCGTCGGAGCCTGGAAGTTCGTATGGTTTAAGACATTGAAAGCTTCGACTCGCAACTGGAGGTTGAACGACTCTGAGATTCGAGCAAAGCGAATATTCTTGATGAGGGACAGATCAACGTTGACCAGGCGCGGGCCGATGAGCTGGTTGCGCCGCTCATGGCCCTGGGCATTCAGGCAGAGCACCTGGCCATTGGTGGGACTCGTTCCCCCCTGGTTACAGAGAGGCGCGATAGCCGAACTCGTCGAGACGGTCGGGAAGGCGAAGCAGTTCGGGTTGATGTAGTTCAAGCCAGTGCTTTTGAAATTCCCGTTGATTGGATTGCAGTTTGCAACTGCATCGGGGAATGCTCCGAAGCTCGTTCCTTGCTGCCCAAGGACATCTCCGGCTTGCACCACGGTGAAAGGAACTCCCGTGCTCGCGATTACGATTCCCCCCACCTGCCATCCGCCGGCCAACGTCTTCATCCAGCCGTGCGCGGGACTCGGCAATTCATAGATGGCATTTGCAGAGAAGTTTTGGGTCACGTTGAAATCGCACATTCCCCTTCGCTGAACCTTGTCGTAGTAGAGGGTGCTTTCAATCGAATTTTGATAGGTCGCAGGAGACTGCGTGCTCGAGCCGAGATCCGTGCAATGGTTCCACGTGTAAGTGCCCTGCGCAGTAAGTCCGTGGTAGTCCCGCGCTTTCAGTTGCGTGACCAGCGAATTGTAGCGCGCGGACCCGTCGAAGAGCAGGCCGAATATGACGAAGCCATTGGCATCCTGCTGGATTCCACCCGATGCCGGCAATAGAAGGCGGCCGTCAATGACTTGCGTGTTGGAGGGGGCCACCTGGTTCAAATCCGCCGCCTGAAAAGGGCTATGCACGGTGTGCGAGCCGATGTAGCCGACCATCGCCGAGAGTGTTTTCGATAGCTGCTGCTCGACGTTGGCGTTGTAATTGAGGGAGTATGTGCGCTTGGGATGGGGATCGATATAGTGCCCGATCCGGAACGGCGCAAAGTTCGCGGCGATAGCTGCGATGTTATCTGGGAAGCTCCCCTGCGGAACGCCAGGATTCCGACAGATCAGCGGAATCGCCTGGGTTTAGTCACCCAACTGACCGCTGACCCCGGAACCGGACTTATTGTTGCCGGGCATGGGACACCGTGATGGAGTAAATGCCGGGCTGCAGGTTCTGCGCGTAGACATAGGGCAGGGGAAGCATGTCGTAGATGCCGAATCCGCCCCGAACGGCAGTCTTCCCGCACGTCAGTGGCGCCGGCCGTTACCTCGACCTTTTCTGATACCTGCCCAGGTTTAAGTCTGATGTCGATTTCTCGTGTCGCTCCGACTGTAAGCTCGAGACTGCCTGAGGGCACCATTACGAAACATGCGGCCTCCCTCTGCACTGCAATAAATTGCATACAATAAACTAGAAAAAGTGTTTACACTCCAAGCGCGGAATCCTAGGGGATAGGGATGATGCTGTCAACTAGAAAGTTGTATTAGGTTAGAATGGTGGCCCGGAAATGCCAGATCGCCAATCAGTTCTGCACGGACGTTGGTCCAAAGGTACGGGAGGTGTGCCCTGGCCAAACCAGCTAAGTCGCAAACCCTTGTAGATGAACTCGTCGCCAAACTCGAAGGCGCAATCTTCCGGGGGGAGTTTCCCCCGGGCGCACGGATCCGCGAGGCTAGGGTTGCAAACAGTTTAGGCGTCGGACGCGGCCAGGTGCGCGAAGCAGTTCGCAGGCTTGAGGGGCGGAAACTTGTGGTTCGCCATCCCAATCGCGGCACTTCGATCACTACGCTCACAAAGGCAGAACTCGCTGAGCTACTTGAGGTGCGTGAGGCCCTGGAAGTAGCCGCGTGCCGGTTAGCAGCGAAGAATATCACCGAAGAGGCCCTTGAAAAGCTGCGATGGACGCTGCTGCGGCAGAAAGATGCGACTGCTGACAAATTCTCGGATATGTACAGCGAGTGGCATAACTTCGACTTTCACTATCAAATTGCCCTCGCAAGCGGAAATCGCCGATTGATCGATCTGCTCTACGGAGACATCTGGTCCCTCATGCGTCTCTATCGTTACCCGGGCGCCCTCAGCCCCGGGCGCATCCCTCTGGGGCAGGCCGACCACGAAGCCATTCTCGAGGCCTTGGTGGCGCGCGACCCCGACGCCTGTGATCGCCTGATGCGGCGTCACCTTGCCCATGCGCAAGAGACCCTCTTGCACGGCCTCGCTGCGAACGAACCTGCTAAGGACCTGTAATAGTCGATATCGGCTCCGTCAAATTGCCAAGTCCACCCAGACTAGCGAATCCGCCTCGCGGCAACTGTAGACACCTAACAGGGAATATCGTATACATATTATGCAAGACCATACCCTGCCATGAAGCTCGCAGGGTACACCCTATTGAGGTCCTACGTCAGGATGCTACCCGTTTGCCGCTCTACCCCTCGCAAAGTGAACGCCCATCGCTGTGCAACCGTTTTGGACCGCGTTGCGCCATGAAAAAACGGTAGAGCATGGCCAACGAAAAATTACAACAAATTCGATTCATGTCACCAGTTGGAAGCGTAGGCGGGGGCATCGATGGCGCTGCCCTGGACGAGGCGCTGGCGCGGGCACCTCACTTCATCGCCTGTGATGCGGGCACCACAGATGCCGGTCCTTTTTCGCTTGGCATGGGGATTCCCGCTTTTCCTCGTGAGGCCGTGAAGCGCGATCTGTCGCTGATGCTGCGCGCTGGCCGAAAAGCCAAGATTCCGGTGATCATTGGGTCCGCGGGCACGGCGGGCGCAGATGTTCACGTCGACTGGGTCCTGGAGATCGCACGCGAAATCGTTACCGAACATGATCTCGCCCTGCGGACAGCGGTAATCTATGCGGAACAGGACAGGGCCTACCTCAAAAGGCTGCTGCGTGAGAATCGAATCATTCCACTCGATCCGGCGCCATCCATCAGTGACGCCATTATCGATGGCAGCAGCCGCATCGTTGGCATGATGGGCGTGGAGCCGCTCCAACAGGCCATATCGGATGGGGCCGATTTCGTGCTGGCGGGGCGATGCAGCGACTCCGCGCTCTTTCCAGCGATCCCCTTGATGCGGGGCTTTCCGCCGGGGTTAGCGTGGCATGCCGGCAAAGTCTCGGAGTGCGGAACGCTGGTTTGCGAGACGCTGGGCAGAGGCGTCATCTTTACCACCGTCAGCCAAGAGGAGATCACGGTTCGCCCGTACGGTGACGCCTTGCGTTGCACGCCGCAGAGCGTAGCTGCGCACAGCTTGTATGAGAACGCCAACCCGTACTTGCATCGTGAGTGTTCCGGCACCTTCGACCTGACGAATTCAACCTTTGAAGCAATTGACGGCGTAACGGTCAGGATTCGAGGCAGCAAATTCATACCCGAACCGTACACCGTGAAACTCGAGGGAGCAGAACTGGCGGGATATCAAAGCATCATTGTCGGCGGGATACGCGATCCTTTTATCATCCGTCAGTTAGACGACTGGCTAGGCTCAGTGCGTAACTACATCGACGAAAGTGTTGCCCGCGTGCTTGGGAACAAGGCAGATAAAGGTTCTTATAGCATCGTCTTTCATAAGTACGGTATTAACGCCGTGATGGGCGCTCTTGAGCCATACGCGAAGCATCTGCCACATGAAGTAGGTATCATTCTCGAATCCACAGCGCCGACGCAGGACATAGCCCACAAACTCGCGCAGCTCAGCCGCCAACCGTTGCTGCACTACCCAATCAAAGAATGGGTGGGATCGACTACGGCATTGGCGTGTCTCCACAATCCCGCGGTCATCGATCGGGGCCCGGTATACCGCTTCAACCTGAACCATGTCGCGGTTCCTTCCACTCCTGTGGAGATGTTTCGCACTCACTTTATGGACTTGTGTGGTTCGAGGAGTTCATGATCCTGGCCGATATCGCAAGACTAATTCGCAGCAAGAATGCGGGCCCGTTCATGATCACATTTGACATCATGTTCGCTGACCTCGCGAGCTATCGCCGCGTCAAGGATTCCGGAGCGCTGAATCCAACTGCGTTTGCCAAACTTTACCGCTGCCCTGTGGATAAGGTGCGCTACTTCGAATGCGAAAATGCCCTTGCTTTGAAGTTCAGCATCCCGCGCCCGCTTACGCTGGGCGAACTCGGTGACGGCGACACGCACGGCGGCCAGCAGTTCATTCCGCTGATGAATGTGGAGATTCCGTGATCACTTCGGAGATCGCTGGGGAGCGTGGAGCCGAGGTGGAAGCCCGGCTGGATAGAATCCCAGCGAGTCCTTATCTGTGGAAACTGATCGCGCTATTGTCTCTGGGCGGGTTCTTCGAGTTTTATGAACTCTTCATGACCGGCTTCGTGAGTCCGGGTCTCATCCGCGACGGCATCTTCCATGTTGGTTCGAACGGTCTCTTCCATCTGCCCGACCAGGCGACCTTCGCATCCGTTACTTTCCTTGGCCTGTTCCTCGGAACGATCCTGTTGGGGGGAATCGCGGATCGTTGGGGACGCCGCGCCGCCTTCCGAGGCTTTGCGCTCTGCTACGCTGCGGCAACGGTCGCCATGGGCATGCAAAATTCCGCATTCGCTATTGATGTAGCACGCCTATTCGACGCCATTGCGATTGGCGCCCAACTGATTACCCTCGACACCTATGCGTCGGAGATAGTTCCACGCAACCTCCGTGGACGGGTATTCGCACTCTCTTTTGCCATCATCCAAACCGCCGTTCCCGTACTCGCATTGCTAGGCTGGCTCCTTGTGCCGCGCGCTCCTTTGCACATTCAGGGATGGAGATGGGTCATGCTGCTCGGCGGAGCCGGCTCGTTCGTGGTCTGGCTACTCTGTCGCTACCTGCCGGAGTCTCCGCGCTGGCTTGCCAGGCATGGCCATCTGGAAGACGCAGAAGGCGTTACCTCCATTTTTGAGCGGCATGCAGCGGCCCACCTTGGCCATCCGCTGCGCGCACCGAATCCGCCGACCGCGAAGCACGTTGGCGAGTCAAGTTTTGCCGAGATATTTCGTCCCCCGTACCGCAGGCGCACCATCATGCTGGGCGTCTTCCATTTCTTCCAGGCGATCGCATTCTATGGTTTCGGAAACTGGCTGCCGGCGCTGGTCAACGCACAGAACAATAATGCGCCGCGAAGCGCGCAGCTCTCGTTTCTCATCACCCTCGCTTTTCCCATTGGACCCCTGCTCTGGAGTACCATCGCGGAAAAATACGAACGCAAGTGGCAGATTGTTGGCGCTGCCGTAGGTACGGCCATATTCGGCATGTTGTTCGCGACCCACACCGCTCCCCTGGGATTGGTGGTGCTCGGCATCCTGATTACTCTGATGAATAGCCTTCTCGGCTTTAGCTCTCACGCGTATCAGGCGGAGTTGTTTCCCACGCGTATGCGGGCTCGCGCGGTTGGGTTCGTTTATTCCTGGGGACGCTTATCGACCGCATTCACCAGCCTGATCATCGGATTCCTGTTCCAACGTTTTAAAACTCCAGGAGTTTTTGCTTTTATCGCCCTCGCTATGTTCGTGGTCGTCGTCTCCGTCGGGGTGTTCGGACCGCGTACCCGTGGCCTCACACTCGAACAGATTTCTGATTAGCGTTGGCTTCCTTTGTTGACCTCCGGGAATAGCATCCTTAGACGCGCTGGTCTTCGTCATTGAAAACTCTTCAGCGCGGGCCTCAAGCGCATCGACGCGATAGAGCTCACACATACCGCGCCACCTGCGCCATCCCCATGCGCATGCAACATTGTCAACCGCCGGATACAATCCACGGCCACGCGCCGGGAATTCGTTTCGCGCTAGATTCGCTTGGTTATCCTTAGGCGTACCTATGCGAACCTGCTCGCGCGATTTACGCCCTTCCCACCTAAACTAGACGGAAGCAGAAATATGCCCGCTCGCTCCATTTTGACATTTGTGTCCATGTGGCTACTCACCATAGCCGCGTACGCGGCTATGTCATTGGTATTCCCTGCGGGGAGTGAGTCGTTATCCACATTTGGCAACTTGGTGCAATGCGTGGTTCCGCTGGTGGCCAATGCCTTTCTGCTGCTGAATGCGGGCACCCCCCATTGGCGGCGCAACATCTTCTGGATGCTGCTGGCCCTGAGCTGCACGATGTGGATGCTTGGTCAGTTTGAGTGGACTTACTACGAGGTCTACGCACACCAGCCGGTGCCGACGATGTACGGCGGGGACATCGTCTTCTTCCTTCGCGGCGTCCCAATAATGGCGGCGCTTGCGCTGCAACCTCATCGCACGCCCGGGGGTCTCCAGTTACGGCTGGGGTATCTCGATTTCGTCTCGCTATTCGCGTGGTGGACGTTCCTTTACATTTTTGTGGTGTTCCCGTGGATGTACGCGGTACCGTCCGAAGCACAATACAATTTCAACTACGATTTGGTGGCGAACATCCAGAATATGGTCATCGTCGTCGGCCTTGCCGCGTTATGGCTGCGGTCCAAAGGCGCATGGCGGGTGACCTACGCGCATCTCTTCGGCGCCGCAACCCTCTACATGCTGTCGTCCCTGATAATCAATGTGGCTATTTCCCTGAAGCGGTACCACACAGGAACGGCCTACGACCTCCCGCTCATTTCCTCTTTCCTGTGGTTTGCCTTCGCGGGACTCGTTGCTTACCGCAACCGGGCGGCCCTCGACGCTCCCGGTGAACCAGAAACGGCAGACGATGGCAGCGAACAGGCGGGAGCACGGACCTGGGCGTCGCAGTTGGCCATGGTCGCGGTGCTTTCGATGCCGTTCTTCGCGATTTACGCGTTGCGGTTCTCGCACGACCCGCGCGAAGCTCGCGACTATCGCGTCATGACCACGCTGATCGCTTCGATCGCGCTGATGGTCATCTTTTTCCTGCGCACCAGCATTGCCGACAAGGATCGCATTCGCTTGCTCTCCAGATCTCAGCAATCGGTCGAGAACCTGCAGCGCTTGCAAGCGCAGCTCGTCCAGACCGAAAAGCTCGTTTCCCTGGGACAACTCGCGGCTGGCGCCGCGCACGAGATCAATAATCCGCTCGCCGCCATTCTGGGATATTCCGACCTTCTGGCCGATGACATGAGCTTGACCGAGAGATCGCGTGGCATCGCTGCCAAAATTCGCGATCAAGCGCGTCGAACGAAAACTCTCGTCGGCAATTTGCTCAGCTTTGCTCGCCAGGTGCCGGCGGAGCGCACCCTGCTGGACATCAATACTGTCGTGACCAACGCCATGCAACTCCGTGCGCTGGACTTGCGCTCGGCAAAGACGCGCGTGGAGCTTCAATTAGAATCGGTGCTTCCCGGAGTTCGCGGCGACGGCAACCAGCTGATGCAGGTGTTCTTCAACATTATCAGTAACGCCGTTGACGCCATGGAGGCCCACGAAGGCGGGGTGGTCACCATCAAGACCATGCGCGACCGTGGAAACGTCATCATACTTTTCTCCGACACCGGGCCTGGAATCAAGGAACCTCATCGCGTCTTCGATCCTTTCTACACAACAAAACCCGTGGGTAAAGGCACGGGCCTGGGCCTCAGCATTTGCTTCGGCATCCTGCAAGAGCACAGCGGCAAGATCCTCTGCTACAACGGCCAATTGAGTGGCGCTGTTTTTCGCGTGGAGCTGCCAGCGGTCCTGGCGGCGCTGCCGGTGCGCGAGCCGCATCTCGTCGGCGCGACTCCGCTGCCGCTTCCTCCGAAATCTTAATTTTGAAATATCCGCAGGCAGGCGCTTGCTTTCAACATCGCTTGCTGTTGCTGCGCCGGAATTCCGTCGAAGTCGTGCTAGAGTCTCGTTTTGTCCCAGGGATGCCGGAAATAGAAGGCCCATGATCGATGCCGCCATCGTTACGGAGAAACTCACGCGGCGCTTCGGCCCTCTATTGGCGGTAGACGGCATCAACTTCCAGGTTGCGGCCGGCCAATTCTTCGGTTTTCTCGGACCAAATGGCGCGGGCAAATCTACAACGATCAAAATGCTGACCGGCTTGCTGGCGCCAACCTCGGGGCGCGTCCAACTCCTAGGACTGGATTTTTCTTCCCACGCGGTAGAAGTAAAGCGTCAGATCGGCGTGGTGCCGGAGGGCATGGGATTGTTTGAGCGCTTGACCGGCTCTGAGTACCTGAATTTTGTCGGTCGCATGTACGGACTTGATCGCGCCACCACGCGGCAGCGCTCCGAAGAGCTGCTCGAATTCATGCAACTCGCCGACCGTCCCAAATCCGTGATCGCCGACTATTCCCACGGCATGCAAAAAAAGCTCGCGTTGGCGGCCGCCGTAATCCACGGACCACGCATACTTTTTCTGGACGAGCCGTTTGAGGGTGTCGATGCCCTCGCGGCGGGTGCGCTCAAAGCGCTCCTCGGGCGCATGACCGAACGCGGTGTCACCATTTTTCTGACTTCGCACGTCCTGGAAATTGTGGAGCGCCTGTGTAGTCACGTCGCCATCATTCACAAAGGCCGGTTGGTCGCGCAGGGCTCGCTCGCGGAACTCCGCGCGGGCACGGCCGGCAAGGAAGCCGGGGAGACGACCCTGGAGGAGATTTTCTTGTCGATCGTCGGGCAGGACGGATCCGGGCGCCCGCAAATGGAAGAGCTCTCGTGGCTGATGTAGCCGGCAAGCTCAGTGTGGCCACACAGATCCGCTTGGTAGCGGAATTGCGTTGGCGCATCCTGCGCAACCGTCTTCGCACCAAGAACAGCAGGTTCGACCTGATCGGCCTCGTCTGGGCCGCAATTTTTTCCAGCTTCATGGTACTCGGTTTGAGTTTCGCGTTTTGTTGGGGCGCCTACTTTTCGTTTTCTACGGGCCGCTTGGAATGGCTGCTTTTGCTTTTGTGGAGTATTTTTCTTTTCTGGCAAACTTTCCCCATTTTCATCGCGGGCTTCGGTGCGGCGTTTGAATTTCGCACGCTCCTGCGTTTCCCCTTGAGCCTCACCGCTTTCTATCTCGTTGGTCTCGCGTATGGCTTGGTCGACTTTTCCGCAATGGCCTCCATCTGCTGGCTGTTGGGGATCGCGGTGGGCGCGGGCATCGCCAACGCCGCGCTGCTTCCTTCTGTGCTGCTGATTCTTCTGCTTTTCGTGCTGATGTGCGCCACGGTTGAGCGCCTCATCGGTTCCTGGCTCGAGCGCTTGCTGGCCCGCCGACGCACGCGAGAGCTTCTAGTCGGGCTGTTCATTTTGCTGAGTGTTTCGCTCCAATTCATCCGGCCGCTGATAACACGTTATGGCAGTCGGCCGTCTGCCGACTCGGTTGTTCGTTTTCTGCCTTATCTTTCGCCCTTTCCCCCGTCGCTCGCCAGCCAAGCATTGGCGGCTGCAGCCGTTGGTCATGGCGCTGCCTTTCTATGGAGCGTTGTTGGTCTCCTCGGGTACATCGGAGTTTTTAGCGTCTTGCTGTGGCACAGATTCGCAGCGCAATATCGCGGTGAAGAATTGAGTGAAACCGCGGCCCCAGCTCGCATCGTGGCTTGCGCCACCTCCAGAACGGAAGCGTCACGCGACGTTCTTCGTCCGCTGCCTCCGCAAGTCGCGGCGGTCCTGCGCAAGGAATTTCGGTATCTGTCACGAAACGGGTTCGTGCTGGTTTCGTTGCTTATGCCTCCCATCCTCGTGCTGCTTTTCTCGTCGCAATTCGGCGGACGGCATCCGTCCGTTACGCGCACCGGGTTTTCGCCGGAAATGTTTTTTCCCGCAATGATGGGCTACTTGATCCTCTTGCTGATGACCCCCGCATACAACTGTTTCGCCTACGAAGGCCGGGGCATCCAGACCTATTTCACGGCGCCCGTGCGATTCCGTGATGTGCTGCTGGGGAAAAATTTGATGCACGTCAGCGTCATGGCCCTGGAGATTGCTGTCTCTATGATCATGCTCGCCCTACGGATCGGATTACCGTCAGCGCCCGTTTTGACGGCCACCATCGCGGCGGTCATTTTTGCGACCGCCGGGCAATTCGCAATTGCCGATTGGGTTTCGCTGAGCTTTCCGCGAAAGCTGGAATTTGGCACCATGCGCGGCCAGCGGTCTTCGGGAGTATCCATTTGGGTCGCGTTCGGCGTGCAAATTCTCCTCGCGGGGATCTGCACACTGATTTTGTTCGCTGGGCGCTGGACTCACAGCCCTTGGCTCCCGGCGGAAGCTTTTGTCGCACTGGCGGCAGCTTCTGTCGCTGGCTACTTTGCCACGCTCGACGCGCTGAGCAGCGTCGCCGAAAAAAAGAAGGAAGCGCTGATCGAAACGTTGTGCCGGTGAAAATCACTCGCGTTCGCTCAGGGCAGCGATGTAGCGTTCCGCGATTGCGTCCCAATTGAAATATCTCTGTTGAGCTTGGCGGCTTTGCTCGGCCAACGATTTCCGAAATGCCGCATCGGTCAAAATTCGCAGGAGCGCTTCGCCAAGTTCCGTATTGTTGCCTCGCGATACCAGCACAACTCCCGCTTCCGTGATTGGCGGCGCCGTTTCCACGCCCGAATATGCGATCACCGGCAGCCCGCAGGCGATGCCTGCAATGGCGCTCCCTCGCCTGCTGGCGATCGGAGCGCGGACGAAAAGCATCACATCCGAAGAACGCAATGCCTTCACGACTTCCTCAGCCGGAAGAACGCCTTGGACACGCAACTCCACGGCCACGTCTTCGAGTGCCTTACGCAATTCGTCTTCGCACTCGCGTGCACCTCGCCCAAACGCGTGGAGCAATATGGGACCACCTCTGGCCGCTGCGAATCCTACAGCGTCGACGATTTGTGCGCATTCGTTCCGGCCAGTCGCTCCTTCAGTGATTCCGAAAACGGCCACGCGTAGTGGACCTCCTTCTCGTTCGCAGGATTTCGTATCAGGAAAAGTGTCGACAGGAAGGTTGGCGCCAACAGGAATGAAAGTGGCGCTTGCATGAGAATTGCCGATCCAGGAAACCACATTGAGGGGAACCGTGAAAACCGCGACATCCGCGCGTTGCAATCCCCGCCGCATCACCTGCAACTGCGACATTCGGCGCAACCAGTCAACCATCCGGCGGCCGCTATACGGCTCGACGTCGTGGTAAACGATTGCGACTCGCGCGCCGCTTTTACGTAGTTCGTTTACAACGCGGAGAAAGTTTAGGGGAAATCCGCGTGCCGACCACGCTAGCGCCGTATATTGCAGGAGCACCCACTTGCCGCCCCATTCGCGCGCTCTCTCCCGAAGTTCGCGCAATGCGACACTCCAGCCGCGCTCCGCCCACGGCACTCGCGCCAACTCCATCGCAAAGCCACGATTCCGCAATGAGCCGCCGAGATAGCGGCAATACTCCTCGACGGCGTCGGTCGGCTCATCCTGCCGCCCCAGCAGCGCGATGATGCGCCGTTCGCTCACCCGCGCCCGCTCATTTTTCAACCAAAAAGCCGCCGATCAGCAGCGCGTCCATCCCCGAACTGAAAAATGTGCGCACGGCGTCGGTCGGTGTGTTCACGATCGCTTCGCCGCGCAAGTTAAATGAAGTGTTCATCACCACCGGAACGCCGGTGCGTTTGCCGAACTCATCAATCAGGCGCCAGTACAGCGGATTAATTTCTTTCTCCACAGTTTGTGGCCGCGCGCTGCCATCGATATGGGTGACCGCCGGGATCACGCTGCGCTTTTCCGCGCGCACCTGTGCCGTCAGTATCATGAACGGCGAATCCGTCGCGCTCTCCACGAAATCGCTCGCCGCTTCCTTCTTCATCGAAGGCGCGAAGGGCCGCCACCACTCACGAAACTTTACCGCATTGTTTACTTTGACAGTCATCTGCGGATCGCGCGGATCGGCCAAAATCGACCGCGCTCCCAACGCCCGTGGCCCAAACTCCATGCGTCCCTGAAACCAGCCGAGTATTTTTCCTTTTGCCAGCAGCTCGGCGCCTGTTGCCGCGGGATCGTTCATGCGCGCATAGCGCAGTTTGTAAGTTCTTAGCGCGGTCTCAATCTTTTCATCGTCAAATGCCGGGCCAAGGTAAGCGTGCCGCATCGCGCGATTCGGTAGGCGCCCGCCGCGATCCAGATATGCCACAAGCGCTGCTCCCAGCGCGACGCCGTCATCCGACGCTGCCGGTTGCACGAAAATCTTCTCCACCATTCCCGAGGCCAGGATCTTGCCATTGGCCTTCGAGTTCAGCGCCACTCCTCCCGCGAGGCAAAGATTGCGCGAATTCGTTTTTGCGAGCGCCATACGTACGACATTCATCATCGCGCGCTCGCAATAGTCCTGCACGGCGTAGGCGATATCCTTGTGCCGGTCCTCAATTTCACTTTCTGGCGCGCGCGGCTGGCCAAGCACTGCCGCGATTCCCGAAGCATCACCGGTTCTTCCGTTGTTGAGCCTTTTCGTATGCACTTTGTAGGGCGCAGGTTCCAGACCGATGAACGCGTCAAGATTTACCGCTGGCTTGCCATACGGCGCAAGCCCCATCACTTTCCACTCGTCGCTGTACGGCACAAAGCCCAGGTACTCGGTGAACGCGCTGTAAAATCCTCCGATCGAATTGGGAAATGGAATCGTCAGCACGTGCTCGATCCTGCCGTCGCGTCCATGCCAGATCGAAGTTGCTTCCCAAGCGCCACGCCCGTCCATAATCACGATCGCGGAATCGTCATAACCGGAAAATCCGTAAGCGCTGATGGCGTGGGCCAAATGATGGTCCACAAATCGCATGCGCGCTTTCACCGGCCCGAATTTCCTGGCAAACACTTTTGCGCCGGATTCTTGATGCCACATACTCAGGTAGTAGCGCGTTGAGTTCAACAGGTTGAGATAAGTCAGCGGCAGTTGTCCCGTGGCGTAACATCGCAGATCGTGGCGAAACAAAGCGCCAGGTTTCTGCCAGCCAAAACAAACTTCATCCACTTCCGCCGCCGTCACCCCGGCGAACTGAAGGCTCGCGTCGATCGCCAGCTGCGGAAACCTGGCATCGTGCTTGACCCGGCTGATCCGCTCTTCCGCAACCGCAAACAACAATTCGCCGTCGCGCACGATGCAGGCCGAGGAATCATGCATCTGCGAATAATTCATTCCGATCGTCAGCATCCGCGGCTAGCCCTGTTTCCCGGTCGCCACGCCGCAGCACCACGTCATCGGCGTATTTTCTCCGCTCAGTTCGCGAATCTCTCCACCCGCGGCGCGCACGTTTTCCCGCATGCTCTGCCCAGCAATCGCCGCACCGCGCCAGCTCTTTCCCGCGGCGCAAGCATCGAACCCAAACACCCCCGCCACCCATCGGCTGATGTCGCGAAGCCGCACCGACCAGAGCGCATCCACGATGCCCCACGCCACCCGCCCGCGCAGGTTCATCGTTGGCGCCAGGCCGCCGTTGAACTGAAACAGAAACGCGCCGCCCGGCCGCAGCACGCGCAGCAATTCATGAACGTAGCGAAACGCCAGCGCTTCCTCCGGCAAATGTTGCAAGACAAGATAGCTGAAGACGAAATCGAGCGATCCCGAAGCGATACAGGAAAGATCGGCACCGTTGCCGAGCAACCAAAGAATATTCGCTCGCTCTTTCTGCATCGTCCGGGCTCGCTGCAGCATCTCTGACGAAAGATCGAACGCGTAGACTCTCTCGAAGCGTTTCGCAAAACTGTGGGTCATGCGTCCCGCGCCGCAACCGAGCTCCAGCATCGCCCGGCCTGAAGCCGGAAGCCTGCATCGCTGCAGAACTGGCGCCACCAGCCGCGCGAAATCTTCCTCACCCGACGCGAAAAACGAATCGTCGTCCCATTCCCGGCGCCACGAAGCGATATAGTGGAAGGCGTTTTTCTGTGCGCGCGCATCCCAGTCCTTGCGCATCGCTTTCGTCACGCTGCTGTCGGTCATCGCGCGTATCCCCAGCGCTTATCCCCGCTGTGCTCCGTAGCAGTGTGACCGTCTATTTCGAGGGAGCTCATTCCACAGTTCGTCCTTCCGCGATCAGCGTCCGTTTGAAAAGCGCCTCGACCATTCTCCCAGTCCGTTCCCACGTAAGTCGTTCCATTGTTTCACGCGCGGCCATCCCCAGCTTCCGCCGCAAATCCTCACAGTTCGCTAACCGCAGGATCACTTCCTCCAGAGCCGAGGCGTCCGCGGGCGGAATCAGCAAACCATTAAAATCATTCTCGATGATGTCCGGCATCCCGCACGTTTCCGTCGTGATCACCGGCATGCCGCTGGCCATCGCTTCCAGCAAGACGTTCGGCAATCCTTCCAAAAGCGACGGAAACACAAAAATATCGTGCTCCGCGTAGAGTTCTGGCATGCGCTCAGCGGAAACCGAAGGCTGCACGACAATTTGCGCCGCTAGCTCCTTCCCAAAAAAACGAAGTATTTCTTCGCTTGGCGTTCCGGGTCCCGCAAACGTCATCGTCAACGCTGGGATTCGCGGCATCACCCTTCGTAGAGCGTCGCGCAGATAAAATATCCCCCGCTGGTCCAGCCATGTCCCCGCGTAAAGCAGGCGCAACTGGCCTCGCGATTCATAGGTCCTCGACGTAAAAAAACGCCGCTCGACTCCATTGGGAATATACGCGACCCGCTCAGACTTCAAATTGTATTTAAGTTGAAGAGTAGTCCACACGTCACGGCTGAAAACATGCGCGGCATCCGCATTCCGAATTGACCAGCGAAATCTCGGAAAATGATACAGCCTGTGCCACAATCGGTTCTTCCCGCCGAAGTTCCAGGCCCGCCCCTTCTTCGCTTCGCGGCTCATAGCATGCACGCGCCTTTCTTCCAGGCCGTGAAGGGTCATCACATACGGCGGGTAATCCGAGTGGCGCCTCCAGCGCCGGCGTATCCCGTACACAAAACCGCTCGGCGCGTGCAGATTCACCACCGAAAACTTCGCACGATTTTCCCAGATGTACCGCGCCAGGCGAAAAGAAAATATCGCCTCGCTGAACCGTGAAGAGACCGAACCAGGCGTCACCAGATCATCCAGAAAGACGTAAGTCACCTGGTGCCCGAGCTTCTCCAGTTCGCGCCCAACGTTATAGATGATGACTGCCACGCCGCCTTCCCGGCGTTTGGGCACTCCCGACCCCATCAAAATATTCATGACCGCCTAAGCCAGAACTTTCTTCTCGGCCAACACAAAGTAGTGCAGCGCAAATGGACTGAGCAGTTTTCGCACCGTGTGATTCGATTCCAGTGCTTCCACGCGGACTGGCGAGCGCCCAGGCAAAATTGGGAATTGATGAACGGTGCCATCCACTCCCAAAATTCTCCAACCCGCCCCGCGAATCCAGCTGCGAATCTGCGGAAACCATTGACGGCGATCGAAGGGCTGATCGGTTTTTTCCAACCCGCGCCGCATCCGCGCATACAACTCATAAAGCCCCGTTAGGTTCGCGTAGTTAGGGGTGGTCAGAAAAAGTTTACCGCCTGGCTGCGTGACGCGATGCATTTCTCGAACCGCGGCAGTCACGTCGGGCAAGTGCTCGATCGTTTCGCAAGAAACAATCAGATCGAATGAGGCATTGGCAAAAGGCAGACATTGGGCGTCCCCGTGAACGAGCGTGGCCAAGGCCTCGCCGCTCAAGGCATCGAGCTTCGCGTGCGCCACCCGAAGCGCCGCAAACGAAAAATCACAGCCCGTGACGCGCGCGCCGCCGCGCGCCAATTCCCTGACAAAGCCGCCCCGTCCACACGCAACCTCCAACACCCGCATTCCAGCGACACTGCCAATCTTTTCGCGCACCAGTTGATACCACGGACTCGACGCGTCCTCATGCTCCCGGTCGGACTCGAACACTCGCTCATGCCAAGCGTCGTACTCGGTCCGCAGAGTCATGCTTTCAATACACCCAGGCCAGCCCTGCGCGCGAACCAGTTCCTGATCTGAGCTGGAATTCGCCGAGCCCAAGCCCGCGCCAGCACAAAGGTCCCAACAGCGGCTTTTGCCGGGCTACGCCGCGCGATTGCAGGCAGTTCCGCCAAGGCGCATTGCAGGGCCCCGTTGACGGCAAAATACTCCAAATATGCCAGGCGTACGCGCTCTTCGGACCAATCCCGTGCGGGCGCGCCGCGTTTTTTCTCCGTCCCCTTCATAAGTTCTAAGAAGGTGTGGATCCGCCGATCATAAGTATGTTCGCGCAGAACCAACTCCCGACCCGCTTCCGCGATTTTCCGTCGGGCCGTATCGTCTGCAAGGTATCTTGGCACCAAGCCAGTAATTTCTGCTTCGCTGCGATACCCAACGAAATGCACGCCGTCTTGAAATCCGATGGCCGTTAACTCGCTCGGCAGGGATGTGATCAGAAGAGCGCCCGCCGCCATGGCCTCAAACGTCCGCACATTCGCGTCTTGCGGGCGGTCATCCCTCCCGATATTCACCACCATCTTCGACTGCCGGTAGATGGCGGTCAATTCCGCCGCCGGATACCGACTCGCAATCTCGTTCATGCGAAACGATTTCGACAACTCCGCCAAGATCCGGCCACGCGCCCGATAAACCGGCCCCTCTGTTTGCCCCACCCATCCGACCTCGTAGATTCGTTCCAACTCTGGTCCCGAAAATAGTTGGGCTTCCACCGCGTGGGGCATCAAGCGGGCCCCCGGATGCCCAGCCTCCAGAAACTCAAGGTCATACCCGGGATGAAACACCAAAACCAGATCAAACAGCATGGACCACGAAATTCGCCGGCGAGTGTACGCATAGGTGTCGACTTGGAAGCACGCCGTCGGGATATCCACGTCCGCGAGACCCCAAGGCAAAAATGGTACATCCGCCTCCGGATGCCAGATCAGCGCGGGCTTTTCCGGGCACAGACGCAGCCAGTCACCCAAATTTCCATTCCACCGGAACTCCGGACCCGCGCAAACCAGCTGAATGCCGCGCCGCCGAAATGCCTGGGCATAAAATCCGAGCGTGTTGCAAAGGTTGCTCTCCCAGCAAAGCACCAATATCGTCATGGATCAGCCTTGCTGCTCCGTCTGCCGGTTTCGCGGCGCCAATACAGACTCGCGCGGTCGAGCCTCGACCTTCATCGCTCGAAAACCAGCAGCACGGTGCTCCCGGCAAGCCGATAAGGCGGAAGGGCGTAAAGTATGCGCTTCATCAGCCGTACGAGGCTCCGCGTTCCCCACATCCGGTCATCGACATCAGCGTGAATCAAACGACAACCGAAGCGCTTCATCAGCCGGATTACCTCATAGGTCCACACTACGTAGACCGCATCCGCATCATTCACCAGCTCCCGATGGAATACTTCGGGTTCCTCAACGCCAAAAAATGGGAGCCGCCCGAACAACCAACCGCCCGCTTGGCCAACCAGCCGCCGCCATGTATACGCCATGCGCTTGCCAGGATCTTGCAGTTCGTTGCGTATCGCATTGGGATACCAGAACGGCAGGTCCCAACTCGGTCCCAACAGAACAATGCGTCCGCCCGGCCGCACCACACGATGCATTTCTTGCAGCATTCGCACCGGATTTACAGAATGCTCCAGCGCAAAGGTCGAAATCGTCGCATCGAAACTATTCCCGGCAAACGGAAGTTGCTCGGCGTCTCCGCACACCAGACATAGCGCCGAGCTCGCTGCCCGGTGCAAACCTGTCGGCGAAATGTCGGCGCCGACATACGAACAACGCCGCGCAATCAAGGACGCATTCGCCGCGCTTCCGCACGCCACATCCAGAACCCTACTGCCTTCGGGAAGAAACGAAACCGCCTTCTCGCGTTGCGGCGACTCTCGAGCCTCGGTCGTCGAAATCGGGTCCCAGTAAACTTCCCGGCTATTCCAAAAACCCACTAAGCGTTTCTTCAGTGACTTGGCACGGGCGTCCGCTTCTCCATTTAGGGTGGTCACCATGGCATCGGCAAAAACTTTCTTCGGAATTCGCCATACCAGTTATGCGAGGCGGCCCAGCTACGCGCGCGGTAAAACCATCGCGGCGGCAGAACGAAAGCAGGGACCATGGTCAGCGCGCGGAAGATGCGGTGATTGCGGGGCGCATTGCGGTGCAGTATTTCGTAAATCTTGCTCTCGGTGCGCACTGTTTCCCACGGAGCGCCGCCCTCCAGCATCAGCCGCATCTGGTCCCCTTGCAACTGCACGATTTCCGTCACGCAATTCACCGCGTCCGATGGCACACCTCGCGCCGCCAATTCGAGCCGCAACGCCGCGGCTAATGCCTCATGTACAGCCTGCTTCCGCTTCAGCGCATTTTTGTTGGCGCCCGCCGCCAGGTAGAGATTCCCCGAGTGCAACCGATAATGGCATAGGGCCTCCGGCAGAATCACTGCGTCGCTCAGAGCCGCGGCCATCGTAAACAAGTACTCGTCGGCTTCGATCACTAGTGTTTCGGGCACCGGCAGGATTTGGCGCGCCACGCGCGCACGCAGGGCCATACGGCTGGTTCCGAGATACGTTTTTCGCAAACGAAAAGCCTGCGCAGCCGCCAGCGAATCCAAACGAAAGCGCACCGTTTTCCCAGGCCCCACACTTCGCTCCGCTCCATTCTCAAACGATTCGACGATTGCGTGCCCGATCAGTCCAACGGCCTCATCCGCAAACACGCGGCCCACGGTCTGCAGCTTACCCGGCGCCCACCAATCGTCTCCATCCAGGAAAGCGATGCCCTCACCGGAACACGCCGGAATCCCCGCATTGAATGCCGACGCTTGCCCGCCATTCGTTTTCCGAATCAGCCGCACGCGAGGCTCGAACCGCCGCACAATTTCGGGGGTCCGGTCGCTCGAGCCATCATCCACCACGATGATTTCACGCTCCGATTCCGCAACGTCCTGCGCCAGCACGCTGAGAATGGCCTGTTCGATAAAACGTTCGTGATCGTAGGTGTCGATCAGTACGCTGAGGAAGGGTCTGGCCATCAAAGCTCACGCTTCGCTGCAATGATTGCGCGGATCAATGGGGCGAGTCAACGAGCCGGGTCCAGCCGAAATTCTCACCGTTGCATAGGTTTCGTACGGTCTCGGAGTGCGCCCTTGATCGCCATTCTCCATTCATCCAGCCGATGCACATTCTTATATCCCACCACCAGCGACCCCGCCGCGTTCATATAGGAAACTGTGCGATGTCGCCAAGTGAGCTGCGGCCCACAGTAGCGCGCGTATTCCAGCAAATGCCGCGAAATCCGTACGCGTCCCGGCGGCGCCACCGTAAACTCCTCCTTTTCCCGCCAAAGGTCCCATTGTTTGAAGTACGCATGCAGGTCGGACCGACCTAGGTCGTAATTCCGCTCCGACATCCAGTGCTTCATCCCGCTGACCAGTGCGCGCCGCGTCCTCATGCGCAACTCGTGCCGCTTTCCGCTTCCCTCCGAGCGATCGGAAAACAGATTCGCCCCATGCACCCGGTAGACCGCCAAGCACTCCGGCAGCGCGACAATCGGCGCCACAAACACGATCAAGCCCGAAAGATGTGCGTCCGCCTGGATCGTCAGCGCTTCCGGAATGGGCAGCACCAGCTCCAGCGCGCTTCGCCGGAACGCCAAAAACGAAGTCGGGTACAGGACGTAGCTCAACAGCTCCTTCGCATTTGAAGGCAAAAATCCCGACAGTAGCGGCAGCCCTCCCTCCTGGAAAGCTCCATCGCGCGAATTCAATTGCCGGAATGCGTGATATACCATGCCCGCATCCCGATGCCTCTCGAACGCCTCCACGACCCGCTGTAATTTGTCGGGCAGCCAATAGTCGTCGGCGTCAAGAAACGCCACGATCTTGCCTCGTGCTCGCGCGAGCCCGAAATTAAATGCCGAGGCTTGCCCTCCGTTCGGTTTGTGCAAATACGTTATGGCGTCCCCGAATTGCTGCAAGCGCTTCGCCGTATCATCCGTGGACCCATCATCCACGACCAGAATTTCCCGCTGCTCCACGGGAAAATCCTGCGCCACCACGCTGCCGACCGCCTCTTCGATGTACTGCCCATAGTTGTAGGTGTCGATGAGTACGGTAACGAGAGGGCTGGTCCTCATCTCCGGGCTTCCCCTTCCTTGCTAGGCGTTCCCACGCGTGCGCCCTAGCGTCCCACTACGCATTCCCAGCGCACGGCGCAACGGCCGCGTGACCTCGAGGGCAAAAAAAGCCATCGGTCGCAGGACGTCAAACCACAGGTATCGTTCGCCCCGCACCGCGATCCTCTTTACCGCCGACCAGTGGCGCCTGTGGTTCGATCGGAATCCATCCGCGTGCAATAGCTCCGTAGCGTCCCCGATGGTCCGCAGATGCCGGCCAGCTCCCGCCAACTGGTGATTCAACCCCGCCTCCAGCCCATACCAAACCCCTTGCCTCCCTTGCGGGTGATACCCGTAGTCGTGGTTTTGGTGAACCGCGATCACCACGGGCGAAACATCCACGACTGGGTGCTTGCAATCGCGCGCCCTCCAAACCAGCCACTGATCCCAATGCACCCGCCCCACGACGAACGGTGGGATGCTCGATCCAAACAGCTCTCGGTTGAACGCGAAATAGTCAATCCATTCCGGAGTCCGCTGCACGCCGCGCATCAACGCCAGGGCCTGCAGCTGCGACCTCCAGTTCGCCTGGCTGAAATCGCAAGGTTCGGGCATTTCGGTATCCCAGCGTCGCCCCACCATTAGGAATCGCGAATGCGCGGCCTTCACGCGCTCCAGCGCATGCCGGAAGTCCTCCATCAAAATGATGTCGCAGTTGACGTAGCACAGAATGTCGTGCCGCGCGATCGCCCGCGCCGTCGAGAACATGTAATCCAGCCGCTTGGTCCCGTATTCGTTGCGCACCACATACGGCTCGTGGCGCAGACCCAGCTCCCGCGCGGTTTCGGCGGAGCCCGGCTCATCGCCAAACAAAATCACTTCCGCGGACGGATGGACCAGCGTCCAGCTCGCCAGCGCATTCCGCTGAATCCTCCAGCTATGCCCTTGGAACGGTTTCGCCGTGGTAAAGAACGTGAGCACGCCGCACCTCCTCTTCTTCTTGTATCTCTATTTGTAGTTAGTATACGAGTCGGTAAACTATGGAGAGGAATATATCTGAAGTCTACTTTGATAGCTATAAGATAATTACGGAATAATGTTACACGAAGCTGCGGTAGGTATGGCCGGCCCAGAACCCCTACATATTGAGACTAACGCGCCACGAAACCTGCATTTTGGTTCCCCTCCGAGGCGGTCATCTCCTCGAGGATCGCATCCAGGCTGCGGCTGATCCGCCAATTCGGATAGTGGCTCTTGAACTTTCCCAGGTTCGAGATGTAGCAAATGTGGTCGCCCTTGCGCGCTTCGTCGACGTAGCGCCAATTCAGTTTGCGGCCCGTCAACACCTCGATCTTGGCGATCGCCTCGAGCATCGAGATACTGTTTTCGCGCCCGCCACCCAGGTTGTAAACCTCGCCCGGCCTAGGGTGCGCCGCAAATTCCTCGATCGCGCGTACTACGTCGTAGCTGTGAATGTTGTCGCGAACCTGCTTCCCCTTATATCCGAACACCGAATAGGTCCCGCCGGTGACCGCCACCTTCACCAGGTACGACAAAAATCCGTGCAACTCCACTCCCGAATGCGAAGGCCCGGTCAAGCATCCCCCGCGAAATATCCCCACCTTCATTCCGAAATAGCGGCCATACTCCTGCGCCACCAGATCTGCCGCAGCTTTTGAAGCGCCGAACAACGAGTGCAGTGTCCGGTCGATGCGGCACGTCTCGCCCAGGCCATCGAAGTCCTCCGGCCGCGCGTAGTCCCAGCGGGTTTCCAACTCCTTCATGGGAATTTCGTTCGGTGCATCGCCATAAACCTTATTCGTGCTGAAAAAAACGAAGACTGCCTCCGGACAATGTTGCCGGGTAGCCTCAAGCAAGTTGATGGTGCCCAGCGCATTCACCTCAAAATCCAGCAGCGGAATGTCCCGCGCCTTGTCGTGCGAAGGCTGCGCCGCGCAATGCACGATCAGGTCGAAGCGCTGCGCGCTGAACAACTCCTCAATACCCGCGCGGTCGCGAATATCCAGCTCGGCGTGCTGGAAACGCTTCGTCGTGTTCTTCAGCCTCGCCAGATTCCATAACGTGTCGCCCGCTTCCCCAAAAAAAACGCGCCGCATATTGTTGTCCACGCCTACAACTTCGTGGCCCTGCCCGTCGAAATGTGCCACAGCCTCCGACCCAATCAGTCCGCTGCTTCCCGTCACCAGGATTTTCACGCGCTTTTGCCTCTCCCGAAGAATGCCACAACTGCATCTCGTGCGATCCGCTGTTTGTGCCACCGGCACTCTGCTTGGGCCTGTGGAGCAAGGGTATGCGAAGGCCAACCACGACAGGTCGTCCACGTTCCGTTAGAATGCCGGGCGCTGCGCTTGGGAGGTTTACGTGGGACGTGTCGTCCGCATGGCTATTTTGCTTTCGCTCGTGTGTGCTCCCGCGTTGGCCCAAAAGCCGCCGCTGCTTCCGGAGAAGGATGTGGCGGCGCTGGCGCAGGAGCTTTCCGGCGAAACCGCCAAGCGCAACCTTGAAGGCATTACGCGCTTTCACCGCCAGCGTGGCTCGCAGGGATTTCATTCCGCCGCCGAATTAGTGGCCGAGCGCGCCCGCGCTTACGGCCTGAGCGACGTCGCGATCCTGCAATTTCCCTCCGACGGGAAAATTTACTACGGCACGCAGCGCTCGCGTCCCCCGTGGGATGCGGAGTTCGCGGAGTTGTGGGAGACGAAGGACGGCATTGCATCGGTAAAGATGGCGAGCTACGACGCGGAGCCCGTCGTGCTGGCCGAGGACAGCGAAAGCGCGAATGTGGCCGCGGACCTGATTGATGTCGGCGAAGGAACGAAAGAGAGCGATTACGTAGGCAAAGACGTGAAGGGGAAAATCGTGCTCGTTGGCGCGCAACCGGGCGCGGTGCAGGATTTAGCAGTCGGAAAATTCGGCGCCGCGGGAATCGTCAGCTACGCGCAAAATCAGAAAACGGCCTGGTCCGGAGACGACGACAATCTGATCCGCTGGGGACATCTCGAAACATTTTCTCCAAACAAAACGTTCGGCTTCATGGTGTCGCTGAAGACGGCGCGTGCCTTGCGCGAGCGACTGGGCAAGGGAGAGCCAATCAAATTGCACGCGGTCGTGAAAGCCGGGCAGCATCCCGGCAACACCGAAGTGGTGACCGCAACGATTCCGGGCGCTAGTGCAAAACTCAAATTTGAAGAGATCGCGTTCAGTTGCCACCTCGATCACCAGCGACCCGGCGCCAACGACAACGCCAGCGGCTGCGTAACGATTCTCGAAGTAGCACGCACCCTACAAAAACTGATCAACGAAGGAAAGCTCGCGCGGCCCGCCCGTACCATCCGCTTCATTTGGCCGCCGGAAATCGAAGGCACATTAACGCTGCTCGTCCATGGCCTTGACGAGGTGTGGGTTACATCCCGGCAAACAATACCTGGCCCACCGTCGAATCTCTGGGGCGCTGAACTGGCAGAGCGTATCAAGGCCGTCGTGCACATGGATATGGTTGGCGGCGGGCCGGTGACGAAAGCGGTGTTTCACGTTACCCGCGGGCCGATGAGTTTGCCGTCGTTTGTGCACGATGTGGCGTGGGCGTTCGGCGAATTCGTAAACGAGCAATCGTACAACTTCGCGGCTGGGCTTCCTGCAGCATATCCTCTCGTCGCGCCAGAAGGCGGAAAGGAACCCCTGCTCGCGCAAGACACTGCGTATACGATGGGCAGCGATCACGACGTCTATCAGGACAGCTCGTTCAAAATCCCCGCGATTTATTTGAATGATTGGCCGGACCGTTACATTCACACCAATTTCGACACTGCCGCCAACATCGATCCGACCAAACTCAAACGCGCCGCGTTCATCGGCGCTGCCTCCGGCTATTTTCTTGCGCAGATGACCGACCGCGACGCGGAGAGCGTACTCGTGTTGCTAAAAATTGCCGCCTTGCACGATGCGCAGGAAATGCGGCTCAAGCGCATGCAGTTGAATCTGTGCGATGGCGGCGGTGTTGCACGATTCGCTGTCGAGCAACGATGGCCGCTGGTGCAATCGATCGAACCGTTCGCTCACGCCAGCGAAGAATTGCTGAAGATGAACTGGACACAGATCCGAGAAATGGTGCAAAGCAGTGCAAGCGGGATTTGCGCGCAAGCTTCAGCGTCGGGGAGCTTCGCCGCTGTCTATCGCCGAAAGGAAAGTCCCAAAGGTCCTGTGGCGGTCTTTGGATCCGACTACGTGAACGATCGAACTGGTGCGGCGGGAATCACGCCACCGAAATTGCTCAGCTACGAAGGCCTTTGGGGTGGCGGCGAAGAGTACGCTTACGAAACGCTGAACTTTGCTGATGGAAAACACAATGTGCAGGAAGTCAGGGATGCCGTATCGGCCGAGTACGGGCCGGTGCCGATGGAGCTGGTGGTTGAATATTTGCAGACGCTAGAAAAGATCGGCGTTGTGGAGCGATCGAAATGATTGGCGCTTCATGGGTCTCCTTGGCGAACCGATCTAAAGATCGGCCACTACAGAGATTTCTCGAAACGCAAGATCGATGGCCATAAGCAGGGCGATCGTGATGAGCACGGCGAGTGGATCGGAACTCATTTTTGAGACTTGGGTAAGCTGGGGCGCAGCGTGCTGCGCCCCTACAGGAGTTGTTTGTAATCGTCGTCAGGATGAGCGCGAAAGGCCGCAGGGCTCCGCGGACTCCGCCCTGTACAGGTCATGACTATTTCCACGGCGGATGGCGTCTCGCGGATTGCTGCGCGGATTGAGCGGTTGCCGTTGGGGAGTTTTCACCGGCGATTTATTGCGCTGGTGTCGCTCGGCGGGTGGTTTGATTTTTACGATATCTACATGATGGCGTATATCGGGGCCACGCTGCAACATTCGGGATTTCTTACTCTGCAACAATTCAGCAACGTCATTGCCGCCGGGTTTTTCGGGATGTTCACCGGCACGATTGTTTTCGGCATGGGCAGCGATCGCATGGGGCGTCGCAGCGCGTTCGTGGCCATGCTGCTGATTTATTCGGCGTTCACGCTGGCGGGCGCGTTCGCGCCGTCCGCCAGTTGGTTGATCGTGCTGCGATTTTTCGCGGGGATCGGCATTGGCGCGGAACTTGTGGTGATCGACACTTACGTTTCGGAAATGGTGCCGAGCGGAGCACGCGGGCGGTACGTGGCAATCACGCAGATGACTGGGTTCACCGCCGTTCCGATTGTTGCGATCCTGGTTCGTTTGCTTGCGCCGACGCATTTTCTGATCGATGGTTGGCGCTGGGTGATGGTGATCGGCTCGATGGGCGCGGCACTGGCGTGGTATTTCCGGCGGCGTCTGCCGGAATCGCCGCGCTGGCTGGAGAGCCGCAGCCGACACGACGAAGCGGAAAAAATTGTTGCGGCGCTGGAGTCCGAATCGCTTTCGGGTGCTTCGCGCCAAAAAACGGCGGCGTTACGCTCGAACTTCGAGACGGCGGCTCAGTGCGAGGAGAGCGCGGCTCACACCGAAGAAAAGGTAAACGTTGGTTTAGCCGAACGCGGCTCGTTCCTAGAACTTTGGCGGCCGCCGTATCGCCGGCGGACCATCATGCTGGTGATTTTTCACGCGCTGCAGACCATCGGATACTACGGATTTGCGAACTGGGCGCCGACGTTTTTGCTGCGGCGCGGTGTTTCCCTGGTGCATTCGCTGAACTATACCTTGCTGATCGCATTGGTGTCTCCGTTGGGGCCGGCGCTTGCGGTGCTGACCTCCGACCGCGTGGAGCGCAAGTGGGCGATCGTGACCATGGCGCTGTTGATCGCGGCGTTGGGATTGGGGTTTGCGTTCTGGAGCGCGCCGGTCTTGATTGTTGCGAGCGGCGCGCTGGTTACGCTGTGCAGCAATTGGTTTTCGGCGTTGCTGCATGCTTACCAATCGGAATTGTTCCCAACGCGATTGCGAGCCACCGGAGTGGGATTCACGTATAGCTGGAGCCGGCTGAGCGCGGTTTTTTCGTCGCTGCTGATCGGCGCGGTGCTGGTGCGTGGCGGGGTCGGGGCGGTCTTCACGCTGCTCGCTGCCGCGATGTGCGGCGTGGCGCTGGTGATCGGCATATTTGGTCCGCGAACAAATCGGATCGCACTGGAGCAATTAGCCAGATAGGCAAGATCGTTTTGCATGCTTGCGGCTCGCGCGTTAATCGCGGATTTAGGAAGTTCACGTATAGTTTGCGGATGGACACGAAACTGGACCCGCTGGCAGCAGACCGAGCATTTTTCACCGCACTTACTTCCGCCAACTTGGAGACTTTGGATTCTTTGCTTGTCGATGATTTTGTATTGATCGACGTTTTGAGCGGCTCGGAAATTACGAAGCCGATGCTGCTGGCGGCGGTGGGCTCCTGTCAAGTGAAGTTCGAGACTATCGACGTGGTGGAGAGCCGCATGCGTGTTTACGCTGCGAACACGGCGGTGGTGACGGGCCGGACGGAGATGCGCGGGCGCGTCGGCGAGGTGGCGTTGATGGCGAGCAGCCGGTATACGCACATCTTTGTTTTGCAGGATGGAGCGTGGGTACTGGTGTCGGCGCAGGGTACCCAAATACGGTAAGCGGGTTTCGGACGGTTGGCATCCCCCAAGCGGAGCAGTAAGGTTCAGTCCCTACGCACTGCGGAAACTAAAGGGTTGGCCCCCCACCCCCCGGGTGTTTTTCGTATGAATTTGAAAATAAGAGAGTTGCGCGAAAAGCATGTTGTAAGTTGCTGATTGCAAAGGCTTGCGTTTTCCGCGGTAGAGCGAAAGGAGATTTGGCAAGAGCGTTTCGGATCGCGCGGAATTTCCGAAAGATCCTCGAGATTCGCCTTCCATTCGCCTTTTGGCCCATGCCTCCGTCGTTTTTTTGAGGTTGTCTGCAAGATATTGATGTAGCTATTGTTAGGTCTGATTGCCTAAGTAAGACTTTCGCGGGGAGTCTACGACTCGCTCATAAAAGGAGGCTTGCGGAGGCGCCCCTAAAACACAAAAAGCGCCGAACGGTCGGCGCTTGGTCGCAAAATCAACTAGCGTTAATCATATCACAGGCTGAGGAAAAGTCAAGGGGTGGGCGAAAAAAATATTCTGTATGATTTTGTCGATTTTGCGATTGCCGTTCGACTATTGGGTAGGAGGTCACACGACCATGCAATATTTGCTGCTAATTTACGATTCCGAGGCGGTTTTGGAAAAAATGAACCCGGCCGACCAGGCCAAGATTTACGAGGAGTACGGCAAGTTTACGAATGAGATCAAGGAAAAGGGGAAGCACCTGGCGGGGCATCAGCTGAAGCCGGTCGCTACGGCGACCACCGTGCGCGTGCGGGACGGGAAGCGGGTTACCACCGACGGCCCTTTTGCGGAGACTAAGGAGCAATTGGGCGGGTTCTATATGATCAACGCCAATGACCTGGACGAGGCGATTGCGATTGCGGCGCGGATCCCTTCGGCGAAGGTGGGGTCGATTGAGGTGCGGCCGATTGTGGTGCGGGAGGCTGCGGCTAACGGGTAAGACGGGCCGGGTCGTTGGTAACTCGAGGACGGAGAGATCAACGACAGGAAAACCGTGGAATGATGTTACGGCTGGGCGCCAGGGGCACAGCGGTGCTGTGCCCCTGCAACGTATTTGTGGATTCGTGCATGGGATTTGTGGATTTGTGCATGGATTTTGACAAGTTGCACCGGGAGGAGTCGGGGCGAATCCTGGCTACTTTGATTCGGCTGGTGGGGGATTTTGATTTGGCCGAGGAGATGTTGCAGGAGGCTTACGCTACCGCTTTGCAGAAGTGGCCTGCGGAGGGAACGCCTACGAATCCGCGGGCCTGGTTGATCAGCACCGCGCGGCACAAGGCGATCGACCGTATACGGCGCGACAGGCGGTTGGAGACGAAATCGGGCGAGATCCTCAGGTCGTCGCCGTCCGTGACTGAGCCGGATGCCGAAGTGGATGACGATATGGTTCGCGATTACCGGCTGCGATTGATCTTTACGTGTTGCCACCCAGCGTTGCCGATTGAGGCGCAGGTGGCCTTGACGCTGCGAACCGTCTGCGGAGTGACCACGGAGGAAATATCCAGGGCGTTTCTGGTTCCAGTGGCGACGATGGCGCAGCGGTTGGTGCGGGCAAAGAGCAAGATTCGCGACGCGGGCATTCCTTATCGCGTGCCTTTGCAGGAAGACTTGCGCGACCGGCTGGACGCGGTCTTGCTGGTCATCTACCTGATTTTCAACGAAGGATACCTGGCGAGCAGCGGGGATGCGTTGATCCGGCGGGAGATGTGCGCGGAGGCGGTCCGCCTAGGGCGGGTATTGTGCGAACTGCTGCCGCGGCAGGGGGAGGCGCGGGCGCTGCTGGGATTGATGTTGCTGCACGATTCGCGGAGCGATGCCCGCCTGACTGCCGAAGGGGAGTTGATTTTGCTGGAGCAGCAGGATCGCAGTTTGTGGCGATGGGAGCAGATTCGGGAAGGGACGCGACTGGTGGAGTCGGCGTTGCGTAGCGGTGCGGCGGGAACGTACACGGTGCAGGCTTCCATCGCGGCTTTGCATGCTGGTGCGAAAACCGCCGCGGAGACCGATTGGCGGCAGATTGCGGGTTTATATGATGTGTTGTTGCGGATGGAGCCTTCGCCAGTTGTGGAAGTGAATCGGGCTGTGGCGGTGGCCATGAGCGGGGGTTT